>Ga0209223_10000829_pt1 | contig 35334 bp, 32 predicted proteins | sample COG_06_FD_184750 | JGI IMG/M metagenome (GOLD analysis project Ga0209223, IMG submission 184750) | Pelagic Microbial community sample from North Sea - COGITO 998_met_06 (SPAdes) (version 2) | ecosystem: Environmental > Aquatic > Marine > Neritic zone/Coastal water | place: Helgoland, sampling...
CAACGGGTACGTCCTGCACACTTTCACTGCGCTTTTGCGCGGTAACGATAATTTCTTCAAGCCCTATTTCGTTGGCTAATACTGCAGTGGGTAAAGCGGCTAGGGCCGCAGCGATGCCAGCAATGGCGAATCGGCAAGAGGTTTTACTAGGCATTAGACTGTCCTTTTATTTTAAATATTATTGGTCAGTGCACAGCCGGTGTTGACTATGCGACATCTACTGAAACTAGCTTGTGCCGATTTAAAACCTTCGACATTGGCCTCTGTGGCCAATAGGATGTCATTTCTGGCCAACCTCATTAACTTGTGTGGCGGTATTTGAGACTAAAAAACTAGGAATGCAGTGACTGTTTATTGGGGAATCAAAGACCATTATTGCTCCGGTCATTGATATGCGTGAACGGGAACCAGTGCCAAAAATGACCCAGGCTTAGCTGCTATGAATTGGGTATAAATCTAAGTGCTAGCCCATTGTTGCACCAGCGCTGGCCGGTCGGTTTCGGGCCATCATCAAACACATGACCCTGATGACCACCGCAGCGGGCACAGTGATATTCAGTGCGCGGCCAGATCAATTTAAAATCTCGCTTGGTCTCTAAATGTTCTTCAATGTGGGTAAAGAATGAGGGCCAGCCTGTGCCGCTTTCGTATTTCATTTCGGAGGTAAACAGCGGCAGATCACAGCCAGCGCAATGGTACTCACCCTCTCTATGCTCATCATTTAAGGGACTAGATCCCCGGGACTCTGTGCCTTCATCCCGCAATATATAGTACTGAGCTTCGGTAAGCCGCTGACGCCACACCTTATCTGAGAGTTCGAGTTTCTCGACAGCCCACAGCTTTGTGGTGGTGGCCATGGCTAAAAATCCCAGACCGATTCGCTGTATCCATGTTCGTCTATTCATATCTGTACTCTATTCATGTTTGGGCACTGTGTCTGTCTTTAAGGATTCTGAAAGTATGACCCCAGAAACCTTAGTTAACTCCATGGGGATGTTTGATTGGATCCCCCGGAGACTGCTTGAGCAATACCTTGAGCTGAGATACCAGACCACCAGCCAAAATTAAGCCACAGCCAATTAGCTCTGGCTGGGTAAGGTATTCATCCAGCAGCCACCAGCCACAGAAAGCTGCAAACACAGATTCAAAACTCAGAATAATGGCTGCATGGGATGCAGGTGCAGTGCGCTGTCCCACCACCTGCAGACAGAAAGCGACGCCGGAAGACAGCACGCCTACATAGAGCAGTGCCACCCCCGCGTCCATAATGCCCTGCCAGTCCCAGACCTCAAAAAACGGGATCAGCACAGCGGAGATAACCGTGGCCAAACTAAATTGCACAAAGATCAGCCTAAAGGGCGAGGTTTGATTGGCGAGCTTGCCGGTAAAAATCATATGCAGTGCAAACAGCACAGAGCTGAGCAAAATCAGTATGTCACCGGTAAACATCTCGTCGCTCTCTACCTGGCCTAGAAAGTACATGCCGGTCAGTGCCATCAGCACGCCCAGCCAGGTGGGCCACTCGGTTCTATTGCGGAAAAATAACCCCAGCAATGGGACAAAGATAATATAAACACCGGTCAGGAATCCGGCACGGCCGGCAGTGGTATAGACCAGACCCCACTGCTGCAACAGCATGCCAGCGGTGAGCACCAGCCCCAGCATTAGCGCTTTTTTATTGGTCTGGTTAAGGACAAAAATTTCTTTGGGTTTTTCCATAAGATACCAGAGCGGCAATATGGCCATGGCTCCGATTAAAAAGCGCCCAAAGGTAAAAGTAATAGGCCCTATATGGTCCATACCTGAACGCTGATAGACAAAGGCCAGACCCCAGATAAATGCGGTGAGCAACAGAATTAAATCGGCGCGCAGGTCGGTTTTAAAACTCATATTTGGAACCCATGGTATGGTCTTTTTTATAAGCAGCTCTGGTGGCCACTGTGGTGTTTTTAAGGTCTAACCAGCTTGCAGGTGCTGCACCATAAGCTGGAGATTTTCCACACCCCGAAACTCGTTGATATCCAACCGGTAAACACAGTGCACTATCTCTGCCTGGTGGTTGGGCCAGCGCGCAGTATCAATATTAAACCAGATGGCGTCTATAGCTATTTCGGGTTGGTTTTGCGGCGCCAGTACCAGCTTTAGATGCTTCTCGCCAACAATGCGCTGCTGCACAATGTGAAAGTCCCCCTGAAAGCAGGGTTCTGGAAATTGCTGGCCCCAGGGCCCGGCGTCACGCAATAGCTCTGCGGTATGCATAGACAGCTGATGGGCATCCAGACTGCCATCGGTCACCAGCCTGGCCTGCAAGTCATCCTCGCTGATAAGCTCGGCAACCTGCTGTTGAAAGGCCTGTTCAAACTCGGCCAGTTTGTCCTCAGTTAAACTTAGCCCCGCGGCCATAGCATGGCCACCAAATTTGGTGATCAAACCGGGATTTTGGGTGGCCACTGCATCCAGCGCATCGCGAATATGCAGACCTGGAATAGAGCGAGATGAACCTTTAAGCTCACCATTGTCGCCGCGGGCAAATGCCACCACCGGGCGATGGTATTTTTCCTTGATGCGGGAGGCCAGCAAGCCCACTACGCCCTGATGCCAGTCGGGCTGAAACAGGCACAGGGCCGCTGGCATAGATTTATCTTCTAGCCCCAGCTGCTCGACAATGGCCAGAGCCTGCTGTTGCATGCCGGTTTCTATCGATTTGCGATCCTGATTTAATTCGTCCAGTTCCTGGGCTGTATGCAATGCCTGCTGAGGGTCATCGCAGAGCAGGCACTGGATACCCAGGCTAATATCATCCAGTCGACCAGCGGCATTTAATCTTGGGCCCAGAGCAAAGCCTAAATCTGTGGCCACCAGCCGTGCCGGGTTTTTGCCGGCAATGCGCAGCAGTGCCTGAATACCAGGGCGGCTGTGCCCGGACCGAATACGCAGCAACCCCTGATGCACCAGGGCGCGATTAACCTGATCAAGGGGTACCACATCGGCCACTGTGCCCAGTGCTACCAGATCTAGCCATTGGCTGAGATTGGGCTCGGCAATCTGTTGCTGGTCAAACCATTGCTGTTGGCGCAGCTCAGTGCGCAGTGCAATTAGCAGATAGAAAGCTACACCCACACCAGCCAGATTTTTACTGGGAAAATCGCAGCCCTGCTGATTGGGATTAACAATGGCCACGGCGTCTGGTAACTGGCTGCCGGGTAAATGGTGATCGGTGACAATCACCTCAATACCTAACTTATTGGCTCGCGCCACACCCTCGACACTGGAAATACCATTGTCGACGGTGATAATTAAATCTGGCGATTTCCCGGCGGCCAGATCGACAATTTCCGGGGTTAATCCATAGCCATAGTCAAAGCGATTGGGCACCAAAAAATCTACAGACTTAAAACCCATGGCCCGCAGAGCCAACAGCATCAGTGCAGAGCTGGTGGCACCATCTGCATCAAAGTCACCAACAATTAATACTGACTGCTGTACCTGAGCCGCAGCGGCCAGCCTCTGGGTTGCAGCTTGCAAGCCGGTCATGGACTGAGGTTCGGGTAGGCAACTGAGTTGCCGTTCTAGAGAGGTTTGATTTTCGACTCCGCGAGACTGATAGATACGCTGCAGCAGAGGGTCTAGCTGGGCGGAGAACTCGCAGCCGCTAAGATCGAAGGGTCGCGTGACAATTTGCATTAGCCAGCCGCCGCTAATAGGTTGGGTTTAAATGGCTGACTGCAGGCAGCCAGCGCGAAGTTAGTCGGCTTACAAATAGCCGGCTTGTTTGCCAATTTGATAGCTGATCCATCCCAGAGCGGCAATAACCACCCAGATACCGCCCAGCAGAATCAGGCCGCGAAAAGGCTTGCGCTCGGTTTGATTAAAACCACTATTGAGATAGGATTCGACTCGCGCCATATCTTCGGCAGATAATTTTTTTTCTTCGCTCATAATTAACCCTCAAACTCAGCCGGTAAACTTAAATAGCTGCCTATCTGCTCCGGTGTCAGATCGGTCAGCCTGGGTACAACACCCAGACAGGGCTCGTTAAATAGTCGGTGCAGTGTAGCAATATTTTCATCTAACCGCGGCATTTGCGGATCAATAATATTGCCCACCCAGCCCGCAATTTGCAGGCCATCGCGGCGCACCGCTTCAGCGGTTAACAGCGCATGGTTAAGACAGCCCAGCCTTATTCCTACGACTATAACCACTGAGCAGTTCAATTCTCGCGCCACATCGGCCAGTGTTTCGCGGTTATTTAAAGGCACTCGCCAGCCACCGGCGCCCTCGACCAGCAGCAGGTCAACTGGCAACAGAGCCAGACCTCGACAGTAACCCACCAGACGCGCGGCGCTCAGGGTTTTACCCTGCTCCTCGGCAGCAATATGGGGGGCTATAGCAGCCTCTAGTGCCACTGGATTTACCTGCTGATAGGGCAATGGGTGGCTGCTGGCAGCCTGCAGTTGCAGAGCATCGCTATTTTGCAGCCCGGAGTCTGTGTCCTCACAACCGGCAGCTATGGGCTTTATGGCTGCGGTGCGCAACCCTGCTTGGTTGGCAGCCGCCAGCAATCCTGTGGCAACCACTGTTTTACCCACATCGGTATCTGTGCCGGTAATAAATAACCATTTATTGGCCATAGTTTATGTCTCTAATTACTCAGTGATTATTTGCTGACCACACCAGAGATAATTTCCCAGGTTGCGGGCAACTCACCATTGGCAAGTCGATAATTTTCGTAGGCATTGTACAGGGCTTTAAGCCGCTGTTTGCCTGTCACTGCCAATGACTTGCCGGCATTATTATTGTGCGCCCCGACATTTTTAAGCTCTAATAATAGTTCGCGCACAGACTGGTGCTGTTCTATCAATGGCTCTGAGGTCAGTTCGATAGAGCTAAAGCCCGCCGCAGCTAAAGCGCCCTGCCACTGCTGCAAACTGGCAAAGCGATTGATATGCACCTGATTATCCACCTTAGCCCAGGCCTGGCGAAGCTCGCTTAATGTCTCTGGCCCCGGCACGGCCAATACCAGCTGGCCCCCGGGCTGTAAAACCCGGTAGAGCTCGGCGGCCAATGTCTCCAGGCAGGTACACCACTGCAGCGCAAAGTTGGAAAATATAAGCCCCTGAGAGCCGGTGGCCAGAGCAAGGTTTTCCGCATCGCCGCACAGCCACTGCAGATCGCTGTGGCGGTATTTGGCCTCAGCATAGGCGAGCATACCTGCAGAGATATCCAGGCCCAGCACCCTGGCCTCGGGGAAGCACTGTTGCAGCTGGATGCTGTGATAGCCTGTGCCGCAACCCAGATCCATAATGCTATCTGGAGCCCTCTGGGTCTGACTTTGTATATGGGCGAGCAGCTGCTCGCCAATTCTGTGTTGCAGCTTGGCGGCGCTGTCATATCTGGGGGCCGCGCGACCAAAACTATCGGCCACTCTGGGCTTGTCCAACCGGTAGCGCTGGTTATCGAGAAACCCTTTGATCTCGCCAATTACCTGCTGTGGCGCGCTGAGATGAGGTAAGTGACCTGCCCCGGCAATAATCCTTGCATTGGCGACCTGGTTGGCGGCCTGCACAGGTACCAGGGCGTCCTGGTCACCAAACAGCGACAGACTGGGCAGCGATAGGCTGGTGGTGGATATTTTTAGTTCGCCCAGCAGTTTGAGCAATGCCCCGGCGGCCCCGAAATCAAAGTCTATGTCCATTGCCCGCAGCTGCCGGGTTAATTGGCGCTGCTGGCTATCAGCCCGGGCCTGCAAACCAGCAAAACGTTTTAGGCAGCTACTGGGGTTGCTTTGCCAGCTGCGAATAAAAGCCTCAAAGTCGGCTCTAGGCATGGCGGCTTGATAGTTGCTATCAGCCACAAACTGATTATTAGTGCTAATGGAGATTAGGCCAGTTACCCGCTGGGGATAGGTGGCTGCATAACGCTGACAGAGCATGCCGCCCAGAGATAGGCCCAGCAACAGGCACTGATCGGGCAGTGTTTGTTGCATCCAATCAAGCAGGCTGTCTGCTGAATAGTCCTGCAGGACGCTGGACTCACCAAAACCTGGCAGATCCAGGGTTATTACATCGACCCATTGACTGAGCTGTTGGGGTAGCTGGCCCCAGATCTGACTATCGGCGCCCCAGCCATGCACCAGAACCAGGGTTTGCTGGTGCAGCCTATTGCCCGGGCTTGGGGTTGAGGGGCTTGGGGTTGAGAGGCCTGGGGTTGAGAGACATGGGTATAAGACTGCGCCCACTTGTGGCCTTACACAAATATCTGCTGCCGCATTCACAGGCAGGCCTCAAGGGCATCCAACAGTTGATCAATCTGCTGGTTACTGTGGTTGGCGGACAATGTAATACGCAATCTGCCACTGCCTGCAGGCACGGTGGGCGGCCTGATAGCACCAACCATAAAACCTTTGCTGCGCAGTTGCTGATTAATCTCCATCACTCGCTGATCATTGTTAATTAACACTGGCTGAATCGGCGTCTGGGAGTCCATAAGTTGCAGGCCCAGCTGCTCGGCGCCAGCGCGAAATCTCTGGATCAAACTCTGCAAGTGCTCGCGGCGCCAGTGCTCACGATGGACAATCTGCAAGCTGGCACTGCTGGCACAGGCAATCGCCGGCGGCAGTGCCGTGGTGTAGATATAGGTGCGGGCAAATTGAATAAGGGTGTCTATCAATGCTTCACTGCCGGCGATAAAGGCGCCAAAGGTGCCAAAGCTCTTGCCCAATGTGCCCATCAGAACAGGCACCTGCTCCACAGTTAAGCCCTGCTGCTCTAAAATGCCACCGCCAGTTGCGCCCAGCACCCCCATGCCGTGGGCATCATCCACCATAAGCCAGCCACTGTGCTGTGCGGCCAGAGCACTCATCTCCGGTAGAGGAGCCAGGTCGCCATCCATACTAAATACGCCATCGGTAACAATTAGCTTGCGACTGGCGGTGCTCTGCTCAAGCAGATAGTCCAGCTGCTGCATATTATTGTGCTTGTAACGTTTGTAGTCGGCTCGGGAGAGATGGCCACCGTCCAGCAGCGAGGCATGGTTAAGCTGATCTTCAAGCACCAGATCATGACGACCCACCAGGGCATTAATCACCCCCATATTGGCCATATAGCCGGTACTAAATAACAGCGCCCGAGGACGTCCAGTAAACTCGGCCAGCTGTTCCTCTAACTGCTGATGAGCTGTGGAATGGCCGCTAATTAGATGGGAGGCGCCGCTGCCGGTGCCATATTGATCAACAGCAGATTTTAGGGCAGCAGCTATATCCGGGTGACCTGCCAGGCCCAGGTAGTCGTTGCTGCAAAAGTTAACCAGGGATTTACCCTCAACCTGCAGTACCGAATCGCAACCAGAGGCTACATTGGTTCTGTGGCGGTAGAGAAACTGCTTATGCCGCTGATCGAGCTGGGCCTGAAGAATGGCATCCATACTATTCATAGAGGGCTAGCTGGCTCTGTAGAATAGCGCGTCGTTTTTGTGCTCGTTAATGGCTCGGTGCAGGTCGTCTTCCTGTTGTTGGCTATCTTTGTCAGCCTGATATTCCTCAGGCTTTATTCCCAGACGCTGCAATAACTGCATATCAGTATTGGCCTTTGGGTTGGGGGTTGTAAGCAATTTATCGCAGTAGAAAATTGAATTGGCGCCGGCCATAAAGGCCAGAGCCTGCATCTGCTCGTTCATTTCTTCGCGGCCAGCGGACAGGCGCACATAGGATTTGGGCATCATCAGTCGCGCCACGGCAATGGTGCGAATAAATTCAAAGGGGTCCAGCTCATCCTGATCGGCCAGTGGGGTACCAGCTACCTTAACCAGCATATTGATGGGCACTGATTCTGGATGCACTGGCAGATTGGCCAGCTCCATTAATAGTCCGGCACGGTCCTGTTGCTCTTCGCCCATACCCACAATACCCCCGGCACAGACTTTCATGCCGGAATTACGCACATTGGCCAGGGTGTTTAAGCGGTCCTGATAGGTTCTGGTGGTAATCACCTCGCCGTAAAACTCTTTGGAGGTATCCAGATTGTGGTTGTAGTAGTCAAGACCAGCATCGGCCAGCTTGTCAGACTGATCTTCGCTGAGCATACCCAATGTCATGCAGGTTTCCAGACCCAGAGATTTTACTTCGCGGATCATCTCTGCCACGGCGGGAATATCGCGATCATGGGGCGAGCGCCAGGCGGCACCCATACAGAAACGGCTGGAGCCACTGGCCTTGGCAACTTTGGCGGCCTCGATAACCTGGTCTATTTGCAGCAGCTTTTCTTTTTCCAAACCGGTGTCGTAGCGGGCACTCTGGGGGCAATATTTGCAGTCTTCGGGGCAGGCGCCGGTCTTAATCGACAGCAAGGTGCTGAGCTGCACCTGATTGGGGTCAAAGTGCTGGCGATGCATTAGCTGGGCATCAAAGAGCAGGTCGTTAAAAGGCTGATTAAATAGACTGAGCACCTGTTCTCTGGTCCAGTCGTGGCGGATAGAAGATCCATCTTGAGGCTGCATGGCCAAACTCCGGGGTTATCTGTGGTTAAGGCGACGATGATAAGCCCGGAGCTGAGGCTGTCAACCCTAATATTATATTTTGGTTAACAACGGCTATTGGCAAAGCCAATATTACTGCACTGCAAATACCCTGACCGGCACACCATTAAGGGCGCTATTGCCACTGGCCTGATCAATCAGTTTATCGTCGGTAAGGTCATTGCAACTTACCCCGCCCTGGGCCTGAGCAATCTCCATGCTGACACCATCGCGCTTATGGCCCCAGCCATGGGGCAAGCTCACTACCCCCGGCATAACTTCATCGCTGGCAACCACCTGGGTCTGCACCTCGCCCACCCGAGACTGGATACGCACCTGGGATTGGTCTTGCAACTGATGGGCGGCCAGGTCATCCGGGTGCATTAATAGCTGCCAGCGCGGCTTGCCTTTAACCAGTCGGTGAGAATTGTGCATCCAGCTGTTATTAGAACGAATATGGCGGCGGCCAATTAACAGCAGCTCGTCTTTATCTGTACTCTGCTGGTCGGCGCCAAGGCGCGCCAGATCTTCAGCAATATAATCGGCCATCAGGGTAATCTTGCCGTCGGAGGTGCAGAGCCGCTCGGGCAGGCTGGGCTGCAATGGGCCTAAATCCAATCCATGGGGATGCTGTTTTATCCTATCTAGCGTCAGTTCCAGCTCGTGTCCCGCAGCGGCACTGTAGGGGCCCCGCTGGATACCTATATCAATGAGCTTATCTGGAGATGGCAGCGGCTTGGTGTCCATGCCTTTGCGCGCGGCAATGGCAAGACCAAGCTCATTAAAGATTTCCCAATCATGCTTGGTGCCCTCGGCGGGTTCAAACACGGCCTCATTGAAGCGGGCGGTGTTGTGCACCGCCAGTCGCAGGAAAGCCAGATCATAGTGATCGTGCTCTAGAGCACTGGTGGGGGGCAAAATAATATCGGCATGCCTGGTGGTTTCATTGATATAGAAATCAATGGATACCATAAAGTCGAGACCGGCCAGTGCCTGATCCATCTGATTGCCATTGGGGGCCGATAGCACCGGATTGCCTGCTGTAGTGATAAGGCCTCGAATCTGGCCCTCTCCCTCAGTTAACATTTCTTCGGCCATTACAGTGGCCGGCAATTCGCCAGCAAATTCCGGCAGGCCACTGACCCGGCTATAAAAAGCAGCAAAGTGCCCGGCACCGGACTCGCCCTGTTTAACAAAACCAAAGGCTGGAGACGAGGCGATCATGCCGCCGCGCACATCCATTGAACTGGTGAGGATATTGATCATCTGAATGGCCCACTGACAGAGGGTGCCATAGACCTGAACCGAGACACCCATGCGCCCATAGCAGACTGCATCTTCGATACTGGCCATATCTCTGGCCAACTGACGAATCTGTTCCGCCGCTACGCCGGTGCGCTGCTCTGCAAGCTCTGGGGTAAAGGACGCGCAGGCACTGCGCACCTGATCCACACCCACCAACAGATCTGTCAGGTGCCCGGTGCTAACCAGGTCTTCGGCAAATAAGGTATTGAGCATGGCCATCAGCAACCAGGCATCGGTGCCCGGACGAATAAACAGATGCTGATCGGCAATTTCTGCGGTTTCGGTGCGTCTTGGGTCAATCACAATAAAGCGCCCACCGCGCTGCTGAATGGCCTTGAGGCGCTTGGGTATATCGGGCGAAGTCATAATGCTGCCATTGGAGGCCAGCGGATTGCCGCCAATAATTAGCATATAGCTGCTGTGATCAATATCTGGAATCGGGATTAACGACTGGTGACCATAGAGACTGTAGGACGCTAAATGATGGGGCAGCTGATCGAGGCTGGTGGCAGAGAAGTGAATTTTAGTCTGCACCGCTTTGCGCAACACACTGGCGTGGGTCATGCTGCCATAGTTGTGCACATTGGGGTTGCCGGCATAAAAGGCAACCGCGTTCTGACCATGCTGCTGTTGCACAGCCACCAGTTTGTCCGCAACAGTGTCGAAGGCTTGCTGCCAGCTAATCTCCACCCATTTATCACCCTGGCGCACAACCGGTTTGCGCAGACGATCCGGGTCGGTATAGATATCCTCCATGGCTGTGCCCTTGGGGCAGATATAGCCGCGGCTTAAAGGGTCATTGTTATCACCTTTAATCGATAACACCTGATTGCCCTGGGTTTTAATCTCAAGACCACAGATAGCTTCGCAGAGGTTGCAGGCGCGGTAATGGGTTTTAATCTCAGCGGGCATCTTCTACTCTCCGGTATTTAGTTGCCAAATTATAGTAACCGAAATAAAGCTTGAGTGATTGGGAAAGTTTGTGGCTGAGCGGTACTAGGACCCTAGGGGCTAACCACCAGATTATCTCGATGAATAAGCTCATCATCTTCCCGATAGCCAAGAATACTGGAAATTGACTCGGTGCTTTGACCTTTGATTCGGTCGGCCTCATCAGAGTTGTAGTTCACCAACCCGCGAGCAATTTCAATACCATTGCCATCGACACAGCTAACCAGTTCGCCTCGGGTAAACTTGCCTTTAACCGCGCTCACGCCAACGGCTAGTAGGCTGCGGCCCTGATCGGTAAGTACCTTAACCGCTCCCGCATCCAGAACCAGTGAGCCCTTAACCTGCAACTGTCCTGCCAACCACTGCTTGCGGGCGGCTAAAGGTTTTTGACCGGCCGACAATAATGTGCCGACCGTTTTTCCGGCCGCCACCTGATGCAATATATGGTGATTGCGACCACCGGCGATCACTGTACTGCAACCGGAACGAGCAGCCAGTCTTGCGGCCTGCAACTTGGTTACCATGCCGCCGCGACCCAGGGTGCCACTACTGCCGCCAGCCAGTGAATCTAGTTTAGTATCAGTAGCCATGGCCTCAGATATTAACTGAGCATCTGGATGGGTATCTGGATTGGCATCGTAGAGGCCATCTTTGTCGGTGAGAATCACCAGCATATCTGCATCGATCAGATTGGCTACCAATGCGGCCAGACGATCATTGTCGCCAAAGCGAATCTCATCGGTGACCACGGTGTCGTTTTCATTGACAATGGGCACCACGTTTAACCCAATTAATGTCTGAAGTGCGCCGCGGGCATTGAGATAGCGCTGGCGATTGGCCATATCGTCATGATCGAGAAGAATCTGTGCTGTGTGGCGATCGAAGCGCATAAAGCTGCTTTCATAGGCCTGAATAAGCCCCATTTGCCCCACGGCAGCGGCAGCCTGTAATTCGTGAATGCTATCAGGGCGGGTTTTCCAACCCAGGCGCACTATGCCCTCGGCAATGGCGCCAGAGGAAACCAGTACCACCTCGTTGCCAGCGGCCAGCAACTGGGCGATCTGCTCTACCCAGCTATCTATGGCATTGCGGTCCAGACCTGCGCCATCATTGGTCAGCAGTGCGCTGCCGATTTTGATCACCCAGCGCCTGGCATCTCTGGCAATATCTCTAGTCATGTTTGGTTACTCTGCATAGACAACTTCGACGTCGTAATCATCGTCGTCATCATCTTCTATATTTTCGTCTTTAGCCTGTTTGCGCGCCTGTTTGCGCGCCTCAGCTAACTGCTCGATTCGGTTGCGTGCCTCTGCCTGCATTTCGGCGCGACGCGCTTCAGCCTGCTCTGCCAGCGTCGGATCCACTAACTCCTGCTGCCGCTGCTCATCAATATGGTCCATGATGGCGGCGCACAGATCTTTGGTACCCTGGGAGGCCAGACCCGACATTCTAAATACCGGGCCATGCCAGTTGAGGTGCTCGACTACTTCTTTGCAGCGGGCATCGACCTCATCTTCGGGGAGTAGATCCACCTTATTAAGCACCAGCCAGCGATCACCAGCGGCCATGGTGGGGCTAAATTTTTGCAGCTCTTGCTCTATAACTGCGGCATTTTCGCCTGCAGTCGAGCCATCGTAGGGCATCATATCCACCAGATGCAGCAGCAATCGGGTGCGAGTTAAATGCTTAAGGAAGCGAACACCCAGACCTGCGCCCTCGGAGGCGCCCTCAATCAATCCGGGTATATCGGCAACTACAAAGCTTTTATCGCCACTCATGCCCACCACGCCCAGATTGGGCACCAATGTAGTAAAGGGGTAGTCGGCAACCTTGGGGCGCGCGGCGGATACCGAGCGAATAAAGGTCGACTTACCGGCATTGGGCAGGCCCAGCAACCCAACATCAGCCAGTACTTTTAGCTCTAGCTTAAGCTCGCGCACCTCGCCCTCTTTACCTGGCGATGTCTGGCGCGGTGCTCTGTTGGTACTGGATTTATATCTGGTATTGCCCAGGCCATGATAGCCACCCTGGGCCACTTTTAAACGCTGATCCAGCTCAGTGATATCCCCCAGCACATCGCCGGTTTCTTCATCAATTACCGTGGTGCCCACTGGCACCTGAAGCACCAGATCTTCACCACCGCGACCGGTACATTCGGCACTGCTGCCCTGCTGGCCATTTTCAGCTTTAAAGTTTCTGGTGTAGCGGAAATCGATCAGGGTATTTAGCCCCTCGGTGCCGACCAGAATCACACTGCCGCCATCACCCCCGTCGCCACCATCTGGGCCACCTCTGGGAATATATTTTTCACGGCGAAAACTCAGACAGCCATTGCCGCCTTTACCCGCGTGAACCTTGATTGATGCTTCGTCAACGAATTTCATAGGTCTAGTTTACCGATGCCACTGGTCTCTGTCATTTGAGGCTTAAAAAATACCCGCCCATAAAAAAAGCCCCGCGTGGGGGCTTTTTTAAATGCAGGGTGAGCGTTACGCGGACACCACCTCTGCATATTTGCGGTTGAGCGGGCCTTTCTGTACAAACTGCACAGTGCCAGTCTCTGTCGCAAACAATGTGTGATCTTTGCCAATGCCTACGCCGTTACCTGGGTGGAACTTGGTTCCGCGCTGACGAACAATAATGCCGCCTGCATTGATTGACTGGCCACCATAGACTTTAACACCAAGGCGTTTGCTCTCTGAATCGCGACCGTTTCTAGTACTACCACCAGCTTTCTTGTGAGCCATTGCTATATCCTCTTTTAATTATCCAGCGTTGATGCCGGTAATTTTAACTTCTGTATACCACTGTCTGTGGCCCTGCTGAGTGCGCGAGTGCTTGCGACGACGGAATTTAATAATATTCACCTTGTCACCGCGGCCGTGAGATACAACCTCAGCAGTCACTTTGCCACCATCTACCAGAGGGGCACCGATCTTGACTTCAGCACCTTCGCCGACCATCAAGACTTCTTCAAAATCGATATTGTCACCAGTGGCTACATCCAACTTTTCCAGACGCAGGGTTTCACCCTCAACGACTCGATGCTGTTTACCGCCACTTTTGATCACTGCGTACATGTTCTGCTCCAAATTTAGGGTGACCAAAACAAGTTATCCTGGCCAGATTCCGTCGCTTACTATCCCGAGACCAAGAGCCTCTGCGAGAGGGCGGCAATTCTAATGGAACACCCTATGGTTATCAAGTGTTAAAACGGCAAATATGCAACTATCCTAGAGGCTGAGCATGAAAGGCTTACAACCCCCATAGACCTTGGTTTTTGCTAGCTATTTTTTAGCCAAACGAGGGAGGCCATTCGACCCGTTTTTGCCTCTCGCCTGTAGGAGTAAAACCGCGATGAATCGGTAAGGGTGCAGTAATCACCTCCATAAATAGCGCTTACCCCGCAGCCTGTTAGCTCTGCGCGGGCCAGAGCGCAGAGATCGGCAAGATATTTACCCTGCTGGCTGGGTAAAAAGGCAGTTTGAATAGCTTCAATCTGCTGGGCTCCCTGGGCCCCCTGCACAAAAGCCTCCAGCACCTCTGCTCCAACCTCGAATACCTGTGGGCCTATAGCTGGCCCCAGATAGGCCATCACCTGATCTGGCCTGGCAAAGCTGGCCACTGTTTTGCGCAAAATGCCATGGCATAGCCCGCGCCAACCTGCATGGGCAGCGGCTACCTGGGTGCCCTGCTGATCGCAAAATAATACTGGCAGACAGTCTGCAGTCATAATTGCGCAGGCCTGTTCAGGTCTATCCGTAAAACTGGCATCTGCTGTGGGGACTGCACTGGCTTCGGGAACGTAAATCACCTCTGTACCATGCACCTGGTTCAGCCACAGGGGCTGCTGAGATAAACCCAGGCTCTCAGCCAGCCGCTTGCGATTGGACTGCACGGCAGTTTCGGCGTCGCCCACATGCAGGGCCAGATTGTTGCTGTCAAATGGCGCTCTGCTGCAGCCTCCCTGTCTGGTGGTGATAGCAGCGCCAATATTCCCAGGAGTGGGCCAGTTGGGGGTAATAACACTAGTCATTGGCGAGCAATGTAATCAGGGCCTGTATGTCCTCTGGCAGCTCTGAGCTCCAACTCACCAGCTCGCCGCTACCCGGATGAATTAAACCCAGTTCGCGGGCATGCAGGGCCTGACGGCCAAAGTTTTGTATGGCATCACGCAATTCTGGCCTGGCACCACTGTGGATGCGGAAACGTCCAGCATAGGTTTCGTCGCCTACGATTGGAAAGCGAATATGTGCCATATGCACACGAATCTGGTGAGTGCGCCCGGTTTCCAGCCTGAGTCGCACATGGCTGTGGCCGGTAAAGCGCTGCAGCAGGGAATAATGGGTGCGCGCCTCTTTGCCATCGGGCCTTACTGCCATTTTGGTGCGCTGGGTCTGATGACGGCCAATAGGCTGATCGACCAGCCCGCCACCGGTCATAACCCCTGTGACAATAGCTTCGTACTCGCGCCTAACGGTTCTGGCCTGCAACTGCGCCACCAGGTCTGTGTGGGCCTGCAATGTTTTGGCTACTACCATCAGACCTGTGGTGTCCTTATCCAGCCGGTGCACAATGCCGGCGCGGGGCACAGACTCTAGCTGGGGGCAGTGGTAGAGCAGTCCATTAAGCAAGGTGCCACTGCGATTACCGGCCGCCGGATGCACCACCAGGCTGTCTGGTTTGTTGAGCACAATAATATGTTCATCTTCATAAACTATGTGCAGGGGAATATTCTCTGGCTGCCAGTCGCCCTCGGACTCAAGATAGACATCTATAACCAGGGTCTCGCCACCCAATAGCTTTTGTTTGGGCACCTGTATCTGGCCATCAACTCTCAGCTGCCCGCCCTTTATCCAGGACTGCAGCCTGGCTCTGGAGTAATCAGAGAACAATTCGGACGCCACCTGGTCCAACCGTCTGCCGCAATCTTGCGAAGATACCTGGGCTGACATCTGAATATGGTCAAAGCTGTTATTTTCGCTGTTGGGCTGGTTCACTAATAGTGCTCTGTGGTTAAATACCGGGCTTGGTCGCTAATGCTGTCGACTCCGTCTTTCGCTGGGAATTTTACATGAAAAACATGGCTTTTATTTTGTTGATTTTAAGTTTGTCTACCACCTCTGGCTGTTCCTGGTTGGGCTGGGGTGATGATGAGACCAATGAGGATGACACTGCGGGTTATACCGAAAGAGATTTTTACGAAAAAATTCAAAGTAGCTTAAATGCCAGTAACTGGAGCGTTGCCATTAGTAACCTGCAACTTCTGGAGTCTCAATTTCCCTTTGGCAAATATGCCGAGCAGGGTCAGCTTGAGCTGATCTATGCGCAGTTTAAATCTGGCGCCCATGAGGAGGCTATTGGCTCTGCAGATCGCTTTATTCGCCTGCACCCCCAGCATCCCAATGTGGACTATGCCTTCTATGTGAAGGGGCTATCTGAAATTTCCCAGTCATCTGGGTTCTTTGATAACTTTATTCCCACAGATAGCACCAAGCGCGATATTGGCCCGGCGCGAGATGCCTTTGCCACATTGACCGAACTGCTGTCGCGATTCCCGAAAAGCCAATATGCACCAGATGCTCGCAAACGCCTGGTAAATCTGCGCAATAACCTTGCCCGTGCCGAAATTCATGTGGCCAACTACTACTTTGCCCGCGGTGCCTATCTGGCTGCGGCCAATCGCGGTCGTTTTGTTGTTGAAAACTTTCAACAGTCTCCTGCGGTTCCCGATGGTCTGGCTGTGATGGCTCAGGCGTATAACATCTTAGAGATTCAAGAGCTGGCTGATAATGCAGTCAAGGTGCTGGTAGCCAATTACCCGGAGTACCCCTCCCTGGATGCCAATGGCGCTTTTGACTACGACAAGCGGTTGCTGAGTGCCGAAAATTCTATGCTGGGCAAAATCACCTTTGGGCTGATTGATCGTGTGCAGCCGCCGGCTTTTGACTCTCGTCATATCTACAACAGGGTTGCTCGCGAAGCGGGTACAACCGGCGACGATAGTGAAAAGCAGGGCCGATCTATTTGGAATCGATTGACCTTTGGACTGATGGACTAGTCTCCCTGCTCTTTTTGATTGGTGACAGGTACAGATGAACAGACACGCGATTATCGATGAAATGCGGGTGCTGCCCGAGATTGACCCACAATTTGAAATACAGCGACGGGTTGCCTTTATTCAAAACCAGCTGACTCTGTCTGGGTGCAAGACCCTGGTGTTGGGTATTAGTGGCGGGGTTGACTCTTCAACCTGTGGGCGCCTGGCTCAGCTCGCAGTCGAGGGTCTCAATCAGCATGAGGGTGTAGATGCCTATCGCTTTATAGCCGTGCGTCTGCCCTATGGCGTGCAGCAGGACGAAGACGATGCCCAAATCTCTCTTGGCTTTATCAAGCCCAGCCAAACATTAACCGTTAATATCAAAGAAGGCACCGACGGTATTAATAGCTCGGTCTGCGAAACCCTGAGTGAAAATGGCCTGTTGCCCGATGCTGCGGTGATAGATTTTGCCAAGGGCAATCTTAAAGCTAGAGCCCGTATGGCCTCGCAGTACGAGATTGCCGGCATGCTGGGCGGGCTGGTGCTGGGTACAGATCACTCTGCCGAGAACATCACTGGTTTTTATACCAAATTTGGCGATGGTGCCTGTGACCTGGCGCCATTATTTGGCCTCAGCAAGCGTCAGGTTCGCCTGCTGGCCGCCACCATGGGTGCGCCAGGCCCCGTGGTGAACAAAACTCCTACTGCTGATTTGGAATGTCTGAGCCCGCAAAAGCAGGATGAAGATGTACTGGGCATGTCCTACGATGATATTGATAACTTCCTTGAGGGCAAAGAGGTGAGTGCCGATTCTGCCGAGCGCCTGATTGGTATCTATACCAAAACCCAACATAAACGCCTGCCCATAGCCACGGTCTACGACTAGAAGTTAACCCCAAGCAAACCATGCCCCCAGGGTCTATCCTTTCTAAATAGAGTATTTTTTCAGGGATGGAGACTCAGGCATGGTGCCGCCCGGCATTATTGATCCACAGCACAGCGTAATTGATCAGGGCAACAAGCCCAGGCTATTGCGCATCTATATAAGTTACCGACTAGTGCTGTCGGTGCTGTTTCTGGCCCTCACCCATTTCCAGCTGGCCAGTGACTATCTAGGCACCAGTAACCAGCAGTTGTTTTCACTGACCATTGTGCTGTACAGCATAATCCATCAAACTGCAGCGCAGATAGGTTGCGCTTATTTTGAATCGTCGTCGAGGTCCAGTCCGGCAGCTTTTGCCCGCAGCCGCCACAGCTCTCGGGCACGCTGTTGCATATCAATATGACTGTCGGATTCGTCGACGATCTCCATACCTAACATGGTCTCGACCAGATCTTCCATGGTGGCTATGCCCAGGGGGTCACCATATTCATTGATCACTAAACTCACAGACACTCGCTCGCTCACCATGGTCTGCATTAGATCTGGCAGCTCCTTGGTCTCCAGCACGCTGAGCAGGTCCCGCTTTAGGTCCATCAGTAGCCTGTCGAGATGCCCCTCGGCGGCAGATCTATAGATATCATCCTTGCGCACAAAACCCACAATATCGTCACTGTTGGCTTCAAAGATGGGTATCCGTGAGAAACGGATGGCGGGATGGCCCTGCAGCACCTGAGCAATGGTCAGATCTGACTGCAACGTGGCTATTACCGTTCGCGGGGTCATAACATCCTTTGCTGCCAGCCCGCGAAAGGCTAACAGAGCATCGATCGCATTTGCCTCACCGGCATCAATCACCCCTTCCCTGCGGCCCACAGTTGCCAGGAAGCGGAAATCATCTCTCGACAAGGTGGGCTCTTCGCTCTGGGGGGCCAGCCACCCTGTAAGGAATTTGGCAGCCACTACCAGGGGATACATGGACCACTGGACCCAGCGCAAAGTATGGCCACAGGCTGGCGCTAACTGCTGCCAGTAACGGGCGCCCAGAGTTTTGGGGATTATTTCTGAGAACACTAAAATCAGCAGCGTCAAAACGGCGGAGATAATACCGAAATATACCTCTCCAAACAGCTTGGTAGCCTGGGCGCCGGCACCTGCTGCGCCCACTGTGTGGGCTATGGTGTTAAGGGATAGTATGGCCGCCAGAGGCTTATCAATATCTTCTTTGAAGCCGCGCCACAGGGATGCCAGCTTGGGGCGCTTGTCGTCTAGGCTTGCGAGGTATGTGGAGGTTAGGGATAGCAGGGTTGCTTCAAGCAGTGAGCAGATAAATGAAACCCCCAGTGCCAGGCTGATATAGAGAGCTAACATAAGCATTCTGTGGGTCTCCAGACACTCTTTGCTTGTAGGCACAATGGGTATGCTAGTGCCACCCAGTAAATTGGTTTAGAAGGCGACACAGTTTAGACCCCTTTGAGGTCCCTGCTTTTAACTTCACTTGAAAATCTTACACAAGCCATGCTGCCCTGCCAACCGTTAAGTTTTCAAACAAATCGATGATAGAGCTCGATGGATTGGTGATAAATTGATTCAAAGTGGTGCTTGGCCTCAATGGATAACTTTTCACCTGTATATTCAGTTTTCCAGAGCCGCTTAGCACGATCCATTTTCAAATTAAACCTAGCCTCGATAAAGTCTTGTGCCTCATAGTATCGATCAAACACAAAAACTTTATCCTCTCGTAACTCTCCATTGATATGAGTAAATTTGTACTGATCTATTTAATGACTGACCTGATTGATGGTTAGGTTTTCGTCACCAAGGATAAAATGCTCCAGATAACTGCTCACAATTGCATGCTCTAGACTTGATCCCCTGTTTTTGGGATATGGAACAAAAGGCCAAACCGAGCAAAGTCGCGGGTTGTTGCATCAATACAGCAATAGGTCATAGCTTAACCCTGCTCGTCTACCCACCAATCAGCAGTCATGCCAATTCTAGTGAATAACTGTAGATCGGCATAATCGAGAACATTTTGTCCCGTTGACTCCTCCAGAATACCGGCGAGAAGCATGGAGTCAGTATTTTGATAGGCCAAATTGGCTGTTCTGGGGGAGGCGTTGCCGGTGTTCGATTAAATGCATAGGCAAGCTGATCGCCATCTATACCGCCAGATGTATATATAGCGGCATCGCCGTTCTCGGCCACTTGGAGCCCAGTGCGCATCTCAAGAATGGCTCTGATACTGATATCTGCTTTGTCAGTATTTACTCAGGGACCAAGGTAGTTTTAGGCTGGGTAAATTGGTACGACCGAGTGGATTCGAACCACCGACCCCCACCATGTCAAGGTGGTGCTCTAACCAACTGAGCTACGGTCGTATATCAATTTACTTCTCATCCACTCTAGCGTGAATTGATTGAAACAGCTTCGCTGTTTCAACCCTTGGGAGTCTTTGTAGCAGGATGGGCATTCTACACTTCGCTACCCTTGGGAACAACAGTATTGCAGTCGGGTTAAATAGAATTTATTCGCCTTATTAGTCAATACTCAGGGTTGATTAACGACTACCTAGTGTATTAGTCCCAGCGCCTCTAGTTTAGCCGGGGACTGACTAGAACCTTCTGTGCTAGTTAACAGTTTATCCAGATTCAGATATTGCTCCTGCAGATAGCTTTTTATCCACTGGTTTTTATAGCCATTCTGGGCCAGCTCTTTTTCTAATCTGTTGATAGCCATCCAATTAATCTCTTCCGCCTCTGAGCTATACCTGAGATTATTAAATGTGCTGGCTAGCAATATTGATGATTGGCTAAACCATTGGCAGGCCACTTCTGACTCAATCATTTTATTGCTGAGTAATATTTCTGCTGTCTCAAAGGCACAACCCAGGTGGGGAACTGCGTCATGCCAGAGCATAGGATCAAGATAGAATTGTCCTGTATCAAATTCGCTCTGCCAAAATTGAATGGCCTTGGTGACATTGTTTTCAAGCTGTGACCTGTGGTTGGCACATAAGAATTGCAGTTTCATGATTTACATTCCTTAGAACTCTGATTAGCCAATCTTGCGACAAGTCTAGTTGACCTTTACTTAAATGTAAATGATAATCATTCACATTAATGCTGTATTTCGTAAGCGACACTGGGAGCAATCGACATGATCAATGCGCGCGAAACACTATTTAGTTGGGAATTGGGGTTAAAACTGTTGTTTAAGGGCTTGCTCTTTTGTGGATTTACTAAGGCAAAACAGATGGCCAGTACCCGGGCAGAAGCCACCAAACCGGACTATGATTAAATTAGTCTTGGTCGATTAAACCCGCGGCCAGTGAATAGTGGATGTCTCTGCATAATAAGAGGTAAGCTTGGATGCTCCAACCCGTAATCATCGCCGGTGGCTCTGGTACTCGGCTATGGCCCCTGTCGAGAAAGCTCTACCCTAAACAGTTTTTGCCCCTTACCAGCGATAAAACCATGCTACACATAACCGTTGAGCGGCTGTCTGGCCTAGATTGCTTAGCCCCTATTGTGGTCTGTAACGAAGAGCATCGATTTATTGCGATCGAACAGCTGCGCGCGCTCAAGGTTGACCATGGCGGCATTATTTTGGAGCCCTGGGCTCGCAATACAGCGCTGGCAATCTGTCTGGCCACCCTGCTAGCTAATGAAAATAATCCTCAAAATCATCTGCTTATTTTACCCGCTGACCATTTTATGGGGGTGCCAGAGCTATTCTGCGAGGCGGTTGTACATTCGCAGGCTGCTGCGCAGGCCGGCGCTTTGATTACCTTTGGTATACATCCCCGTGAGCCGGCCACAGGCTACGGTTATATCAAGATGGCGGAAGGACATGCAAGCCTCCACCCTATTGACCAGTTTATTGAAAAGCCCTGCACTGAGGCTGCAGAGCAATATGTGGCTAGCGGAGAGTACCTGTGGAACAGCGGTATTTTTCTCTGTTCCAGCGGTGTCTATTTAAGTGAGTTAGAGCATTTTAGGCCAGATATTTTCTCTGCCTGTGTCTCGGCCTGGGATAACCGCAGCACTGATGGTGATTTTGTTCGCCCTGACTGCGTCAGTTTTGAAAATTGCCCCGACGAATCTATTGATTATGCGGTGATGGAGCAGACTGACAAGGCCAGAGTCACCCCCATTGACCCTGACTGGAATGAGCTTGGCAGCTGGCGCTCATTGCTGGAGCAGCTGCCCAAGACTGTGGCTGGCAATGCGGAGACTGGGGATGTGCTGTGCAGAGATAGCAGTAATAACTATATCCATGCTCAACACAAATTAGTGGGGCTGTTGGGTATAGATAATCTGGTGATTGTGGACACCAAAGATGCCCTGCTAGTGGCCCATAAAGACCGGGTGGAGGATATCAAGCTGATTGTGAAGGAGCTGGATAATCAGCAGCGCCCAGAGACTCAGCAGCATCGCGAGGTTTTTCGACCCTGGGGGAAATATGATGCTATGGATAGCGATGAGCGCTTTCAGGTTAAACGCATCACCGTCAAACCACTGGCCAAACTATCATTGCAGATGCACCATCACCGCGCTGAGTACTGGGTGGTGGTGGTGAAAGGCACCGCTAAGGTGACCATTGATGGCGTTGACAGTCTGGTAAGTGAAAATGAGTCGGTGTATATACCCATAGGCGCGGTGCATAGCCTGGAAAACCCCGGCAAAATTCCCATTGAGCTTACTGAGATACAGACCGGAAGCTATCTCGGCGAGGATGATATTGTGCGCTGAAGACCGCTATGGCCGAGCCTAGACGCCCTGGCCTGCCCACAGGGCGCCCGCCACAGGCAGTTTAAACTCTAGCTTACGCAATAAATACGGTTACTGCGGCCCATGCCGAAGTACTGAATACCTTGCTCTTGCAGGCGCGCTGGGTCATAGAGATTGCGCCCATCAAAGATAACCGGTTGCTTTAGGGTCTGCTTGATATGGGCAAAATCTGGCGACCAGAAAGGCTTCCACTCGGTGCAGATCACCAGTATATCTGCTCCCTGCAGAGCCGCTTCCTTGGTCCCGCAGAGTAGCAGATCGTCGCGCACACCATAGATTTCCTGGGTCGCCTCCATAGCATGAGGGTCAAAGGCCTGAACCTTGGCTCCCTGCTGCCAAAGGGCTTCCATTAAATCTCTGCTGGGCGCCTCGCGCATATCGTCGGTATCCGGCTTAAAAGCGAGCCCCCAGAGGGCGATAGTCAGCCCTTCTAATTGGCCGTCAAAATAACGGTGAATCTTTTTAAATAGCAGAGATTTCTGCTGATCATTGACCGCGCTAACGGCACTGAGCAACTTAGGCTGATAACCGGCACTAACGGCGGTTGCCTCCATGGCCCGCAGATCTTTGGGGAAACAGGAACCACCAAATCCACAACCGGGATAGATAAAGCTATAGCCAATGCGCGGGTCTGAGCCTATGCCCACCCGCACCTGCTCTATATCTGCGCCCACCAGATCGGCAATATTGGCAATTTCATTAATAAAGCTGATTTTGGTGGCCAATAAGGAGTTGGCGGCATATTTGGTCAACTCGGCAGAGCGCAAATCCATAAAGATCAGCTTGTCGCGCTGGCGATTATAGGGCGCGTAGAGCTCTTGCATCGTGGCTTCTACCTTCGGGCTATCTGTGCCTACCACAATGCGGTCTGGGCGGGTAAAGTCGGCTATGGCCGCGCCCTCTTTGAGGAATTCCGGGTTGGAGGCCACGCCAAAACCAGGATCGACTCCGCGACTATCCAATACTTGCTGTAATCTTGCGCTTACTTTATCTGCTGTGCCAACGGGAACAGTGGATTTATTCACTACCACCTTGAAGTCGTCCATATGCTGGCCAATGGTATCGGCCACCTGCAGCACATACTGTAGATCTGCCGAGCCGTCCTCTTCCGGGGGCGTGCCCACGGCAATAAAGATCATCTCTCCATGGGCCACTGCAGCCGCGGCATCTGTGGTAAAGCATAGAGAGCCATCGGTCAGCGACTGGGTAATATAGTTTTCCAAACCTGGTTCATAGATGGGTATCTGGCCTTTATTTAAGTTGTCTACCTTAGCCTGGTCTATATCTACACAGACCACCTGATTGCCCACATTGGCAAAGCAGGCGCCGGTCACCAGGCCAACATAGCCACTGCCAAAAATTGTAATTCGCATTGTATTTCCTTATCGCTGATCCAATACCAGTGCAGTATAACAGTACTTTTTGATGATTCTGTGTCAGCTGGTTGACGCGCTGACTGCGCAAAGTCGCCATTAACGGGGCACTAGATTAACTATAGCCCAGCTAGGAACGCTGTGATAAAAAATTGGGGCTGAAAGCAAAGGTAAAATGCTATGGGGGAATAGAGATTAGGGGCAATATTTAAGGGAGCAATATTAAAGGGAGGCTCAGATAATGCTCGTTAATATCCCTAATAATCCATCATCCTTAATCTGTTCTTCTATAATGCACTGGTCCTTAGCACAACGTTAACCAACGATTATTTTTTCAGGAAGGCCCAGCCAGTGCTGGTATTTACTGTCCCTATTAACGCATCATCCATAATGCTGCCTTCCTACTGGTGTTTATCCCTAACACGATTTAATAATAGACCTAGATTACTCACTTTTAAATAGCTCTGAACGGCTAGTACTTAAGTACTAGATGCATAGACTAGAGCACAGGCTTAAGACGCCAGACTCTTGTCACGCAGCTTAACTAGCTGATCGCGGGTCTGAGCGGCCTCCTCAAATTCCAGATTGCGCGCATGCAAATGCATTTTTTCTTCGAGGCGATTAATCTCTTTGGCAATATCTTTAATACTATCAAAAGCATCCAGATTATAGGCGGCATCAGCTTCAGCCACTTTGCGGTCGCGTTTATTCTTACCGGTCGCCGCATAGGCGCCTTCCATAATATCGGCAACACCTTTAATAATACTTTTTGGGGTGATGCCATGCTGAGCATTGAACTCCATCTGCATCTCGCGGCGGCGTTTGGTCTCCTCCATGGCACGCTGCATGGAACCGGTGACCTTATCCGCATAGAGAATAGCCTTGCCCTCGAGATGACGTGCGGCACGGCCAATCGTTTGAATCAATGAGGTATCTGAGCGTAGAAAGCCCTCTTTATCCGCATCGAAAATGGCAACCAGAGAAACCTCTGGCATATCCAGACCCTCACGCAGCAGATTGATACCCACCAGTACATCAAACTCGCCCAGACGCAGATCGCGAATAATCTCTACCCGCTCTACGGTGTCTATATCAGAATGTAAATAGCGCACTCGGACGCCATGTTCATCTAGATATTCGGTTAAATCCTCAGCCATGCGCTTAGTTAGCACGGTAATCAGGATACGTTCATTTTGTGCCGCTCTGGTGCGAATTTCCGACAGCACATCATCCACCTGGGTGAGTGCCGGCCGCAGTTCAATTACAGGGTCAAGTAAACCGGTGGGGCGCACTACCTGCTCGACAATCTGCCCGGCATTGGCCTCTTCATAGCGACTGGGGGTTGCAGACACAAAAATCATCTGTGGCGCAACGCCCTCCCACTCATCGAAGCGCAGTGGACGGTTATCCAGTGCCGACGGCAGTCTAAAGCCATATTCCACCAGAGTCTCTTTGCGCGAGCGATCACCTTTGTACATGGCGCCCAGCTGCGGCACGGAGACATGGGATTCATCAATAATCATCAGAGCGTTATCTGGCAGATAATCAAATAAGGTAGGCGGTGGCTCGCCGGGCAGTCGGCCAGAAAGGTAACGAGAGTAATTCTCGATACCATTGCAGTACCCAAGCTCGCGCATCATTTCGGTGTCGTAGCGCACCCGCTCTCCCAGCCGCTGAGCTTCGACCAGCTTATCGACTGAACGCAGCTGATCCAGGCGGATAACCAGTTCTTCCTGAATCTTATCCGCGGCTTCCAACACCTTATCCCTGGGGGTTACATAATGGGATTTTGGATAGATGGTAAATCTGGGAACCTTACGCAGCACCTCACCGGTTAGTGGGTCAAATAGGGTTAGATTCTCGATCTCTTCATCAAATAACTCGATGCGCAGAGCTTCATAGTCAGAATCTGCCGGGTAGACATCAATAACATCCCCGCGCACCCTGTAGGACGAGCGATCAAAATCCACATCATTGCGCTTGTATTGCAACTCAGCCAGACGCCGCAGAATATCCCGCTGATCAATTTGCTCACCGCGAGACAGGTGCAGCACCATTTTTAAATAGGAGGATGGGTCACCCAGACCATAGATGGCCGAAACCGTAGCCACCACAATTACATCCTGCCGTTCCATCAGCGATTTGGTTGCGGAGAGCCGCATCTGCTCAATATGGGAGTTTACCGAGGCATCTTTTTCAATAAAGGTGTCCGATGAGGGCACATAGGCCTCAGGCTGGTAGTAGTCATAGTAGGAAACAAAGTACTCGACTGCATTGTTGGGGAAAAACCCTTTAAATTCGCCATATAGCTGAGCTGCCAGAGTTTTATTATGGGCCAGTACAATGGTGGGCCGCTGTACTTCTTCAATGACTTTTGCCACGGTAAAGGTCTTGCCGGAGCCGGTAACCCCCAATAATGTTTGCCCTGCCAACCCATTGGACAGGCCCTCTACTAGACCTTTTATAGCCTCCGGCTGGTCCCCCGCAGGCGAATAGTCACTGACTACCTTAAAGGGCCGTATAGGGCGTATTTTGGTCTCGCTCAGCAAGGGGTTATGCCTTTTCGTTGCTTGGATGACTGGCTGCACAGGGTGGTAAAAAACTCTGTGTTCTTTTGGTTCAGTGTCTGTATCAGCGCAGCGACCCCACCCTCTTTAATAATACCGCGAAATTCATGCTTTTTGATGGACACATAAGTGATGCCTTTGAAACGCACATCTACCGCTTTCCACTGGTTCTGGTCTGTACGTTTTATTAACAGATCCAGATTGAGGTCTGGAAGCACCGAGGACAGCATACGTACCTGCACCCACCCCAGAGTATCTTTGTCGTTAAGCACCACGTCTACCACATCGAAAATCTGCGCTGTGTAGCGCTCTAGCCCTTCAAAAGCATAGCGCATCAGCGTGCGATCCACCGCGGCAACCAGCCTGTTCTGCTCGACCTGCGACAGTGCCTTAAAGCGAGATTTGCCAATTAATGCACTAGTGGTTGAGGCTACATCCCAGCGGGATTTGACCCTGCTATTAATAAAGTCTGCATAGGCGCTTGGGTTAGTCAAATATAAGGTCTGATTTTCTGATAGCTCCTGGGTGACTGTGCGAAATAGCGGTGCAAACTGACTGGTAATCTTTTGCTCAGCGTCTGTGACAGGTGCAGAGGCTAGCACCCAAAATGGCGACAGAAACAGGCTACAGATAATAACTTGGGCGGCAGTCACGACAATCTTTTGCATAGGTATTGGGGTCCTGGTGGTGCTGTAATAATGGGGATTATAGCGGCCTGAGAAGTAGTCTTCAGACCCCAGTTAAACAGTTAATTATTTCTATAACAGGCAGATAACTGCGGCTCACTGGCTTGTCTAAACCATGAACTGGGTCGATAATTTTTAATATCCGCAGTTTAGACTGTTTGATTTTGTCTGCAAGCACCAAAGGCAATTATTAAAGAACACGTCAAGCTTTGTATACAACCCTACATAAAGGGCGAGATAAGGTGAGAAATTGTTGACTCCACTGTGCGACGTGCCTAAAATGCGCGGCTCAAAGACGCTACACGATTCCGCCTTAGCTCAGTTGGTAGAGCAAATGACTGTTAATCATTGGGTCGCTGGTTCGAGCCCAGCAGGCGGAGCCAAGTCTTTCACACTGGTAGTACAGGGGGTACTAAGCCAACATGCAATATTTGCCATAAATTGTCGGAGTCGCAGTTGTCACCGTCCCCATTGTTAGGGCTCCTACAATCCCACCCCACCTGATAGGGTCTCCAAAAAAATGGCTCTGCGTTCGTTACCACCTGAAAGTTCAGTAAGCATTTTGCCCGCTCTCTTTCTACCGAATGGATTGCCTGAACAGTAGGCCAAGACTTTACAGTCTAACACATCATCGTAAATTGAATTTTGAAGCTGTTTGCCATCATACCAAAAAAGCAAACCTCCGAGCCCATTACTACAATCCGTGCAGGATATCCAATTTCTGTAAGCTGCCAGTAAAGTCATCCTATTCGCACCCTCTGGTAACCTACAATCACTTATGTCAGCGAGCCCAGTCTACCCTGATGTATAGACTAGTCTGACAACCTGAATCATCGTTTAAATCCAAATATCACCTGTGGTCCTACCATCAAACTTGTCCATCAGTTAGCGCCATTCATAATCCAGACGTCGATAACTTTTCCTATAACTTCATGATCTTGGCCTATACACAATCATTAAGAAGTGGACTCTTGTGTATATCACCGAAAACATAACCAAGGTGTCAAAATGCTTCGTCTTAATTAGGGCCTACCGATTTATCATACACACACGCAACTTTTATAAGGTTGGCTTTATTTTTACCGTCTACAACGTTACAAAAAGGCCTTCTAGAATACCAGTCGGTAGTGCGGCATGACCAACTGCTAAACAATAGAAAGGGATCAAAATTTCGAAAAAATAGTTGGTTACTTGGATAAATATAGAAGACGCCTGTGTTCAAGGCTATTTTTAATGTACGGGGCCTTTTTGGCTGGGTATAAACAGCATATGAGAATTGAGTTAGCAGATCATGCTCTTGATGTTAGCCTCATTAATTTCATAGACACTTGAGACAAACAGTAATATTATTGAAAAACGTCTCAAGTCGTTTTCAAAGTTTTTTTGGAAGAATTTTGTTGGGATGATGCGGGCCGCAGATACGAGAAATGAAATTCAGTAGTTACTGGAATATTAATTGTGTGCCTCACAGTGTCTAGCGATAGATCAATTTTGTGGAAATATAATTTTGAAGAGTTTTTTACATGTTGGGTGTGGGATGGCGACTAAGTCAAAGACCACAGCCGAATTCAATTCGGATAATTGGAGTGAGATTCGCTTAGATATCGACCCCAATGTCAAGCCAGATATCGTAGGCACAATGACGGATATGTCCGATGTGGCCACTGCATCTGTTGATTCACTATTCAGCAGCCATAATATTGAACACCTATACCCGCATGAAATCCAATTAGCCTTGAACGAATTTCAGAGAGTGCTGAAACCCGATGGCTATGCTGTAGTCACATGCCCTGATCTCCAGTCCGTATGTGCGCTAATCGCCGAAGACAAGCTTACTGAGACGGCGTACCAATCTCCGGCAGGGCCAATTGCCGCCATTGATATGCTTTTTGGACACAGGCCAGCAATCGCTGCTGGCAATCTCTTCATGGCGCACAGATCTGGATTTACAAAGACAACCCTGCTCGATAGCCTAATATCTGCTGGCTTTCAGAATGCAGCTGCCAAAAGACGCTTCAATCACTTTGATTTGTGGGCGATCGCTAGTAAAACTGATATTGGTGAAAATAATTTGGCCCGCCTTGTAGAGTCTCACTTCCCCGATTAAGCAAGTTAACCTATGGAATGCCCAAAGTGAACATGATCGATTTATAGGCTTTGTCTAATGTTATGTATATAGCCTACTCAATATCCGAGAAATCCAGCAACTAGCAATAAGAATATAATCAAAGGTCAACTCACCAAATGTTTAGCTCTATTGACGAGGAACTCAAGCGTGCGCTTTCACTTCAACAACGTGGGCACATCGCCGAGGCTGTAAAAATATATAAAGCAATATTACGAAATGAATTACGCAACCCTATCGCTAACCATAATCTTGGAGTAATTGAGGCAATTCATGGAAACCGAGAAATAGCAATAAGATTACTTGCGACTGCGGTGGATGAGAGCCCAAGATGTCCTGAATTCTGGATTAGCTACATAGAAACATTGATCGCAAACCAAGAAATAAGAAAAGCGAGAAAAGAACTGAAAAAAGCTACCAAAGAGGGGATTTCCAAGTCGAGTATAAAAAGTTTGAAAAAAAAGCTAACCTCACAAGGATCAGCAGACACTCAAAAAACTAACACAACAACGATAGCACCATCAACATCTAAGAAAAATGAAATACTTAATTACTTCAACTCTGGTGATCTTCACACATCTCTCGAGTTGGCAATATCTGTAACCAAGCAGTATCCAAAGGATCCTTTTGCATGGAAGGTACGTGCTTTCACCTATCAGTCACTGGGGAGATTGGAGGATGCTTTGGATTCGGTGCAGAAAGCATTTGAACTAGACGATACTGATCCAGCTATCGTCGCTCAATATGGCAATATACTTCTTCGGCAAGGAAAATATGAGCAATCTATCCCTTTCTTTGAAAAGAGTATAAAAATTGCCCCCAATGAAATTGCTGCATATGCTAATTTAGGAAACGCTTTAAAGCAGAGAGGTGATTTGGAGCAGGCAAAAGTAGTCTTAAAACAAAGCCTGTCATTAAGTAGTAAAAGTTATAATGCATATAATACCTTGGCAGTAGTCTGCATTGACTTACATGAGATAAGTGAAGCTGAAAAGTATCTCAGAAAAGCCATAAAGATATTTCCAGAATTCGCTGAGGCGCACAACAATTTAGGCTCTGTTTTTAAGGAACAGAATAAACTAAAAGAAGCAGAAAGATGCTTCTTAAAGGCGATTAAAATTAATCCCAATTATCCGAGCCCTCTATATAATCTAGGTACCATTCTAGAACAAAGCAAGCAGTATGAAAGGGCCTTAGACTATTACGAACAGGCCTATTCTTTATCACCAGCGTTAGATTATCTGCTAGGATCGATGGTTCATCTAAGGATGCGCCTAGCCATCTGGACTAGCTACAATGAAGACATAGCACAGATTGCGAGCGGAATTGTAGATGGGCGGAAAATTTGCACTGCCTTTACCATCCAGTCATTAGTTGATGATCCGAAAGTACAATTACTCTCTTCGCAAACTTATTGGGACTCCTGCTGCAAATCAAATACGCTGAAAATTGAGGAATTTGGAGCATGCAGCCATCATAAAATAAGAGTTGGTTATTTCTCACCCGACTTTCATGATCACCCCGTAGCTCATTTGACTGCAGAACTCTTTAAACTACATAATCGGAATTATTTCGAAATCTATGCATTTTCTTTAGGCGCGAAAACTAGAGATAATTACACTGATCGGATTAGGTCTAATGTTGACCATTTTATCGAGATAACTGAACTTTCTGATGCAGAAATAGTCTCACATGCGCGGTTGCTAGAAATCGATATTGCGGTAGACCTCGCTGGATTTACCAAAAATTGTAGACCTAATATATTCGCCTCGGGTGTAGCGCCGGTTCAAATTGGATATATTGGCTTCCTTGGCAGCATGGGCAGTGAAAGCTACGATTTTATAATATCAGAGAAAACAATCATTCCAGAAGAACATAAAAAGTACTATAAAGAAAAAATAGTGTACCTTCCTACTTACCAAGTAAATGATCCAAATCCAGTCTCAATAGATAGCAGTTTGGATGCAGATTATTTTAGTATTCCAACAGGTGTTTTTGTTTTTTGTTGTTTCAATGATACATACAAAATATCACCAGAGACCTTCGCGTCATGGGGGCGTATACTTCGCAACGTACCAGCGAGTGTATTGATGATTTATTGCAATAGTGAAACAGCTCGACTAAATTTGAAAAAAGAAATGGTAAATCTTGGCATTGATCCTAGCCGTCTATTGGTGAGTAACTTTTTGGACCGTAGTAAATATCTAGCTCGCTACAAATATGTTGATCTATTTCTTGACACGCTCCCCTACAATAGCGGAGCTACGGCGAGTGACGCACTTAGGATGGGTGTTCCCATCATTACACGCATTGGCAACTGTTTCGCCAGTAGAATGTGTGCTAGCCTTCTCAACTCTGTCAATATGTCAGAGCTAGTCACGTCAACAGCTGCGCAGTACGAGGATCTAGCAATTGAGCTTGCAAATGACACTGAAAAGCTAATCCAGATCAAACAAAGATTAAGTGCCACAACCACCTCCACAAAACTTTTTGACGCTAAATTTTTTACCAGAAATTTAGAGAGTGCCTTCATTGAAATGAAGGAGCAGTATTTAAGTAAAAATCCATTCACAGATATCTATATTAATGCAGACTCTGAAATTCAAAAATTAGGCTAGCAGATGACCCCTGAGTATGTAATTACTCAAAATCTAGGGCTAATTATCTTCAGAGCGCGAACATCCAAATCCAGTCAAACTCCCTCTTTTATTCAGTCTAGGGGAAGCTTATAGCGGCTGAGCCTGAGATGATTACTAGACTAACGGTACCTATTGTTAAGTTTTCTTATAAATTGAGAGGCGAACTAATCAACCTCATAAATCACGCTTTGTAGGCATTAGATCAAAAGCAACAACGATTCTATCCGATTCAACAGTAAATGGTATTGTCCGGTGATGAAGCGAAGAAGGGAAAAGCACGATATCACCAGGTTTGGGAAGGAATACCGAAGTTGGAGCATCGGGGTGATGATAATTGGGACCATTTAGACTAAACTCAATAGCTCCTTCGTTGCCATCTCCAGAGCGAACGGTCTGTAAGTAGATAACTCCACTGATCCATCCACTAGAGTGGATGTGGGGTTTTTGGTACCCCTGTTTTTTCAGAACTACATGCCATCCAAATAAACTACTTTCCAAAGGCCACCTTTCAATCAACGAACAATCTTTATCCTTAAATTCGTCTTTATATGCCTCAAGCTCTTTTAAAATAATCAATCTAAGCTGACTGATTTTTTTTGAACCCAGGCTTAATATGTTTATGTCATGTCTAGTTTGATAGCCACTTAGGGTTGATTTGCCAGCCGGCTCCCACACAGTATCGATGCTACTAAGCTCGAGAATCAATTGCGCAATGAATTCGTCTCGATTTTTTAGATGCTCCGACATATTATTAAAATAGACGTAATCGAAAGGGTTAGGGCAAAAATTATTCGCGGTCTTTGTGCTTTTTACTGCAGAAATAAATGCGGAGAAAGCCGCAACGGTAATATTATCAGGATCACATTTATAGCGTGCCACAATTCTTTGATAGGCTTCTTCTGTTCGGCCCGCCGCATATAGAGTAGTTAAGTCAAGCTCCTGATATCCTCCTTTGACTAATTGATCAGCATCTTTTTGCGCAGACAAGAATTCTTTCTTGTGAAATAACAGAAGGCATCGATTTCTTAGTGCCTGGGTAAAATCAGGTATTAGTGAAATCGCTTTAGAATAACAGTTTTCAGCCTCACGCATTCTGCCAAGCTCTTCATACACCATTCCTAAGTTGCAATAAGCTTCTGCGAAATCGGGCCTTAGCGCGACAGCCGCTAGGTAACTGAACTCCGCATCTTCAAACCTACCTAATTTCTCAAGAGTATTTCCAAGGTTGTAGTGGACTTCATAGTCATCAGGAGCAACATTGAGCGCCCTTCTACCAGAATCCAGTGCGTTTTTATAGTCGCCATGAGCTTTGTATATTGCGGCTAAAATCTTCCAAGCAAAAGCATGGTTCGGGAAATCATTAACTAAAGAATTTGCAAGACTTTTTGCTTCGGCATAATTTGCGTTACGATAATGATTGCCAAGTTCCTTAAGTTTTCGAGAGGGAGGAATTTTATTTATTACCTTATTCTTAGACGTTACCAGCAGCATTCTCAATTTTTTTTCTGAAAACCCTGCCTTTTTAGCCTTTTTTAAAGCTTTCTTCACGCCCTTTGTATCATTGTTCTCTACTAGAGCCTTTATATAACTTATCCAAAACTGCTCTACTCCTGGATCAGATTCCAGTGCAGTCTTAAATAAGGAGATCGCACGCTCCAGATCACCGGTAGAGTTGGCGATTAACCCTAAGTTATGACATGCATTTGGATGATTGGGCTGCCTCTGCAAAATCGATGCATATAAGCTTTCAGCTTCCTCTAGATTACCTGAATTATGTGCTGAAATGCCAATTTGCAGAATTTGCTCAAGCGTTAGCTCCATTGAGGTGCCTCAAAAACTTTCTATTAGTCTTAATACGGATATTATCACTCGACTAACTGCAAATCTATAATCTTAGTAAAGTCAAACACCTCTATAAACTGTAGTCAAGAGCCCCAAATTCCAATCTAATATAGCTGATATACCTTGATAGAAAACCCCATTAGTAAATCAGTTATACGAATTATTTGACAACCGATACAGTGAGCTAGTTAGACGCACGTCACGGACAAAAAGTTTAAATATAGCTAGTATTATCCAAGTACCCAATCGCCTAAAGAGGTTTTACTGATCATTGGGAAACGTCATCCAGCCTGTAATTATGTACTTGTTGCCCGCTTTCAAGATATTGCCTCTGTGCGCATGTGTCCACTCAGCCGGCCAAATAAGGGTCAACCCCTTCTTCGGCTGAATAGACAATTTATAGTGACTAAAGAAAGTTGAACCTCCATTTTTGTCATCTACGTCGTTTAAATATGTCATCCATGCGAATACCCTATGGAGAGTCTCTAAATTACCTCTCTCGGTGTGAAGCTTTTGATAGTGCTGGCCACTTTGGTATTTCTGCAGATTGAAACTACTAATTTGCAAATTTTTCGCAACTGAAGTCAGAAAGGGCCACTGCCTTGAATAGTCCTGATAACATGAATATAAATTTTTAAAATACAGCTGAAATGGCCCATTATCAGCTAAACAAATATCTTTTGGCCTAATTTTTAAATCGGTACTATTTTTTACATCAAGGTTAATACCTCCAGTAACAACACCCCTTTTTTGTTCTTTAACATTATCTTCAAAATGCTTGACTAAACTATCACAGATTGATGATGGATTAAGAATCCATGATCCAATGAAATTGGGACTTAACTTTTGTGTATTCAGACTTACTCTTTTCATCAAATGCTACTCACAAAACCGACAGACCTTTTTCCAAGTCAAAAGTGATGAAGCCGTCACTTAACTCTATCTCTAGAAGGCCCCTACTATGCTGACCTTTCATGAGGAGTATCTTTCCTAGGTTGCTATGGGCTTCTACAAAATCAGGCATCAATTCGATAGCCATTTCATAGATTGATTGAGCCTCATCAAGTTTTCCTAAGTCCTGATAAATGGTGCCTAGATTATTATATGCCTCAGTGAAATTTGGATTTATATCTATTGCTCTTCTACAACTCTCTTCAGCTTCGCCCAATTTATCCATGCTTTGTAGCACAATCCCCATATTGTTATGCGCCTGTGCGAGCTGAGGATTCCATTTAATGGCTTGTTTATAGCAAGCCTCTGCTTCTTCTAACCTACCTAATTCATAAAAGGTATTTCCAAGATTGTAGTGGACTTCATAGTCATCAGGAGCAACATTGAGCGCCCTTTTACCAGCATCTAGTGCGTTTTTATAGTCGCCACTAGCTTTGTAGATTGCAGCTAAAATCTTCCAAGCAAAAGCATGGTTTGGGAAATCATTAACTAAAGAACTCGCAAGACTTTTTGTTTCGGCATGACGTCCGTTTTTATACGCCTCCGCAAGCTCCATAAGCTGTTCTTTAGGTGGAGTTGAAGAATAGGAATTAGCATTTGAATTCACTCCTTCCGAATCTAACTGATCGGCCAGCTTATCCAATTTTTCACTAATAAACCCCCGCCTGCCT
>Ga0209223_10000830_pt1 | contig 35326 bp, 29 predicted proteins | sample COG_06_FD_184750 | JGI IMG/M metagenome (GOLD analysis project Ga0209223, IMG submission 184750) | Pelagic Microbial community sample from North Sea - COGITO 998_met_06 (SPAdes) (version 2) | ecosystem: Environmental > Aquatic > Marine > Neritic zone/Coastal water | place: Helgoland, sampling...
CCGATTTATCACGGCTAATTTACCCGCCACATCAAATGTCCCAAGATAAATTGGTGGTATTACAAACAGTCACTTTTAGGAGTAAGGTTGATAAAGAGACAGGAACTCGCACTGTGCTTAAGCGTGATTTTAATGCACACCGCCTGTTGCGGGCTGTGGGAAAGAACACGTTGCTGAGCATGCTGCCTAAATCAGAAGAGGGAAGTCCTGATGACTTCCTCTATCCTTTGGAAGAATTGATAGCTTTTTACAGTGCTTATCCCTATATGATTTCCAATACAGAGGCGTTGCTAAATAACTGTAGCATCCATTTCGATTTTGAAGGTGAAAACAAGAATAAGAATTTAAAGGCATACAATAAGAGCCCAGATGAGGATGCTAAAATGCTTGAATGCTTATGTCAGGAGGGCTTTTCATATAGGTATAAGCAATCTACAGCACTAATAGAGAAACGTATCCGAACAGAATTAGACGTAATCAAACAGCAAGGATTTATGTCTTATTTTTTGATCAATTGGGACATATGTAAATATGCCAGAAGCCAAGGCTATTTTTATGTAGGCCGAGGTAGTGGTGCGAATTCTGTAGTGGCCTACTTGTTAAGAATCACAGATGTTGACCCAATAGAATTGGACCTTTATTTCGAACGGTTTATTAATCTTTATCGTCAGAATCCACCTGATTTTGACATTGATTTTTCTTGGAAAGACAGAGAAGACATCACGCAGTATATTTTTAAAAATTTCGGGAATGTGTCGCTTTTGGCTACCTATAGTACATTTCAATTTAAGGCAGTTGTCAGAGAGTTAGGGAAGGTGTTGGGCATTCCGTCCCAAGAAATTGACCATATCCAATCTGCCAACCATAACGCCTTGGATGATGTGCATAAATTGGTGCTGCGCTATGGGAATTACATCCAAGGTTTCCCAAGTCATTTAAGCATTCATGCGGGAGGTATTCTTATTTCTGAAAAACCTATTCATTGCTACACAGCTACGTTTCTTCCTCCTAAAGGCTTTCCCACTACGCATTTCGACATGGTCATTGCAGAGGATGTAGGGCTTTATAAATTTGATATCTTGAGTCAGCGCGGACTGGGTAAAATCAAAGATAGCCTGGGTATTATTGAACAGAACCATCCTGGTGATACACGCATAGACATTCATGACATTCAAAAATTCAAGGAAGACGAAGGGGTGAAGAACATCCTGCGTCAAGGCAGAGCCATCGGTTGTTTTTATGTGGAATCTCCTGCCATGCGCATGCTGCTCAAAAAACTTAAGGTTGATGAATATTTAGGCTTAGTTGCGGCCAGTTCGGTGATCAGACCTGGAGTGGCAAAATCGGGTATGATGCGGCAGTATATTTTACGATTTAGAGAGCCAGAGAGAAGGGCAGAAGCGCATCCAATTCTTCAGGAGATCATGCCTGAGACTTATGGAGTGATGGTTTATCAAGAGGACGTAATTAAAGTAGCGCATTACTTTGCAGGCCTTACCCTTGGTGAAGCAGATGTACTACGAAGAGGAATGTCTGGCAAGTACAGGTCCCGAGAAGAATTTAAGAAGATAGAAGCCAAGTATTTCGAAAACTGTAAGGAAAAAGGACATTCTCATGCGCTTTCTGCTGATATATGGCGGCAGATTGAAAGCTTTGCAGGTTATGCTTTTGCCAAAGGGCATTCGGCTTCTTATGCTGTGGAGAGTTACCAAAGCCTTTACCTTAAGGCTTATTACCCCTTAGAATATATGGTTGCTACCATAAATAACGGGGGTGGTTTTTATCGGGTAGAGCTCTATGCACACGAAGCTTTTATGCATGGTGGAGATGTTCAGGCTCCTTGTGTCAATCAAAGTGATTACCTCTGTGTGATCTACGGAAAAACCATCTATATGGGACTAGGTTTTATCAACGAGTTAGAGAAAAATACTGCGGAAGCGATTTTAGCAGAACGAATGGAGAATGGCGCGTTCATGTCATTTGATAACTTTTTAAAACGTGTCCAAATTTCACTGGATCAATTGACTTTACTGGTGAAGATTGGTGCTTTTCGGTTTACCAATCAAATCAAAAAGACATTATTGTGGGAAGCCCATTTTCAGTTGGGGAACCATAAAAAGACCAATCCCGTACACATGCTTTTTGACCCTGAGGTGAAACGTTTCATATTGCCGCCTCTAAGTTATGATGTGCTTGAAGATGCTTTTGATCAACAAGATCTTTTGGGTTTTTCTTTGTGCAACCCTTTTGATTTGCTAAAAACTCCTATAGAAGGTGAAGTATTGGTAAGAGATATGCCATTGTATGAGAGCAGAAAGGTGAAAATGGTAGGCTACCTTGTTCATGTTAAAAGCACGGTCACTTCGGGAGGAAAAAGGATGCAATTTGGGACTTGGCTAGATAGAGATGGGTATTTTATTGATAGCACTCATTTTCCTCCGGTAGCCGCTAAATACCCATTTCGTGGAAGAGGTGTTTATGAGCTTTTTGGTAAGGTTGTCGAAGAGTTTGATTTTTACAGCCTAGAATTGATTGCTATGCGCAAGCTGGAATATGTACATGACCCTCGGTATGCAGAAGAACCCAGGCATGCTACTATGGGCATTAAAGCTTAATTGTAAAAACGGTACTAAACTAAAGGAGTATCATCCCGATTGGCCCATTCAAACATGGATCCATCATAGAGTTTAACGTTTGGGTAACCCAGCATAGCCATACAAAAGACAGTAAAAGAAGCCCGAACCCCAGATTGACAGTGTATTATTAACGGTTTGTTTTGGTCAATTCCAGCTTCTTGAATCAGGCTTTCCATTTTGTTCAGTGAATGAAAATAATTGACGCCATCATCGGATCCCTCTTTGGCCAAAAGTTTGTGCCACTCAAGCTGTAAGGCATTAGGAATATGCCTGCTTCTTTTATTAATGACTTGATTAGCACCATTAAATTCATCATCAGATCGTACATCTATAATTTGCATTTGATCATCCGAAACTGCCGCTATCACTTCGGTCATAGTCGCCATTTTACTCTCATTGACTTCAATAGTAAATGGGGCAGACTGAATACATGATTTGTGAGGCTGAACAGAAACCTTATGACCTGCATTTATCCAAGCTTGCCATCCACCATTTAATAACCTTGTGTTCTTGTGGCCATAAAAATCCATTACCCACCAAAGTCGTGTAGCAAAGTGATTATCCCATTCATCATAACAAATTACTTGTGTATCATTATTGATGCCCAAATCTTTCATCATCTTCAGGAAATCCATTTCTGAAGGTAAAAAAAGGTCGGGTGAATCACTTGTCATTGCTTTCACATAAGGATGGCCTGGCCTCATTAAAGCTCCAGGAATATGAGCTCTTAAATAGGCGTTCTCATCCCATTGACAATCGACAACCACCAAATTCTCATCATTCAAGTGATTAACCAACCAATTTTCGCTGACTAAAAAGTTCTCTGTGCTTTGATTCATTCCTTCCTACTAAGAGGTATACAAAAGGAATTTAGAGCAGAATTTTCAATTCTAAAAGCCATCTAAATAAAAACAGAATAACAAGGCTATATTTTTTGCTAGGTTGGACATAAATAGAATCAACAAAAACTATGAAACGATTATCCTACCTATTTGCCGCAATGCTATTTGTATTTGCGGCCTGTGAACAACCAAAAGAAAAATCCGTAACAGAAATGACTGGAACGGAACTGATAACACACGCTAAAGGCATTCACGAACGTGTAATTACGCTAGATACTCACAACGATATTAGTACTGCAAATTTCACAACTGAAACCAACTACACCCAACGATTAAGCTCCCAAGTGAACCTACCTAAAATGAATGAAGGAGGCCTTGATGTGGCTTGGTTCATTGTTTATACTGGCCAGGGTGAATTAACAGAAGAAGGATTTGACAAGGCTTATGAGAATGCGGATGATAAGTTCAAAGCTATACATCGGTTGACGGAAGAAATAGCTCCAGATCAAATTGAGCTTGCACTCACATCTGATGATGTAAGAAGAATTGATGCCGCCGGTAAGAAAATTGCCATGATCGGAATTGAAAATGGCTACCCAGTGGGTAATGATATTTCAAGAGTAAAAGAATTCTGGGAAAGAGGAGCGAGGTACATGTCATTGGCGCACAACGGTCATAGTCAATTGAGTGATTCTAATACAGGGGAAAGGGACGAGGTGTGGTTGCACAATGGATTGAGTGATTTGGGTAGAGAAGTAATTGCCGAGATGAACAAATGGGGAATTATGGTCGACCTTTCACATCCATCAAAAGTTGCGAACATGGAAATGATGAGACTTTCAAAAGCGCCAGTAATTGCGTCACATTCAGCATCAAGAACGATGAATGATGTAAGTAGGAACTTGGACGATGAGCAATTGATGATGCTCAAAGAAAATGGCGGAGTGATACAAACCGTTGCTTTTAAGAGTTACATCAATTCGGATAAGAATACAGCCTATAGTAATAAGAGCAGGGCTTTGATGACTGAGATAGCTGAAGAGGAAGGATTTGAAATTTTAGGTAGAAGAGAAATGTTTCAGATGAGTCCTGATCAAAGAGCTGTTTATAGGGAAAAATACAATGCAATTGAGGCCAAAGCTGCTCCAAGGATGGAGTCAGAGGTTAATGCTGTTGCTCCTCCGGTAGATGTGGCTGATTTCGTTGATCATATTGATTACTTGGTCAAAAAGATTGGCTTAAAACATGTAGGAATCAGTTCTGATTTTGATGGAGGTGGAGGTGTATTTGGTTGGAATGGTGCTGAAGAAACATTTAATGTGACCCTAGAGCTTGTGAAAAGAGGATATTCTGAGGAAGAGATTGGAATGATGTGGAGTGGTAACCTGCTTAGAGTTTTGGATGAAGTGCAGGAAGTTGCTGCGCAGATTCAGGCAGAACATTAATAGAATAGATGGATAAGAAGGGAGGCCTATGAGTCTCCTTTCTTTTGGATCTTATATATACTATTCATGACATTTAATATGCCAACTAAATCAACTTTGTGTCTTCAATTGGACTTCATTTGAAATGTCACCAACCAACTCCCTGCATTCCTTCAATACTTTACTTTGCTTACGGTTATTAATTTCATTTAATAACCCAGGCTTTTCTAGAATCTGTCGGCAAAGCACTACCTCTTTGTCCAAAAGAGATTGCTTTTCTTTTTTAGTCAACGAACACAAGCATGAGATTGGATACAGACCTGAAAGCCGAATTCGATCAGGTAAGTTTCCGTTTTTTGGGTAGTCCCATGCGAGAAGGTACATGTCATGACATTTACCATAAGCGATTGCGTCTTTAGAGAACCTCGTATTAGTCACTAGCCATGTACGGTATTTTTTATCAGGTGCAGCCTTTTTTAAATTACTTATTATGTCATTGGACCTCGCATGCACATAAAGCGCCACTTTAATATCAGACTTATAGGAATAGGTGCGATGGTGTTTACATTCAACTATGATTTCCTTCTCCTCATTTCTTGCGTAAACATCTACCTCGTGTTTCACACAGTCTCCTTCCATTATTAGTCCAACTTGGGTAGTTAATCCTTGGTACTGCAATAGGAAGCTTATGTACGCTTCAAATGGATAGCCAGATGTTCCGAGTTCCAAGATGGCTTGTTTCATCTTGTACTTTGCAGCGTATTCATAGGAAGCATTTCGCAGCATATGAAATGCCTTGTTATGAATATTGGCAGTTGTGATACCTTCAACATAATCATGCTTGATTTTTTGTATAATGTGTTCAATCAGTTCAGGGCTGGCGCCTGCTCTAAAAAGTGATAGCTCAAGTTTTTCTGTTGAAAAATCAACGATATCACCACTAGATTTTTTTACCTGAAATTCATTCATGGCTTTAAAAATAAAGAATACTCCTTACCTTAAAAAAATAAAGTTTTATTTACCCAAATCATTCGTTCTTAACTAAACCACCATGAATATTTAATGTACGCCATTGTTGATATAGAGACTACTGGAGGATCAGCCAAATTCCATAAAATTACAGAAGTGGCCATTCTGATTCATGACGGAAAACAGGTCGTGGATGAGTACCAAACGCTTGTCAATCCTGAATGCGGAATTCCGATGGGGATTACCTCTTTGACAGGGATTACAAATGAAATGGTAGCAGATGCGCCTAAGTTTTTTGAAGTGGCAAAGGAGATATTTGAAATGTTGGAGAACAATATATTTGTAGCACACAATGTCAATTTTGACTACTCATTCCTGAAGAATGAATTTCAAGGCTTAGGTGGCAACCTTAACCTCAATAAATTGTGTACGGTGCGACTTTCTCGTAAGATATTGCCAGGGCATCAATCTTACAGTTTAGGCAAGTTATGTGATGCACTAGGTATAGGCATTAATGGAAGGCATCGGGCCATGGGAGATGCCAGGGCTACAGCAGAATTAATGACGATTTTAATTGAAGGCGATAATGATTCACAGATTGAACAATTCTTAAAAAAGAACTCTAGAGAAGCAGATTTACCTCCTTACTTGCCCAAAAAAGTATTTGACGAATTACCTGATTCAACTGGTGTTTATTATTTTCATGATGAACAGGGTAAAGTGATTTATGTTGGTAAGGCAAACAATATTAAAAAGCGAATCAGAGGTCACTTTTCGACTACAGACATCGTTTATAAACAAGGGCTAAAAGACAAACTGCATGATATAACTTATGAAGTCTGCGGAGATGAATTGATTGCCTTCCTGCTGGAATCGTTTGAGATTAAACGCCTTTTCCCATTTTTTAATAAGGCCCAGAAATACCCTTCAGCAAAATACGGATTGTATCACTATGAAGACGGTAAAGGGATTCATCGCCTGTCTATAGGTCGCATTGCAAAAGGGTACCCCGCCTTAGTGGCGTTTTCTTCTTTTGATCGCGCGCGCAGTTACCTTATAAAAAAAGTAAAGGAGTTCAATTTAGATCCTGATGTATGTAGTCTGCCTGCATCTGTAATGATGGGCTTTGGCTATTCGTTTGATACTGAAGGTAAAAACCATCAAATCGAACAAAACGAAAGACTCGCATTGGCAATTGAGGCCATTAAAAATGATAAACCCTCTTATTGTTTGTTAGGACAGGGGCGGCAGTATCCTGAAAAATCAGTAGTCCTTGTGCTTGAAGGAATCTATCAAGGTTTTGGATTTTATGATGCTAAGGAAGCCTCAATCTCCAATTTATCTGATGTACAGTCGATCATTAAGCAGTACCCAGACAACCCAGATGTTCAGCGAATCGTGAATCAATTTATCGCTAAGCGCGAACTAATTGAATTTGATTAATAATTTTTATTCGCTTCTCAGTGCCTTGATTGGATTTGCGATTGCAGCACGAATCGATTGGTAGCTTACTGTTATCCAAGCTACAGCCATGGCTATTAGTCCCCCAAAAAGAAAGTTCTGCCATTTGATATTTTCATGATAGGCAAAGCCATCTAACCATGGATTCATTATAAGTACAGATACCGGCAAAGCAATGAGGATTGATATGACCACCAGTTTATTAAAATCCCAAAGTAATAATAGTACAACACCAGGTGCAGATGCACCAAGTACTTTTCGTATTCCTATTTCCTTTATTCTGTTGCCGACCATATAAGCTGCAAGTCCAAAAAGACCAACACAGGCAATTATTATGGCAATGGTTGTGAATACCAAGAACAAGTATCCCGACCTTTTTTCGGCATTGTATAATTGCGCCAGGTTATCATCCAAAAAATTATAAGAGAAATCAACGTTTGGTACCGTTGCTTTCCATATTGCTTCTACTGAAGCAATGGTTTGTGGTAAATTATCAGATTTTATTTTTTGTAAGATTTCTAAGGGCAATTTTTACAAAATTTTGGAGCATTGTAGTGATTCTAAATGGTTCAGGAAAGTGCAAATTAAAAATACGATACATTATAATACGGAGAGTAGTGGTAAACCGTTGATATAATTGTTGTTAAGCTTGGAGATTAATGAAACAAAAATGCATTAATTTAGGTTTATTAATTAGAACACTACTTATACAGTCTACTAGAATAATGAAAAGAACAAAAGAATTAAGAGGGAAATTGATCAAATATGCAGGCGACCGTTTGCAAGAAAGGAATATCAGTACTGAAAAGCTCATGAATTACGCCAAAAATGTATCTCTCGTGAGTAAGGAATTAATGCATTCAAGTGCGTTATTAGCCATTCATAAGAAGATTTTTGTCGACCCTTCTCCAGAGTCTTAAGCCGCATTGTATTTATTTTTTAAAATTCAGCAGATCTACATATGCTGAATTATTCATGTGTTTCTAATATTTTTGTTATATTTGGCTATGGTACGCACGGTGTGAGTGCCTAACTATTACACATTCGTTGCCTAAACACATGTTATTCAGACTTATCCCTCCAGAAGTAGGGTATTTGATGCATTGAGTTTAGTATATATGTAGATTCAATAGAATGAGCCAAATATCCGAAATAGTATAGTCCGCCCTTATCTGTCCGTTCACTGGAAAAAACTTAATTGAGTTAAATAAAACGGAACTTGCACTTATCAATTCGAGGATTTCGGAAGGCTTATATTTTTATCATCATGGTGCACCAGTAAATGCCAAGCTCAAAAAGGCATTCATTTGTACTAAACGCACTTACATATATTCAGTATTCGAAGATGTAGTCTACTTGAAAAAAATGACTGCTATAGTTCCGAAGAACAGAACTCTTGAAGCTAACAAAAGAGTTTCTAAGGAATCGGCAGAAGCATTTTATAGAGAATTTGGTCTTGGTAAGAAATATAGAATTGAACCAAATAAAAATTTACAAGTCCAAAGTAATCCATTATCGCTTGAGCAGATTAATGACTTAGGTAAACTATTACCAAAGTCAGGGAGTAGTTTTGTAAGTATCGTAACACATGACCTAGACTCTATCCATAATTTAGCATTTGGAAGAAATTTTGATCACTTTTTACATATTGATTTCTCTATTGAGCGGCTTTTATCTGTTGTAAACGATTTAAAGAAGGATACGCTTTATGTCTTGGCCGATATGTGTAACCTTCCTTTAAAGAATGATTCTGTAGGAGCCTTATTTTCATTTGACTACATCAATAGTTATGAAAAAGAAGTACAGAAAAGAGCTTATGAAGAATTAAAGAGGTGTATGACTAATTATGGTTCTTCAGTTGTTTTATACAATAGGGAGAAACCATTGCATGCCAAAGGACAATTACTTACAGATCAAATGACTGCGAAAGCAATGAAGTTTGTGGCTCCATGGAAAAAATCAAAAAAATCTAACATTTACTTCTATCCTGTAGGTCATAACCAAACTAGTGATCACCATAATTTTATTGCCAAATCAAGCTTGAAGAGTCAATTGTCCTAAGCAGAACTTTTTTCACTCTCCTTGCGTTCTCCTAGCTAACGAATTTTTTTATTTATGAAATTGAGGTTAATATTATTTGCCGGCATGTTTGTGCTACTTGTCACGAGTGTTTTTTCTTTTAAAAATAATACTCCCACTGAATTCGTACAAGATGTGGCCGATTACGAAATTAAATTGTCCGAGGATGAATGGAAAAATCGACTTAGTCCAAACCAATATTATATTCTAAGAGAGAGAGGAACGGAAAGGGCTTTTACCGGAAAGTATGATGGATTTAAGGGAGAAGGAACCTATTATTCTGCTGCTTCCTTGCAGCCTGTTTTTAGTTCAGATACGAAATATGATTCTAAAAGTGGATGGCCAAGTTTTTTCGATCCAATCAATGATGATGCGATTAAACTGGTAAAGGATACAAGTTTTGGCTGGAATAGATGGGAAGTGGTAGACAGTAAAAGTGGGTCGCACTTAGGGCACGTTTTTGATGATGGACCAGCACCAACAGGTAAACGTTATTGCCTTAATTCAGATGCATTAATATTCGTTCCTAAGGGTGGTAAACCTCCCGTCTTTAAAAAAGACAAGAAGTAGTTTAAACACTCGATATAATTAATTAACATTGGTCTGAATATTCAGACCTTTTTTTATTAGAACATGGAAGAACCAAAAGCACTTAATAGCGTAGCAGAATTTCATAAGACATTTAAACATCCAATTTTGGATTCACCTCAGATCCCATCAACCAAGAGGAGCGAATTAAGGGTGGCTTTAATTGCGGAGGAACTAAAGGAATTGGAAGCAGCTATCGCTGATAATGACTTAGTTGAAGTGGCTGATGCACTTTGTGATATTCAATATGTGCTTTCTGGTGCTATTTTGGAATTCGGAATGGGTAATAATTTTAAAGCGCTATTTGATGAAGTCCAACGTTCAAACATGAGTAAAACATGTAAGGACATGGCAGAGGCTGAAGCCACGCAGCAACACTACCTGGACAAGGATGGCACTGAAAGCTATGTCGAAGAATCTGACGGCCATTACTTGGTTTATCGCAAGGCCGATAATAAAACTTTGAAGTCGGTTAATTATTCTCCGGCTGACTTAAAACAATATCTCTAGCATTTATTGAACTCATTTTTACTTTAACCCGTTAGGTGAATACTAAAGAAGAAGTCATGACAAATGTTTACCTGTTAATTGCCACGTTGTTTTTGAATGTCTCCATCAACTCTTGCAGTCAAGAAAACAAAGATTCTCTCGTTGATTTGACCACGATACAAGAGGGAACGGGGATAGCAACATTTGCAGGTGGTTGTTTTTGGTGTACAGAAGCTGTTTTTGAAAGAATGATAGGTGTTAATGACGTAGTCTCTGGCTATACTGGTGGTACAACTGCAGATCCAACTTACCAACAAGTGAGTTATGGTCAAACTGATCATGCTGAAGCTATTCAAATATACTATGACCCTGAAATGGTTACTTACCAAGAGTTATTAGCCGTTTTTTTTGCAACACACGACCCTACTCAGCTAAACCGTCAAGGCCCAGATGTGGGAAAACAGTACCGTTCTGCGGTGTATTATCATGATGATGAACAAAAGAAAGTCTTGGAGTCAACGATGAAAAAATTGAGTGCTTCAGGTAAATATCGCTCAGCTATAGTTACGGAAGTGGAATCATACACTAAGTTTTACTTGGCAGAAGGTTATCACCAAAACTATTATGAGTTGAATCCAGGAAATCCTTATGTGATTTCTATTGCAATCCCTAAAGTGAAAAAGTTCAAAAAACTATTCCCAGAAAAAGTAAAGGCGCAGTACAAATGATTTAGTGTGCTTTCATTTTGTTAAGCGCGTTTAAAGTCTTTTTACCCCTGGATTTAAACCCTGCTCCACTATAAGGCAATTGGTCCTCTATGATCAAGGTCAATTCATCTCTGAATTCAGGTACATGCTTTGATATATTGCATAGTACAGTCATAGAGAATACTTTTATGGCAATGGGTTCTGTTTTAGACAGAAGGAAATTGAAGCTGATATCAGCTGCTTCACCCCATAAGGGTTTAGGAATATACAACTCTTGTAATATTCTTAATGTGTTTCTTTTTACAGCGTCATGTAAACCAGGCTTTCTTAAGTTCAGAATAAGGTTTTTAAAATGAGGAGCAATTAGTTCAGGATAAATCCTGGCAATATCACCGACAACCCACGCTGCACGTTGTGTAACTCTGCTTTCATCAGACATAAACAATATCATTAACTGATCAAATGCCTTCTGATTATCACTTATATAGGAGACGATGAGGTTGGTATTCTCCTTTGAGTGTTTAAACAAAAGTTGTTTTCTGACGTCCATTGATTAAAAGTATTAGAATTTTAGACATCTTTAGTTACATTTTTGAAAAATAGCGAATGGATATTATTTGGATAGTTATTGGAGGAATATTAATGCTGGTCGGTATTGTAGGCTGTATTTTGCCAATTATTCCAGGTCCACCTATCAGTTTTATTGCAATGCTAATGCTCCAACTCACTGAAAAGGCACCTTTTGAAGAACGATTTTTGTGGATTTGGGCCTTTATTACTGCTGTTGTCACTGTGATGGATTATGTGATTCCAATATATGGAACTAAGAAATTTGGTGGCACCAAGAGAGGAATGTGGGGAAGCACAATAGGTCTTTTTGCTGGATTGTTCCTTTTTCCACCGTTTGGAATTATAATTGGACCTTTTGTGGGTGCGTTTTTAGGTGAAATGAGTACTGGGAAGTCAGATAATAAAAAGGCATTGAGATCTGCATTCGGATCTTTTATTGGATTTGTAACAGGAAGCCTTTTGAAATTCATTGCATGCTTTATGATGGCCTATTATTTTGTTGCTGCTTTATTATAGAGGATAGAATATGAAGGCTCTTTTATAGTAATTCAAACTAACTCTCTAAGGTTTTTTTATTAGTGTCTTGTTAAGACTACAGTTAATATATTATTAAAGAATGAAGAAATTAAAGACCCAATTACCGCTTGTAACTATACTAATCCTAGTTATTGCTTGTACTTCTGAACAAGAACCATTGCCTAATTCATGTGATGATGCGCCAACTATCACCTTGACAAACTCAACTCAAGCTTCATGCAACATGGATAATGGTAGTCTTACTGTTGAAGGTACTGGAGGGAATGGTTTACTGCGTTATGCTTTGAACGATGATGCTGAGCAAAACTCGGGAATATTTAATGGATTGGCAGCCGGCAGTTATTCTATCACTGTAACTGATGAGAATGGATGTGTTGATCAATTAATTGCAAATGTTACTAACGTAGATGGCCTAAACATTAATCTAACAATAGTAGATACAGTCTGTGGTGAAAACCAAGGTTCAATATTAGTGACAGCTTCTGGTGCCGTAGGGGATGTGGAATTTAAAATAAATGATGAAGATTTTCAAAGTTCAAATAGCTTTCAAAATCTACCTCAAGGAGGCTATACTGTAATTTCAAGAGATGATAGCGGTTGTGAAATTGAGCAAGAAGTTGACATTAAAACAGGGGTGACGTTCGGGAATGTAGATTTAATAGTCCAGACTAATTGTGCGGTGGATGGCTGCCATAATGGAAGTCAAGCACCTGACTTACGAGGCGCTAATAATATTATTGGAAGCGCAGGAAGAATCAAACAACGAACATCAAATGGGACCATGCCACCGGGTGGTGGTTTGACAGACCAGGAGATAGCAACAATTGCCTGTTGGGTTGATGATGGTGCAAACGGTAATTAATCCTATAACTCATTACTAAATTCAAAACATGAGACATATTTTTATATACACATTAATAGTAACATCGGCTATAACACTGAATGCCCAAGATCGTTTCTTGACAAGGGAAGGACATGTTAAGTTCTTTTCTTCAGCATTGATTGAAGACATTACAGCAAACAACTATGAAGTACTAAGTATAATTGATATCAAGAAAAATGAAGTGGCTGTTGATATCCCGATCAAGGCATTTGAGTTTAGGAAAAAATTAATGCAAGAACATTTTAATGAAAATTATATGGAGTCAGAAAAATTTCCTAAAGCCACTTTTAAAGGCGTTTTTGATCAAAATGTAGATTTATCAAAAGGTACTGAAGGCACTTATAATGTCAATGCAAGAGGGGAATTAATGATTCATGGTGTGACAAAGCAGATAGCGGTGCCGGTCGAAATAATTGTGGAAAAGAATGCTATATCAGCAAGCTTAATATTTAATGTTGAAGTAGAAGAATTCGGGGTTAAAATTCCAAAATTAATGTTTAAGAAGATTGCCGAAGTAGTTGAAGTCACTGCAGCCTTTCAATACAAACCTTATAATTAAATCTCCCTATGAAAAGATTGTTCCCTTTACTCTTAATGACATTAAGCTTTTCAAATATTGTTGCTCAGGATGACTTATTGTCTATACTAGATAACGAACAAACGGAAGAAACTATCTATGCGGAATCTACCTTTAAAGGCCTCAGGCTTATAAATGGGCATACTGTTGTGACAAGGAAATCTCATGATTGGGCTTTTGTAATAATGCACCGATTCGGTAGAATAAACTCTGGAATTGATGATTTTTTTGGTTTGGATGTCGCTAATATAAGGTTAGCTATGGAGTATGGTATCAATGATAATATTACAGTGTCTATTGGCAGAAACTCACATGAGAAGCTTTATGATGGATTTGTGAAATACAAACTTTTTAAACAGTCAACAGGTCTAAAAAATATGCCAGTCACAGTAACAGGACTTTCCAGCATAGCAATTAGGACCCTAGATAACCCAAGTTTTGCCGAGGATGATTTTGCCTCAAAAATTGCTTATACACATCAGTTGATTGTGGCGAGGAAGTTCAGTTCTGAATTATCATTACAATTGATGCCTTCATTCGTACACCGTAACAAGGTGATGGAAAACCAGAAAAACGACATTTTTGCCTTGGGCTTTGGAGGCAGAGTGAAATTGAATAACAGGTTGTCAATCATAGGAGAGTACTATTATAGGTTTACAGAGGAGGAAACGAATGAGTTTTATGATTCTATGGGGATAGGGTTAGAAATCGAAACAGGTGGACATGTGTTTCAACTCAATTTCACCAATTCGAGGTCCATGGTTGAAAAAGGTTTTATTACAGAAACAGACGGTGAATTTTTTAATGGTGATATTCACTTTGGCTTTAATATTTCAAGGGTCTTTTAATCAGTTTATTTTCCTGATCGCTTATAAAATAATGTCATTTTTTTATTAGTCAATTGCTATATTGTATTCATATAATTTAAGACATGGAATCTTCAAAAGAACATGGCATTGAAGCCGTTAATCAAGAGTTCAAGCGTTACGAACAAGTAGAAAAGGACCAAACCTATAACCTAGCTGAAAAGGAAGGGCAGGACCAATTTGACGAAGAATACGAGATCAAGACATGCGACATGGACTTGTTCTTTAATGGCGGAGCAGCAGGCAAGAAAAAGTTCTCTTCGGATTTGGGTGAAGCTTTAGAAGGAATTGGATTTGCAGTGTTGACCGGACATGGTGTTGATACTTCACTCTACGAAGAAGCAGAGAAGTTGACTGCTGAGATTTTTGAAAAAATCCCAAGAGAGGAGCGAATGAAGTTTCATGCCGAGCGACATGGTTCAGTAAATCAAGGTTATTTCCCTGTAAAAGAAACCACTATAATACACCCAGACTTAGTGGAAGGATGGGTATTTTGCCGAAGGGCCTTTGATATGCCCGGTAATCGAAACGATAAATTCGATTCACTTGATTTCTGGCCTAAAGCGGAGTATGAGGCCTTTTTCAGGAAAATTGTTGAATCGCATGAAAAGCTTATTCAGCCGTTAATGCAGAGTGTTTTGACTCACCTTGGTTGTGATCCTCATATATATGATGACAAGTTTGAACATACTAATTTTGGATTTCGCTTAAACTATTACCCACCGGTGAGTTCAGCTGATGACGCCTCAGGTGCTGGTAGAATGTTGGGGCATGAAGATGTAGACTTTTTTACCATCTTGCCTTCTTCAGCTGTTGAAGGGCTTCAAGTGCTCAATAGGAAGAATATGAAATGGATCAGGTTGAATCCACCTAAAGGAAGTATAATTCTTAATACTGGAGACTACATGCAACGTATAACCAATGATAGATTGCCTTCAACAACACATCGTGTTAGCAAACCAACAACAACTTCATATTCCAAACCAAGAATAAGTATCCCTATGGCGGTTTACGTTTGGGAAGAAGAGGTTTTGGAAGTGCTTCCTTGTTGTGGAAAACCAAAGTATGAACCTATTAATGCCGAGGATTTCCACACCCGCATTACAAGTAAGTATTATGGAGATGATTATACTGAGGATTAGCTTTGCTTAGCGATTATTCATCGAAATAGGTGAATTTATTCTGTTCAATTTTTTTAATTAAAAGGAGTTAAGCCTATTTTGTGTAATGTTTAAACTTAAACGATCTTTTTTACTTTTTCTCTTTGGCCTTTTTATTGTCAATGCTGGATTTGCTCAATACAATACTTATGACCAAAGCAGTACATTTGGTTTGAAGTTTGGCACAATTTATTCAAAAATTGAAGTTGCTAGTGATGCGGCACAAGTTATCGACGGTGATTCCGAGTTTGGTCTTCAGTTTGGGGCCTTCTACAGGTTTCAGATCAACAATGTCTACATCCAACCTGGCTTGGATATGGCGGTAATTACAAATAAATTGGTGCTCCTAGATTTTAGAGGAACTACTAACTACCCTGCAACAGGAGAAGATGAAAACTTGGATTTAAAATTTCACACCACCATAACCACCTACTAATGTACCTGAACGGGTGACATCAGCTATTAAACCAATCTGCGGAATTGTTTGTCCAAAAGCTTTGGACGAAGCAGCAAAACTGAAGATACTTACAATTAACAGCGTTTGTATAGGTTTCATAAGGATGATTAATGATCGCTCATAAGTTATGTAACTTATGATAATGACACAAACAAGTAGCATTAATAAAATGTGATATACTTAACTTTTGAAGAAGCATTTAAATTGGAATTTCATTTGGTACAAATGAAATGATCATTAGTCAGTTAACGTACCTTTTTGTTCATTCATCGAAAGAATGGGGGTGAAAAACTTAGAAGAATGACCTTTGAATAAAAGAAACAGAAAACTTTGTCGTCACTTCCGTATTTTGATTTGGATAATAACTATCAGGTTATTAAAACGGCTTATTTGCCTTTAGTTTTCAAGAAGAAACTACGTTTGTCTAAAGGGTTAGAGCCTATCAATTTATTTTTAAAAGAAATAATTAAATTCGAAAACAATTCTCAGAAGAACAGTACCTTTCATTTTGAAGAATTTAAATTTATGTTTACTCTAAGTAAGCATAATGGATATTACAGGGTTCTTATAGATTTGTCACAAAACACTAAAAATACCACCCCATTAAACAGGTATAAGCTATTGGTAGAGGCGGCCAATGACGTTATTTTCGAAGTTGATCTTAAAGGGTACTTTATTTATGTGAATCCGAAAGTACTCGATTTTGGATATCCTGAGAATGAGATTATTGGAGCACATTTCACGCTATTAATTAGAGAGGACTGGGTAGATAAGACCATGGCCTTTTATCTAACTCAAATTAGTGATTCAATACGCTCCACTTATTTTGAATTTCCAATAATTACTGCAAATGGCCATGAAATTTGGGTAGGACAGCGTACTCAATTATTAGAAGATGAAACCGGTATTTTAGGTTTAATGGCTGTTTGTAGAGATATAACAGCAGAGAAAAATAAAAAACTTGCCATTCAGAGAAGTGAGGAAAAGTACAGAGGAATTATTCAGAACCTAAATGTTGGGCTGCTTGAAGTTGATGTTGACCACAATATTCAATTCGCTAATAAGGCTTTTGCGAATCTTGTAGGTTATACAAAGGATGAATTGTTAAGCATGAATGCTAGGGATTCATTAGTGACTGATGAAGCTAGAGAAATTATTATAGCCGAGCAGGAGAAAAGAAATGATGGCATTTCAAGTTACTATGAAGTGCCTTTATTGCATAAAAATGGATGTTCTGTATGGACATTAATAAGTGGAGCAACATTATTTGACGACAAAGGAAATACTATTGGGTCAATTGGAATTCATTTAGATATTTCTGAAAGAAAAGCAAATGTAGCTGAATTGGCTTTTGGTCAGCAAAGGTTGGACAAGTACAAGCATGGCTTAGAACTGATTAATGAGATAACTTCCAATACTAGTCTGACGGCTAAGGAACATATATCATTGGGATTAGAAACCGCAGCATCCTATTTAGAATTGCCGATTGGAATTATTAGTGAGATAGAGGAGGATAACTATAATGTATGGGCATTTTACACAAAAGAAAACGATGGTTCCCTTAATGAAGGTCAAGTATTTGACCTAAAGAATACTTATTGTGAGATTGTTTTCAAAAAGGAGTCATTTTTGGCTATAGAACATTTTAGTAAATCTGATCATAGCAATCACCCATGTTTCGCTTTATTTGGATTAGAGTCTTACATTGGAGCGCCATACTATGTTAATGGCGAATTAAGAGGAACAATTAATTTTACTTCTCCAAGCCCAAAACAAGGACGATTCGATAGTTTTGACACTGAATTTATTAGTTTTTTAGCGAAGTGGGTTGGAACCTTAATAAGTCAAATTGAAGCTAAGGATGCACGTGCCTTAGAGCAGTCTTTCCTAACGTTGCGGAATGAAGAGCTTGTTGAACAAAAGGAGTTCTTGTCAACAATTAATTCATTTGTTCCTAATTTATTAAATCTTGATGATTTAGAGGGGATATCATGGGAAATCGCAGAAAATGTAATTCAAGCATTTGGCTATGAAGATTGCGTGATTTATCTTTTGAATAAAGAAGGAACGGGCCTTTATCAATTAGCCGCATATGGTGCGAAAAATGGAGAGAATAGTCAGATTGTAAATCCAATTGAAATTCAAATGGGGCAAGGAATTGTTGGCACAGTTGCTCAAAGTGGAATTGCCGAACTTATCCATGATACCTCAAAAGATCCTAGATACATTGTTGATGATGTGGAACGTTTATCTGAGTTGTGTGTTCCGATTATAACCGATGGAGAAGTTATCGGTGTTATCGACAGTGAAAGTAGTAAGAAGAATTTTTATTCGGAAAAAGATTTAGAATCGCTTACAACCGTTGCCAATTTGGCCGCTCACAGGTTGAAAATGGCGAAAGCCAAGGCATTGCAGAGTAGTGCTGAGGAGGCGCTTTTGGAGAATGAGCTTAAATTAAGAACCATCATTAATTCTGCATTGGACGCTGTAATCTCGATTGATGGTGAAGGTTTGGTTACAGAATGGAACATGCGAGCAGAAAAAATGTTCGGCTATAAGGCAGAAGAAGTCTTAGGAACGCCATTAACATCTACAATTATCCCTCATACTCATAGAAGTGCGCATAAGAAAGGCATGGGGCATTATCATAAAACAGGAGAAGGTCCAGTTTTAGGTCAGAAAATTGAGATTACGGCACTCAAAAAATCAGGAGAAGAGTTTCCGATTGAACTTGCAATTGTCCCTATTATCATGAAAGGAGTACATTCCTTTACAGCATTTATAAGTGACATAACCATTCAGAAACAAGTTCAAAAAGAAACAGAAAAGGCGCTATTAAAGGAAAGAGAATTGAATGAACTGAAATCTAGGTTTGTTGCAATGACCTCCCATGAATTCAGAACTCCGCTTACTACGATTAAACAGAACATAGATATAGTCTCACATAAAATATCAAAGGACTTACCTGACACCGGTGAGGCCTACAATAAATATTTAGGAAGAATTGAATCTGAGATTAATCGCGTTACTTTGTTAATGAATGATATTCTGGCTTTGGGCCGAATAGAGTCTGGTGGTATTGAGTTGAATAAAAAATCTGTTGATTTGGTGGCTATCTTCCAAGAGGCGATACGTATTAATACCCAAAGTAGAAGTGACGGTAGGAACATTAAGTTTAAAGTGATTGGAGTACCCAGACCGGTATTGTTGGATGGACAGTTTTTTAATCACATTCTTACAAATTTGATTTCTAATGCGTTTAAATATTCTGAGGGCGCAGCTGACCCGGAAATATATTTGAATTACTCTGACTTGGATAAAGTAGAGTTTTCTGTAAAAGACTACGGAATAGGGATTCCGAAGAAAGACCAAAAAGGCTTGTTCTCTTCTTTTTATAGGGCAACAAATGTGAAGAACATTCAAGGGTCTGGTCTGGGCTTATCAATTGTTAAAGAATTCATTGAAATGCATTATGGAACCATTGATGTGGAGAGTCAAAAAGATGCAGGAGCAACCTTTGTATTGACACTTCCAATTAAATAAAAATGATATGAGTAAATTAAAAATATTGATTGTTGAGGATGACCTGCTTATTGCAGAGAGTTTAAGTGATATACTTGAAATCTTAGGTCATGAAGCTATAGGTATCGCTCCAGATGCTGCCAAAGCCATCGAATTGTGTAATGGAAACCAAGTTGACATTGCACTTTTAGATATTCAAATCGGAGGTGACATTGATGGGGTAGAGTTAGCAGAGATTATTAACGATGATTTCGATATTCCTTTTATATTCACTACAGCATTTGCTGATAATGAAACTGTTAGTCGTGCGAAAGACAAAGGCCCTTTTGGCTACCTGGTAAAACCCTATGGCACCAAAGATATTAATGCGGCCATTGAAATTGCAATGGATGCCTTCAGAAGACTGAAGGAGGCAGAGGACCAAATAATTGTTCCGAAAATTATAGATTACGCGTTATTCCTGAAAGTAGATTCAAAGCTTTTAAGATTGCCTTTTAATGAATTGCTTTATGTTGAAGCTAAAGGAGATTATGCATTATTCAAAACTGCCGAGAAAGGATACATCGTTCACGGTACTATGAAAAAAGTCTTTGAAAAATTAAGGGATTATAATTTTCAAAAAGTCCACCGTTCCTTTGTGGTAAATCTTTCCAAGATCGTAGATATTGAAGAATCCAACTTGTTAATTGGTGATAAAGTTATTCCAATTTCAAGGGCTAATAAGGAAGCTTTAATGAGACAATTGAATTTATTCTAAGGAAACCCTGGAATTCATTGTTTCTGAATGAGTCGCATATATCCCCAAGATAGTGCGGCTGTACTAGGAATTTTCAGTGCTGAGCTTTCTTCCAAGTTACCGTCGATTACGACAGGCACCTAGCCATTCTTTTATGAGCTAAATAAGCATTACCGAAAAGTATTACAAAACGTGGACATGTTTGATTCTGATATTTTCTCTTAGTCAATAACCCACTAAGGCTATAAGTAGAACACAATTTGGCGTTGGACAAGACATGCTGTCCAAAGCATCTTAGGCTCTCTGGGCTTTCTCCCAAGTTACTTTTTGACTACCAAGAAAGTACCTTATCCATCCTTTAATATGACAAATATGCATTACCGTGAAGTAATACGGTATGTAGACTATTTTAATACTGGTGTTCTTGTTTCTTAGGGCATAACCGACTAAGGCTAGCAGGTAGAAGGCAACCTGCGCTTTGAACAAGAAATCATAATACCATTGCTCTTGAGATAAAGTGTAAGAGAAAATTAGTGTTAGCGCCAATGCTATTGGCATGAAAGTCCATCCAAAAATTATGGTTTAAGGCATATTCAATATCCAGTTGACTGCGACTCTCTGGAGTCATGTTACTCTTGCCACGTTCGGTTACTTGCCATAAACCTGTTAGACCTGCTGGCCCTAGAAAACGGCCAATTGTTGCGTCAGTAGTGAGTTTCTCAGCTTCGTAGAGAGGTTAGGGGCGATTGCCTACAAGACTCATATCTCCTTTAAGGATGTTTATTAATTGTGGTAATTCATCTATACTTGTGTTTCGTATAAATTTGCCGACTCTGGTGATTCTAGGATCCTCCTTGAACTTGACAAATGAATTCCCATTCTCCTTGCTTTTGTGTGCTTCATATTCTGATTCTTGAAATATTTTATCATCAGCTACGACAATATTCTTACCTCTATAATAGGCGATGCTTGAACGCGATAACTTCTGTTCTTTTAAGGCAACTTCTTTATCAATCTCATATTGATTCAAATGCTTCAGTTGATCAATCATCTGATCAGCATTGGTCTTCATCGATCTGAATTTATAGAACTTAAATATTTTATATCCCATTCCTACCCTGTAAGAGTAGTAGAATATTGGTCCTTTAGACTCTAGTCTTATCATTACCGCAACAATAATTAAGATTGGGCTAATACAGAGTAGCAGGATGGAGGTTACAAGAATGTCGAATATTCTCTTATTCAATGGGACTTTTAAATGCGTTGCCATAATTATCTTTTTTACTTATGTAAAACTACTTTTTGACATTCAAGCTGACCTAAATATTAGTTAATTGGAAAGCTCTAGAGGACGATTAAAAGGGTATTATCGATTAATGATTTAGCGTTATTAGAGTGGATTTAGAATGAGTTAGTATAGCCTTATATCTGATCATTTAGCAGATGGCTTATTTTATCCTTAGAGGTGCCCCATGATGATTGAATGCTAATGCAGTATCATTAATCATTTCCGTTGCTGCATAAAAAAAGCCCCTCTATCTTGCGATAGAAGGACTAATGAAACTTCAACAATACTAAACCAAATTCTATTTATTATAGATGTAATTATTACTTCTGTAACCATTCAAATCCCGATACCAATCCATGTGACTATAGCCTGAACTAATTGTCCAATCCGTGAAGCGTAGATGCCCTTGCCTGATGTCTGACTTCTCCTTAGGGTAGTCAAAACTCTCTGGAAGGTGTATTCCCCAAGGTAAATCAGTTTTGGAACGGTAATCAAAAAGAACTCCTTTAATTGGCATACCCGCATTGTCAAAGAATAACATGTCTATTTCAACTGAAGTAGTCGTATTAAAATCAATGTTCTAAACGATACTTTGATTCAAGTCTTCAAGAGAAGCCTCAGGTTCTTTAATACATGCCGTCAAAACAATCGATAGCATGAAAATTGTTAAAATATTTTTCATTCTGTAATTAAGCTACTGTTCTATATTGCGTTTGTACTTCAGATTTGGCACTGTGGTTTTTAGCTCTGAAAGTCAATTCTATTGGATTGAATGGCTTGCTTAGGCAATCATTGGCACCAAGAAAATGCTCTTCTAAACGTTGCTCACTCTTGTCATTGTCTGCAAGCACAATCATTGGGATGTTTCTCCACTTCATGTGGTTCTTCATTCTTTCTAATGCCTGAAACTGCTCAGAACCTTTTTGGTAATAATCTGCGACAATTAATTGCGGTGTATTTCCTTCTGAAAGGTATTGAAGTGCCTCTTTAGTCGTATCAACAGTAGTTACTTCGTAATCTCGACCGAGGTGGTTGGCTAAAAAGAGCCGCATCATGTGACTATTTTCTATTATTAAAACCTTTTCCATAACATTGATTTTAGGATTATTGTTGAACAAATCTAGTCTTGCCGATAAATACCAATTTGAATATTTGACGGAGTACGGATAAGCTTCGATAACTTGTTCGATATCTCTGTTAAAGGAATTGATTTCATCTTCTAATTTTCTCTCACTATCTTTTCATTGAAATAAAAACCTAATTGAATTAATTGATGGAGAAGGAGAATTTAAAACCAGAAACCAGGCTCATTCATGATGAAAGAAAACACCCGGATGGTGCAGTAGTACCTCCAATTTCTCAGAATTCATTGTTCACTTTTGATAGTTGGGATGACATTGACGAGGCATTTGACAATCGCGTTGAAAGCTATATTTATACACGTGGCCGCAACCCTACTGTCAAAATGGTAGAAGACAAGTTGGCAAATTTGGCTGGAGGAGAAAAGGCGCAATTATTTGCCTCGGGCATGGGAGCAATCTCTGCTGGAGTCTTAAGCTGTATCAAAAGTGGCGATCATGTTATTGCTGTTAAGAACTTGTATGGCCCTGCCAACAATTTCATTTCTTCTTATTTAAAGCCCAAGTTCAACCTTGAGGTGAGTTTTGTTGACGGAAGTGATTTGTCTGACTTTGAAACAGCGATCAAAGACAACACGAGCCTAATCTATCTTGAAAGCCCTTCATCGGCTGTTTTTTCCTTGCAAGACATTAGTGCAGTGTGTGCGCTAGCCAAATCCAAAGGCATCAAAACAATGATTGACAATACCTGGGCATCTCCAATTTTTCAGAAACCATTGGAGATGGGCGTTGACATTGAGATGCATTCTTGTTCTAAATACATTGGAGGCCACAGCGATGTTGTTGCGGGAGTGTTAATGGGGTCAAAAGAAATCATGGAATCAATTGCTGTGACAGAATACGAATGGCTAGGAGCAAAGATGGCGCCTTTTGAAGCGTGGTTATTACTAAGAAGCTTGCGCACGCTACCCATCCGAGTGAGGCAACACCAAGAGAATGCTTTGGTTGTGGCAAATTACCTTGAAAGTCATGCTAAGATTGAAATGGTACGTTATCCAGGATTAGAGAGTTTTCCTCAAAAGGAATTGGCACGTAATCAAATGTCCGGATTTACAGGTTTATTGGGTTTTCAACTCAAAGCAAATGATTTAGATCAAATCAAGTTGTTCTTTAATAGCTTAAGCCTATTCCAAATTGGAGTGAGCTGGGGAGGGCATGAGAGCTTAGTATATGCCCCAGCAATTAGTTATCTAAAAGAAATGTCAAAGGAGCAATTTGATGGCATGGGAATATCCTTGGGCGATATGAGAATTTCTGTTGGACTAGAGGATTCAGAAGACCTGATTGCTGATTTGGGTCAAGCGTTAGCAAAGGTTTGAGCAAAAAAAAACCATCATTCGTCTAATGATGGATTTTATTCGTACCTCAACTTTATTATGTTTGGTTCCTCAACCAACACTTCGAAATTACCTTGTTCTTATTCTGAAATTTAACGAATTCGATTAATTACATGTATAGGGGGGTAACTGGTCAATAACCTTCGATGAATGAAATTGGAAATCTTCTAGTTTTGAAATGTAGGACAAAGTTATTGCCGCCCTTCGGCCTTTTTTAAGTGAAAATTAACTTAATGATAGTTTTCAAATCAACAGCCTATACGAAGCTAGCCATAACATCATTTAGAGTTGATTGTAGTTTCAGGAATAGGCAACTGAATCTCTTTAGCAAACTTATTCCACTCAATAAGCATCTCATTGAATTTTTCAGGCATAGTCGCTTTGAGGTCATTTTGCTCTCCAATATCTTTGGAGAGGTCGTAAAGGCCAAAATTTTCTATTGAGAATGGTTTCTTAAAACTTGTGATTTTCCAATTGCCTTTTCGGACCATTGCATTTCCAGCATGCTCCATGCTTATCACATATTCTGAGGTATGAATTTCATCGGATTTACCTGAAACAAAAGGCATAAGAGAACTTCCTTTCAATGGGTAAACTTCATGACCATCAAATGTTTCAGGATATGAGATTTTAGCCAATTCATAAAAAGTAGGTGCTAAGTCCATGACGCTTGCAAAACCATGGTGGATTTCATTGGTTTTATTAACACCAGGCCCACTAATAATCAATGGGGTATTGATACCTCCCTGTGTGGTATAATCTTTATAGTACCTAAAAGGAGAGGAACCAGCTTCTGCCCATTGGGGTCCATAGGATATATAAGAATTGGCATTTCCCATGTTATCGTAGTCATCGTTATAGTAGTTTCTCAGATGTTCATAATTTTCATTATTAATAAAATCTCTGGGGGCTGCACCATTATCAGACATAAATACAAATAGTGTGTTTTCATATTCACCTATTTCTTTTAGGTAATTGACAAGCCTTCCTATGTTTTCGTCTAAATTATCAAGCATACCGGCATACAGCTCCATTTTTCTTGCTTCCTTCATTTGCTCCTCTGTAGACAGTGAATCCCATGGTTTAATAGCCTCGTGACTTGGGGGAAGGGTTGTATTTTGAGCTATGATTCCGGTTTTCTTAAGGCTTGCCAACCTTCGTGCCTTCAATTTCTCATAACCATCATCATAGAGCCCCTTGTACTTCTCCCAATACTTTTTATCCACCTGCAATGGCCAGTGAGGTGAAGTGTAAGCCGCAAAAGCAAAAAATGGTTGACCATCATCCTTATTCTGATCAATATATTCCATGATTTTATCAGTGTAAAAATCGGTAGAATAATCACCAGACTTCCATGAAGTTGAATCACCATCTTCGGTATAACTTGATAAATTAGGATTGAGGGCGCTCTGGTTTTCATAATGATTGCCAGCACCATTGATTAAAACAAAAGAGCGATCAAATCCTTTTTGAGAAGGATTCCATTCAGGTTTGCTCCCTAGGTGCCATTTACCTGCCATATAGGTATGATAACCTGCTGCCTTAAGCAGGGCAGGAACAGGGACAATACGATTGGTCAAATGACCTTCATAGCCAAAGTCATCAGAAACTCTACTTTGAACTCCAATTCCGGCAATATGATTGTCATTTCCAGAAAGCAACATTGCTCTGGTTGGAGAACACATTGGAGCGGTATGAAAACCACTGAATCTAATGCCAGTTACAGCGAGTGCGTCAATATTTGGAGTCTGAATATCACTTCCAAAACTGCCGAGGTCTGCATAACCGAGGTCATCAGCTACTAATAAGACAATATTGGGTCTTTTATTGACTTTATTCTCAGTATTATTAACTGAACATGCACTAAATGTGACAAGAATCAACAGGATTAAATAAAGGATTGTGTGCTGCTGTAAAATCATGTATTCATAGTTATGACCCTTACTTTTTATTCCCTTTAAATGATTTGTCAGGGTAAGCAGGAACAGGAGGGACGGCCCTAGGATCTTCCTTGATCAATCTTTCCAATAATTCGATAGCTGCTTTTAGTTGCGCATCTTCACCATTAAAAGTGGCATGAGGGAGGTTATCAACAACAATGTCTGGATCAAATCCGTGTCCTTCAATCAGCCAGGTGCCATCTGCTCCAAATACTCCTGTCATGGGTGCTCGCGCTATTCCATTATCACTCAACCTATTTGTTCCACTTAACCAAACTTCTCCTCCCCAAGTTCTGGTTCCAATTGCAGTACCTAAGCCTAGTTTTTTGAATCCATCAGCAAAGGCCTCACCATCAGAGCCTGTGTTTTCATCAACGAGGATTACTATATGACCTCGAAAGGCATATTGCATGTTCCAGGTGGTATTTCCTGACCTTCCCTTCCAAAACATCCATGCTTTACGCATCAATTTTTCCAAAATAAAGCTTTCGATATTTCCACCTCCATTATGTCTGACATCTACGATTAATCCCGGCCTGTCAAATACTGGATAGAATTCTCTGTACCATTGATTGATATCCCTGGCACCCATCGCTTGAAGATGTACATAGCCCACTTGACTATCAGTTGTCTTTTCAACTTCTAATCGCCTAGTATATTCCCAATCGTCATAACGAAGGCCATATGAATTACCTATTGGAGTTACAATGGCTTCATTCTCATCTTTACCTCTTTTATAATTTATATGTACTTGCTTATTAGCTTGGTTACGGATCAATTCACCTATATCTACAGCATTTAAAGTATTTCTTCCATTCACCTTAGTAATGATATCACCCACCTGTATGTCTAAAAAAGGATCATCCAAGGGAGATCTCTCATTAGGGTAATCAGGATCGGCTTGGTAGATATAATCAATCTTATAGCCCCCGTTTTTATCATCTCGACTAAATCTTGCTCCCAAATTGGCAACGGCGATGTTTTTATTGTCGCTCCGTTGCTCTCCACCTCTAACACTTGTATGAAGTACAGATAGCTCTCCTACGTACCTTCCAATCAGATCAGATAACTCTTCCCTGGTCGTTACCCGATCGGTAAGTGGGAAGTACTTGTCATGCATGGCCTTCCAATCCACTCCATGCATATTCTTATCGTAGAAATAATCCCTTTCCATTCTCCAGGCATCTGTAAAAATCTGCTTCCAGTCCTCTCTAGGGTCAATGGAGAATTTCCATCCATTCAGGTTAATTTTACTATCATTAATATTTCCAGCATTTCCTGTACCGGCATTGATCATAAAGTAATTACTTCCTTTTCCAACCAATAATTTTTTGCCATTTGCAGTGAGCATGAAGCTCCTTACTCCATTTACCATTACGGTCATTTTCACGTCTTCATTAGTAATTTTGATCACAGAAAGGTCTGTGCTCGACCCAATTCCCGTGCCACTTGAAAGTGTATAGATGGCATTTTTTGTAACAGCCAATCCACGGTAATTGCCAGGGCTAATTGGTACTTCAGTGATTCTTCGGGAGATACCTTCCTGATCGATAACAACTGTTATTTCACCTTTAGCTTCTTCTTTTTTATTGCCAGCAACTAATTCGTCATTCGGACGAAAAGGGGAACGTGTTCCTTTTTGAAGTGCTATATGGTATAGCTTTTCACTTCGGTCAAAATAAGGTTCAGGTTGCCTTGTTCCCCATGGACTTCCAACTATCGTAGTGAAACTCCTGTCCGAGAGAAAATAAATGAATTTTCCATCAGGACTCCATTGTGGAGAAAGACTATTTGCGCGATCAGTAGTAAGCTCAAATGATTTGTCCGCATCCAGTCCATAAACTTGAATTTGAGCCATGGTGTTGTTTGCATATTGAACAAATGATAACCACTTACTATCTGGGGACCATGAAAATGAACCAATTCCTTCTGCATTAGTAGATACCTTTTTACTTTCACCAGAGCTAATATTAAGTAAGAATAAGTTGTTTTCAAGGTCATCAAATGCCAACCACTCGCCATCAGGTGAAGCGACACCTGCGTACCTTAAAATATCCCCATCACTGGTCATCGCCTTTTGTCCTCCAATACCATTTGATGGCATACTCACAAATTCAAATTCACCACTTTCATCAGACAGGGTGTAAATGCTTTTTCCATCTGATGAGAATGAAGCGTCTCTATAGCGTACATTCTTTTGCTCAGTAAACTCAACAAATCTTCCTGAATTCACAGGGGCTATAAAGACGCGACCTCTTGCCGTAATCACGATTCTTTCACCAGTTTTGTCTGGTTGTATTGAAGTGACATAATTAGCAGGGTTTTCTACCCAATTCTCTTTTAACTGCTCAAGGTCTGTCCCCAAACGAATGTCAACTTTTCCCTGGGTGTTTGCTTGAATATTATGGTGCCACAGGTCTGCACCTAATTGATAAACAATGTTACCATCATCCATTCCGGCATACCTGACATCAAATCCTTCATGCTTTGTAATTTGTTTAAGGTCCTGGCCACTTTCATCCATCGACCAAATATTCATGGTACCGTCTCGATCAGTAATAAAGTACACCCGGTTGTTGTACCACATTGGATGGTGACTTCCGCCAGGATGATCGGTTGTTAGTTTTATAGCTTCTTTTTTACCATCAGTGTATTTCCAAATCTGCCTTGCAGTGCCTCCTTGATATCTTTTAGTAACATTGTTGTGGTAAGCAGGCCTTACGAAATAAACTGTTTTACCAGAGCCATCATAAGTAGCTTCACTTGCCTGGCTTAAAGGTACCCTTGCTTTGTCCTTTGACTCAATGTCAATAGTAACTAACTGTCTATTGGGCAGATTGGCATTTGCCCGAGTGTCGTATAATATCTTGCCATCAGGGCTCCAGCCGTTGACAAGGGATAAATCACTTTCATAAGTCCATCGAATTGGTAATCCACCTTCTATTGGGATTGTATACACCTCTCCAGGGCCTTCATAACTCGCTGTGTACGCAATTGTTTTACCATCCGGAGAAAATTTAGGGTTTCTTTCCAACTCTGCATGTGTGGTTAGACGTTGGGCCAACCCTCCAGAAAGTGGAACTGTCCAAAGATCTCCTTCAGCGACAAAAATAATTTTGTTTTCATGAACATCTGGGAAACGATAATACCCTTCAAAGCCTTGTGACTTGGCAAAAGTTGGTGCTATCAATAGTAGCATGAAAAGAAAAGGGGAAAGTGGTGTTTGAAAGGCTTTTTTAGCTGACATGGTTCTTTCTGGTTTTGATGTGATTTTATAAAGCTCCTACAAATTAGCATTTTTCTGTATCACGAGCTATGTTGAAATTATCAAAGATTGTCATACTCTGCTAAGATTGCATTGTAGTTTCATTCAAATAAAAGGAGTTTGTAGATTCTTCTTTTTCGGTTAGATTTAACTGAACCATAAAACCGATTGACCTTTATGCAATTTTTTTATACCGCAATCCAACCAAAAACGTCCACGAAATCTGTTTTGAGAAATTATTTGATTTTGAGCCTCTTTGTTTTGTTGGTATTGACAGGCTGTGGTTCGAATGGAAAAGTAGCAGCATGGGATTTTGAAATTGCTTTTGAAGACATTGAGGTAGTGGGTATAATGAAGGTAGCGGCTTCGGATGGTGAAGACAAGGTGACCTTGTTATCGCATAATTGGGGAGCAATATCACTCGATAATGTGAAGATTGTCGACAATGCGTTAACTGCTGATTTTAAGGTTAATGAAAGAGAGATCACTTTAAATGGAAGTTTTGATGGTGATAACTTTTCTGGGATCGCAATAGAGAATGGCGAATCAGTATCCTTTGTCGCAACCAAAGAAATTAGAGTGAATAAGCCTGATAAATCTGAGGTCAATTATTTATTGGCATCTGGTGTACTTCCGGAAGTTGAAAAAGATATTGATCATAAAGGGATCCTTGAATTATTAGACCCTGCGGCTTATAAAAGGGGAAACAGGATTTACAATACCAATTGTATCAACTGTCACGGCACTCCAGAAGTTGAAGGTTCTATTCCATTGTCCCTAAAGTTTTGGGAAGACGGATTTAAAGCCGGAAGCGATCCTTATTCGATGTATCAAACAGTGAGTAGGGGAATGGGGGCAATGCCACCTCAGATGGTCATGTCTCCGCAAGAGAAGTATGATGTGATTCATTATATCCAACAAAATTATCTCAAAGAAAAGAACAAAGAGCAATACGTTCGCCCTACTGCTGGTTACTTGGCTAGTTTACCTTCAGGTAGTTCTATGGGGCCTGAATCACAGCCATATACGCCTTGGTCAGACATGGATTACGGAAATTTCTTTATCAATACCTATGAGCTAATAGATGAAAACTCACCTCTAGAAAGGTATCATTCACCTAGGCCAACACCTTATGCCGATGAAGACTATTCTAAAAACAACTTTGCTTACAAAGGAATTGCTGTTCGGTTGGATGAAGGAGCGGGTGGAGTTTCTAAAGGTAAGAGTTGGATGATCTTTGACCATGATGTCATGAGGGTGGCAGGAGGTTGGACAGGCGAAGGCTTTATTGATTGGAATGCCATTTTATTAAATGACAGGCATGAAACTTACCCAAGAACGATAGGGAAATTGCATTTTGAAACACCCGTCGGACCAGGATGGGCGAATCCAGCCAATGGTAGTTTTAAAGATCCTAGGTTCACAGCACGTGACGGACGTCAGTTTGGACCTTTGCCAAAGAAATGGGCTAATTATAAAGGACTTTACCATACTGATGAGCATATCATTATATCGTACGATGTAGGTAAATCAAACATATTGGAGCGTTTGGGTGCAGAAGCATTCGGCGATGAAGTTGTATTTACAAGAACCTTGAATATCAAGGCTTCAAATTCATTACTAAAAATGAAGGTCACTGATGAAGTTAATAAAGTAGCTGTTACAGGTAATGGAGCAACGTTGAGTAACGAGGATGGTTTTGTAATGCTCAACATTAAAAAAGGTGTGGCTGTCAATCTCAAACTGTTTATTGCAGCTCCAGAGGTGGAAGGACTTGAGAATTTCGCAAGTACTTCAGCCCAAGCTGAAGCATTGGCACAATATACCAAAGGGGGCCAACCGCACTATCCTGAGGAAATGAAGTCTGTGATAACACCAGGCTCGGATGATGGTCTTTTTGCCATTGATTGGTTGACACCACCTTTTGATAATCGATGGAAAAGTAGGATGAGACTCAGTGGTATCGATTTCATGGAGGATGCTAATATTGGCGTTGCATGTACAACAGATGGTGATGTTTGGCAGATTACAGGCTTGACACGCCCAGATGGTAAGTTAACGTGGAAGCGAATAGGTGCAGGGTTATTCCAACCATTAGGTATTAAAGTGATTGATGAAAAAATCTACATCATCTGTAGGGATCAAATCGTTTTATTGCGCGATTATAACGGTGATGATGAAACAGACTTTTACGAAAGCTTTAACCATGATCATCAAGTGACGGATCATTTCCATGAATTCGCGATGGGCTTACAATCAGATGATGAAGGCAATTTGTATTATGCAAAAAGTGGAAGGCATGCTAGAGAGTCACTTATTCCGCAGCATGGTACATTATTGAAGGTAAGTGCAGATGGTTCCTCAACTGAGATATTGGCCAATGGCTTTAGAGCGGCCAATGGCGTTTGTATCAATCCTGATGGTAGCTTAATCGTAACGGACCAGCAAGGATATTGGAACCCGATGAATCGTGTGAATTGGATAGATAAAAAGGGCAAGTTTTTTGGTAATATGTGGGGATATGATCCACCAAAGGATAGCTCTGACCGGGCGATGGAACCACCTATGGTTTGGGTTGATATGGAATTTGATCGTTCTCCTTCAGAATTATTATGGGTTGATAGTGAGAAATGGGGCCCACTAAATGGTAGCCTTTTGAGCTTTTCTTATGGCTTTGGTAAAATTCAATTGGTACTGACAGAGACGGTTAATGGACAACGGCAAGGTGGGGTGATTGACATTCCTGGCGTTAAATTTTTAACTGGTATTATGCGGGGAAGGTTCAATCCAGAAGATGGTCATTTGTATGCCTGTGGCATGTCAGCCTGGGGCACTACTCAAATGCAGCAAGGTGGAGGATTGTATAGAGTGAGGTATACAGGAAAGCCGATAACAATGCCTATCGCGCTTAATGCCATGCAATCAGGAATTAAATTATCATTTGCTTCAAAGCTTGAAGCATCCAAGGCTGCAGACAGCGGCAATTATGAAGTCAAGACTTGGGATATTGTGCGAAGTAGGGCTTATGGCTCTGGGCGATTCGATAAAAAGACGTTAGCCATTTCTAAGGTGGTTTTACAGCCTGATGGAAAAAGTGTTGTCCTCTACATGAAAGATATTGAAAGGGTAGATGGTATGACTATTTCATATATAATTAGCGATACTGACGGCAATGAATTGAAAGGAACAGTTCAAAACACAATTAATGAATTAGCTAGTACTGATTGATATAACTTGTTAATTATCATAGATTTAAAATACAATACCTAAATATAAAATACACTATGAAATATTTAAAAATACTTTGCCTTATGGTTATTTTTACGAGTTGTGGCGGTGTTGTAGAATCAGGAAAGACTTTGTTCTCAAATGATGCAGGCAATTGGATAACGCTAAGCGGTAAAAGAAACATGCCGCATGTAGTTTTAGTATCTGGTGATGAAGAATACAGGTCAGAAGAAGGATTGCCTCAATTGGCTAAAATCTTGACAGAAAGGCATGGATTTAAGACTACGGTGCTCTTTGCACAAAACCCTTCATTTCCAGGTGTTGTTGATCCTAATTATACACAGAACATTCCTGGTCTTGAAAACCTCAAGACTGCAGATTTGATGATTATTTTGACGAGGTTCAGGGCTTTGCCAGATGATCAAATGAAAAATATTGATGATTACCTTAAGTCAGGTAAGCCAGTATTGGGCCTAAGAACAGCCACCCACGCGTTTAATTTTAGAGGAGAAACAGCTGAATCACCATATGCCCATTATGGCAATGGCAGTAAAGAATGGCAAGGAGGGTTTGGTAGACAGGTGCTCGGAGAAAAATGGATAGCGCATCATGGAGCACACAAGCACCAGAGCACAAAAGGTTTAATTGCTCCAGGTGCAGATGGACATGCTATATTAAATGGCATTCAAGATGGAGATGTCTGGGGCCCATCAGATGTATATACAGTTAGATTACCATTGCCAGGGGATTCACAGCCAATAATATTAGGACAAGTTGTGAACAGAGCTGGTGAATTTGAGGAGACTGATTTAACTTATGGTATGCGATCTTCTGATAGCGAATTACCTGGGCTAGAGACCAAAAAAGACCGTGACGGCAATGAAGTTCAATTTGATAAGAACAGTCCTATAATGCCTGTTGCATGGACAAAATCTTACCAATTACCAGGTGGTAAAGTGGGTAAATCATTTACAACTACCTTAGGCGCTTCTACCGATTTGCTTGCAGAAGGAACAAGAAGATTGATTATCAATGGGGCCTTTTGGTGTTTAAATTTAGCCGTCCCAACTAAGGCGAATGTCGACTTCATAGGAAATTATACACCCTCTCAATTTGGCTTTAAGACTGATGAATATTGGAAGACTTTGAACATCAAAATATCTGATGTATACGCTTCGGACTTATAGACCTTCGTATTAAAAAACTTTGTAGCTATTTACAATTCAATTAGATTTAGCAAAACCTTAAACAATATCATGAAAAAATATTCTCTATTAATTCTACTCTTTTTAATCACAGCTCAAGCTTTTGGACAGACGGGTTACCCTCAGGTACTTCCCATGAAAGACAGGGCTGCAACGATTGATCGTCTTCTTGAAGACAAGATACAAACAGTGCTCCCTGATATTATGAGAAGAGAGGGTGTTGACATGTGGGTGGTCATGTCCAGAGAATACAATGAAGATCCAGTAATCAAAACATTATTGCCTGCTACTTGGCTTGCGGCTAGAAGAAGAACAGTATTGATCATGTTCGATCAAGGTGGAGATAAAGGCATTGAATCCATTGCTGTAGCACGCTATGACGTAGGTTCAAGTTTCAAAAGTTCTTGGAACAAGGAAGAACAACCGAGCCAATGGGCTAGAGTGGCAGAGCTCATTAAAGAAAGAAACCCAAATAAAATTGGTGTAAATAAGTCAGAACATTTTGGCTTAGCCGATGGTGTAGTAGCCACAGATTTGGAGGAGTTCACGGCAGCATTAGACAAGAAGTACCAGAGTAGAATTACCTCAGCAGAAATGATCGCTTTAGGCTGGTTAGAGACTAGATCAGCTGCTGAAATGGCTATCTACCCGCATATTGTGAGACTTTCTCATGAGATCATTCAAGAGGCATTTTCGAACAAGGTGATTACTCCGGGTGTGACAACTACAGAAGATGTAGTATGGTGGATGAGAGAGAAAGTAAGGGAATTGAAACTCATTACTTGGTTTCACCCAACGGTAGATATTCAGCGGGCTGATCCGAAGCAATTCGATCACTTGACTGCTTTTACCAAACAACCAGAGCCAGGCGTTATTATGCCAGGAGACTTATTGCACTGTGATTTTGGAATTACTTATTTGAGATTAAACACAGACCAACAACAGCATGCTTATATTTTAAGACCAGGTGAGACTGATGTGCCACAATATTTAAAAGATGCTTTTGAAGAAGGAAATAGGGTGCAGGATATTTTTACAAGCAATTTTAAAGAAGGTAGAACAGGCAATGAGGTATTGAAACTATCTCGAGAGCAATCAATTGCAGAAGGACTTATTCCATCTATTTATACCCATCCAATAGGGTACAATGGTCACGCAGCTGGAACAACACTCGGTATGTGGGATTCACAAGGAGGAGTTCCGGTAAAAGGAGACTATCCATTGCATCTGAATACAGCCTATTCTATTGAGTTAAATGCGACTGTTTTTCTTAAGGAGTGGGATAAAGAAATTCGCATCATGTTAGAAGAAGAGGCATTCTTTGACAATACAGGAACGAATTATATAGACGGAAGACAAAGTGAGATCTTTATGATCCCAAGAATACCCGCTAAGAAATAGGTACAATTATTTATAATTTG
>Ga0209223_10000831_pt1 | contig 35307 bp, 36 predicted proteins | sample COG_06_FD_184750 | JGI IMG/M metagenome (GOLD analysis project Ga0209223, IMG submission 184750) | Pelagic Microbial community sample from North Sea - COGITO 998_met_06 (SPAdes) (version 2) | ecosystem: Environmental > Aquatic > Marine > Neritic zone/Coastal water | place: Helgoland, sampling...
ATTCAATTAACTTTTCTGCTTTTTGGGCTAATAGCTTTGCATTACTTGCTCTATTTTCTAAGTCAGATATTTTTAGTTGTGATAATTCATCTAGGGAACCTTTATCATGAGAAATTTGACTATTTTTTGTACTATCTGTATCTGGGGCTGTAGCTGATTTGACTAAATGTTGGCTATGATCTCTGTCAAGAGAGTTAAAAATATTTTGACAGGATTCTACTTCATCAATAACAGATTCTAATTTGGTTTTTATTTGCGCAAAAATTATATTTTGTTTAAGAATTTGATTAGCATTTACGGAAGTAGTTCCAGGTTTCATAATATGACAATATTTCATTAATATAATGATAATACTGTATCATAAAAAAACAATTATGTCAAAATAATTATTTTATTTATTTTATACTTGTAAAAAAATATTAATAACTGCGTTACATCAAATTCCGCCTATGTGAAAGTATAGATGGGATTTGATTAAATGAAGTATTAAAGATGAACTTTGGTATAATGTAGCTTGTTATCTTGAGATGATTTTTATAGCCATTTTTTTCTCTTAAAAATAACTATTGTTAGCAATGAAGAAAGCGCCATTAAGCCAACAGCAATGGGATAGCCATAGGCAAAATTAAGTTCAGGCATAAATTTAAAATTCATACCATAGGCGCTAGCGATTAGGGTAGGTGGCATGAAGGTTAGTGAGGCTACGGTAAAGACTTTTATGGCCTTATTTTGCTCAAGATTAATCAAGCCTAAAAAGCTATTTTGTAGATATTCTAGGCGAGTAAAGTTAAAATTAGTATTCTCAATTAGTGAATTAATATCTTTTATCATGGTTTTGAGGCGGTGATAATTTTCTGTCATAAGATCTTCATTGCGATGTAGGGATGTTATAACGCGCTGCTTGTCAAAGAGACCTTCACGAATAGACATAGTTAGTTGCTGACATTTGCTAATTTTGTGGATTATTTCCTTATCAAGATTTTGGCTGTAGCTGATATTTTTATTAATATCGGAGATATATTTTGAAACTGATTCAATTAAATCAGCATCAAAATCAATTCTTGATTCAAGAATGCTGATAAATAGGCGTGATGGATTATTGAATATTGCTGGAAATTGCTTTACTTTTTTAACCGTTTCAAACATAACGCGACTTTCAGAATAGCGCAAAGTGAATAATCTTTTTTCAGTGACGATAAAGGAAAAATCATGCTCTTCAATTTTGCCAGTGCGCGGTATTATATTTAAAAAAGTGGAGTTAATTTTGATAATTCCAGAATCCTCAAGATATCTGGAAGATATTTCAATTTCCTCTTGTTGTTGACGGGTAGGAAATTTGATGTTAAAGAAGTCCTCAACCTCGGCTATTTCCTGCGCAGTTGGCTCTTGTAAATCAATCCATAATGCATTTTTAGCATCTTTAACCTCTGCAAGACTCGAGGCCTTTTGTTGTAAATATTGTGGTAGATGAAATGTTCTTATCATGTTTTTCTCCTTTTTTAAAAAGTAGTGCCAAAGCTAAATCTAAAACTTTCAGTTCGATCGTAATATTCCTTTTTCGCTATGCGTGAAAAGTCAAGCCTTATTGGCCCCATTGGTGATGACCATGCGATGCTTAAGCCATAAGATGAACGGATTGAGCCGCTATCTATAACATCACTATTGCGACTATTAATTTTATCAACACCTCTTACAGTTCCGTTATCAGAAAATAAAATGCCATTGATGCCAAACTCTTTGGGCAAGCCTAGCGGAAATCTAAGCTCCGCAGTGCCGACATAATATATTTTACCGCCAATGACATCGCCATCTCGAAATGTATTGCCAATTTTAGCTCTTGGACCAAGACCAGCAAATTCAAAGCCACGAAAATCATTACCTCCTAAGAAAAAACCATAATTCCCCCTGACATCTTGACCAATTCCATCGATAGCGCCGCCGCGAGTTGATAATTTTAAAATAAAATCATCATTAACTATTGGCTGATAATAGGCTGCAGATCCCTCATATTTTATAGTTTTAATATCACCACCAATACCTGAATATTCTTGGCTTAGAGATAGGTAATAGCCTGATTTGGTGTCAATCGATCGATCTCTTTTATCGTAAAGAAAATTTTGCCTTATTTTTGATATTACAAAATTACCTTCAAGATTTTGAATGCTAATCGAGGCATCATCGTTTATATTACTAATTTCTTCGTCACGAAACGAATAGCTTAGATTGTGGCGTAAATATTCAGAAATATCATAGCCCGCCCTAACGGTAAAGCCTTTAGCATTTTGATCATAAGCCAAGCTATTACGACTATCTAGCTGATAGTTAAACACATCAAAACCAGCATCAAGAGGTAAATCAAGAAAATATGGCTTAGTATAGCTAACTTCGGAAGAAAGACGAGCAAATGATCTTTGTATGTTAAAAGATAAATTGCGACCTGTGCCAAATAAGTTTCTTTCTGTAATACCAATATTAGTGGTTAGGCGATCAACCGTTGAATAACCGAGTCCTAAATTCATTTCGCCTGTCTTGCGTTCTTGCACCTCAATAACAAGATCTATTTGATTAGAGTTTGGTATTTTTTTTGTATCAAATTCTACCTTTTCAAAAAAACCAAGATTTTGCAAGAGCTGTTTGGAGCGATTAATCCTATTGATATTATAAGGATCACCTTCTTTGATTCGCAATTCACGTAAAATAACCTTTGTCAAAGTGCGACTATTGCCAGTGGTTATGATGTTTCTTATATATACATTAGGAGTTTCTTGAATAATAAGATCAATATCAATTATTTTCTCATCCTTGTTTCTTTTTAGCCTTGGTTCAATATTTGCAAAGGCATAGGAATTCTGATTTAAAACATCAACCATATTATTGATTGTTTTTTCAACCTTATTAAAATTATAGACCCCACCTTTTTTGATAATGATTTCTTGTTTTAAAAGGTCGTTTTTTTTGAAATTTTTTATCTCATTAATGATATTGACGGTGCCAAAGTTATATTTAATACCCTCATTGACTAAAAAATTTATATCAAACTTGTCTTTTTGTTGATTTATTTGCGCAATAGCTGATATCGTGCTAAAATCAGCATATCCAAGGCTGTTATAAAATCTTCTTAACCTTTCTTTGTCATATTCTATTCGATCAGAGTCATAAACATCAGAAGATGATAGGAATTTATACCATTTTGACTCTTTGGTTGATAACTCATCGGCTAAATCCTTATCGCTGAAAGCTTTGTTACCGTAGAAATTTATTTTATCAATTTTTGCCCTTTTACCTTCAAATATATCTAGTATAACCTCAATACGGTTTTGTTCTTTTTGAATCAGCTTAGGTTCAATTTTTGTTAAAAAGCGACCAGATTTCAAGTATATCTCATTGATTCTCTTTAGATCGTTTTCTAGTTTTAATTTATTAAATATTTCCCTTTTTTTCAAAGATAGCTCGTTTTTTAAGGTCTCATCGTCAATTTTTTTATTACCAACTATTTTAATTTCTAGAATTAGAGGGTTTTCTGTTAGTTTTATCTCGGTAAAATTGCTATGATATTTTATATCTATTTTAGCGAATAATTCAGATGCATAGAGATTTTTCAGTGATTGCCGTAGTGAGTCAGCGTTTTTTGATTTTAGGCCGGGGACATCAATTAGAGATAATATCTTGGAATCACTTACTCTATCTGTGCCCGTGATAATGATGCCATCGTTTATTGACTTATTTTCTTCGCCTTCTTTTGAGGCAAAGGTTTTTTTTGCAGCTTTATCTTTTGTGGCAGAGTTTAAAGAATATATTGTTGCAGCTGCGTTTGCATTGCAAGATAAGATAACGCCAAGATGCATTAAAAAATAGCAGAATGCCAATCTCTTGATAATGATACCGAATTTGTTATTTTTATTTTGAAGAGACAAATTCATTGCTTAAAAATGATAATAATAAGGCCTACGCACAACAATAATAAGATAATTTTATCTAATTTAATTAAAGATGGGACTTGATGTTGCTTATATTTTAAAACTATACTATCTTCAGTTTATAATTGTCTTTATAAAATTAAAAAAAATTATTGCATTTTTTTTATCTTTATTAAAAAAAGGCGCTAAATTATTTGTTATTATTTAGTATTAAATAAATTTTAGCCCCATTTTCTTATGTTTTTTCTTTTAAGGGTTAAGATTTTAACTTTGATAATTATATTATCTCTGCAGCAACAGTCTGCGGCATTATCTTTTGCCCAAAGAGATCGTGGTCATATTCAAATAGTTGGATCGTCAACAGTTTATCCATTTGCTGCGGTTATCGCAGAAACTTTTGGTCGCAATTCTGATTATAGAACTCCGATTGTTGAAGCCACTGGAACTGGCGGAGGCTTTAAGCTTTTTTGTTCTGGAATTGGCTTTAGTTATCCAGACTTCTCAAACGCTTCTCGCGCCATAAAACCTAGTGAAATTGATAGATGTGCTAAAAATGGCATTACCAAGATTCACGAGGTTAAGGTGGGTTATGATGGTATAGTTTTGGCAAATTCAATTAAGAGTCAAAAATTCAGCCTTTCAAAAAATGAGGTTTTTTTAGCTCTAGCAGATAAAGTACCCAACAAAGATAACGAGCTAGTTGATAATTTTTATAACAAATGGAGTGACATTAATCCAAGTCTTCCAGAAATTGAAATTGCAATCTACGGCCCCCCATCAACATCTGGGACCAGAGATGCATTTGTCGAGTTAGCCATGGAGGAAGTTTGTAAAAAAATACCAGCTTTCAAAAAGGCTTATCCTAATTCAAAAAAGCGTAAAAAAATCTGTCACTTAATTCGCAGCGATGGCAAATTTATTGAAGCTGGGGAAAATGATAATTTGATTGTGCAAAAGCTAAAAAGCAATCCAGATGCATTGGGAATTTTTGGTTTTTCTTTTCTAGAAGAGAATAGATCCTCAATTCAGGCAGCCTCTATCAATAATATTGAGCCATCTTTTAATTCTATAGTATCTGGATCCTACAAGGTTTCGCGTTCATTATATATGTATTTTAAAGGCGAGCATCTAGATATTGTACCGGGAATGAGTGATTTTGTAAAAGAAATTATTAGCAGCAATACAATTGGTGTTGATGGCTATTTGTTGCAAAAAGGTCTTATTCCGTTGTCTGACTTGGAATCAAAGAAGATGCGGGATAGGATAGCAAAAATTCTTTAGAAAATTTCTAGAAATTTTTGTTATTTTTTGTTTTGAGGTTGTCGCTTAGTTGTTTTTTTTAGAAAAAATATCTTTGTGATAGATTTCTCATTTGTATTAACAATTAAAATATACCTAACATGGTTTTTGTTCCTTTAGCAGTGTTAGTTACGTTGTCAATAGTTGCTACTTTGACTTAGGATATATAATATCTCTTATTTATTATTAAGATGAGAGATTTATCCAAGCGATAACTTCTAATGAATTTTATCAATTTGATAAATTCAACTAACACAGACCCGTCACAGCAAGAGTTGTGGCGGGTTTTTTTATATTTATATCAATGCTATATGGCAATTAATTGCTTAAATTTTATCCCTAAAATTAATTTAATTAAATGTAGCTAAAGGCCATAAATGGTATAACACTACGTATCTGAGTTATTATATAAGATTTGTTGTTGTAAAAAAACTAAGTTAGAGTTAGGGTTTTTTATCTCAGTTGCCAAAATTCAAACAATTAATTCGCGATATATGGAAGAGAAGTTCATAAAGGTTGTTGGTGCTAAAGAGCACAATCTTAAAAATGTGAGCATTAATATTCCAAAAAATAAGCTGGTCGTAGTCACGGGATTAAGTGGTTCCGGTAAATCTTCTTTGGTTTTTGATACAATCTACGCCGAAGGTCAGAGGCGCTTTGTTGAGTCTCTTTCGGCATATGCCCGTCAATTTCTTGATATGCAAGATAAGCCAGATGTTGAATCTATAACCGGACTTTCTCCTGCAATAGCAATTGATCAAAAAACAACCTCTAAAAATCCTCGCTCAACCGTTGGTACTATTACCGAAATCTATGATCACTTCAGACTGCTTTTTGCTAGAATTGGCGTACCACATTCACCAGCAACAGGCAAGCCAATTGCTAGTCAGTCAGTGACGCAGATGGTTGATAAAATAATGTCGCTACCTGAGAAATCTAGGCTTTATATTATGGCGCCAATTGTTAGGGGTCAAAAAGGTGAGTTTCGTAAAGAAATGATGAGCGCTCGCAAGCAAGGATTTCAAAGGATGAAAGTTGATGGCAAGCTTTATAATCTAAACGATATATTGCCTAAAATAGACAAAAATAAAAAACATGATGTTGAGATTATCGTTGATCGCATTGTTTTAAATGAAAGTCTAGGCAACCGAATTGCTGATTCGGTCGAAACCGCTCTTAGGACTTCTGAAGGACTTCTAAATGTTGAAATTGTAAGTTTACCCGAGGACTTCAACAAGGATGATTATCAGAAGTTTCTTGATAATCGAATAGAGAAGGACCCGTCACTAACAAATATAAATATTGAAGATGTCAAAGAAGATAATATTCTTGTCTTCAGTGAAAAATTTTCATGCCCAGAATCAGGGTTTACTATTAGCGAAATTGAGCCGCGATTATTTTCCTTTAACTCGCCATCAGGAGCTTGCAAGTATTGTGACGGCCTTGGTAATGAGTTATATTTTAGTGAAGATTTAGTGGTGGAAGATGAAAATTTATCATTAAGAAATGGAGCTATATCAGTGTGGCAGGGAGTTCAAGAGCGATTCTACCAGCAAGTTCTGCAAGCAATGTCTATTCACTACAATTTTAGCCTTGATACCCCATTTAGAAGATTGGATAAGAAAATACGCGATAAGATTCTGCATGGTACTGACGATGAAGAGATAGAAATTAAGATCGAAGACGGCCTAAAATCAGTTATTGTTAAAAAGCCATTTGAAGGAATTATAACTAGTCTAAGAAAGAGATTGCATGAATCTGAAAATGATTCAGTGCAAAATGATCTTGCTAAATATCAGACTCTTAGAACTTGTCGCAAATGTGACGGCTACCGCCTAAACCATGAGGCATTATCTGTTAAAATTGCCGGCTTACATGTGGGGCAAGTTAGTAGAATGTCGATTGAAAATGTTGCAAAATGGTTTGAGGAATTGCCAACAAAGCTAAGCTCGATTCACAATCAAATTGCAGAAAGATTATTAAAAGAAATAAATCGTCGACTCGGATTTTTACAAAATGTTGGACTGGAATATCTAACAATAAATCGTGAATCTGGCACTTTATCGGGAGGTGAGTCACAAAGAATTCGCTTAGCTTCGCAAATTGGCTCTGGTCTTTCTGGTGTAGTTTATGTGTTGGACGAGCCATCCATCGGCCTTCATCAATCTGATAATGATAAATTAATTGCTACATTAAAAAATTTACGAGATTTGGGTAATTCAGTTATTGTAGTTGAGCATGATGAAGAGATGATGCGCGAAGCCGAATACCTTATTGACGTTGGTCCGGGAGCTGGAATCCATGGTGGCCAAATTATTTCTGAGGGATTGCCTCAAAAAGTATTTAACGATCCCAATAGTATAACTGGTCAATATTTGTCTGGCGCTAAAAAAATTGAAATACCTAAGATAAGGCGCAAGATCAATCCCAAAAAGATGATTAAGCTTGAAGGTGCAAGAATAAATAATCTAAAAAATGTGACATTAAATTTACCACTCAAGGTATTTACCGCAGTATCTGGAATTTCCGGCGGTGGTAAATCAAGTTTGATTATAAAAACTTTATACCCCGCTTTGAGTCGCATTCTTAATAAGTCAAAAGTAGTGCCTGGAGAATTTGACACAATAACAGGTTTTCATTTTATTGATAAAATTATTGAAATTGATCAATCTCCTATTGGACGCACCCCGAGATCTAATCCATGTACTTATGTTGGCGCCTTTACTTTTATTCGTGAATTCTTTACCACTTTACCCGAGTCTAAGTCTCGTGGTTATAAGGTTGGTAGATTTTCTTTTAATGTTAAAGGCGGTCGCTGCGAAACTTGTCAAGGTGATGGCCTTATCAAGATAGAAATGCATTTCTTGCCAGATGTTTATGTTAAGTGCGATAATTGCCACGGTAAACGCTATAATCGTGAAACTCTTGAGGTAAAATATAAGGGTAAATCAATATCTGATATTTTAGAAATGACAGCAGAAGATGCTTCAAATTTCTTTATTAATATGTCTCATATTCATGAAAAGTTTAAAGCTTTATGCGATGTTGGTTTGGGATATATTAAAATCGGTCAAAGCGCAACTACTCTTTCTGGAGGTGAAGCCCAGAGAATTAAATTGGCTCGCGAACTAAGTCGCAAAGCAACAGGAGACACTTTATATATTCTCGATGAGCCAACCACAGGGCTTCATTTTGAAGATATTAGTAAATTATTAAAAGTTTTGCATAAATTAGTTGATGCTGGTAATTCAATTTTAGTTATTGAGCATAATTTAGATGTCCTAAAAACGGCAGATTGGGTAATAGATATTGGCCCTTATGGTGGACAAAAAGGTGGATATATTGTTGCAGAAGGTAGTCCAGAAGAGGTGGTAAAAATTGAAAAATCCGTTACAGGAAAATACCTCATTAAGACTTTGGAAGAGCAAAATAATAGCACTAAAGCAGATCCTACTAAAAAAATACTAAAAACAGTTTAGTGAGTTATGATAAAAATAGTCATCAAGATCTACAAAGCGCATTATTAGAATGCTCGTCGCTACTAGATAGTAAGATTGACAAGATACTGCCAAATATATCGGATCACTCAAGGCTGATCAAAGCCATGCGCTATTGCGTAATTTCTGCGGGAAAAAGAATACGCCCCTTTTTGGTGATAAATAGTGCCAGCATATTTAATATTTCTAAGACTCAGGCTTTAAATGCGGCTATTGCCATTGAGTTTGTCCATACTTACTCCTTGATTCATGATGATTTACCAGCGATGGATGATGATGATATGCGTCGAGGAAAATTATCTTGCCATAAAAAATTTGATGAAGCCACAGCTATTTTAGCAGGAGATGCATTCTTAACATATGCTTTTGAAATTTTGTCAGATATCACAACTCACGAAGATCCAAATATAAGATGTCAATTAATATCAAGCCTAGCTAAAGCCTCTGGTTTTAAAGGTATGGTTGGGGGTCAAATGATGGATTTAGAAAAATCTGATACCAAAATATCTTATGAGGAGCTGATAAAGCTACATAGCCTGAAAACAAGCGAGCTTTTTATAAGCTGTGTTGAAGTTGGTGCAATTTTAGGTAAGGCGTCAGCTGTTGAAAAAAAAGCGCTACAAAATTTTGCTAACGATATTGGTTTAGCATTTCAGATCAAGGATGATATATTAGATCATCATCCCAATGAAGATGTCTCTAATTCAAGAATAGATAGCACTAGTATTGTTAAAATAGTTGGCCTATCGGCCGCACAAAAGAAGCTTAAAATTCTAAAATCTCAGGCAATAAATCATTTATCCATTTTTGAAGAAAAGGCGACGCAATTAATTAATCTAGCTGAGTTCGTGATAAATCGCGATAATTAATATTGGGTTTTGTTAATATTTCAAATGGCCTTCTGAAAAATTTCTTTTGCTGTCTTGTTTTTATATTGTAAGAAAATCCTGCCCTCTATTCTAAGATCTATTATTTCGAGGTCTATTATTGCGCCAGGTGTTGAATAGATATTGATTAATTTTTTCCAGGCATAGGCAAGATTTTTTTCTGGTAACTTAATTATAATATTGTTTTCTAATCTTATATCCCAACGACGATTCCCAACCCATGTTGCCGAATATACTTTTCTACTCAAAGATGGATCGATAGTTAGTAAGTTAAATAAAGATCTAGCATGAACATTGGCATTGTTGCCAGATAGCTGGAGCATTCTATTATAGTTAAACCTATTTCGATGCTCTATGGTATTACCTCTCTTATCGATAACAAGCTTTGTTCCATTATCATGCCAAATGGCAACTGGCTGAAACTCTTCAACTATAATATTTAAAATATCAGGGAGATTGCGATTAATTTTAATATTAACTATCCAAGGTATATCGGTAACAATTCTATCAATCATATCTTGAATAACGGTCTGACTATTTTGCGCTTCATTACTATTATTCAATATATCTTCAATTAAATTTATTATCTCACTATCCTTGATATGTTGATTGCCCGCAATATTTATTTTGTAAATATTGTAACTGCCAAGACCAATAGACTGAGAAAATTTATAAGATATTTTGTTGTAAATATTTTTACTAAATTGGGGATATAAATATGTCATGATAGCTGACAAAAATATAAAAAGTACCACCGAAGCAATAAATAGCTTTAGCGTGGTTGGCATAATCATATTGTTGAATAGTAACATGAATCTTCTTGCCACTCTATTAGTTAAAATAAAATCTCGTATTTTATGACTCATTTATTTTGCAAATTGTCATTGTTTTGTGCAGCAGCAGGTTCAACTTTTATTTGCTGCACACTAGGAGAGGCGTTATTTTTATTGTAAAAGGAAAAATTTGATTCGGTGGTATTGGTATTGATTATAATATTTGACTGTCTATTTATTGTTGGAGATTTTTTTTTCTGCTCTGCGCCTTTCTTTTTCAAGCTTGAAGCATGAGGATTAAATCTAGGATCATTTCTTTTATGTTTGAGTGGAGATTGCATTCCTTCATCGGCAATTGGAGCCTCTTTATGTTTTTTGGGCTTCTTATTGGCATCATCTTTTTTTATAATTACAGGAGTAACTTCGTCTGCAATTACCGCTTCTTCTTCCTCTTCTTGATCCAATGAATCATCATTTATTATTTGATCAAGATTTTCTTGGATATTATTTATCTCAACTTCTTGTTCAGCTGGTTTTGTGAATCGGTCATCGCCTTCATCTTCTTTGGCATCTTCATCATTTTCTATTGATGATGAAAACTCGCTCGCTTGATTGAAATCTTCAACGATACTATCGCTTGATTTTATTTCCTCAATTACATAGGCGCATAATTCATCAAAGGCAATCCGATGCTTTTCAGCTATTTCTGATATTTTATCGAAAGCATCCATTATGTCAGCTGGTATCTTGCCATTGCGACTATTAGCTAACCATTTGCTTTGAAAAGCTAATGGATGAGAGCCATTAGATGGCTGTCCAACATAGAGAGTTACTGGATGTTTTTCGCCATTAAAATCGCATTTGGCTGTAAATTTTTTGACCATAAAGCAAATTTATGAAATAACAAAACTAGGATTAATATAATTTTCTTTTGTATATTCTAAAATATTTTTTAAAACAAACTTATTATTCAGCCTATCTATTTCTTTAACTTTAAATCCGATCAACTCAACCAATGCTTGCCCGGCCGCAGTATCCCACTCCATAGTTTGATTAAAGTGAGCATATATATTACTCTTGCCTTGCAATAAATCAAAAAACTTAACAGCCGATGATGTTTTTTTGATTGTTTTATTTTTAGTATTTTGCGGGTAAAATTGTTTTATAAAATTTTCTATATCACTATTATGCGAACGCTGACTGGTAATTAGAGCGATATTTTTAGATATTGCAGGTTTAGAAATATATTTAGGTTTAAGTCGAGATAGATCATTGTCTGACACAAAGTGCAAATCTTTATCAAGCAAATTATCATATTTTAATATTTTATTTTTTTCATTATAAAACATTTTGCCATTCTCAAAAATAGGAGCGTAGATGAGTCCAAAAATTGGCTTTTTATCTTTAATCAAGGAAATATTAACCGAAAATTCATCTTTGCCGTTGGCATAACCAGATGTGCCATCGATTGGATCAATCAAGAAAAAAACATTTCCAGTAATTGTAATTTTATTCTTTTCTTCACAAATAATTGGGATATTAGGCGCAACCTCTGTTAGTGATTCACATATAAAATCACTAACAGCAATATCAGCCGAAGTGACGTCGCTTTGATCTAGCTTCTTTTCAATAGTAAAATTTTTCTTAACAAAAAAATCTTTAGCTATCTTGCCAGCCTTTAGAGCTATTATTGCTATTTCGTTAATCTGTTTTTGCGTTAAAAAAGACAATTATTTTGTGAATAATTTATATTCAATAGCTAGATCCGCATAATTATTAGCAGAAACTTGTATATAATGCAGCTCTTCTGGATTAAGATCGCGGAAATATTTTGCTGGATTGCCAGCCCAAATTTGTCCAGATTTAATAACCTTGCCAGGAGTTAGAACCCCGCCAGCTGCCAGCATGCCATATTCCTCAACAACAGCTAAATCCATGATAATTGATCCCATACCAATAAAGCTATTGCTTTGCACCGTACAAGCATGAATTAATGCGCCATGACCAATGGTAACATTATTTCCAATAAATACTGGTGCGCCATGTTCACCAGTTTTATTTTGGGCATGATTTGGTCTTGTGCCATGAATTATTGTATTATCTTGAATATTAGTATTATTACCAATGGTAATTTTAGTTACATCGCCTCGAATAACGCACCCATACCAAATTCCAGATTTTTCACCAACCTCAACATCGCCAGAAATAATAGCACTATGAGCTAAAAAAGCTGAATTATCGATTCGAGGAAATATGCCACGATAAGGTATGATGTTTTTTGTCATAGTTTAGCAATATATTAAAGTTATTATTCTGCTTGGTGTAATATCCTAAATATCATTATATTCTTTAATGGCAAATCGATCCGTCATGCCAGCGATATAATCTGATATAAAAATTGCCAATTTCCTTTCATCCAAAGAGGTAATATCTATAGCTAATTTCTCTTTTGGCAAGCAATTTGGGTATTTCATATAAAAATCAAAAAGATGATCAATGATTTTATTGGCTTGCGCCGTCATTCTGTTGATAGTCGAGTGTCTATACATATTGCTCATAAGAAATTTTTTTATAGTTTTGTGAGCAACTTCCATATCATCACTAAACTCGACTAGCTGTTTTTGACAATTTCTAACATCATCTTCATTTGCAATATTTAAGTTGGATATATTTTGCTGAGTATTAGCTATCACATCAACCGCCATAGCTAAGGTAATTTGCTTCTTAGCTTCGCCAACTATCATTTCTTGACGAATTAATGGATATTTCATCATGATATTTTGATAGATCTTGCCAATTATTGGCAAATCAAGTAAATCCTTAATCTCAAATAAGCCAGCTCGTAAACCATCCTCAATATCATGATTATTATAAGCTATATCATCAGAAATAGCAGAAATTTGCGCTTCTAACGAAGAATATCTTTTTATATCCAAATCATATTGAGCACTATAATCGTGGATATATTGGTCGGTTTTGATATTTTTATCTATCGGGCCATTATGCTTGACGACTCCTTCAAGCATTTCCCAAGAAAGGTTTAGTCCTTCAAACTCAATAAAACGAGTTTCGATTTTGGTAATTATTTTTAGAGTGTGGGCATTATGGGCAAAACCACCATAATTTTTCATTTTTAGATTAAGTATTTCTTCCCCCGCATGACCAAATGGTGGGTGACCTAAATCATGAGCCAAAGAAACAATTTCTGCTAAATCTTTGTTAGCTTTTAGGGCGCCGGCAATCCAGCGTGCAATTTGCGCAACTTCTAAGGAGTGAGTTAATCTAGTTCGATAATGATCGCCTTGATGATTAACAAAAACTTGCGTTTTATATTGTAAGCGACGAAAAGCCGAAGAATTTATAATGCGATCGCGATCGCGACCAAAAACTGAGCGATGCCTTGAATCATCATAACTTTCTTGGTGATGTCGACCACGCGATTTATTTTCATTTACCGCATAATTTGCTAACTCAAAATCTATCATTTCTTGTTTAATTTACTAACGCAATATCCCATTTCTGAGATAAATATCTATGGACTAAATCTATTTCGCTTGACAATAAAACCTTATCAAAAACCAAAACCTCTCTTATATATCCATTAACAAACTCTCTGCCGTCATAACCAGACCAACCAATACCAACGGGAATATCGAGGGTATAGTTAAAATAATCAGAAGGATCCTCATTGATTATTTCAAAATTATTTGCAGAAGCTAAAAGTTTTGATTCCTCATGAGAGACCAATAGAATATATCAGTATTTAACAATATTGTTCCAGAATTTGACCGAATATTATCGCTATTTCTAACTCTTAGATTATTGGAAGATAAATGGGTGCCAACATCTATCATTTGTCCGGTACCAGTACCAAATAGCTCACTTGAACCGACTGTTGCTATGCTGCGAAAAACCATGATCATAGTTCGTGGTTTATTTTCCGAGATGCCAACTCCACTCTGAGCAGTCATGCGATCTCTAGTAAAAAGAACTGCATTATTTCCATTATTGTCGGACGATATAAAGATTGGTTGACGCCCAGAAGGTGCGGTAGCATGGCGATTATTGCCACTTAAATCATTCCAAGTAGCGATTGTATTGTTGTTACTTAAGGTCGAGTTACTATCACCATCTATATTAGAAGCATCAAGCCATAATTCCATATCATCATACAAAGCTTCAATACTATTAGCTTGATAGGAATAGCCGTAAACCTGCCACTCATCAGCGATATTGTTAAATTTATTTACTAGAGATTTTCCCTTAGTTATTCCCGCTATCAATAATCCTACCGTAAGAATTACTACGGATAGTTCAATGATTGAAAAAGCCTTTCTTGAATTGTTATTCATGATAAATTGAAGAATATTAATTAATAATAAAATAGATTCGTTAGAATTAGATATGGCATTTTGATTTATATTTTTAAAACTCCTAATTGTTCTCCCACCTTTTTAAAAGCTGAAATCGCTTTATCTAAATGCTCTTGATTATGAGCTGCTGAAATTTGTACTCTAATTCTAGCTTCGCCTTGAGGAACCACCGGATATGAAAAGGCAATTACATATATTCCTTCTTCTTCAATCATTAATTTAGCAAAATGTGCCGCCAATTTAGCATCGCCAAGCATAACTGGAACCACTGGATGAACCGCTTTTGGATCTCGTAAATCAAAGCCCGCTTCTAACATTGCCCTTCTAAAATATGCGGTATTATCGCCGAGTTTTTCAATTAGATCGCGAGAATTTTCAATGCGATCAATTATTTCAATACCAGTTGCCGCCGTTACTGGAGAAATATTATTGGAAAAGAGATAAGGTCGGGCTTTATTGCGTAATTTATCAATAATTTCTTTTCTTGAAGCAATAAATCCACCAGCAGTTCCACCTAAAGCTTTACCTAATGTTGAAGTTAGAATATCAACGCGACCTTCAACAGCAAAATATTCTGCCGTGCCACGACCATTAGCGCCAACAAATCCAGTAGCATGGCAATCATCAACTAATAGCAAGGCTTCATATTTATCAGCTAAATCACAAATTTGATCTAACTTGGCAATATCGCCATCCATTGAAAAAACGCCATCAGTAACAATTACCTTATTTTTGTGATTCTGGGCTTCTTGTAGTTTTTTCTCAAGATCTGCCATATCATCAAATTTATAAAAATAGCGATGCGCCTTACACAGCCTAATGCCATCAATCAAGCTAGCATGGTTTAAATCAGCAGAAATAATAGCATCATCCTTGTCAAAAAGTGCCGCAAAAACACCATTATTGGCAGCAAAACAAGATGAGAAACTTATAACATCTTCATAGCCCAAGAAGCTTGCTAATCTACCTTCAAATCTTTTGTGAATATCTTGTGTGCCACAAATAAAGCGAACTGACGCAGTGCCAAGGCCATAATCATCAAGAGATCTCTTGCCCACTTCAATTAAATCTCTATCATTTGCTAGGCCCAAATAGTTATTGGCGCAAAAATTAATAACTTTTTTGCGCTCATCTTGATGAAATATTTCTATGTCAGCCGATTGTTGGCTGGTGATTTCATATTCACCTTTATACAAACCTTCTTTTTTAAGGTCTTCAAGTTCAGTTTTAATATTGCTTAAAAATTTATCGCTAATCATTATATTTTTTATTTTGAAATTTCATAAAAATCATGAATGAATTTGAACTAATTAACCAATTATTCAAGCCGCTAGTTAAGAAATCTTTTATTTCGCAAGATTTGTGTGACGATGTAGCAAAAATTTCACTGAAAGATGGTGAGCAATTAATTGTGAGTAAAGATATTATTTGCGAGAATGTACATTTTTATCGAAATGATGGTGGCTATAAAATTGCTAGTAAATTGCTGCGCAGCAATTTGTCGGATATTGCCTCATCTGGAGCAAAGCCAGCTTTTTATATGTTGGGTTTTAGCAAAATTAATGATGATAATTTTATTAAAGATTTTGTTAGGGGTTTGAAAGATACCCAAAATATTTATGATCTATCGTTAATTGGCGGTGATACAATTTCTTTAAAAAGACAATCAGATCCGTTGTTTTTTTCTATTACCATTTTTGGTATTATGAAGAAAGGACAAAATCTATCTCGTCAAAACGCTCTAGAAAATGATTTAATTTTTGTTTCTGGCTCTATTGGTGATGCTTTTTTGGGGCTAAATTTAGTGCAAAATTCAGATTATATTAATAAATTTCATTTTAATGAAAATGAAAAAGAATATTTGCTAAATAGGCATTATTTTCCAACTCCTCAAATTGCCTTAGGTCAAGAGCTGATAAAGACAAATTTGTCAAAATGTGCCATTGATATTTCCGACGGTCTTATAGCCGATATAAATCATATTTGCCAATCCTCTAATTTATCTTGCGAAATTTACCTCAATAAGATTCCTACTTTTTTTACAAAAAAACTAGATTATTCATTTAGTAAAGATTTAATAAATAAGGGCGATGATTATGAATTGGCATTTAGCGCCAATAAAGATGATTTTGATAAAATAATGTCTTTGCAAGATAGTTTAAAAATTAAAATTTCATGCATTGGACAATTCAATAAGAATAAAAGTAAAAATAGAGTTGAGTTATTTTTGGATAATTCAAAAAAACAAATTATAAATTTTAGCAATTTAGGCTATGAACACTGAAGACAAATCAATTATAAATTATGCCACTTCAACCCAAAGACTAGTATCGACATCTATTGATATATTTATCGTTTTTCTATTGCGGTTTTTTTTCATGGCACTACTTGGAGAATTGTGGCTTAAAAATATAATTATTCAATTTGAAGAAGATTTTACTGCCAAATTCAGCACCCCTTTCTTGCAGCAAAATGCTGATCATGTAGGATTCTTTAGAAATCACGAGCTTTTCTCATCATTGATAATATTCTACCTTATTATTGTTGCTGTTGGCGCATTTTACTATGCTTATCTGCACTCCTCAACTTGGCAAGCAACGATTGGCAAGAGGGTTATAAATATAAAAGCCATCAAGCTAAATGGTATGACGATAGGCTTTAAAAGAGCCTTGCTATATTATTTCCTCTCGATAATGCCATTTATTTATGCTATGTATATCATGGCGTATGTCGCTGCTTATAACATATCTCTAATTAATGCTGTAACTCATAGCTTTACCAATATCATATTAACTATAATATTTGTAGCCTGGCTTCAGGCGCAATATTTCACAAAAAATAAAAGCACAATTTACGATATAATATGTCGTGTAATTGTTGCTGAAGGTAAGATAGATAAAAAATATCCATGGTATAAGTAATTTATATCATTTACTGGGCTCTGTTTAGATTTCAAATAGCCTTTAATTTTGATAATTAATATTCTCAATGACGCATAATTTATCACAAAAAACAATAAGTAGCAAAATCAGCTGTAATGGAGTTAGTCTACATTCTAATCAAGAAGTGAATATCGTGCTAAATCCTGCCAAAGATAATAGTGGCATAGTTTTTCGTCGAGTTGATATTAAAGACAAAAATAACGAAATAACTGCCAATTACGCCAATGTTAGTGCTACAAATTTGGGAACAGTTATAAAAAATGAGTCTGGCGTTGAAGTTTCAACTGTAGAGCATCTTATGGCTGCAATTTGGGGCTGTGGCATTGATAATCTAATTATTGAGATTGATGGAGGCGAGGTGCCGATTATGGATGGCAGTTCCGAGCCATTTGTTTTTTTGATAGAATGCGCTGGTATAAAAATTCAAAAAGACGATCGCAGAGAAATTGAGATTCTAAAAAAAGTGCGCTATGAAGAAGATGGAAAATTCATTGAGGTCTTGCCCGCCAAAGAATTCTCTTTAGATCTAGAGGTTGATTTTCCAGGAGTTGGTCAACAAAAATTTTCATATAAGGCAATATCTAGCTCTTTTAAAACTGATATTTGTCGAGCAAGAACATTTTGCTTTAAAAGTGAAATTGATTATATGCATAAATTAGGATTGGCTCAAGGCGGATCGCTAAAAAATGCAATAGTACTTGATGAATATGGCAAGACCATTAATAAGGAAGGGTTGCGATATAAAGATGAGTTAGTAAAACATAAAGTTCTAGACTTTATCGGCGATATATATCTGTCTGGTCATTTTATAGTTGGCCACTTTAATGCATTTAAGCCTGGACACACAATAAATAACAAGTTACTAAGAAAGCTCTTTGCCGACAAATCGGCGTGGCGAATTGTATAATGCCATTTAAAATTGATAAATAATCAATTATAAAGTTTAAATGACATAAATTAATAATAATTTTTTTGATCACATCTTATGAAAAATATTTTTTCTTTTTTAACCTTAATTACCATAGCTATGTTTCTTACAAATTGTTCCCATGATCCTAAAATTTATGCTAAAAACGAGCCAAAAATCGATATTCGTCAATATTTTAACGGCGATCTAGAAGCTTTTGGTATTTTGCAAGATCGCAGCGGCAAGGTTATTAAAACTTTTACCGTGGATATTAAGGGGTCGTGGAAAGGAAATGTTGGAACTTTAGTGGAGCATTTTGAATTTTCTGATGGTAAAAACGATCATCGCACTTGGACATTAAAAATGATAGATGACCATAATTTTACAGGAACTGCTCACGATATCGTCAATATCTCACAAGGCCAGCAATATGGCAATGCTGTTAAAATGGATTATGTCATAACGATTCCAGTAGATGGTAAAAAATATGACATAAAAGTTAAAGATTGGCTATATTTGGTTGATGACAAATCTTTGATAAATGTCTCTGACATGACAAAGTTTGGATTTCGAGTTGGGAGATTAGCAATCGGCTTTAAAAAATTAAATTAGAGATAGATTGCAAATCATGAATCAAAAAACACTCAACAAGGCCTTTTCTTTAATAGAGCTCTCAATAGTAATATTGATAATAGGTATATTGGTAGCTGGGGTTACTAAAGGTGGAGATTTATATTCTCAAATTAAACTAACCGCAGCACGCTCTGTAACAAATTCTTCTTCTATAAATACCATACCCGATTTAAGAATTTGGCTAGAAACCACTAAAGAAGAATCTCTAACAACTAATGACGGCAACCAGCCTAATCAAGGAAGCTTTATATCATCATGGAATGATATCAAATTATCTCGCCCAAATGATAAAATAAATGTAACTCAAGCTACATCAAGCAATCAGCCAATTTATGTTAAAAATGGCATTGGCGGTCTTCCAAGTTTACAATTTGACGGTATTAATGATGTTTTAGAAAATCTCGTAGATATGCCAATCAACGCAGGTGATGATAGTTACACAATGGTAGCGGTAGTGAATATCTTCGACCCATCAGGGGGCGATATAGCAATTGGGCAAGGAACAAATTCACACGCAGCTAATAGATCGGGGATGATGTATTTTAATGGTACCAATCAATTTGGCTTTGCGGGTTTCGCTAATGATTATGTTTCAATTAGCTATGCAAATAATACAGAATATATAGCCATTGTCATAGCAAATCATCAGCTGGCAAATAACATAACGCTTTATCTTAATAGTAATTCTGAAACTATCGGCACAACTAATGCGGATAATTCAGCGCTCAATATAGCGGGAGAAAGGTTTGTCATTGGCAGCGCCTCATATAATGCTCATTATCACGATGGATTAATATCTGAGGTAATGATTTTTGATCGCAATTTAAAAGATAGTGAAGTAGCACAATTAATGACTACTTAAGTCAAAAATATGGCATCAAAGTAAATTAAAAATATTGTAGTATATAAGAAAATATAATGTCACAAAATTCACTTAATTTAGGTCAAAAAACGAATTATCAGCTTGATAAGGTTGATAAAACAATGCTTGAAAAAGTAGATAATCCACACCCAGATGTTGATTATCTAATTCGCCTTACTTGCCCAGAATTTACCTCAATTTGTCCAGTAACCAGTCAGCCAGATTTTGCTAATATTGTGATAGATTATGCACCCAGCAAAAACATGGTGGAAAGTAAATCGCTAAAATTATATCTTTTTTCATATCGTAATCATGGCGCATTTCATGAAGATTGCACCGTGCAAATTGCCAAAGATATTATATCGCTAATAAAGCCAAAATTTCTTAGAATTGGCGGCTATTGGTATCCTCGTGGCGGAATTCCAATTGATATTTTTTTTCAACATGGCGAATTGCCAAAAAATCTTTGGCTACCTGATCAAGGAGTCCCAACTTATAAAGCAAGATGAATCAATATTCAAACTTCGTTCTACCATATATTGATCCAGTTTTAATCTCCCTTGGCCCCCTACAAATTCGCTGGTATTCTTTGGCTTATATTTTTGGAATTTTAGCTACACTTTTTTGGTTGGGATTTGTTAATAAGAAAGAAAAAATAATGTCAAAAGAGGCCTTAGATAATTGGCTAGCTTGGGCAGTTTTATCTATCATCTTGGGCGGAAGATTGGGATATATTATATTTTATAATTTTGGTTATTTTGTTTCAAATCCTCTAGAAATTTTTGCTTTTTGGCATGGAGGCATGTCTTTTCATGGAGGCTTGATTGGCTCTGGGGTGGGGATGTATCTATTTTGCAAAAAAAATAAGGTAAATTTCTTCAAATTAACTGATAATCTATCAGTAATTGCACCTATAGGTTTATTTTTTGGTCGTATTGCTAATTTTATTAATATGGAGCTTTATGGTCGCTTCACCGATTCAAAATTTGGAATAATATTTCCCAATGCTGGACTTTATCCAAGGCACCCGAGTCAAATTTATGAAGCTTTTTTGGAAGGTATTGTTCTTTTTTTAGTTTTGATAATTTGTCGTTTTAATAAAAAAATATATCAAAAACAGGGTTTTTTAACGGGAATTTTCTTAATTGGCTATGGTTTGGCGCGTTTTATTGTCGAATTTTTCCGCGAACCCGATGATCATCTTGGTTTTATTTTTAGTCAAATAACTATGGGTCAAATTTTGTCATTACCAATCATTTTAACCGGACTTTATTTGATATTTTTATCAACAAAAACTGCAAAAAGTTAGCATTTCTTGTATAATATAATTCAAACTATTTTCATAAAAATACTTGACTAATTTGCGAAGTGCTTACCTATTGGGCTAGTCATCAAATATTGCTACCAAGCCAGCTATATCAACAACAAGAAATTGTTTTAATCCCCAGCATTGGCTCTTTAAGGAGTCAAAACTGTCAAGAGGTTTATTTTACAAAAAGTGAAATAATTTACTTTACTGCTTTAAATTTTAGTGCCAAAAATTGATTCCCTTTTTACTTTTGGGATTGTGATTAATTCATGTCTTTTACTTAAAAAAACGCTATATTTGTAGACAATTTTTTTAAATTAAGGCTATGTTTTATAAAGCAAACAGTACTTAAATTTTTATTTAACAAGTGATTGAACAAGTAGAATCAAAATTAGCATTTAATATCATTACCACCGAACAAAATTCTTTTTTGGTGGATGTTCGTACTCAGGAAGAATTTTCATTTGTGGGCGTTGTTGATGATAGTGTATTTAAAAATAAATCAATATTGTTGCCATGGTTGATTTATCCAAATATGGATGAAAACCCAGAATTTGCCAATAATATATCCGATTCAATAGCGGATAAGGAAGCAAAAATATTCTTTTTATGCAGAACTGGGGCTAGATCAAATAGCGCAGCTCAATTTTGTAAAAATATTGGATATCAAAATTGCTACAATATAGCAAATGGCTTTGAAGGGGATTTAAATAATAACAGGCAAAGAGGCCTTGTAAATGGCTGGAAAGCTGCAAATTTAGGATGGAAACAGAGTTAGTAGATGTTAGTAGAAAAGCAACAAACACAAGATAGTAAAAATATTAATAATAATTTTTTACAGAATTTTAAGGATTCTATAGGTCAAAATCTTGGGGTAGATATTTTAAGTAAATGGTTTGATAAGCTCGATATCTTATTGCTAAGCGATTCTGAGCTTATTTTAAAAGCACCCTCAAAATTTATCCGTGATTGGGTTAAAAGAGAGTTTATTGAATCAAAGAATTCGCAAATATTAAAAATCATTCAAGACATTAAGCCGACAATTAAAAAGGCCTCAATTGTCTTCATTGCTCAAGATATAGGGCAAAAGACAAATTCAGACTCCACTAGCCAAGTTCTAAATTTATCGCCGCATGATAATGTTTTTGCCTTTGGCACGGAACTCAATCAGCGATTTACTTTTGATAGCTTTGTCAGTTGCAAATATAATAAATTAGCCCTTTCTATGGCTAAAATTGCTACTGGACTTGATATTCAAACTACTCTTTTCGATGACAAGATTCCACTTTTTATACATGGCGGAGTGGGTATGGGCAAGACTCATTTGGCGCAAGCTATAGCCTGGCAATTAAAGGAGCAAGATAAGAGTAAAAGGATAGTATATCTTTCTGCGGAAAAATTTATGTATCACTTTGTTAGGTCGATTAAGGATAATGATATCATGTCTTTTAAGCAAAAAATGCGCTCAATTGATGCATTGATTGTTGATGATATTCAGTTTATTGCTGGAAAAGCAAGCACGCAGCAAGAATTTATGAATTGCTTCAATTCGCTGGTTGAGGACAATAAGCAGGTGGTTTTGGTTTGCGATCGCTGCCCAACGAATCTAGAAAATATTGATGAAAAGTTAAAATCAAGAATATCTGGAGGCATGATTATTAACTTTAAAAGCCCCGACTATAATGATAGGATTGCGATTCTTAACAATAAAGTCCAAGCCCTAAATCAAGATATTGGTGATGAAGTGATAGAGTTTATAGCGCAAAATATAAAAAGTTCAGTTAGAGACCTTGAGGGAGCTTTAAAGAAGTTAGTTGCTGAAAAATTATTCCTTGGAGAAGAAATAACCATAGGCAATACCCAAAAAATTCTTAACTCATATATCACAAAATCTAGCTCTGTGGTTTTGAGTATTGGTAAGATTCAAAAAGTTGTTGCTGATTTTTATAATTTAAAAATATCAGATCTAAACTCATCAAGCCGACTAAGATCAATTGCTAGACCAAGACAGGTTGCTATGTATTTATCTAAAAGCTTAACCAGTGAGAGTTTACCTAAAATTGGTAAAAAATTTGGTGGCAAGAATCACGCCACTGTTATTCACTCCTGCAAAACAATAGAAAAACTTATTGTTAAGGATCCCGCTCTTATTAGCGATATTCGATCATTGGAAGATAAATTAAACTAATGTCTAATAATGTGCCAACTTGCTGGATAATAGGTGCAAGCCATGGAATTGGCAAATCCTTATCTATCAAATATCATGAAGCTGGATATGACATAGCTATTTCAGCGCGCAGCCTTAAAAATTTACAAGATCTTGAGCGAGATTTAAGTAAGAAAAGATCAGGTAAAATACTAATTAATGATTTTGATATTAATGATTTTTCTGCATTTAAGCAAGCTCATGATGAGGTAATCAAAGAATTTAAAAAAATTGATCTTATTATTTTTTGCTCGGCAATTTATGAGCAAATGAATATATTTGACTTTGACATCGACCTTGCACAAAAAATAATCCAGACCAATATTGGCGGCTGCCTCAATTTGCTAAAAATTATTATACCACAAATGCAGCAACAAAATTATGGTCATATAGCTTTGGTTGCTAGTGTTGCAGGATATTGTGGGCTACCAAATTCTTTGGCTTATGGCGCCTCCAAAGCCGCCATGATAAATTTAGCAGAAGGAATTTATCCGCAGCTCAAAAATAAAAATATCAATTTATCATTAATTAATCCGGGATTTGTTGATACCAGACTTACCAAGAAAAACAAATTCCCTATGCCATTTATCATTTCTCAAGAAGAAGCCGCGCAAGAAATATTCATTGGCTTGAAAAAAAAGAAATTTGAGGTGCATTTTCCTAAAAAATTTACTTTATTTCTAAAAATATTAAGAATACTACCTTATAAAATATTCTTTTTTGTAACAAAAAAAATATCATAATTTATGACGATGTTAAGAAAATTTCTGGTTATTACTCTGCTTTTATCAACTTCTTCATGCGCATATGTTGATTTTAATAAAAAAATAGTGCCACAGATTCCAAAAAGCCTAGAGGGCGCTGCAAAAGCTGATGTAAAAGAATTCTTTGATGGCGACATAGATGCGTTCTCTATCAGGTTCAATAGTGATAATGAAATTATCGCTAGTAGAGTTATTAAAATAAATGGTAGCTGGGAAGAGGGCAAGGGTATCATTAGGCAGCAATTTATCAGCAATATGTCTAAAAAGGACTCCAGAACTTGGCTTATTACACTAAAAAATGAAAATGATTTTACTGCCATAGGGCATGATATTTTGGCACCCGCCAAAGGCCTGCAAACTGGCAATGTTATTCAAATGCTCTATACTATCACCGATTCCCAAGAGAATTCTGCAAGTAATGTAGATCACGAAGATTTGATGTATATGATTGATGATAATTCTATGATCATCATATCCAAGATGTCAAAAGGTGGCAAATATATTGGTCAGGAGATTATTTCTTTGTCAAAATCAAATATTAACAAAATAAAGCCAGAAAAAAAGGTTAGCGTTAAAGAAAAAAAGATATTTATAGTTCCCGACCATCAAGCTAAATAGTCAGCCTGCCACCAAGCCTTAATTTCTAATATCTTGCTTCAGACTTGTTTCAATTATTTAATAAATTTAAGATATAAATAATATACCAAGCCAATTGCGCAAAAGGCTCCGAGTAGAAATAAGGAAATGACTAAAGCAAAATATAATACAACTATTATAACCGCTGCAGATAAAGCTAAAATAGAATATTTACAAATAAATTGCTTAGCTTTTTGCCATAAATTATTTGCTTCACGGGTTTTTTTACTGTCGCGGTGATTAATAATTATTATCTTTTTTTTAGGCATAAGCTGTGTGTATTGCTGCTGTTCCAAAACTCAGATTTTTGTAATCAATGTTTTTAAAACCAGCATTTTTTATCATTTGAGAAAAATCATCCTGGTTAGGAAATTTACGAATTGATTCTACTAGATATTGGTAAGAATTTTTATCTTTTAATATAAGATCGCCAATTTTAGGAATAATTTTAAATGAATAGCAATCGTAAATTTTTTGTAGGAAATAATCATTAACTTTTGAAAATTCAAGGCAAATAAATTTGCCATCCTTTTTTAATATTCTTTTTGCCTCACTTAGTCCCTTCTCTATATCAGTAAAATTCCTGATACCAAAAGCTATTGTATAGAAATCAAAGCTATTATCCGCAAATTTTAGATTCTCGCCATTCATGCAGATAAATTCTAAATTATTGAAACCATATTTATTGATATTTTTTTCCTTGCCAACCTCAAGCATTTCTTGATTTATATCAGCGACTTCAATATGGCAATTAATATTCTCCTTAATAGATTTTTTAGCAAGACGGAAAGCTATATCTCCAGTGCCTCCGGCGACATCGATGATTTTACATATTTTTTTAGCATCAGAATTATCTTGCTTGCAAAGATCAACTTCTTTTACCATTTGATTTTTCCAATGGCGATGAACTGATCCACTCATTAAATCATTCATCAAATCATATTTTGTGGCAACATTTGAAAAAATGTTACCAACTAAGCTTGATTTTTTGTCTTTTTCAATGGTTTTAAAGCCAAAGTGAGTTTTGTTATTTTGAGACATGTTAAGAACTAATGATTTTGATTTTACGTTACCAAAAGAGCTGATTGCTCAAGAACCTTCTAAATCGAAGGAGCAAACTAAAATGCTTGTTTTTAAACCTAATCAACAAATGCTTGATAAGCAAGTTATAGATTTCATTGAATATATCAATGATGGTGATGTGGTAGTCTTTAACGATGCCAAGGTTATTAAGGCTAAATTGTCAGCTACGATAAAGCGCAATGATGCCAAGATAGATTTTAATCTTGATCGCCAATTAAAAAGCGATAACTCAACAATTATTTGGCAAGCCTTATGTCGTCCAGCCAAGAAAGTTAATAATAATGACATATTAGAAATATCTGAAGATTTTAGAGTGCTGGTTAAGGAAAAGCTCGCAGATGGCTTTATTATTCTTGAATTTGATTATTCTTCTAAGATTTTTTTTCAAAAAATAGAAAAATATGGACAAGTGCCTTTGCCACCATATATCAAAAGAGATAAGTTGAATGATAGCGATCAAGTAAACTATCAAACAATATATGCTAAAAATGGCGTAGCCGTTGCCGCCCCAACTGCGGGATTACATTTTAACAATAATATTATTGATAAAATTAAACAAAAAAATGCTCAAATAACTTTTGTCACTCTAAATGTTGGTGCTGGAACTTTTTTGCCGGTTAAAAGTGAAATGATAAAAGATCATAAAATGCATATCGAATCTTTTGATGTGAGCGAAGAATCTGCTATAATTATCAATAATGCTAAAAAGAAAGGTAAAAGAATTATTGCTATTGGAACTACAACATTAAGAGTTCTTGAATCAATATCTAATGAAAATAATGAAATAGTCGCAGGCTATGGCGACACTAATATCTTCATCTATCCACCTTATGAATTTAAAATTGTTGATATATTGATGACTAATTTTCATTTGCCAAAATCAACTTTATTTATGCTGATATGCGCTTTCATTGGTCAACATAAGGCTCGCGACTTATATGAGCACGCTATTGATAAAAAATATCGTTTCTATTCTTATGGTGATTCTACTTTATTAATAAGAAACGACAATTAAAACACCATATTCTCTTAAAGATTGGGCTATTAACCCGCGCACTAACTAGTTGACCTTTTAACAAAAAGATCTTCAAGAAAGAAAATACTGCAGTTAAAAGTTAACTAGTTAGTGCGCGGGTTAATAAGGCATCAATTATAAATTGAAAATGTCATAGATCATCTTTAGTATTATTTTGGCTTTGTAATTAAAAAAATTAAACATGAAATTAATAGTAGCAAATTGGAAGATGAATCATGGATTTACCGAGATAATGGCCTGGCTACAAACTTACCTTGAAGCTGTAACTAACAATGTGGAGGCTCTGGAAGATAAAAGAGTGGTTTTATGTCCCCCTTCCCATGTTATTGAATATATAGATAGCGAACTTGTGGCTTCAGCTATGAGTTATTTTGAAGAAGAGTTTAAAAAAGAGGGCAGGGAAATGTCAGAATTGACACAAGAAGAGTTGCAAGAAATGATTATGAGTACTAGAGCTCTTAGTCTGGGCGCTCAAGATTGTCACTATCGCGATGAAGGAGCTTATACAGGAGATATTTCTGCCAAAATGCTTGCGGAGGTCGGTTGTGAATTTGTTATAATTGGCCATTCTGAAAGACGTACTTATCACGGCGAAAGTGATAAAATGATTGCGCAAAAAGCTAAAATGGCGCTTAATAATGGAATTTTACCAGTGATTTGTATTGGCGAGCCAAAAGAAGCAAGAGAACAAAATAAGCATTTTAACTTTATCACCAATCAATTATCAGCCTCTATACCAAAAGATGTCGATTTTTTTAATCTAATCATTGCTTATGAGCCAATTTGGTCAATTGGCACGGGTAAAATACCTACTACAGATCAATTGCAAGAAGTGACTAAAATTATCGAAGATTTTGTTGCTAAAAATTTAGATGGTAGGGTAGAAAATCTTTACATCCTTTATGGCGGCTCTATAAATTCTCAAAACTCACAACAGCTAATAAATACCAAGGGAATTTCGGGATTACTAGTTGGCAAAGCAAGCTTGGATGCTGAAGAGTTTTGTAAAATAGCAGGTTTAAAATAATAAGGTTAATAAATAATTAAAGGTGGGACTTGTTGTTATCTATACCCTGAAAATACCGAGCCCCAAATCGAGCTTTTTTGTTTAAAATAGTCATGGCGATAACAAAACCAAAAAGAATTATCCCAAGCCGTTTTATAATCAGGTGAATTAGCTATTTTCCAGCCGTCTGTAGCATTATTTCGATAAAATGATTTATAAAAGGTATTAGAGCCTGCTGACATTCCAGTCTCGCAGCCATCCTTCCATCCTTGCTTAAAATCATCCGAGGCATCTCCGTCAATTTCTACCGCGTCATCTGGTCTAACTGGTAAATAGTTAGAGATGCTTCTGGCGCAAGAGGATAATAGAAGAAAAATTAGCATCAATTTGCACCCTTTTATAAAAATTTTATTCCAATGGGCCATGTCTCATTGAATTATAGTTAACAAAGGTACCAATATGTAAGTTGCAAGAAAACCAGCCTTCAGCCCAGCCAGATTGAAATACTGGATCATGCTGATAAATGCCATTAGAAAGGCTGGCGCCACCTTTTTTATCTTCATAAATAAAAGAGTTGGCAAATGATCTAGTCCCCATTGCTGATCTACAGCCCCCATGCCATCCAGCCTTATACTCAGGAGGCCCTTCTGGCACTCTTACATCAAGAGTAATTGGTTGATTAAATCCAGTGTGGGTTGGCATGCGACAAGAAGTTACCAGCAGAAAGATTAGAAAAATTAATAGCAGAGATCTCAGATGATTGATAATTATCATTAAATTTTTTACATGAAAATACTATTTTATAAACAATCTACAGCATAGCATTTTTCTAGATAATTTCAAAGTAATATTTTTAAAAAGAGAGTTAGTGTTCTTTTTTAGAATTTTTCAGAATCTTATTTAAATCAAAAATATATAAAAATAATAAATATAGCAAAATACTCACTAATATTTTTAAAAATAAAGATATGGGAGGGTTGCTGGAAATATTAAATAAGCCTAGCTCAGATAATGCAATTAACGACATAGCCATCAAAAATGACGGCATTATTAATCTGACACAGGTTCTTGGTAAAAAATTAATAAATTTAAAGTAATTTCTTGATATCAAGCACTTTAAAATAAGCGCCAAATTTAAATATGAGGCAATGATTGCAGCTAATATAATTCCCAAAAATCCATATCCAGCTTTGTAAAATAACATATTTAGAGATGCATTAATTATGACGCATATCAAAGCTATTTTCATTGGTGTTTTGGTATTGCCACGAGCAAAAAATGAAGGCTCTAAAACCTTAACCAATATATATGCAGGAAGAGCTAAGGCATAAAGCGACAAAGCCTTGCTAACATTTATTGTTTCAATATTAGTAAAGCTGCCCCTTTCAAATAAAACATAAATTATTTCATAAGAAAGGATTGCCAAGCCCAAGCCTGCAGGAAGAGCTAATAAAATTCCCACCTTGATTGCTAAATTTTGCAATTTGATTGCATCTTGTGATTTGCCCCTTTTTATCAGCGATGATAATTTTGGCAGCAAAGCTACGCCAATAGCAATACCAATTAGAGCTAGTGGGAGTTGATTAACGCGATCAGCATAGTATAAATAAGATATTGCTCCAACTGTCATGCTGGCAAAAATAGAATCTATTAAAAGATTAATTTGCATAACATTAGCCCCTATTATTGCTGGAATAAATTTACGAAAGAAATTTCTGATATCAGAATTTATTTTAGGTATTGCGGGGTATACAAGAAAGCCTATTTTAGCAGTGAAAATAAATAGCCACGCAAACTGCAGAATTCCTGCAATAAAAACTCCCCAAGAGAGTGCATAAGCGTAATTTGGCGTGATTGACGATATTGCAAATAGTGAAAAAATAAGAGTGAGATTAAGTATTATTGGAGTTGCTGCAGGTGCGGCAAATTTAGACATAGAATTTAACACTCCTGACATTAGAGATATCAACGAAATGAAGATTAGATAAAATATGGTAATATGCGATATATTTACCAAAAGATCAAATTTTATACGATCATCATAAAACCCTGGAAAAAATGATTTCATAATAAAAGGCATAAAAATCTGCATCATCATAACGAAAAACAGTAGGATATAGAGTAGTAAAGAGAAAATATTGCGAACAAAATCCTTGGCCCGCCTTGGATTCTTTTCGTTATTATGAATAAAAATAGGTACAAAAGCTGAATTAAAAGCCCCTTCGGCAAAGATACGACGAAAAAAATTAGGTAAACGAAAGGCGGCAAAAAAAACATCTGACATCATGCTTACGCCAAGATATCGCGCTATCAGAATATCTCGAATAAAGCCAAAAATTCTTGATATTGCCGTGAAAAATGAAATAGTAAAAATGGATTGAAAGAGTGGTTTAGACAAGTTTTATTTAGTTTTAAGTCGTCATCGACAAATTAACGTATTTTTTACCAAGTAGCAATCTATAGATTGTTACTTGGTATTATACTATTTCCTATCCTTAATACTACATTTAACCTTCTTATTTTTGGTCTAAAATTTAAGCAATAAATCTTATGTATATTACTATATACGGCGATTTATTGCTTAAATTTTATCCTCAAAACTAATTTGATTAAATGAAGTATTAAAGATGGGAAATGGCATTACTATTGACCAAAAAATCGACAAAAGCAAAAATTAGTAAACCAACCAACAAATAAAGCTATAGATATAGATAAAACAGCATATAAAAAAGACTCCTTATGAGCAAAGTCAAAAATTTTAGCGCTGATACCTGTTTGCTTAACATAAATTGGTATTGATTGATATGATATTAATGAGCCATCATCAATTAGATATATATCAACCGAATAAGTGCCGCGTGATATAGTTTTGGGAAATTCTAACATCACCTTAAATAAGGTTTCATTTAAAAAAGACACCTTCTTGACATTGGTGGAATATAGTTTTTCTTGCTCTAATTTATCAATAAAATAGAGTTTAAAATCTTCGCTATCATTTTTATTTTCAATATCACCATAAAAATTAAAGCTCAGATTATCTTTGCCTAGCTCAAGGTCTGACAAAAGCTGCTCCGGAAGCTTTTGATCGCTAAAAGTAGAAAAAAGAGAATAATAGCTATATGAATCGCGCAGATTTACTCTTTTGCCATTATACCAAACCCCAAATATCCTGTCTTTTTTAGTTATTATAAAGTCTTTTTTCGGACCCCTAACAGCGACCACGACATTGCCAACATAGCCTTTGGCGCCAAATAATAGAATTTTTGCCCCTTTAAAACTAGTATCAATTTCTATCTCGTTAGCTGATATTCCAGAAATAATTGGATTAGCTAGGAGTTTTTTAGAAAAAAACAGCGTCAATAACGCTGTTAATAGGCATAGTAATATAGTTTTATCAAATCTTGGCAATGTCATTATTTTATGAATTCTATTGCGTACAAGCTCTCTGGCTTTGAAAATAGTGATATTAGCATTTTTGTACAAACTGCTAATATTAGTAAAGCAAGAAAGGATCTGAGGCTTTCCGAGTCTATTTTGTAGCTAGTTTTGGTGCCAATTTGCGATCCAATTGCCGAAGTAAATATCATAAAAATAGCTAAAACAATATCAAGATTATTACTTAAGGCTTGCAAAAATGTTGCATTAGCGGCAATAAAAATTATTTGAAATAAAGAAGTGCCGATTACTACTTGTGGGCGCATTTTTAGAATTGAAATCATTGCTGGAATCATTAAAAATCCACCTCCAATTCCCATTAAAGACACCAAGACACCAATTAACATACTAAGAATCAAGGGCACAAAAATACTAACTTTTATTTTTGAGCAGGGAAAGTTCACCTGAAGAGGCCATTTTTTGGCACGAGCAATAAATTTGGTTATTCTACTATCTTTCTTTTTTTCCCAGGTAATGCCATATTTTTTTTGTAAAAGCTCCTTGATGCTACTAATCATCATATTTATGCCAATTGCACCAAGAAATACGACATATATTATTGAAACTGCAATGTCAATTTGACCAGTTTTTTGCAAAGCCTTAAAAATAAACATACCAAAAAATGACCCAACAAACCCGCCACATACTAATACCAAGCCCATTTTGATATCAACATTGCCTTTGCGCAAATGCACCAATAATCCAGAAGTAGAAGAGGCAATAATTTGATTCGTTGAGGTGGCAACTGCTATTGCCGGAGGAATGCCAACAAAAATTAATAATGGCGTTGCCAAAAACCCACCACCAATACCAAACATTCCAGCGATAAAGCCTGTCATTAAGCCAAATATCAAAATAACGATTATATTTATTGGAATTTCAGCTACAGGAAGATAAATCTGCATTTTATAAAATTTTTAGTGGGTAATTATTGATTTTAAGTCCATTAAAGCCTGCTTTTATTTCGTCACCCAAATCTCTGATTAAGGCTAAAGCCAGCATTTTGTTGTTATCAATAACAGCCGACAAAAGCAAACCAGAAGATTTATCACTATAGGTTATATTGGTGTTTTTTAATAGATTGGTTTGATTTGCAACTTGTTTTAACTCCTGATTAGAAAAAACTTTATCACAGTCGTTAATTTCAATAGTATGAATTCTTTTTCTAACTTGCCCAGTGTGGTGAGTTCTTGCCGTTAGCTCTTGGCCCATATAGCATCCTTTCTCATAATTTATAGCATTTAAATTATCAAATCCAAACTCTAAAATTAGCGATTTATCATAAGTTAAATCATATTCACTTTCAGGAATTTTATTCATGATGCGCATTTTATGGTATGGCATTGAATTTTTATGATATTCTTTGTCGTCAATGCAATATAGGCGGTGACCCATTTTTCTTGATCTTGGGTCAGCAAAAATAAGATTATTGTTGTCAATATCAATAGATCTTTCTTGCTCTTTTAGCCAAAATACGAATATTTTATCATTTAATACAACCTTAATATCCGACCTCAACTTATATAAGTTGAGTTTTCTAGCTACTTCTTCAGCTCGAGATTGGTAGCAATCAATATATATTGAATTATTATTTTCAAAAATAAAAAAATCATAAAAAAAGCGCCCTTTTGGACTTAGCATGGCGCTATATATTGCATTATTTGTGCTCTTAATTTGAAAAACATCATTTGTTACAAGTCCTTGCAAAAATATATAGCGATCTTGACCAGATATTTCTATGATTTGACGATCATAAAGCCAAACTTTTTCCATAAATAAAAAATTATCTTGAGTTAATTTCAAAAATGTAATATGATTTTATCATTATTAGTTAATAGTGTCCAATGTCTAATGATATTATGCTAATTCCAATCTTTAATTTTAAAGCAAAAAATAAGATAAAATTCAATTTTTGCTAAATTTAAAAAATGGAATTACCATTCTATAATGTCATTATCCTTGATGTCAAAAAATGATAAAAATAGTACAAAATTTAGTAATTATAATATCTCTAAGCTCATGCTCGGCGATTTGGGACCCGATGCCATCGAGTTGGAATTGGGGTATAAAGCCTAGGCCAGCCGTGGGTATTAGAAATTTTCCACCTGCAGATACTGAATATGGCAAAGGATTTAAAGATGGCTGTTCTGTAGCCTGGAATGCCGTTACCAAGGGGATGATTGGCGATACTATAGAAGCGCAATATAGCTATAGCCGTATGAAAAGAAATATTGATTACAACACTGGTTGGTGGGACGGATTTGAGCAATGCACCTATATTAATGACTGGGATGTTGTGTAGATCTTGTATTTTAAGGCTGCCTCACTGAGTTAAGCTCATAAGGTTTAAGGCTTTATGAGCTTTAAAAGCAAAAAATATTAACCCGTGCACTAACTAGTTTACCTTTTAACAGAAAGATTTTTTTCTTGAAGATCTTGTTGAAAGCCGCAGTACTCACTGCTACTTTGCTTTTCAACAAGAGTTTCGAGAAGGAAAATACTGCAGTTAAAAATTAACTAGTTAGTGCGCGGGTTAATAAAGCCAAAATTTATTAAATACTAACATATTTTAAAGATGTTTTTATTATTATATCTACATCTGATGATAAAAATATTTTAGGTTTTTACAATCACAAAACCTTTATAATTTGACTTAATAGCTACTTGTTTTTTATTAATCGATTTTTACAATCGTTTTTCCCAAATGGAGAGGTGGCCGAGCGGTCAATGGCAGCAGACTGTAAATCTGCCCGCGTTAGCGTACGCAGGTTCGAATCCTGCCCTCTCCACCATTTTATAGATTAATAAAATCTTATAGAGTCCATCAAAGCCAGTCAAATCAAGCCTCATATCAGAATTAGAGTCTAATAAAATCCACTAAAATTCATTGACACACACAAAATAAGGGGGCATAAATCCTCATAAATATTACATTATGTCTTTAACCGATATTAAATGCAAAAGCCTACAACCAAAAGAAAAGACCTATAAGGTTTTTAACGAAAAAAGCCTGTATCTTGAGATTTCCACAGCTGGCAAAGAAAATCGCTTATCTTTTGGCGCTTATCCAGAAGTTACCTTAAAAGAAGATAGAGAAAAAAGAGGCAAAGCAAGAAAGCAAATAACAGATGGCATAAATCCATCTCAAGCCAAGAAGCTAGAAAAGCTACAAACTCACATTAATCACCAAAATAATTTTGAGAATATAGCCAGACAGTGGCATGAAAAACAAGCTCAAAGATGGACAGAGCGTCACTCCCATTATGTTTTAAAGAGGCTTGAGGCTGATGTTTTTAAAGAAATTGGTAATCAATCACTGAAATCACCCCACCCGAATTATTAGCGGTAATTCGCAAAATTGAAGATAGAGGCGCAATTGATATTGAAAGGTACCCATTTCTTCAACAAACATTCCCTTCTAAATTATCAACAAATTTAGGCTTATTTGTAGTGTAATTATTTAGCAACAAATTCATACTTATCCTGCTAATCTTTTCTTGTCACTTGCTCATAATTTGCTGCTTGAAGCTTGGTTTTTTTGATAAAAAATTACTGGTGGACATTTTATTGCAGTGTGGATTCTTTTATTGTTATAGTAGTAAATTTGGTGGGATATGGCTTCAATTAACTCACCCAATGTTTCATAGGGCCTGTCGCAAATCAAATTCAAACAATCCCCTAATTTCCTAATATTTTTACTTGCCTCAAAGCAGCATTAAGCTAGTATTTATCTAGCTTAATG
>Ga0209223_10000832_pt1 | contig 35306 bp, 39 predicted proteins | sample COG_06_FD_184750 | JGI IMG/M metagenome (GOLD analysis project Ga0209223, IMG submission 184750) | Pelagic Microbial community sample from North Sea - COGITO 998_met_06 (SPAdes) (version 2) | ecosystem: Environmental > Aquatic > Marine > Neritic zone/Coastal water | place: Helgoland, sampling...
AACTATATTAGCTATTATAATAATGATAGAATATCTGGGAGACTAAAAGGAATGAGCCCGATAAAATATCGAGCTCATTATTCTAATTAGTATAATATTAATCGTCCAACTTTTGGGGTGCTGTCCAATCTCAAGGGCTTTTTTATTTGGGGTAGGCTTATGATATTTATTCGTTGAAATAGATTTTAGAAGCACCTAAACCAACTGCTGTAGAGTATAATTTACTTTTTGAAGTAGCATCTGTAATAATCAATTCACTCAATTCTTCAAAAGTTTTAAGAACTCCATAAACCTTACCATCCTTAACAGACATTCCGTATAAGTTATCAGTTAAAATTGCAGCCTCTTCTGACAACTCAGTTGCATCATCCGCTATAGAGAACACACCTATATAGCCAATATGGTAATAAATATTAGATCCATCAATATCTAATAAATTCGGGTGCACGCCTACTCCAAATTCAATGGTTGAGCTTACGGTATTGCTAGATACATCTATAGTTTGAATAGCTGCAGTAGTCTCTATTTGCGCATACCAGATTCCATTTTCATCTTGCGCCCATGAAGATTGTTCACCTTGCGACAACACTACAAGATTTCCAGCAGCATTAAATACCATATCATCTGGTGCATCATTCACCTCAATTGTAGAAATTGCATTAGCAGCATCTGTTTCAATTACAGAAACAACATTATTATAAGCTGTACCAGAACCTGTACCTCCTCGATTAGAAACATATAATTTACTTCCTTGACTTACAATTTGTTCTGGACCATTTGAGATTGAGAATGTTGATTCTACTTTATTTGACTCTAAATCTACTACAGCAATAAATTCATCATTGATATTATCAGCATCTCCCCAATTGGTAACATATCCTTTCCCATTTGCAAAGGCGATATAACGAGGATTAGTCAAGCCTGTAGTTATTACCGCTTTTTTCAAAAAAGTATATCGATCAGCTACTACGATAGTGTTTACATCATTTAAAACAATATAAGCATCATCACCATTAAAACCAATTGACTGAATTAAACCACCTAGCTTAGAACCATTTACACCTTTGTATAAAAAATTTGTAGACATACTGTAGTCTTCCGATACAAAAGATATTGAACCATCTTTTGCTTTCCAAGCTCCCTCTGCACTTATAATAATACCATTCTCAAAAGTATCTAGTATCTCTGATGGAGTAGTATCCTCATCACATGCTACAAAAACTAAACTTAATAAGAATAGCTTAAAAATTAATTTTGTTGTTTTCATTTTTATTTAATTAAATAGTTAAAATTTATAGTTGATATTTATTGTGTAATTTCTTCCGGGCATCGGCCTTAAGTTTGTAAAATAATAAAGACTGTTGCCTATATTATTTATTTTACCGCCTAAAACTAAATTTGTGTTGTCTTTTTCAAACAAGCTTATATCCAATCCTAAATTCATCACGTGAACTAGATCGAGAGAATAAAAATCTAAAGCCAACCTGTTGGTAAAAACTTTGCTCTGATATAAATCTTGAAAATATATTTTGGCTATGCCATAGCCATATTCTAAATTATAATTCAGTAAATGCTTCGGTGCATATGGCAACTGTCTTCCATTTTCAGAATCACTAGCTTCTGTAAATGTGTAATTCCCTGAAAAATGAAAAAAATGACTTCTAATTTTTTTTGTGTAACCTAAAAAAAGTTCGACGCCCTTATTCACTGCCGCATCCAAATTGACCGGGGTCCATAGGTTAGAATTCCCTGCGGGTTTCCAAATTATTTTGTCTTTTAAATCAATATAAAAAAGAGTACTATTGAATTTCAAACCGAAGTTTTCAAATTCTAATCCAAATTCACCCTGTCTAGAATTTTCCGGAATTAAATCCCTATTTCCTACTACAGGCCAGTACATTTCATTAAAAGTTGGTACACGATAGTTTGCAGAAACATTCGCCTTCAACCAAATAAATTTGGCAACTTTTTGTTCGGCTGACAAGCTTGCAGAAATAGGAACCTTAAAATCTGAATTGTATTCCTTCCTCGCTCCCAAAGAAAAAATAAAATCTGAATTTGGCTTGTAATTTAGAATTCCTCCCAAAGAAAACACATCTCTATCTTCAGAAACCAAATCGGTAGTTTGACCGTTTATATGATCTGCAACCATTAAATATTTTAGACTCCAAGCATTTGAAAACCTATAATTCAAAGAATAATTGATAGAAGCGGTTTGCGACTTTCCAAAACTATAGTCCTTGCTATCTTTATTGTCATAATAACGATATTCTTGACTGATAAAACTTGTATTGATAATTTGTGTAAAATCACCAAATCTATAAAACCATTTCAATAAATTACGTTGATTAAAATCCTCATTTCTTTCGCTTCCCGCAGAAGGGTTAGGCAGCCCATCAGAGAACAATCTATCTCCATAATATCCAGTGGTATAAAAATATAATTTATTCTTATTTGAAATTTTATATGCTATCCCTAAATCAACACCGTAATTGATATAATTCCCATTATCATTTTTTAGTGAATTTCCATCTTCATCTTGATACCTATCGTCTATAAAAGGATAATCATTATCAGAACTATTAAAAACACCCGATAATTTAATGGCCCACTTACCTGTACCTAAATTCGCTTTAAAAAAATTAGAACTTGTATTGAAGCTACCATAAGATGTAAATAATTGATAATTCTGATGTATATCAAAACTAAGATGATCTTTTAAATGAACCGTACCACCAATAGCACCAGAACCATATTCAACACTTCCTCCACCACTTTTTATGATTATTTCATCCGCTGTATTAGCAGATAATGAGTTAAAATCAGTTTGCCCTGATCCAACCGAATTGATATTGATACCGTTCCATAGAACCACCGTATTTGAGGCAGAGGTTCCTCTAAACCTAGCGGAACTAGTACCACCATTACCATAATCTTTAAAAACGATAGGGCTGTTATATCTAAGAAGTTCTGTAAAATTCGTAGGATTTCTTGCCATTTCTTTTGCAGAAACTTCAACTGTTTTTTGACCTAATCTTTCCGTTTTATGGAACTTTGAAGCTTTTATATCTACTGTATTCAAGTTTTGAATAGAATCCAAAGAACCGTTATCCTTAATTTTCTCTTGTGAAAAAACAGGAAACACGATCAATACAACCAGAAAACATACTACTTTACATACATCCATAATAACTTCCTTTGCTCCCGAAAGAATTTATAATTATGAATAAGGCAGGTCTCCTGGCTTGCGTCTTGTTGTTACCTTCCCGTAAATTTTTTACAGTGGTATAAGTTTACAACAAGCGTCATTTGCATGACTAAGCTTACAGTTGCGGGTACAGCTTTCGAATTGAACGAAATTCCCTTTTAATTCCATTTCATACCATTTGAAATGAAAACCAAATTCGCTGCAAAAATAGTTACAATGTTTGGATAAACAATTTAATTCCTGAAAAATAAATAAAAAACTAACAATCAATAAGATAAAGACCCAACCCCTTTAAATTGATACTATTCACCGCTAACCAGAGAAAGAATATTTTAATTCGTTTCTTCTAGAATCGTAGAAAATTTTGAAAATTTTGATTTCAACTCCTCCGATACCTCATAATAATCAGGATGGATAATTTGTGCCAACACTTCGATTCCGTTGACCAAAGTACTTGCAGAAGGCTGTGTGAACATATCAAAATCGGCTAGATACACAGCATTGTTTTTTACCGCTCTTAAGGAATTCCATTCTGTGCGTTCCGTTAAAAATGGCATGTCTTTTAAAGTAGTTTCTGTAGTATACCCACAAGGTGCTATGACCAAAACCTCCGGGTCATATTTTACAATTTTATCCCAATCCACAACAATACTGTCCCCAGAAGGGTGTGATAAAAGATCTATACCTCCTGCACATCCTATTTGATGAGGAATCCAATGACCACAATTAAACAACGGATCTATCCACTCTAGTAGCATCACAGATTTTTGAAGCAATCGATTCTCTCTTTGCACATCAATCACCTTGGCTATTCTACTTTCTAATTCTTTTACATGCGCTACCCCAACTTCTTTTTTACCCATGGCTGATGCGATGGTAATAACAGAATCCAAAACATCTTGTAAGGACCCTGGATTGATGGGGATCAACGCTGGTTCTTTCTCCAAATTTGCAACTGCCGCCGCCGTACATTTTGTATCTATTTGGCAAACTTCACAAACATCTTGGGTAAAAATTACATCAGGAGCAATTTTAGCAAGCGCCTCTTCATCTACAAAATACAAACTCTCCCCAGTCTTCTTACTATTTGAAAACAGTGTATTTATTTCATCACTTGTATAATTCTTGCCCTCCATCACACATCGAACAACGCGTGTCTTTTCTTCCAATGCTTTTGCAGGACACTCAAAGGTAATTGCATCCAAAACATCTTGTAAACCCATATCGTAAATCATTTGGGTAATTGCGGGTAAAAAAGAGGATACTTTCATTTTTTGATTTTATTTTTAATTTCCATGGCAATATGTGGTATGGTATCTTCTAAATACTCCTCTCCAACAGCTACAAAACCGTGAGACTCATAAAATTTCTTTAAATACAATTGTGCAGAAATATGGATATCAAACTCGTTGAATTTTTTTTCAATACTTTTTATAGAAAAGGATACCAATTGATTTCCATAATCATATTTTCTATATTTTTTTGCTACGACCACCCTTCCTATACTAGCTAAATCGTAGCAATCTTTACTTTTAAAAATCCTAGCATAGGCAACTAATTCATTTTTAACATAACCAACGATATGTAGCGCCTTTTGATCTTTAAAATCTACATCCAAATAGGCAGAATCTTGTTCTACAACAAATACATCGGCTCGTAAATGAAGTACTTTATAAAGTTCATCTACAGAAAAATCCTTGAAATGTTTTATTTGAAATTCGATCATAGAAACGTTGCTAGTTCTAACTGCGAAATTAACTTCTTTTAAAGATAATCATAACATTTTTAAAAATATTCTAAAAATCTACCAATCTTTGCAGCTCAAAAAAAATCAAAATGATCTATTATATTTCAGGAGGTGAACGGTCAGGAAAGAGTTCTTATGCTCAAAAACTAGCAGAAGATTTATCTCCCAACCCATATTATTTAGCGACTTCAAGAATCTGGGACCAAGACTTTCAAAAAAGAGTAGATCGACACGTTTCCGACAGAGATGAACGCTGGACTACTCTTGAAGAAGAAAAGTTTTTAAGCACAGTAATTCCTCAAAAATCAGTGGTTGTAATTGACTGTATCACTTTATGGTTGACAAACTTTTTTGTTGATACTAAATATGATGTAGAGAAATCCTTAGGTTTGGCAAAAGAAGAAATAAAGAAACTTCAAGAGATTGATGCCACCATCATCATCATTTCAAATGAGATTGGAATGGGAATACATTCTGAACATGAATCTGGTAGAAAATTTACGGAATTACAAGGTTGGACCAATCAAGCTATTGCAAAAATTGCTGACAAAGCAACATTTATGGTTTCTGGATTACCTTTACAATTAAAATAACGCAGATGAAATTCGACATAAAAAAAATAGATACAACTTTAGAAAAAGAGATCCAACATAAAATTAATTTTAAAACAAAACCTGTCGGGTCTTTAGGGATTTTAGAGAATATTGGAACTCAAATATCTTTGATCCAAAACACATTAACTCCTACAATATCCAAACCAACTATCGTTATATTTGCTGGGGATCATGGAGTGGTACAAAATCACCCCGTTAGTCCATTTCCCCAAGAAGTTACCGCTCAAATGGTGTTGAACTTTTTACAAGGAGGAGCTGCTATCAATGTGTTTTCAGAATTAAATGAGATTGATTTAAAAGTGGTAGACAGTGGAGTCAATTTTGACTTTGAAAACAACCCTAATTTGATCCATGCCAAAATAAACCCTTCTACAAAAGATTACACAAAAGAAGCGGCCATGTCTACTCAAGATTGTGAAAAAGCTTTGGGAAAAGGGGCAGATATCGTAACAAAAATATTTTCTACAGGATGCAATACCATTGGTTTTGGAGAAATGGGAATCGGAAACACCTCTTCGGCATCCTTGCTTATGAGTTCGTTTACAAATACTCCTATTGAAGATTGCACTGGAAAAGGAACGGGGCATACTGAAGAAGGAGTTAAAACAAAAGTTGATATTCTTAAAAAAGCACAAAGCATTCATACGAATGCGACATCAGCTATTGAAACTTTAGCTGCTTTTGGTGGCTACGAAATAGCAATGATTACAGGTGCTTTTCTACAAGCAGCGAAACTTCAAATGACTATCCTTGTAGATGGTTTTATCACCACAAGTGCTTTATTGGCAGCAAGTAAAATGAATAAAAACGTACTAGATTATTGTATCTTTTCACATACCTCTGGAGAGAAAGGCCATAAAAAAATGTTAGAGTCTATAAACGCAAAACCTTTACTCAATTTCGAGTTAAGATTAGGAGAAGGAACTGGGGCTGCATTGGCAATCCCTGCCCTAAAAGCTGCTGTTGCATTTATTAATAAAATGGCTTCCTTCGAAAGTGCGGGAGTTTCGAATCTATAACTGAGTTCATAGAGGAACTGAGTGGCTGAGTGACTGAGTGACTGAGTGAATTGCATTTTGTATTTTAGCAAAAAAACTATGAAAACCTATAAAGAATTAATTGTTTGGCAAAAATCAATGCAACTTGTAACCACAATTTATAAAATTTCAAAACTATTTCCTTCAGATGAAAACTTTGGATTAACCTCACAAATACGAAGATGTACGGTATCAATCCCTAGCAACATTGCAGAAGGTTTCGGAAGAAATAGTACAAAAAATTTTATCAGATTCTTACAAATTACTATAAGGTCTTTATTTGAGTTTCAAACTCAAATTGAAACCGCCCTTAACCTAGAATATATCAAAAAAGAAACGTACCTAAATGTGTACAATAATAGACGAGAAATTGAAGCCATGCTTTCTGGCTTAATCAACAAATTAAATCAAAAAATAAAAACCACATAGAAACCTAGTCACTTAGGCACTTAGGCACTTTAAAGTATGAAAAAACAAATCCATATATTTTTAACTGCATTGATGTTTTTCACAAGAATCCCCTGTCCTAAATGGGTAGACCATTCGCCAGAAATATTAAATAAAAGCACGCGCTATTTCTCTCTGATTGGAATTCTGGTTGGAAGTATTTCTGCATTTTTTTACGTCATAAGTTCTCAATTATTTTCAAATGAAATCGCTATTGTTTTAAGCATGGTTGCTTCCGTGTGGACAACAGGTGCTTTTCATGAAGATGGTTTTGCAGATGTTTGTGATGGTTTTGGAGGGGGATGGACCAAGGAAAAAATTTTAATGATAATGAAAGATTCTCGATTGGGTACCTATGGTACTGTTGGGATTATTTTTATTCTTGCGTTGAAATTTCTAGCCCTCAACGAAGTTCCAACTGAGTTTGTGGCACTAGCCATTATTTCAGGTCATAGCATCAGCAGATTTACAGCTACCACTTTGATATTCACACATCCCTATGTTCGAGAAACAGAGGATAGCAAAAGCAAACCTGCTGCTGATAAAATGTCTCTTAATTCTTTAATCACAAGTGCATTTTTCGGATTAATGCCTCTTATTTTTTTTCAAAATCATCTGATTTTTTTAGTGATTATTCCATTAGGAATCACCAAATGGTGGCTCTCCAGGTTTTTCAAAAAATGGATTGGAGGTCAAACCGGAGATTGTGCCGGAGCATTACAACAATTATCTGAAGTAGTTTATTATCTATCCCTTATTGTATTATGGAAATATATTTGGTAAGACACACCACGCCTTTGATTGAAAAAGGAATTTGTTACGGACAAACCGATTTAAACATCACCGATACTTTTGACAAAGAAGTATCTATCATATTAGACAAAATAAAACTCGACAAGGAGGTGCATATATTTTCAAGTCCTTTGAAACGTTGTGTATTGTTAGCCCAAAAATTTGATAAAAACATCACAATAGATAAAAGATTAATGGAATTAGATTTTGGAGATTGGGAAATGAAAAAATGGAATGACATTCCAGAAAATGAGATGACTCCGTGGATGAAGGACTTTGTCAATATAAAAGTTCCCAATGGTGAATCTTATACGGATGTATCCAAAAGAGTATTAGATTTTTTTGATGAAATAAAATCTCTCAATCAGAAACAAACAATCATCGTTTCGCACGGTGGTCCGATAAGGAGTTTATTAGCACACTTGACCCTCACAGAATTAAAAGATTCTTTTGATATAAAAATCATCTATGGTCAAGTCAGTAAAATAATTATTAATGAAACTGTACAAGTTCAAACCTCCATTTAATAGCATGAAAAAAGTATATACTCTATTTTTATTTATCGGTTTGATCTTCTCTTGCACGGCCCCGCAAAAAAAGGATTCTGTTTCACCACATAAAACCTTAAAATACGCTAAAGGCTTCTCAATTACCCAAGAAAATGGATTCCAAAAAATAACAATAAGTAATTCCTATAAAAATGCAGAAAAAAAGTACGAATATCTCCTTGTTCCAAAGGGAAAAACAATTCCCAACACAAACAGTACTACTCAAATTATAAGAACTCCTGTAGAAAAAATAATCGTAACCTCTACTTCACATATACCGCTTCTAGAATTGTTAGAAAAGGAAAATACTTTGGTAGGCTTCCCGAATACTAATTTTATTTCCTCTCCAAAAACAAGAAAACTTGTAGACCAGAAACAAGTGAAAGAAATTGGAAAAGAAGAACATATCAACACAGAAATTTTATTAGACTTATCTCCCGAATTAGTAATGAGCTTTGCGGTAGACAAGCCAAATAAATCTTTTACAACAATTCAAAAGATGGGAATCCCGATACTTTTGAACGGAGATTGGTTAGAAGAAACCCCACTAGGAAGAGCCGAGTGGATACATGTATTCGGGGCCATTTTTAACGAAACTAAAAAGGCAGATAGCATATTCACACATATTGAACAAGAATACTTGAAGGCAAAAAAAATAGCTATTAATAAAGTGAAAACCAAACCTACAATTTTATCAGGTTCTATTTTTCAAGATGTATGGTACTTACCGGCGGGAGAAAGTTTTATTGCTACTTATTTTAAAGATGCTCAAACCAATTATTTATGGAATAATACCAAGGGAACAGGTAGTTTATCGTTAAATTTTGAAAGTGTGTTTGAAAAAGGACAACACGCAGATATCTGGATTGGTTGTAGTATGAATGAAACCAAAGAGCAATTGTTAAACTCAAATCCACATTATGCTCAATTTGATGCTTTTAAAAATAATAACGTGTATACTTTCGCTAGATACAAAGGGGCTACGGGTGGAATGTTTTATTTTGAATTAGGCCCCATCAGACCTGACTTATTACTAAAAGATATCATTAAAATTTCGCACCCAGAGTTGCTCCCTGAATACAAAACAGTATTCTTCTCTAAACTAGACAAATAACAACTTTTTTATTTAACATAAATTCAACATATATGCTTCACTGGTTGGCTTGTAGATCAATACAGAATAGCTATATTTGCATCACTTAAAAAAACATATTAAAATGAACAACGGATTATACGCTAAATTCAACACGAGCAAAGGTGCTATTTTGGTGAATTTAACATACGACAGAACACCTGGTACAGTTGGAAACTTTGTAGCTTTAGCTGAGGGAAATTTAGAAAACAATGTAAAACCTCAGGGAACTCCATACTATGATGGATTGAAGTTCCATAGAGTAATTGCTGATTTCATGATTCAAGGAGGATGTCCTCAAGGAACAGGAACAGGAAGTCCTGGATACAGTTTTGATGATGAATTTCATCCAGAATTAAAGCATGACAAGCCTGGTGTGCTTTCAATGGCGAACTCTGGTCCTGCTTCAAACGGAAGTCAATTCTTCATCACGCATGTTGAAACTCCATGGTTAGATAACAAACATAGTGTGTTTGGATTCGTAGTAGAAGGTCAAGATGTTGTGGATGCAATTGCTCAAGAAGATGTTCTTGAAACTTTAGAGATCATCCGTGTTGGAGAAGACGCTGAGAACTTTAATGCAATTGAAGCTTTTAGAACTTTTGAAGGATCTAGAGAAACTAGAATCGCTGAAGCAAACGCAAAACAAAAAGCAATTTTAGATGAAGTTTCTGCTGGATACGAAGAAACAGTTTCTGGATTGCGTTATAAAATATTAGAAAATGGAAATGGAGCTCAAGCAACTAAAGGAGCTGGAGTATCTGTTCACTATAAAGGTCAATTATTAGACGGAACTGTTTTCGATTCCTCTTACAAACGTAAGCAACCTATCGATTTCAACGTTGGTGTTGGTCAAGTTATCAAAGGATGGGATGAAGGAATTCAATTGTTAAAAGTAGGAGACAAAGCTCGTTTGGTGATTCCTTCTGATTTAGCATATGGTTCTGCTGGTGCTGGAGGAGTTATTCCAGGGGACGCGATCTTAATTTTTGATGTAGAATTAGTTGCTGTAAAGTAATTTCAATCTATAATTCATATAGAAAAGACCTGTTAAAAACAGGTCTTTTTTATTTTCAAATAGCGTCTTTAAAAAAAACGCAAAAGTAGTTGTATCGCATGTTTCTCAGAGACAATTAGTTATAAAAAATCATTAAAAAAATGTGAATTTTATGCGCTAAAGCTCTTGTCATAACAAAGAAACATACTATATTTGCAGAGCAATACCAAACGCGAAAGTAGCTCAGTTGGTAGAGCGTCAGCCTTCCAAGCTGAATGTCGCCGGTTCGAACCCGGTCTTTCGCTCAAAAGCCTCCTTTTTAAGGAGGCTTTTTTTATGTCATTCAATCTCTATATATTCTAGAAACGGATCCGCAATAAACAATCAAAGAAGGGAAACAAATGGATCAGGTGCACTTTCTGGGTTTGGTTTAATTTATGCATAAATTTTAGTTAACCTGAAGAGAAAGAATTTAGTGTCTTTTACACCTCTAAAATTCCTTCTAAAATCTTTGATCTTAGCGTTAAAAGATTCTGCTGCTGCATTTGTACTTCTGTTGTTAAAGAAGTTTGCAATAGAATCATAATTGATTTGGAATGTTTTCATTACTGTAGCAAAATTTTTAAGACCACTTTGCTCTACTTCTCTAAACCAATGCGCCAATCTAGCTATGGCGATTGTTTTGATTGTGGATTTTTCATAGATGTAATTTAACTTGGTTTCTAATTCATAAGCTCTGTGCAGGTCAGGATAGATTTCAAATAGAATCTGAGCTCTTATTTGCTGCCTCTGAGTCCATTTATTTCTGGTTTTAAATAATAAGTATCTGCTTCTAGCTAGTAGTTGTTTGAGAGTGTCTCCGTTGGAAAATATTTTAGGTGTATAGTATTTGTTATTTTTACGAGCAGTTAAATAATTTTGGTTTTCCATTTCCAAAGCCTCCCACCTGTATTTGATTCGAATATCTTGTACGGCTGATAGCGCTAACTTTTGAACATGAAAACGATCGGTTACTCTAGTTGCTTTTCTAAAACAAACACGTGCTATTTCATTCATTGACCCTGCCATGTCTAAGGTTATTTCTTGTACTTTATTTCTTTGTGTCAGAGAAAGTTTCGATGTAAGAAGGCTAATGATATTGGAGGATCCTGTACCTTTAATCATAGCAACAATACTTCCTTTCTTACCTCTTTTAGCTTTATTGGTAAGGATAGTATAAAGTTCTCCATTGGATAGTGCAGTCTCATCTAAAGAAAGGTATGGGCCAATGTTTTTAGGATAGATGAGATAGTCTGTTGCATGTCTTTTTTGTTTCCAATTACTAAAATCACTCAAGCGTTCTTTATATTGTCGTTGAAAATTCCTTCCGTTGATTCCAAAAAACACTTCTAAACTTTTTACGCTTATAGCGTTATTATCAACTAAGCTCTTTTAAAAAAGCAGCGAACTCTGTGCTTATTCGAGTTCCCTGTGAGATAATAGTATTCCAGTCACGGCTTATTTTTATGATATTGTTCTCTTGATGTACATCCCAACGCCTACGCTTGATGCTCAAAGACACAAGCATATTCCGTATTGGATAATCTTCGATCACACGTGGCTCCATAAAACCACTAGCTTTATAAAGAGCTTCTTTATACTTTTCTGGAATAACTTTCTTTTCTGTTAGGAAAATGGTCAAGCGTTTGTCGTATGTTTTAAGGTTACTATCGGTTCTTTCGTAGTCTGTGATATCAAAATAATCTAAGATTCCGTCGGGTAAAAATAAGGAGATAAGAGAAGTGTCCATTGCGTAAAGTTGTCTGTAAAATAATCATGTAAATGAACAATATTTTAAACTAAGACCCAACTTTTGCACCTGACCCCAAATGTCTTATTTTCCAAACACTAGACAAAAAACAGAAAAATATAGAAAAAAAAAGTCTGCAATACATTGCAGACTTTTCAGTGACCGGGCTGGGGCTCGAACCCAGGACCCTCTCCTTAAAAGGGAGATGCTCTACCAACTGAGCTACCAGGTCATTGCTAAAAGCAAAAGAAATATTGTGGTGAGAGTAGGATTCGAACCTACGAAGCTTGCGCAGCAGATTTACAGTCTGCCCTCGTTGGCCACTTGAGTATCTCACCAATATTTCAATAAAAAGGAAAATTTAGTTAGACTAAATTAGTGACCGGGCTGGGGCTCGAACCCAGGACCCTCTCCTTAAAAGGGAGATGCTCTACCAACTGAGCTACCAGGTCATTATTTCCTTTGTTTTAGCGGCTGCAAATATAGAACCTTATTCCAATAAAACAAACATTTTTTTTAATTAATTTCATCTAAATATGCTTGTCGAACTTTCTTGAATAAATTAGAACTGTACACGAAATCTACAACCGATTCATTATCAGTTTTAAAGACACCTTTACTGGTTCCTTCCCATGCTTTCAAACCATTTTTTAAAAAAATAATTTTTTCTCCAATTTCCATCACAGAGTTCATATCATGGGTGTTTATTACCGTTGTGATTTTAAATTCAGCTGTAATTTCTTGAATTAAATTATCTATGACGATTGCTGTTTTAGGATCTAAGCCAGAATTTGGTTCATCACAAAACAAATATTTTGGATTCATTACAATGGCTCTTGCAATGGCAACACGTTTTTGCATTCCTCCAGAAAGTTCTGCAGGGAATTTTTTATTAGCATTTGTCAAGTTTACCCTTTTCAAAACTGTATTTACTCGATCCATCATTTCTGACATAGATCTATCTGTAAACATTTTCATCGGAAACATTACATTCTCTTCAACGGTCAAAGAATCAAACAAGGCACTCCCTTGAAATACCATTCCAATATCTTGACGTAATTGTCTTCTACCATCCTCGTCCAAATCTTTACTGATTTTCCCGTCGAATGCAATTGTTCCCTCCTCCGGAACATGCAAACCTAAAAGACTCTTTAAAAACACTGTTTTCCCGGATCCACTTTGACCAATGATCAAACTTGTTTTCCCTCGTTCAAATGTTGCATCAACACCTTTTAAAATAGTTGCATCACCAAAACTCTTTTGTATACCTTTTACCTCTATCATCTATCCTAAAAGTGTTTGCGTTAAAAAATAATTCATCAAAATAATAACTACACTAGTCCATACCACCGCTTGGGTACTTGCGCGCCCCACCTCTAAAGCTCCTCCTTTCACATAAAAACCATGATATGATGGAATCGTTGCAATCAAAAAGGCAAAAACAACAGATTTTATTAAGGCATACTGAACTAAATAAGGATTAAAGTCTAACTGAATACCCCCTATATAATCTGCAGAATGAAATAAGCCTGTCAAAGAACCGGCTACCCAACCACCAAAAATTCCTAAAAACATACCTACGATTACTATCAAAGGATAAAAAAACACAGTTGCCAATACTTTAGGTAATACTAAATAGTTCAATGAATTGATTCCCATCACCTCTAAGGCATCTATTTGTTCTGTTACACGCATGGTACCAATACTAGAGGTTATAAATGAACCCACCTTACCGGCCAAAATAACCGAGGCAAAGGTTGGAGCAAACTCTAGTATCATGGATCGTTTGGTCGCAAAACCAATAAGATATTTAGGAATTAAGGGACTATCTACATTTAATGCCGTTTGTATCGCAACCACCCCTCCAACGAAAAATGAAATAAACGAAACAATCCCGATAGATTTCAAACCTAAATCTTCAATCTCTCTAAACAAAGCCTCTCGGAAAACATTCCACTTCTGTGGCTTTTTAAAAACCTCTTTAAGCATCATAAAATACTTACCGATATGTTCTATATAATTCATGTATTATTTTTTTGCTAAAGTATTAAATAATCAGAAACTATTTTGAATTAAAACAAGGAATAGAATCTCTAATTCTGCTCTGTAATGTAACAATAATTGACTAATTTTATGCCAAACAATATGCCTTATGCGAAACGCAATTTTTTTATTCTTAGCAATTCAATTTTCTCTGACATCGTCATTTGCCCAGAAAACTAAAAAAACCAAACTAGTGGTTGGTGTTGTGGTAGATCAAATGCGTTATGATTATTTATATCGATTTGAAAATAAATACGGTGATGGTGGTTTTAAAAAATTAATGAATAAAGGCTTTCATGCAGAAAATACGCACTATAACTATGTCCCAACATACACAGCTGTGGGACATGCTTCTATCTATACAGGAACCACTCCGCAAAACCATGGTATCATAGGAAATAATTGGTATGATAAATTTCTGAAAAAAAGCATCTATTGTGTAGATGATTCAAATTATACTTCTTTGGGTACAAACACCAATTCAGGTCAAAAGTCGCCATACCGAATGCATACCACAATGGTAACGGATCAATTGAAACTCGCTTAAAATTTAAAAAACAAAACGATTAGTATTGCCATTAAGGATAGATCCTCTATACTACCAGCAGGACATACAGGAGACGGTGTATATTGGTTTAAAGGAGGTAAAAAACCTCATTGGATAACAAGTAGTTATTACACGAAAGAACTTCCTAAATGGGTACAAAATTACAACAATGGTGGTTCTATTGACATTTACTTAGAAAAGGATTGGAATACCTATTACCCTATAGAGACTCATACGGAAAGTATGGCAGATGATAATCCTTATGAGGGGACATTCAAAGGAGAAGAAAAACCGGTTTTCCCCCATAAACTCCCTATTTTAAAAGAAAAAAATGGAGGTTCTAATATTTTGAATTCTACTCCTTTTGGAAATTCTTTGACAACAGATTTTGCCTTGGCCGCTATCAAGAATGAAAACTTAGGACAAACTTTAGGTACAACCGATTTTTTAACTATTAGTTATTCTAGTACAGATTATGTTGGTCATAAATACGGAGTGGATTCTAAAGAAATTGAAGATACTTATATACGAATGGATATAGAAATAGAACGTCTACTGACTTATTTGGACAAAACCATAGGTAAAAATAATTACACTTTATTTTTAACTGCAGATCATGCTGTTGCACAAACTCCAAATTATCTAAAAACCTTGGGCATACCCAGCGGACATTTTGAAAGTTCTAAATTAAAATCTTTGGTAAAACAATTATCAATTGAGAATTATGGTTCTGATAAGATTGTAGAAAACATTTCAAACTATCAGTTATTTTTCAATCAAGAGGAGTTAAAACATTTGAAATTATCCCCTATAGAAGCACAAAACTTTTTTGCGAGAGAATTGCTAAACTTCCATCAAGTGTATAAAACAATTACCGCCCAAACCCTAGAAACAAGTGAGTTTCACAACGGAATTTATAGTTTGGTACAACAAGGATACAATCAAAAGTTATCAGGTGATATGATATTAATACCAAATCCATCTGTACTCCAAGGTCATGATTCTTTTGGAACTACCCATGGTAGTGGATACAGTTATGATACTCATGTTCCTTTATTGTTTTTCGGAAATGGAATTGAGCCGGGATCTTCAGCAAAATATTACCCTATCATTGATATTGCACCTACCCTTTGCAACCTATTAGAAATTGAGTTTCCAAATGGCGTAACAGGGAAAGTTATTCAAGAGGCTTTGAAAAATTAAAATGCCCCTTCAGCATCCCAAGCTTCAAGGTAATCTTTGATAAACTTAATAAAAAGTCCACCCAAAGCACCGTTGATAACTCTATGGTCATAAGAGTGTGATAAAAACATTTTTTGACGAATTGCAATCACATCCCCTTCTGGAGTTTCAAGTACTGCTGGCACTTTACGAATCGCTCCAATTGCTAAAATTGCTGCTTCTGGCTGGTTGATGATCGGTGTCCCGAATAAACTTCCAAAACCTCCAACATTTGTCACTGTATAAGTTCCTCCCTGAATTTCGTCCGGTTTTAACTTATTGTTTTTAGCACGCAACGCAAGGTCATTTACAACTTTAGCCATTCCAATAAGGTTCAACTCATCTGCCTTATGAATTACAGGAACAATTAAATTTCCGTCACCTAAAGCTGCAGCAAGTCCAAGATTAATATTTTTTCTAATCGCTACTTTTTTATCTCCGTCGAATGATAAGTTCACCAATGGGTATTCCTTAATCGCAGCTGCAACTGCCATCATGAATACTGGAGTATAGGTAAGTTTTTCTCCTTCTCTTTTTAGAAATGAATCTTTGTTATGTGATCTCCATGTAACTAGATTTGTAACATCAACTTCTATAAAAGACTGTACATGAGCCGATTTTTGAACTGAATGAATCATATGATCAGAAATCATTTTACCCATTCTACTCAACTCTATCAATTCGTCTTCTCCATTTAATGACAATGGTACAATTGTTTGAGTTTTAGAAGCGGTTGGAGCAGTCTCTGTCTTTTTCTCTACAACACGAGTTTCTAAATATTCTAAAATATCAGATTTAGTCACTCTCCCTTCCAATCCAGAACCTGGTATTTTATCCAATTCTGCTTGAGAAATTCCTTCCTCATTGGCTATATTTCTAACCAAAGGAGAATAAAATCTATCCGAAGTAACAACTTTTGTTACAGCTGTTTTTGAAACAACTGCTTTTTCAATTTCTTTTTCAACTTGCTGTACTGCTTTTGAAACTGTTGTATCTACATTTTCCAAGGCAATTTCCTCAGCGGTATTTTCTAGTTCACCTTCGACTTCAATAATAGCCAAAGTTTCACCAACTTTTACTACAGCGTCTTTATCATGTAAAATTTGAACCAAGGTCCCTGAAACTTCACAAGGAACATCTGAATCTACTTTATCAGTAGCGATCTCTACCACAGACTCGTCTGCTTCAATTATATCTCCTACTTCTTTCAACCAACCTGTAACTGTTGCCTCTGCAACACTTTCACCCATTTTTGGTAGTTTCAATTCAAATTTAGCCATAGTAACAATTTATCAAGAACTTAAAAGTCCTTTGTATTCAATAGTTGAACCGCCATATGATGGGCTAAGTTCATTATTTTAATGCTTCGCAAATTTAGTAAAAATATAGACAACAATCTTATGTTATCTCCTAAGAAGAAAGTGACTTTATCTGTGAATGTTTTGTTTTAAAATCTCCCGTAATATTTTAAAAACATTAATTATTTATAATAGCATAGATATTCAATGAATTAGCAACCAGCAACCAGAGAAAATAGGGAACTATTAAAAGACTAAAATATTTCATTTTTCTTAAATAAAAGAACATGAAATATCCTACAAATACTGTCAGCGATATCAAAATAATTGCTGCAACAAACATTTGATGTTGATTGAAAAACACCCAGTTCCAAGATATATTTAACAGCCATTGCACAAAAAACAATTTCCAAACTTTTATTACTTGAGCTTTTTCTAACAAAACCGCCATATAAAAAGAAAAGCAAATCATTATAGTAGACCATGCTGCACCAAAAACCCATCCCGGAGGAGTCCAAGGAGCTTTGTTCATGCTTACATACCAATCGCTTGTTGGTCCAGAATTCATAAGCCAAGTACCGATGCCTAAAGCACTAAAATTCAAAACAAAAAACAAGAATATTCTTAAAAACGTTTTCATTAAAATTTATATTTTAATCCATAATTTATCACTATTCAACACATAACTCCCAATAAAATCAAAGTTACATTCCTTTGGTGATAAAATAGACAGGAACTTTTCCCCTTTGGTATTTTTATATAAATGATAAGTGTTCCCCACTATAGGCTCAAAGTTAAATTTAGCATTATATAGCATTTGATTGTCAGAAAAACTTTCCTTAAACTCCTCTAATTTTTCGCTCAACTCTTGATATTTCGCTTTTAATTGGGCATTGACAGATTGCATATTGCTTTGTTTCCAAGAAACTGTATCGGGAATTGAAATTGCTGGTGCTGCCACATCTGTTCCATATTCCTTTAAGGACGCATCATAAACTCCTGTATCCTCATTAAAAACAACATTATCTGGTATTATTTTTTTCATAGTTGATAAGACTCAATTTGTCTGAGAACAGCCTGTGCCTCCACTACTTTCTTGTCACTTTCTGTTCTGTTAATTTTTGATAGCTCAAATGATTCACGAAGTAATTTTTCATAAGATTCCCGTAACACTTCTAATTTTGATTTTTTCTTAAATAATCCAAACATACTTTAAACTTTTAAATTTGTAATTCCACAATCCATTTCTATGACCTGTCCAGAAAAAGCTTTTGCCTTATCTGACAGTAAAAAACTTGCCATTTCGGCCACTTCCGAAGGTTCTAAATATCTTTTTAAAGGATGACGTTCTGCACTTAACTCCTTTGATTTATCATTTCTTAAAATTTTACCCGCTAGCGGTGTATTTGTCAAAGTAGGTGCAATTGCATTCACCCTTATGGTTGGCGCATACTCTGCGGCCAATGATTTAACCAAACCTTCAACAGCTCCTTTTGCAGCGGCTATACTGGTATGAAATGGCATCCCCATTTTTACTGCCACAGTACTAAACATTAGAACTGAAGGATTCACACCACCTTTTAATAAGGGCAAATATTTTTGGAAAACCTTAATCGCTCCCATTACATTTATTTGAAAATCGTTAGAAAAATCTTCCTCCTTTAATCTTGAAAAAGGTTTTAAATTGATACTCCCAGGACAATACACCAGTGCATCCAATGTTTCTAATTCAGGAAGCTCATCTGTCAATACATTAAGACAATGTTCACTCACATTTTCGTGCAAAATCCCGGTTGGATTACGCTGTATACCTATAATTTTATTTCTGTCTTTTTCTAACTCTATGAGAGCGCGACCAATTCCACTACTTCCTCCTATGATTCCTATTGTTTTCATAATAAATAGATTAACTTTATAAAACGTAATTTAATACAAAACTACATTTTTTTGTTCAATAAACAATATTATTTATTAAACATTATGTATCTTTGATCAATAGAAACTCATATCATGGCAACAAAAAAAAAGGAAATCACAGCACTCGAAATTATCTCAAAATATATGGACCTAAGCCTTTCTCAAGGAAATAAGCCTACTTCCATTTATAAGTTTGCAAAAGACTTACATATGGAAGAATCCGAATTTTATAAATTCTTTACTTCGTTTGACCAAATAGAACATAAAATTTTCTCAATTTTTATAGAAAATTCGATTTCTTTGTTAGAGAAAAACGAAGAATTTGATACATATGCGCCAAAAGACAAATTACTTAGTTTGTATTTTACAATTTTTGAAAATTTTACTGCAAATCGTTCTTATGTGTTAATGGATTTAAACGGACAGGGATCGAAATTAAAATCTTTAAAAAAACTATCTGGATTGAAACAAAAATTTATTGAGTTTGTCAATCAGATTGGAATTGAGAAGCTTGATTTAAAACAAGAAAAACTTCAAAAGATACAAAACAAAGGTTTTGAGGAAGGTTTTTGGGTGCAATTCTTATTAATATTAAAATTTTGGATGAATGACACCTCACCTTCCTTAGAGAAAACAGATGTTTTTATAGAAAAAAGTGTTCATGCCACTTTTGATATGATAAACACACAACCCATAAAAAGTTTCATCGACCTAGGTAAATTCATTCTAAAAGAAAAAATGAATTTTAAACTTTAAAAATTCCAAAATGAAAACAATAGACAGTATACCTACTTCTAAGATACAAAGGGCCACAAAACTTGTAAAAACAGGTGCAAAAGTGGGTGTAAACTATATAAAATACTATGGTGATAAAATTATTAGCTCAGAGAAAGAGGCAAAAGATAAACTTAACAAAGCAAATGCTGAGGATATTTATGATGGATTAAAGACCATGAAGGGAAGTGCTTTAAAAGTTGCTCAGATGCTTAGTATGGAAAAAAATATTTTACCTAGAGCCTATGTTGAGAAATTCTCCTTAGCGCAATTTTCTGTTCCGCCATTATCTCCTCCTTTGGTTGTTAAATCGTTTAAAAATTATTTTGGAAAACATCCCTCGGAATTATTTGACAATTTCAATGTAAATTCAGTAAATGCGGCAAGTATTGGTCAAGTTCATAAAGCAGAAAAAGACGGCGTCAAACTCGCTGTGAAAATTCAATACCCAGGTGTTGCGGAAAGTATCTCATCCGACCTTTCCTTAGTGAAACCCATAGCAATAAAGATGTTCAACATCAGAGGAGAAAACTCTGATCGTTATTTTAAAGAAGTCGAAGACAAACTAACGGAAGAGACAAACTACAATTTAGAATTTGATCAAAGCGAAGAAATTGCAAATGCTTGCGAGCACATTGCTAATTTAAAATTCCCAACCTACTATAAAGAGTTATCCTCCGAACGAATTTTAACAATGAGTTGGATGGACGGTATTCATTTATCTGAATACACGAATCAAGAAATGTCTCCTGAAATTTCTAAAAAACTAGGACAAGCTTTGTGGGATTTTTACATGTTTCAGATTCACAAATTGAAAAAAGTCCACGCAGACCCACATCCAGGTAATTTTTTGGTAAACACAGATGGAGAATTGATTGTTATTGATTTTGGTTGCATGAAAACCATCCCTGATGAATTCTATGTTCCTTATTTTGAACTTGCTAAAAAAGAGAACATCGACAATCCTGAAATATTTGAAAAAACATTATTTGAACTGGAAATCTTGAGAGAAGATGACACAGAAAGGGAAAAAGTTTTCTTTAAAGAATTATTTCATGAAATGTTAAGCCTTTTTACACAACCTTTTCAAGTAGATATTTTTGATTTTTCAGATAGTGTTTTCTTTAATAAAATTGCTGAATTAGGAGCTAAATATGCCAAATCAACAGAACTAAAAGATATGAATGGGAATAGAGGCTCCAAACATTTTATTTACATCAATAGAACGTTTTTTGGACTTTATAACTTAATGCATGATTTGAAAGCCAAAGACATTAATATCAAAACATTTTATACGATAGCATGATTGAATTTTCAAAAAATCAAATTGACAAACTTCCCTATCTCGAGAAAATAAATTTAATAAACTCTGCAACAGGTTATAAGTCGGCTAACTTAATAGGTACTATTTCAGAAGACCACATAACCAACCTAGCTATTTTCAGTTCAGTAACTCATTATGGATCGGCACCAGCAATATTTGGTTTTGTTGTGAGACCTACGACAGTAACGCGCAATACCTATACTAATATTAAAACCACTGGTTATTTCACAATCAACCCTGTTCATGAAAAAATTATCACGGACGCACATCATACTTCAGCCAAATACCCCGAAGGTATAAGCGAATTTGAAAAAACTGATCTTGAAGAAGAATACAAAGATAATTTTAAAGCTCCTTTTGTAAAGGACTCACCCATTCAAATTGGACTAAAATTCCTTGAGGAATATCATATAAAAGCAAATGGAACTATTCTTGTTCTAGGAGAAATAGTTAAATTATATGTAAAAGAATCCTTGATTGAAAACGATTTATTTATTAATTTAAGCAAAGTGAATATTGCTACAATCAATGGTCTTGATGGTTACACCATTCCCCCCGCACCAAAAAGACAAGCATATCAAAGACCTAAATAAATTATGAAAATTCTCATCACAGGTACAACAGGTTATATTGCTAAAAGGCTGATTCCTTTGCTTCTTGATCAGCAACACGAACTAGTTTGTTGTATCAGAGATCTGATGAGAATTCCTGAAAATTTTAAAAACAACAAACTTATCTCTTTCATTGAAATTGATTTTTTGGTTTTTGATGAAAACATAAAAATACCATCTGACATTGATGCTGCTTATTATTTGATTCACTCTATGTCAACGTCTTCAAATGATTTTAGTTCACTGGAAGAAACTTGTGCCATTAATTTCAAAAAATATGTGGGCAACACCAAACTAGAACAGGTTATCTATTTAAGCGGTATCACCAACGATGAAGATCTTTCTGAGCATTTGCAATCTAGAAAAAATGTGGAAACAAATTTAGCTTCTGATCAGTACGGCCTAACAACGTTAAAGGCGGGAATTATAGTTGGTAGTGGCAGTGCGTCCTTTGAAATCATAAGAGATTTGGTTGAAAAACTCCCTATTATGATTGCTCCCAAATGGCTACAAACCAAAACACAACCTATTGGTATTTCGGATGTAATTCTATTTCTGAATAGAGTTTTGTTGCGAAAAGAATTATTCAATAAATCTTTTGACATTTACGGTCCTGAAATTCTAACTTACAAGAAAATGTTGTTGGAGTTTGCAGGAATCCGCAAATTACACAGAAAAATCATAACAGTACCTGTAATGACACCAAAATTATCATCGTATTGGTTGTATTTTGTAACCTCTACATCCTATTCACTAGCTTCAAGTTTGGTAGATAGCATGAAAGTTGAAATTATTGGTAAAACAAACAAACTTGCAGAAACGCTAGCTATCAAACCTATACCATACAAAAAGGCCGTAGAAAGAGCCTTTGACACCATAGAACAGAATGTTTTGATTTCAAGTTGGAAAGATGCTATGGTCAACGGAACCAATGAGGACAAATTATCAAAACACATTAACATTCCACATTTCGGATGTTTTAGAGATATTAGACATAAAACCGTAAAAAACAGAGAAAAAACACTAAATAAAATCTGGGCCATTGGCGGAGATACCGGTTGGTATGTAGCTGATTTTCTTTGGAAGATAAGAGGTTATATGGATAAATTGGTTGGTGGTATTGGACTTAGAAGAGGAAGAACACACCCTACAAAACTTCAAACTGGAGATGCCTTAGATTTTTGGAGAGTAATTTATGCCAACAAAGAAGAAGGTCGATTATTACTATATGCCGAAATGAAACTTCCTGGTGAAGCCTGGCTTGAGTTTAAAATGATAAAAGACCAACTATACCAAAGAGCTGTATTTAGACCAAAAGGACTTCTGGGACGTTTGTATTGGTATGCAGTTCTTCCGTTCCATGGAGTTATATTTAAAGGAATGCTAATAAAAATAGTTGAATAAAAGGATTTAAAACTTAAATGTTTTAATTTTGATGCCTAAAACTTATTATTTTGAAAAAAAATTTCATTGCAATAGTATCTATATTTTTTCTTAGCATAGGATCATGTGATAGAGCTACAGTCACTCCTGGTGTTTACCCAATTATTGGAAAATGGAAATACACATCAGATGGTGGTAGTATTTCAATCACCAGAACTTTTAAAGCAGATCAATCATATATTTACCAAGGAGTAAACAACACGAGTCCTGATTTAAACGTTACCTTAACTGGAACATACGAGTCTGATGGTACTAATTTATCTTTCACCTATTCCAATGGCGATACCGATACTGGAAAACACACCTCAACAGACCTGGAACTTATCCTAACTATGTCCAATGAAAATGGCCCGACGGTTTAAATAAAACAATAATCATTTAAGTTTGAAACAAAAAAAAGGATGTTAACAATTAACATCCTTTTTTTTATTTTAAATCATTCAATTAAGCCAAATAACCATCTATAAATCGATTAACTGAGCAGCCTCTTCGATGAGAACTTTATACTTATAACCATATCCTAAATCTATATTTGTAGCAACGATTCCTTCTAATGTTACCAGATCACCTACTTCAAAAGTTTCTTTAGATGTTATAATCAGATCATAATCACTTCCATATTCTGTACCATCCTCTAAATGAATCCAGTTTTTGTTCATGATCATGGCATTGAACTTTGTTACCTTTCCCTTTACTCTTATCTTTTTCCCTTTAAATTTTGACAGATTTTCAAATAGTTCCGAAACCGTTGTAACCCCTTCAACTTTCTCTATCTTGATATGCTCTTTTTTAGGCAAAGGTTTGGACTTTACCAATGGTTTCATTTTTTCATTACCATTTGGGTCGTTATGGATTCTTTGTAAAAACAAAATGGATTCAAAGATTCTATTCAATTCTTTACTTTTAAACTGAACCATCTCTAAACCTTCATTAAAATAATAGGTCTGTCCTACTTTTCCATCAAAAGAAGGAGCAGCCAACCAAACTTCTTTTCCGTTTTCTTCAGAACGCACATACGTATAACCGCTGACTTGAATAATTTCTTTAGCAACCACCTCATAAGCAAAAGAACTTTCTTTTTTATTCTTTTTAGCTTCTTTCTTGCAGGCTATCAAAGATGCTGCTAAAAACAAAAACAGGTATATTTTTCTCATCATATTATTTTTAAGAGGTTTCATTTGCTAAGGTATTGTATCTTCTTGAAGAATTCAACATTAAACTCCAAACAGATTGATAATAGCTAATAACAAAACTAAATCATCATTTATACCCAGTCTTTAGGATTTTGAAGAACAGAAACTAAATAAGCCTCATCACTTCCTTCCTCTGGTGTATGATTGTAATGCCATTGAACTTTCGGAGGCAAACTCATTAAAATAGATTCTATTCTACCGTTTGTTTTCAAACCAAACAAAGTTCCCTTGTCGTGTACCAAATTAAATTCCACGTAACGTCCTCTTCTCACCTCCTGCCAATCTCGCTGGGAGTCGGAGTAAATTAACTCCTTACGCGCTTCAACAATCGGGACATAACTTTTCAAAAAACTATTTCCTATTTCAGTCACAAAATCATAACGATCCTGTAAACTAAACTCATCCGTCTTTTTTAAATAATCAAAAAACAATCCTCCTACTCCACGAGCTTCAGCTCTATGGGCATTCCAAAAATATTCATCACAACGCTTTTTATACATTGGATAAAACTCAGGATTGTGTTTCTCGCAAGCCGACTTACATGTCTGATGAAAATGTACCGCATCCTCATCAAACAAATAATAAGGTGTCAAATCTTGACCTCCTCCAAACCATTGAGTGACAATTTCTCCTTTATCATCATACATCTCAAAATAACGCCAATTTGCATGTACCGTAGGCACCATTGGATTTTTGGGATGTAATACCAAAGACAATCCACAAGCGAAGAACTCAGAGTCTGAGACACCTAAATTCTTTTGCATAGCCTCTGGTAATTTTCCATGAACAGCAGAGATATTTACGCCTCCTTTTTCAAAAATATTTCCATTTTCTATAACACGTGTTCTACCTCCACCACCTTCAGGTCGTTTCCATAAATCTTCAACAAATTTTGCTTTGCCATCCACCGCTTCAAGTTTGTTTGTTATGGTATCTTGAAGATTTTGTATGTATGCGTAAAATTGTTCTTTCATATCTTTTAGATTCAAGATTCTAGACTCAAGATTCAAGTACTACATATCCAAATACTTGATTCTTGCTTCCTAAATCTAATTTCCATATTCCTTTACCGCTTCAATAAACGCTCCTGCATTTTCTAGACCAATGTTAGGTAAAATACCATGCCCTAAATTCACAATATATTTATCTTTTCCAAAAGCATCAATCATAGTTTTCACTTGCTTTTTTATTTCTGCCGGCGGTGAGAATAATCGTGTTGGATCAAAATTACCTTGCAAAGTAATATCTCCTCCTGTTAACTTTCTTGCCCATTCTGGAGTTATCGTCCAATCTACACCTAAAGCAGAGGCGTTTGATTTAGACATTTCTTCCAATGCAAACCAACATCCTTTACCAAAAGCAATTACCGGAGCATCATCTTTCAAGGCTTCAATAATTTGATTGATATATTTCCAAGAAAACTCTTGATAATCTATAGGAGACAACATTCCACCCCATGAATCAAAAACCTGAACAGCATTTACACCAGCCTCTACTTTTTTCTTCAAGTAGGCAATTGTAGTATCTGTGATTTTTTGCAATAATGTATGGGCAGCTACTGGCTGCGTAAAACAAAACTCTTTCGCTTTATCAAAATTCTTTGAACCTTGTCCTTGGATACAATAACATAAAATTGTCCATGGAGAACCTGCAAAACCAATCAACGGAATTTCATCGTCTAACATTTGCTTTGTCAGTTTGATCGCATCCATCACATAGCCCAAAGTTTCATCAATATCTGGAACAATTGCTTTTTCAACATCCGCCATTGTTCGAATTGGATTTGGCAACCAAGGTCCGATTCCATTTTTCATTTCCACTTCTATATTCATAGCCTGTGGAATTACCAATATATCAGAAAACAAAATGGCAGCATCCATTCCATATCTTCGAATCGGTTGAACCGTTATTTCAGAAGCCAACTCAGGGGTCTGACATCTTGTAAAGAAATCATATTTCTTTTTTATTTCTTGGAATTCTGGTAAGTATCTACCTGCTTGACGCATCATCCAAACCGGAGGTCTTTCTACTATCTCTCCTTTTAACGCTCTTAAGTATAAATCGTTTTTTATCATAATATTCTAGTATCTTGAATCAAGAATCAGGACTCAAGCTTATTTTAAATGTTGATTAAATTTATATAACATCTTCTGAACTTGCTGAATCGATTTTTCTATTTTCAAAAAAGTGGTTTCATCTATTAGCTTTAAATCAGATGCTATTATTATCTGGGTCTCTACTTCAAAAGAAGAACCCAAAGCGATATCAATAAACCTAGAAAAATCTTTATCAGATTTTCTACTTGATCCCTCAGCGATGTTTGATGGAATAGACATCGCAGCCCTATTTAATTGACCTATCAACCCATATTTTTCAGAATCCGGGAAACTATTAGTTACTGAGTAAATTTCTTTACATAAGTCTTTCGATAATTTCCAAACATGTAATTCTTTAAAATTATGCATCGTTGTTATACTTGATTCATGAATCTTTACTTCTTAACTCCTATTTACTTTTCTCCTACCTTTTTCATCGCTGCATCTACTGCTTTCTCAAAATTCTCTAAATCCTTATCAGACAAAGCAGAACACAAGAACCAAGATTCAAATTGAGAGGGTGGTAAAAACACTCCATTCCTGATCATCTCCCAAAAGAATACCGCAAATTTTTCTGTATCACATTTTTGAGCATCCGTAAAATTCTTCACTTCTTCCGCTGCAAAAAACGGATTGATCATCGAACCAAATTTATTGACAGTCAGATCTACTTTGTATTTTTTAGCTCCTTCTAATAAAATAGTTTCTATTTTACCAGCTATCTTCTCAAACTTCTCATATGGATTTTGACGTTTCAACTCAGTTAAAGTAGAAATACCAGCTGCCATTGCAATAGGATTACCTGACAATGTTCCAGCTTGGTACATTCCTCCCAAAGGTGCTACATTTTCCATGATTTCATTGCTTGCTCCATAGGCTCCTACAGGAAAACCTCCACCTATTACTTTACCTAAACAAGTAATATCTGCTTCAATTCCAATCAACTCTTGAGCTCCACCAAATTTAGAACGGAAACCAGTCATCACCTCATCACAAATCAAGAGCACACCGATCTCCTTTGTCACTTCTCTCAGTCCCTTAATAAATGCATCAGAAGGCTGTACAACCCCCATATTACCTGTCACTGGCTCTAAAATAACTGCAGCTATATCTGAGTTTTCTTCAATATGTTTCTTTACAGACTCTAAGTTATTATATTCTGCAATCAAAGTATTCTCAACTGCCTGAGAAGGTACTCCTTTTGATCCTGGTAAACTCAAAGTAGCCAATCCAGATCCTGCTGCTACCAACATAGCATCCATATGACCATGGTAACAACCAGAAAATTTAATTATTTTATCATTCCCTGTATGTGCTCTTGCCAAACGAATCGCACTTAAAACAGCTTCAGTACCAGAATTTACAAAACGAACTTTATCCATTCCTGGAAAAGCATCACAAACAATCTTTGCTAATTTTATTTCAGCATTTGTAGAAGCTCCAAAAGAATATCCGTTTTTCAGTGCTTTTGAAATAGCTTTCTCAACTTTTTTATGACGATGCCCTAAAATCATAGGTCCATAAGACAAAACCATATCAATGTATCTATTCCCATCAACATCTTTTATCTTACTTCCTTTTGCTTTATCAATAAACAAAGGGTTTCCGCCTACTGATGCAAATGCCCTCACAGGAGAATTCACAGCTCCAACAAGATTTTCTAAACCTTTATTGTATAGTTTTTCTGATTGTTTGAATTTCATATTTTTTTTGCTTTTAGCTTTTAGCTCATTTTTTATATTTTATGTTCGCTAATAGCCAATGACTAAAAGCTAATGGCAAAATTTTACTTATGTAAAATTTTAGCTATTTCTTTTGCAAAATATGTTATGATGATATCTGCTCCAGCGCGTTTCATAGACAACAGAGACTCCATCATCACTTGCTCTCCATCGACCCAGCCATTCTTTGCTGCAGCCTTTACCATCGCATACTCTCCGCTGACATTATATGCAGTTATCGGTACATTATAGTTATCCTTTAATAATTTAATGATATCTAAATAAGCTAAGGCTGGTTTTACCATAATCATATCTGCACCTTCTGCGATATCTAAATCTGCTTCGATCAACGCTTCCTTAGAATTTGCTGGATTCATTTGATAGGTTTTCTTATCACCAAATTTCGGTGCTGAGTCCAACGCATCTCTAAAGGGCCCATAAAAAGCACTTGCATACTTAGCCGTGTAAGACATGATAGAAACGTTGATAAACCCGGCATCATCCAATACTTTTCTTATGTATCCAACACGTCCGTCCATCATATCCGAAGGACCCAAAATATCAGCACCTGCTTCAGCCTGAGCCAAGGCCATTTCACCTAAAATCTCAAGCGTTTCATCATTTAAAATTTCGCCATTCTCTACAATACCATCATGACCATCGCTAGAATAGGGATCCATAGCAATATCGGTCATCAATGCTATCTCAGGGAATTTAATTTTAATCTCCTTCAAAGCTTGGTTATACAAACTATCCGGATTGTGGCCTTCAGTTGCCAACTTGTCTTTTTTATCATCCCCCAAAGATGGAAAAACACAAAAACCTTTGATCCCTAACTCAACACAAGATTGAATTTCATCCAACAATAAATCCAAGGAGTACCTAAAAATCCCAGGCATAGAAGAAACTTCTTCTTTTAATCCCTTTCCTTCAATTAAAAACAAAGGATAAATAAAATCATTCACTGATAAAGTAGTTTCTCCAACCATCGCTCTAATAGCAGCTGATTTACGGTTTCTTCTTGGTCTTATGTTCATTCTTTTAGTATTTATACTTTTATTGCGCTCCTAATATTTCTTTTAACTTTACTATAACCGACTCTACAGTAGTTTCATCAGCAATGTATACATTTTCAAAAAACTCAATGGCCTTCGTTGCAGTAGTACTGCCTATGCACACTACTGGTTCTGAACTTGGTTTGTTTTTTTTAATAAAACTTTCGATTCCTGAGGGACTAAAAAACAAGATTGCGTCATATACCTCTTCAACAAATACTGGGTTCAGCTTTGTTTGATACACTAAATATTCTGTGACCAAAACTCCATTTTCAGCCATGATCTTTGGCAAATCGTTGTTTCTAAGATTCCCACAAAACCAACTTATTTCTTTAATACTTTCTGAATTTTGTGCAAATTGTTCTGCCAACAACTCCGCCAATTCCAGCGCATTGTTTGCCATCAACGCTACTTTTACCCCAAAGCTTTCTAGCAATTGCTTTGTCTTGGAACCCACACAAAAGACCACATCAAAAAACGACGTTTCTATTTGATGCTTTTCAAACACAGAGCGCACACTATTGGCACTCGTAAAAACAGCGGTTATTATATTTTCTTCGATTTTGAAATCACTTCCATAAGAAATATCAATCATCGAAATCTCATCCATAGCAATTCCTTCCATTGCTGATTTTTGTTTTTTGGATAAAATTTTCGTTGATAAAACTTTCACGCTAATTTCCTCTTGAATTATTTTTTTATGACTTTTTTAATTTGTTTCATCAATTCAGCTCCTCCATCTGAAAGTATTTCTTTGGCACAATCTACTCCCAATTGTTTTGCTTCTTTAATAGACGCAGCTCTAAAGATTCCTTTTTGTTCCTTTCCATCAATAGCGCTTAACAAACCTTTGAAAGAAATATTTTCTCCGTCGATTTCAGCATAACCTCCTATTGGCGCCGTACATCCCCCTTCCAAAGTTCTCATGAAATCACGTTCTATCCCAACACATAGTGCTGTTTCCTCATGGTGTAATTTTTTACAAGCATCCAAAACAAAAGCATCAGACTCCAAGGCTGTAATCATTATAGCTCCTTGAGCTGGAGCCGGAATCATCCAATCCAATACGATATGTTCTTTAGGCAACAAGTTGATTCGTTCTAAACCTGCTTTAGCAAAAATAGCTCCGTTCCAATTGTTATCTTCCAACTTTTTCAAGCGGGTATTTACATTCCCTCTTAAATCAGTAAGCGTATGCGTTGGATATTTATGCAACCATTGTGCTGTTCTTCTCAAACTCCCTGTAGCGATGGTAGCTCCTTCAGCAAGTAACCCTTCCTCCGTTCCTTTATAAACAATGACATCATTAACATCAGCTCTTTCCAAAACAGCAGCTTGTACAATCGTTTCAGGCAATTGCGTAGGTACATCTTTTAAAGAATGTACAGCAATGTCTATTTGCCCACGCAACATAGCAACATCCAATGTTTTGGTAAACACTCCCATACTACCAATTTGATGCAACGGAATATCTAATATCTCATCTCCTACAGAAGACAATTCAATTATTTCAGTAGTATATCCTAAATCTTCTAGCGATTTTTGAACTAAATGTGCTTGCCATAAGGCCAATTCACTATTTCTAGTCCCTATTCTAATTGCTTTGGTCATATAATTTATTGGGAAAATTATTTATTTCCATATCAAACATTTTTGAAATCACATCAATACTCTGATCTACAGAAGTATCGTCGGCTTTTAAATGTTTGACAAATTGGGTCGTAATTTTTTGAATCATCCTAGAGGCAATTACCTCTGCATGTGCCACATTAAACCCATCTGTTTTTTTACTCTGAAAATCAATTGCGTCATTTTGAATAGACATCAATGAAGATTTCAATGCATTTACCGCAGGCGTAAATTTTCTATGATCCAGCCACTCCATAAATTCAGATTTATGAACTTCAATGATCGCTTCTGCCTTTGGAATTTCTTTTTCTCTTTCAGCAATTGTTTTGTTTGTGATTTTTGATAATTCGTCAATATTCACCAAATTCACAGCAGCTAACTCACCCACAGCCAAGTAAACATTTTCTGGCATAGACAAATCTAAAATCAACAACTCTTTATCTTGCGCAACATGCTCGGTTGTAATGGTTGGCACATTTGCACCTGTAGAAACTATTAAAATATCAGCTTTTTCAATTTCTGTATTCAAAGCTTCTAAAGTTTCAACTCTGACTTCCTTATGTTGTTTATGGAATTCTCTTGCTTTGCTTTCTGTCCTATTGATCAAAACAACATTATCATTCTCCGTGTACTGAATTAAGTTCTTACAGGTATTCTTACCGATATCCCCCAAACCATATACCAAGATGTTTTTTGATTCAAAATCACTTACTTTTTCAATAATATATTGAACGGCAGCATAAGAAACTGAAGTTGTTCCTGAACTTAATTTTGTAGAGTTTTTTACTTTTTTACTAGCCTGTAAAACTAGATTTATCAATCGCTCTAAATAAGCATTTAAAGTGTTTTGGTCTTTTGCAGTTTGAAAAGATTCTTTCAATTGCCCAACAATTTCGTAGTCTCCTAATATCTGACTATCCAAGCCTGTAGCAATTTTAAACAGATGACGAATAGCATCCTTTCCTTTATACACATTTGACACATTCACAAATTCTTCTACCGAACCTTGTGAATATTTACATAGTAAAGAAATCAATTCAAATGGATGATTTGCAAAACCCATGATTTCAGTTCTGTTACAAGTAGATAAAATAAATACGCCATCTACGCCAAACTTCTTTGCTTCTTTCAGAAGTAACACTTGGTTTTCTTTAGTTATACTAAAAGCTCCCCTAGTTTTTACGTCGGCTTTTTTATAACTTAAACCAACATTATATAATTTTCTTCCTTTAGATTCGATACTCATCAATACTATATTTCGTTCTGATTAGGGTTCATTTCATGATTAGGATAAATAAACCACGCCAAAAGTACCACCTTACATCCGATAAAAACATCGCTAAAAGGACTTTAAATAACGTTGAAAGGAATTTTGAGTTAATTTAGAATGATTACAAACAAAATAAAAACACTTAAAAAACAAGTATTTACAATATTTTTATGGTATATAACATAGAATTTAGTGCTATAAAACCACAAAAACACCCCTCAAAAAACTTTGAGTTTTATCGGTATTTTTATCGTATTTTTGTTGTGTAAAATATTTATCACGAATGAATTTCGATACTTCAAAATTTAAAAACATCGACAAAAGTACTATCCTTCTTTTTAGAGAAAAAGGTACTTTTACACTTGTGAATTACCGAAATGATTCCGATGAAGTACGATTTCAACAATTTGAATTAGAAGACAACTATATTCAAATTTATTTCAGTCTGAATAAAAAAATATCTGTTGCTTTTAACATGGAACATTGTGCCATACATTTAACTCCGGAAGATTCTGGGTTGGTGTATTTCAAAGAAGAAGACACCAAGGTTTTGACTACATTACCTCCTGAAGGAGAATTGTTAGGACTTTTGATTCCTGTGCCTTATTTCCATTCTTTGTTTGCACATGAAGGAGATTCATTTTTCAATTTTGACAGCATCAAAGGAGGACGCCCTATTATTGAAGAAAAAGTTGTTTCCAACTCCTTAAAAATGGTTTTAAACCAAATTGTAGACAAGAAACTACACGGAGCGCTTCAGAACATCTATATGAAAGGAAAGATATACGAACTTCTAAGTTTGTATTTTAACATCTCTGAAGAAACAGAATCAGACCATTGCCCCTTCATGGCAAATGAAGAAACAGTAGCTCAAATAAAAAAGGCCAAAGATATTATGATTGAAAATATGGCCAACCCTCCTAGTTTGGAAGAACTTTCTAAACAGGTAGGAATCAATATCAAAAAACTAAAAATGGGATTCAAAGAGTTTTATGGAACTCCTGTTTTTACTTTCCTTTTGAACTACAAATTAGATTATTCAAAAAAACTTTTAGAAGAAAATAAATTAAACGTTTCAGAAATCGCAACTCAAATTGGCTACAGCAACTCAAGTCATTTTATTGCTGCATTTAAAAAACGATTTGAAATTACTCCCAAACAATTTACAAAACAAGAATAAAATAATGAAAGGTGTATTATTAGTAAATTTAGGATCTCCGGACACACCAAATCCTAAAGACGTAAGAAGGTATTTAGACGAATTTTTAATGGACGAACGTGTAATTGACACCAACGTTATCTTAAGAAATATACTTGTAAGAGGTATCATTCTTAACACAAGACCAAAAAAATCTGCTGAGGCTTATCAAAAAATTTGGTGGGATGAAGGTTCTCCACTGATCGTTCTTTCAGAAAGATTTCACAAAAAAGTTGTTGATAAAGCAGACATTCCGGTTGCTTTAGGAATGAGATACGGATCTATGAGCATCAAAGAAGGATATCAGAAACTTGCAGACCAAGGAGTCACAGAAGTTTTACTAGTACCATTATACCCTCATTACGCGATGTCTTCTTTTGAAACTGTGGAAGTAAAAGCAAAGCAAGTCCAGAAAAAGTTTTTCTCTGAGATGACAACCGAGGTTCTACCTGCTTTTTATAACAAGCCAGATTATATTAAGGTAATGGCTGATAATATTAGAAAAAATATCGAAGGCTTCGAAAATGATCATATTCTATTTTCTTACCACGGAATTCCTGAACGTCACATTTTAAAATCTGACACTACAGGTTCTCATTGTAAGCTAGACGGATCGTGCTGTAATACCCCTTCAAAAGCACATGCTACTTGTTACAGACACCAATGTTTTGAAACCACAAAAGAAATTGTAAAAGAACTTGGACTAAAAGAAGGCACTTATAGCAATTCTTTTCAGTCACGTTTAGGAAGAGACCCTTGGCTAAAACCTTATACAGATTTTGAGTTTGAAAGATTACCTCAGGAAGAAGGTAAAAAGAAGCTTGCAGTAATCACTCCTGCTTTCGTTTCTGATTGCTTGGAAACTTTGGAGGAAATTGCCATGGAAGGTGAAGAACAGTTTAAAGAAGGAGGAGGAGAATCCTATAAACACATCCCTTGTTTGAACGACAATGACGACTGGGTAGCCGTTATGGTTGACTGGATCAATCAATGGAAAAACTAATACCGAATCAAATAATTTTAAAAGCACTTTTCTTAAAACGAAAGGTGTTTTTATTTTTCACAACCTTTTCTTAACATTACCATAACTTTAAAGTCTGATTTCATATCTATTTTTGCATTGTAAAAATTAAAATAACAATGAAAGTATTTATCGTTTTATCAGCAATCGCATTATTCACTTTATCTTCGAGCACTAAAGAGCAAGAATCAAAAGTAGAAGTAACTAAGTCGTTGAAAATCTTAAATATTCACGATACAAAGGATGCTAAAATTTTATTAGCATAAACCTTAAAAATATTCCATAAAAAAAGCCAACCATTTGGACAGCACCCCAAAAGTTGGACGATTAATATTATACTAATTAGAATAATGAGCTCGATATTTTATCGGGCTCATTCCTTTTAGTCTCCCAGATATTCTATCATTATTATAATAGCTAATATAGTTTTTAATCTCCCTTTCTAGTTGTTCGATAGAATTATATTTTTTGGGATAAAACAATTCTGACTTTAAAGTTCCAAAAAAATTTTCAATAATAGCATTATCTAAACAATTACCTTTTCTAGACATGCTTTGAATGATGTTTTTACCTTTCAATAATTCATGGTACTTTTTCATTTGATATTGCCACCCTTGATCGGAATGTAAAAGTA
>Ga0209223_10000833_pt1 | contig 35216 bp, 36 predicted proteins | sample COG_06_FD_184750 | JGI IMG/M metagenome (GOLD analysis project Ga0209223, IMG submission 184750) | Pelagic Microbial community sample from North Sea - COGITO 998_met_06 (SPAdes) (version 2) | ecosystem: Environmental > Aquatic > Marine > Neritic zone/Coastal water | place: Helgoland, sampling...
CTATTCTTTCTAAATGCAAATCAACATCATGAAATTCAATAATCATTCCAATCAAATTTTTTTCGATGTCTAAAATATCATTTAATATTCTATATTCTGACCCTTCAATATCAATTTTTAAAAAAATATCTTTTTTGTATCTTGATATTTCTATCAAATCTTTTGATTTAATTTTTTTTTTAGTAAAATTAATTTTTTTTTTAGTAAAAAAATAATCAATAAAAATTATAATTTTTTTAATTGTTAAATTTAATTTAAAATTTATTAAAAATTTGAAAATATTTTTAAATAACCAGCTTGCTGACAAAATGTCATCATAGCAATTAATCTTTATAATATCGTTTTTTTTTAGAAAATCTTTTTCAAATATCCAATCATCATATATTCCAAAACTTATAAGATATTTAGAATTAGCTAATGATTTTTTTCCAACTAGGTATCCGCCATCTTTATTTGGTCCAACTCTTAACATTTCATAATATCCCTTTGGTTTTAAAAATAATGGTAAACTCATAACTTAATCCAATTATTGGGAACTATATCAATTTTATCAAAAATTTTTAAATTATATTCACTATAAAGCAGGGACAAAAAGAATGAGATGAAGATTATAGATAAATTGAGCTTATTTTTAAACATTAACTATATCGTTCGAGGTTCTAGAAATTAATTTGTTGTTAAAATTTTTATAAGACATATATAAAATACATTGGTTAAATATGGAATAATATATTCGTTAAATATGAAAAAAAAATTACTAATAAAATAAATTTATAAACAATGATAGAAAAAGTAACAGATGGTAAAAATTTATTAGCTATAATAATAAGAAAAAAAAATTATCCAAAAAAAATAGGAGCTAATTTTATATCAGGCCACAAAGATTCATTGCAATTAGGATTTATCAATTATCCAACCAAACATATAATTAAACCACATCTTCACTTAAAAAAAAAAAATAATTGACACGTGTCCAGAAGTCTTAATTGTACAAAAGGGTATTTTAAATGTTTTTTTTTATAAGAAAAATAAACAAAAATAAATATTGTTAAAAAACTAAAAAGTGCCGATATAATTATTTTACTACAAGGCGGTCATGGTTTTAAAGTATCAAAAAAAATAAGTTTGATAGAAATTAAGCAGGGACCCTACTTAATAAATAAAGACAAAAAAATTATTTAATTAAAGAGCAATAAATTGCATAAAATTATACCAGTAAGCAGACCAATAATTACTACAGCTGATGCAAGGTCAGTTTATAAAGTTGTTAAAAAAGGTTGGGTATCTTCAATAGGTGAAGAAATAATCAATTTTGAAAAAAAGTTTGCAAAATTACTAGGTAGAAAATTTGCTGCCACAGTTTCCAATGGAACAGCGGCTCTAGAAATTACTTTGAAAATATTAAATTTAAAACCTGGTAGCGAAATTATAATACCAACATTTAATATTATCTCTGCTGCTTTGGCTGTTGTCAAAAATAACCTACAACCGGTACTGGTAGATAGCTGTCTTACTTCCTGGAACATGTGTTTAAAAGACTTTGAAAAAAAAATTACTAAAAAAACTAAAGCAATAATTGTGACTCATACCTACGGTTTTCCATGCGATATGGATAAAATAATTAACATATGTAAAAAGAATAAAATTATAATAATTGAAGATGCTGCTGAAATGGTTGGTCAGACCTATAAAGGAAGACCTTGTGGAAGCTTCGGAGATATAAGCATTATAAGTCTGTATGCAAACAAACACATAACTACTGGCGAGGGAGGAATGATTTTGACTAACAAAAGAAAAATTCACGAAAAAGCTTGTAGTCTAAGAAATTTATCATTTGGAACTAAAAATAGGTTTAATCATGATGATATTGGGTGGAACTATAGATTTACTAATATGCAAGCTGCTCTTGGTCTTAGTCAATTAAAAAGAATTAAAAATATTATTAAAACAAAAAAAAAATTGGAAACTATTATTATAATCAATTTAAAAATAATAAAAAAATATTAGTACAAGTACCCATTCAAAATAAAGAAAAAAATATTTATTGGATTTTTGGTATTTTGATCAAAGACAATAAATTAAAAAAACAAGATGTAATAAAAAAATTATTGAAAATGGGAATACAATGCAGAGATTTCTTTTGGCCTATGCACAAACAAAAAATATTTATTAAACACAAAATATTTAAAAAAGGAAAATTTCCAGTAGCTGATTTTTTGTCGAAGAATGGATTTTACATTCCATCGGGGATAGACATAACAAAAAGGCAAATGAAACATGTTGCTGAATCAATCAACGGTGTTTTTAAGGGATAAAAGTATATAAAAAGGAGAGACCCAGGCAGCTCTTTATAACTACTTATCTTTTTTTAAAAATAAAATTTCAATAGAATTATATGGTATGTTAGAAAATCTTGGCATATGATAACATTTGTAATTTTTCTCTTTCATTTTCAAGATTAAATTAGATAAATTATTTAACCAGTCTTTCAAACGACTTTCATTAGTTAACTTCTGTTCTAATAGATCATATTCAAATTCAGCACATATTTGGTTTGGGTAAATATTATCCTCTAAGATATCGTAGATTACTTCTTGGGCTATACCCTCTATATCTATCTTTAAAATATCAATCTTATTATGATTATTAATTTTCATAAGTGTTTTTAATTTATAACATTGAAGTTCATCAAATTTTTTAGTACCAAACAAATTACTTATCGAGCCATGACCTGAATTGTCGTTGTCACTAAATCTGTAGAATTTTACTTTTTCGTCTCTGATCCAAATCCCATAAGGATAATAAAAAATTTTATCATTTTTGTAATTTTTGAAATAATTTACAGAACTTTCTGTTGGATCAAAACATAGTATTTTGCATCTCTTTTTTTTGGCCAAATCTTCTTCAAATCCTATGCTGTCAGCTAGACCGAAGGAATACACTATAGAATTCTCACTTATTATGCTTTCATCTAAATAATAATTAAAAAAACTTTTAATTGAAGTTTTGTCAAAATTTTCAAGTTTATTATCACAAAAATTTTTTAACTTTCTTCTCGTACTATTAAATAAATAAGCAAAAGGTAATTCACCCAAAATTTTTGGATTAAAACACCTATTTAAAAAAACAAAAGAATTTTTAAAAAAAACTAAAAAACCTTTTTTTCTAATATGATTAACTATTCTTTGTAGCCAATAATAGGAAAAAATTTTTGTTATCATAAAAGACTTTTAACTTATTATTAAAAAATAGCTAATATAAAAGCCAGACATCATAATTCCTGTAGATATCAGACTAAACTTTTCATATACCGCCCGAACCCCAGGCAAATTTCCTTGCAAGCCATGTGCAGTCATAATGAGTAGCAAGCCAATAAAGGGCGCCCAAGAGTTTTTTAAAACTTTAAACATAATTATTGATTATGCTTATAAACAGTATTTTCAATATAATTGTATGCAACTCCAGTCCCCTACAATTCTTCTGATAGGCTGAATGCATCAAGTAACTATTGCTCTTTAGTGTCACCAAGTAGGCTGTATTTGTTATGGTTAGTGTGGGAGCTATACTCGAGAAAAGTTAGGATTTTTAGAAAAGGGTTTTGTAAAGAAAATTTTTAAAATTTTACGCCTTTCAATCACCACATGAAAGAAATCTAAACCACTGAAAACAAAGACAAAAACAAAAATATTTATTTTTTACAATTAAAAAAAAACCGTTGGTATGTAATGCTTAAAAATACAATTATCATTACTGGATTATAAATTAGTTCTTTCATGTCAATCATTCTTTTATTGATATTTCCTTCAAATGAAAAGAAAAATAAAAAGTGAAGTTGCGTGGAAAATTGTTTATTTTATCACTAAATTTATTAAATAAATTTTAGAATCAGATCATTTTTTTTTTATTATTAGGATTGTCAAGAAAATTTGGAATTTTAGAATTACTGCCTAATATTGAAGGATTTTTTTCAAAAGTTAATTCTAACGCTGTTGGGTCATTAAATTTATCCAATTTGCAAAAATTATTACCGTGTATATGAATTAATTGTAATTTTAATCTTTTAACAAATTTTTTTATTTTATAAATATTCAAATGCACCTCATGAAATTCAACAATTAAACCTTCTAGCTTATTTTGAATTTTAATTATTTCATCAAGTATTCTGTACTCGGATCCTTCGATATCAATTTTTAATAAAATATTTTTTTTGTTGAGAAATATTTTATTAAAATTTTTATTATTAATTCTCTTTTTGCAATAATTTACTTTTCCTAAAAAGAAAAAATACGTAATTAAAAAATTTAGTCGGTTTTTTAACAAATTAAAATTACGGTTAGACGAGACGAGAATTAACTGAATTATAAAATTTCTTAATAAAAATTTAAAACATAGCTAATCATCATAACAAAATATTGGTATATTGTTTCTTATTTTTTTTAAGCTAAGTTCAAAAGACCAGTCATCATTAATTCCAAAACTGATTAAACAATTCGCTTTTTTTAATGAATTTTTTCCAACTAAATAGCCTCCATCATTATTGGATCCTATTCTTTTCAATAAATAAGAATGCTTCGGTTTTAAAAAATTTGGAAGTGCCATTAATTTATATTTTAATCCAACTATTGGGAACTATATCTATTTTGTCTTCGTGGACTAGGCCACTCCATTTTTTTGGAACAATTACTATTTTATTTTTTGCACTTGAAAGCCACGCCCCCCACCAAGCAAAGCTACTATTTGGTATAATATAGTTTTTAAAACAGGTCATTAAATATAAGTAATTATAATATCTGTCACCAATTCGATTTTCTTCCATAAAATTAATTCTTGGACTGAATGTAAAATTTTTCTTACACCAGCTTATATCGTCTGAAAAAATGTACAATTCTACATTTCTACTAATTTTTTTCAAAAGCAAGTTTAGTGCAGTTTTGTAATAATCTATGGTGACAGTATTGTGTTCTGGATTGTTTAAAAAATCAGCTCTTCTAACATTTACACACACTGCCGTTTCTAAATTAATATCTCTAATCAATTTAATATTTTCTGCTAAGTTTTTTACCTTGTTAAAATTATATAATTTTAAAATTTCTTCTCGAAAATCATTAAAATATTTTTCTGACTGCCAGTATCCATCAAGATACAAATTTTTGTATTTGTACTTAAATATTCTTGATTCGTAAATTCTTCCCCTTTCTCTTAGAGCTAAAAATTCAAATTTATCCAAAAAATAAGCTAAATAATTTCTAATTCTATAACTTTTGTTGAACTGCATAACTTTAATAAGGTCTGATTTATCTGGAGTTTTTATATCAATATCAAAAAGATCCAGCTCAATATTTCTCGGTACATTTCTTGCTGGGGGGTTTTTTTTGTACTCTTCCTGCAGTCTAATATCGCACAAAATTTTTTTTTTAAATTTTTTATGAATTGCATAGGCTATTGCATATTGGAACATCTGATTTCCCAATCCACCCTTTAAGTTTATAATAATCATTATTTAATTTTTTCTGAAATTTTCTATTATTTCATAAACTATTTTTTCTAGACTTATTTTAATTTCCCAGCTTGGGTAGTGTTTTTGTGCTTTTGATAAATCACTATAATAACAAATATGATCTCCGACTCTATTGATGCTGCTATATTCATTAACCATTTTTATATTAGAAAATTTAGAAACCAAATCAAAAGCTTCTAGAATTGAAATTGAATTTTTATATCCACCACCAATATTATAAACCTCTCCTACTCTGGGTTTTTCTAAAAAAAACTTTATAAAATATACAAGATCTTTAGCATGGATATTATCCCTGACCTGCTTTCCCTTGTGTCCAAATATTGTATATTTTTTTTTTAAGAGATTGGATCTTATCAAATAATTCATAAAACCATGCAATTCTACCCCTGAGTGATGCGGGCCAGTTATGCATCCTGCTCGTATACAGCAAGTAGGCATGTTAAAATATCTACCATATTCTTGAACCATAACGTCTGCTGAAAGCTTTGAAGATCCAAATAAAGAATGTGTACTTTGGTCTATTGAGAAATCTTCTTTAATGCCATTTTTATAATTCTTGTCTTTATAAGAATACCTTTTTTTCAATTCAGTTAATTTGATGGTATTTGGACGGTCTCCATATACTTTATTAGTTGATAGAAATACAAATTTAATTTTATTTGATGTAAGTCTGCTAGCCTCCAAAAGATTAAAAGTTCCAACTGTATTAGTGTCAAAATCTTTGAAAGGAATTTGAGCAGCTAAATCGTGGCTTGGTTGGCCGGCACAATGAATAATTGTATCTGGGTTAATTTTCCTTATCAATTCTATAATTTTTTTTCTATTTTTGATGTCCAAATTAACATGAATATAGTTTTTGATATTTTTTTGGATCATTTTTTTTCTCTTAGAAATGTCCCCTCCATTTCCAAAAAATGCTTTTCTAGAATTGTTATCTAAACCATAAACATTATCAAAATCTTGATGTAGTAAATCAACAATCTCGGATCCAACAAGACCGCAAGAGCCAGTGACTAGTAAATTTTTCTTCATAATTTTTTTATTTTTTCCACTGGTTTAGTATTTTTTTGAATTCAGTAATGAAAGTTACTGCACTTAAAGTCTGATAATAACCACCAGGGTTTTTTGAATCCGCTTCTAAAAAAAATGCTACTTTCATAAATATTTATTTGAGTAAATTAATAATTGATTTTTGAGTTTTGTCTAATGAATTTCCATTATGTTGGATTCTTTTGGATAGCAGATTGTCTATTCTATTTATAAAAATATTTTTATTTTTTTTTATTTTATTTAATTTTTTTTGCATATCTAATAAATTATTAACAACATATCCCACATTATTTCTATCTCTAAAATAATAAAGATTTTTCAAATCATTGGGCAATTTAATATTTGGATATTTTGAAAAAAAAATTACTGGTGATTTTTTAGAAAATGCATAAGTATATGCTGTCCCAGAAAAGTCAGTTAAGAGCACATCTGATTTTTTATAACTTTCTATATATGACGAAGAAAAATCTAATTCAAAATTTTCAAATTTTTGATAATTTTTTTTTATCTCTTCTACCAAAGATTGGCTTCCTTTGTGTGTAAGATCAAGTGGGTGCGGCCTATAAATAATTTGATATTTTCTGGCAACAAGGGAGTCGATTATTTTCCTGAGACCGGATGATAAATTATATTTACTATAATGCTTGCAAGCTGTGGGGGCTATTAAGATACAAAATTCATTTTTTTGATATTTTGTTTTTTTTAGTAATTTGACAACATGATCTAACTTTAAATATCCAGTGTTTACAACATTTGCTTTTTTATTATTTATATTATTTTTTTGATATTTTTGAAACGAGCTTTCATAATACTTTTTTAAAAAATCTGATGAAACAAAAATATAATCTAATTTCGAAAGTGCCAAAAAAAGATTTTTTTCAATATTTTTATTTACCATGGGTGTGTCATAGATATCATGGCTAATATATATATTTTTAGTGTTAGGCAAAAAAACATAAATAACATAACTGCTAATTAAAAGATTTATTTTTGATAAGAAAAAATTTGCAAATGGTACAAATCTTAAATAATCAAAATCGATAAAAAAAGAATTTTTATTTTTTTTAAGCTCCAATGTGGTAGAAGAGTTGTATATTGTGTAAGCATAAATATCTGATTTTTTGTTTAAAAGATTTATAACATCAACAATGTTTTCCTGGTAAGCTTTTACGGGAAAGTAAAAAAAAATAAATTTAGAATTTTTATTTTTATAAAATATTTTAAATGATAAAAAAAAAATTTTTAAGATACTTGCGATTGTTAAAATGTACTTTCTTATATTTTGCAGATTGAAAATTTTCACACAATTAAATAGAATTTATTATTTCGCTAATTTTATGAGTCTTTTCCACTTTTTGAGAAACATCAATTACATCAAAGTTTTTGATTTGGTTCAATCTTTCATTTTTATCTAAAAAATCTAACTCTCCTTTGCTATTTTTAGAATCTCTAATCTTAATCGTTGTATAGCTCTCCAGATTATCTAATCTTATTTTTAAATTTTTGAAATTATGAGAAATATCTTTAGATGCAAAAAATGCATTAAAATTCAATTTGTTTGTTCCTAAGAAATCATACCCTTTGGTTTCCATTAATTTAATCATTGCTTTTAAAGAGCAGCCATAATAGCAGCCAGAATAATGTGACTTAAATCTATTAAAATTTTTTACGTACGGAACTGTAATTTCTAGATTATGGCCAAATGTAGGGTTGTACTCTGCAACAAAAATTTTACTTATCATTGGCTTTAAATTTTTGACGACCCAATAGTCCAATCCATCAATATCTATTGAAAACAAATCTAGATTACCATTTAGATGATATTTATCTAAAATTGCATTAATATTGTCTTTGTCTATTTTGGTATTTTCAATTTCAAGCATACCTTTCCATAAATTGATGTTTTTGGACACTTTGTGCTTTAAGTTCTTTTCAATGTCTATTATCAGTCCTTTCGAAAATGATTTTTAATAAATGTATCTTGTGTTGGCTTCGGAATAATCACCTACACCAATTTCTACAAATTTGCCTGTTGATATATTTATTCTTAATAATAAAAAATCAATTATACCATCCTCTCCTGTTTGTGAAAAAACTTTATATTCCACATCGTGCAAGTTATCGACTAGATCGTATTTTTTTTTAGCTTCATTTAAAAAAATAGTCCCTAACATAAACTTTATTTGGGAGTTATTTTGAATAAGCAGAGAGTTTAAAAAATAGTATGCTTTGCTTTTTAAATTTTTAAAAAAATTTAACACCTGAGATCAATACTTGTGAAGAAATTTAATTAGGATCAAAATCATAATCACACTGGTCTATGGGCTTTGTTCTCTCTCCAATGATAGTCCATTGGAATACTTTGTCTCCACGACTATCACGATAGTCATGATAAATAACTTCGGTTTTTTCAAAACCAAGCAATTTCAGCATTTCAATAACTGTTTCCTTATTGAAAGACCACCAAACAGCACCTCCCTTTTCCTTGCTTGGCAAAAATCTCATATACGTAGGATCAGGCTTTGAAAATCTTTTTCTAAAAAATCTAGGAATAGTATTAAATAATGTATCACGCATATTGTAGCCTCCTAGTTCTGTGATAACTATTTTTTCTCTTATGTGTGAACACATTCTTAACAGTGCGGTATAAGGATCTCTTATATGCAAAAGAACTGAAAATATAATTCCAATATCTTGCATTTCCACCTCGTCTGGCAAATTATTAATATGACATATTATTAGTTTGGATTTAGAATTAAGTGCTTTGTGCGCATACCAAAAGGCATTTCTTCTTTTTCTTTCACCCTCCATAAAATTTTTCAAATCTTCTCTCCAAGGTTTGGAAACATTTACCACCCAATCTCTTTGCAGGTTGTTAGGATCAACACCCAAATCAATTGATGTAACTTCTCCACCTCTCTCTTCTGCTGCAAAATTCAAATAACCAGTAATAGGACCTAGATTAAGTATTTTTTTCCCTTTAAAATCTAAGTTGCCAAAAATGTTATCTATATCCTCTCGACAGTCAAAAACACCTTCGGTCAAGCCGACACCGGGAATTTCCATAATATGATACCATTCACAATCATCTAATGGTATATTTTCAGAAGGGGGTTTTCCCCAGGTTATTTTTTTCTCTCTCATAATTTTTCTAAAAGTAATTTATTCTGACAGGCATTATGCAATAAATACGACTAATAATCAATATTAAAGAAAACATAATTTGTCTTTTGTAATTTTACTCAATTTTTGACTTACAATTAACACTCTATTTATTTAATTTTTGAAATTATACAAGATTTTAATATAAAGTATTTTTTAATGATTTTTAAAAAAATTTTAATTAACAAAACTATTTTAAAAAATAGAATTGTTATTTCCCCAATGTGCCAATACTCTGCCGTAAAAGGACTGCCGACTTCATGGCATTTTTCACATTATGGAAAATTAGCAAGTAGTGGAGCTGGTATGCTAATGATTGAGAGTACATCTGTAAACAAAACTGGAAGAATAACCCATTCTGACTTAAGCCTACATAATAATACGCAAGAAAGAAAATTTGTGGAGCTAAAAAAATATTTGAATAAAATCTCTGATATTCCTATCGGTATTCAGATTTCACACTCTGGAAGAAAAGGTTCTACATTTTTGCCCTGGGAAAAACATAATAGCCCTTTAATAAAAAAAAACTGCGCTTGGAAAACTGTCGCTCCTTCAAAAATCCAAAAGGATAAAAAATTTCCAATTCCGAAAGAAATGTCAAAAAAAGATATTTTTAATTTAATTAAAGATTTCAAAAATACTGCATTGAGATGTAAAAAAATAGGATTTGACTGTCTAGAAGTTCATATGGCACACGGGTATTTATTACATCAATTTTTTTCACCCATTTCAAATAGAAGAAAAGATGAATACGGAGGAAGTTTAGACAATAGAATATTTCTTTTAAAGAAAATAGCAAAAGAAGTAAGAAATGCCTGGCCAAAAGATAAAATATTAGGGGCCAGAATTACAGGAACTGACCATCTAAAAGATGGGATTACTTTAAAAGAATCAATTTATCTAACGAAGATTCTAAAAAAAATTGGATTTGACTATGTGTGTGTTTCAAGTGGTGGAATTTTAACGAAAACTAATTTAAAATTTAGGCCTGGTTTTAGAGTTGAAATATGCAAAAAAATAAAGCAAAATGCAAAAATAATTACAAGGGTTAGCGGTTTAATTACCACTCCAGAACAAGCAAATAAAATTTTAAAAAAAAAATCTGCTGACCTAGTAGCTCTTGGAAGGATATTTCTTAGTGATCCGATGTGGGTATACAAGGCTGCTAAAAAATTTAAAAAAAAAAATATTCCTAAACAATATATTAGAGCATTCTAATTTTAGAAAACTACTTACTTAGTAACAACAAATTCATTATGGGGATGGAAAATAGCATGAGGATATGACCAGTAAGTTTCAATAAATAACATATTGAGAGCAGATCCAAGTTTTGGCAAATGAGGGACTCCATCACTATCAATCATCGAATTCATGGGCACGGCTATCCTTAGCCATTCTCCTTTTGGCTGTTCGTCATAAATAGCTCTGCTTAATAAGGCAATTATAGGGGGCACTGGGCGATAACCCTTTTTATTGAAAGAATCGTAAATTGCACAAAGTTCGGAGGGACGATCAAATCCTAAATCTGAAACTTTAATTCGATAGAGATCAAAAGATTCTTCTTTGTTCATAACAATTTTATTCTTATTATTTAAAAAAATATCCCGAATCCAATGACTGATTTTGTAATTTTTATTCTTTAGTGAATTTAAAATATCTTCGGAGTTTAAAAAATTTTTATTTGTAACTTTTTTCCACATATAAGAATATTTATTACATCAAAATACAATCTACAAGTATATAATATTAAGTTATGGTTTAAATAATCAGTAAAAATATTATTTAATTTTTTATTATTGATATCTGCGCGTCTTTGACTTTTATTATTTTATTACAATATTTTAGTAATTTTTTTTTATGTGTGCAAAAAATAACAGTTTTATTATTAAATTCTTTAAATATAAAATCTAATACCTTCTTTTCAGTTTTTTGATCAAGAGCATTAGTAGCCTCATCAAGGATCAAAAGAGGGGGCTCTCTATAAAGTGCCCTGGCAATTCCTATTCTTTGAATTTGACCTCCAGACAATTTGGATCCTCTTTCCCCCAATCGATAATTTAAATTATTTAAATTATTTAAATTATTTAAATTTAAAATTTTTAATAATTTTTTAATAATAATTTTTTGTTGTTTTGAAATTTTCTTGCTAAGCGATACATTGGCTAAAATACTATCATCAGAAAGATATACGGATTGGGAAACATAGCCTACATTAAGCGGGTATTCTTTAGAATCGATTATTTTTTTAGAATTAATTAAAATATTTCCGCTACTTGGTCTTAGCAAGCCAGAAATTAAATTAATCAAAGTTGTTTTTCCACTACCAGTATCTCCTACAATACCAATTTTATCACCAGAATTTATTTGTAAATTTATATTTTTTAAAGCTATCACAGAAGTATTTGGATACCTAAAATTTACTTTATCAAAAACAATACTGCTAATATCATTTACATAAAGGTTATTCCCAATGATGTTTGTTTTTTCTTTAATAAGATCATTATAAATTAATTCAACTGCTGGAAAATTAAATTTCAAAGTTTGAAAAGATCTCAATATTCCAGTCAAATTAGGTAGTAATTTAATTGCTGAAAAGGAAAGGATGCTAAACAAAGTAATAATTTCAGAAAATTCTATTTGCGTAAAAAATTTTAAATATACAAAAAAAAAAAATATAATTGAGACTGCTGCGAGTTCTATTACAGGAGCTGTTATAGATGTTACTGCATGTTTATAAACTGCAGCATGGGAAAAATTTATTAGAGGTTTTTTGACTTGATCAGAAAAATAGTCACTTTTTTTATACAAAATAATTTCTTTAATACTACCAAATCCCTCATTAAGCTTACGTATCATTTTAGCTGACTCTCTATGCCGTATTTTGGCCCATCCAGAAAATTTTTTTTTATTGAAATTTACGACTAAACTGCAGATTGCTAGGAGCGCTATGATAATAAAAATTGAATGGAAATTATAAAAAATTAGCAAAAAACATATTCCTAAAGATAAAATTATATTGGAAAAAATTCCAATACATGCCGTAACTGTGCCAACAGCAAACCCATTAGTATCTGATGCAATGTTTCTAATTAAATTGGCAGAATTGTTTTCAACAAAAAAAATAAATTTTTTTGCAAGGTATTTTTTTAAAAGTTTTTCAGAAATTTCGACATAAAGACCTTCGCCAAACTTTGTCAAATAAACATTAAAAAAAACTACGAACATTGTTTTGATAAGATAAACAAATAGAAAAAAAAATATGAACAATAAAATAATTTGTCCATCCTTAAAATTTTCAAGAAAAGGAAGATAATTAAAAATTTTGCTTTTTGTATCTGAGTTGCTGGTTATAAATGCGAACATCGGTATCAACATTCCTATTCCAATCACCTCAATGAAGGCCCTAATAATAGAAAGAAATATGATAAATGAAAAATTTTTTTTATTATTTTTAGTTAATATCGTTAATATTTTTTGTATATAATTCACAATTTTTAATCTAGGATATTTTATAAGTCATTTTTTTAAATATTTTTTTTAAAATTTTTTTCGTAATTTCATTTTTTGTAATTGTAAAATTATTAGCAATAACTATATCTGCATTTTTTGGGAATTCGGGGATTATATCTACACCAACAACATTTTTTTTTAATTTATAGGTTTTTTTTCTTTTTTTTAATTTATTGATATCAGACTTTAAATATATTTCAAAATAATTTGAAATAACTTTCCTATTGTACAATCTTACACTATCTATCAAAACTATACCTGCAAATATAATGTTAATTTTTTGATCCAATATTATTTTAAAAAAATTTGTGTACATTAATCCTATTTTTTCCCTACTAATTTTACTATATCCATTTAATCCAAAACTATTCCTAATATCGTCTCCACTAACAACAATTGTTGGTCCATAATGACTACTAATCTCTTTGCGCAATAGTTTTGCTATAGAAGTTTTTCCACTGCCTGACAAACCAGTCACCCAAAACAAAATACCTTTTTTTTTATTTAACATTTTTGAATACTACTCGGCATAAATGCGGGTTGTCATTTTTATACTTGGACAAATTTGTTGACTGTTTCAAGTAAACAATTTTAAAATTAAGTTTATTTAGTTTTTTTAGAAAATCACTAACATCAACAAATCTTCTATAGTGATCCGTCAAACCTTCGTTTGTACTAATTTTTATTCCTTTTTGAAACAGCTGGTCTTTGGTTGTTCGAAATTCTAGCGCCACAATTGTTGTTTTATTCGATATTTTTTTCAAAATCTTTAAAAAAATATCTTCATTTCTGTAATTAATTGTATGCAAAAAAAATCTTGCATACACAAGGTCAATTTTTTTTACAAAGACTCCAAGTCCATTTAAAATATTTTTTTTTACAAAAGCAATATTATTTTTGACTCTTTTATTATTTTTATTTTGAATAATTGCTTGTCGCGAATTATCTATAGATAAAATGTCTTTTACATACTTGCTAAAATAAAACGTATCTCTTCCGTTTCCGCATCCAATGTCTAGTAGGGTCTTAATTTCTTTGTTTATAAATTTTTTTTTAATAAACTTTGCAAAACTCGATGGCTTATAAATTAGTGAGTCTTTTTTATAAAAATTTTCCCAAAACAAAGTGTTTTGAAATATTATTTTTTTAGATTTTTTCATTTATTTAAGAGTCATGCTATGAGAAATTTTTTTTCAAACCGATGCAAACATTGTCAATTATATAATTTAAATCTCCCATATTATTTGCTAATGATAAGAGAATTACACCGCTTCTTGGGTATAAGATATTTTTTTTTCTTAAAAACTTTACAAAATTATTTTTACTATTTGATTTTTTTCTTTCAAAAAAATCTCTTTGAATTCTATTGTTAACTTTTTTTTTAGAAAAAACTATTCTAATTATTGTATCAAATCGATAAACCTTAGCATCAATATTATTCTTTATAATAAAATTATTAACTTTATTTTCGAAAAATTCACATTTTTTTATTAGATTATTCACAAGTTTTGTATTTTTTTTTATATAACTAATCGTATTATTGCCTGCGAGGGTTGAAAATGCATTTCCTGAAAATGTTCCTCCAAAAAAAATTTTTATTTTTAATTTTTGTATTTTTTTATAAATTTTACTTGAAATCCCTATCGCGGAAATTGGAAAGCCACCTCCTAATATCTTCCCTATGAGGGTAATATCCGGTTTAATATTAAATTTTTTTTGGACACTTCCTTTTTCTATTCTAAAACAACTTATAATTTCATCAAAAATTAATAAAATTTTATTTTGCTTGGTGTAAATTTCAATAAATTTTAGAAATGGCTTGATATCTTTTGAGGGCAATGAAGAAATTACTGGTTCAATCAGAATACAACTAATACTTTTTCTATATTTATCGAGAATTTTTTTAGAATTTTTAATGTCATTGTAAGGAATAAATTTTATATTTTTTTGATCTTCATTTCTTAATCCGGAGGAAATTGCGATGGGTTCAAGATTTTTTTTACTAGAAAAAAGAGTTTGATCTACTGATCCATGCCAACTGCCAGTTACGCAGACAATAATTTTTTTGTGATTAATGGCTCTGGAAATTCTCAATGCTTTTATCACGCTTTCTGCACCAGTATTGCAAAAAATAATCTTACTAAAGTTTGAAAAAAAAAATTTAACTGTTTTTGCTAAATTTACTGCATGAATATTTGGGTTTGAAAAAATTGATATTTTATTTTTTAAAAAGTATTTTAAAGTTTTTTTAAAAACACTGCTATTATGACCCAGGAAAAGCACGCCATTGCAATACGACAAGTCATAAAATGATTTTTTATCTATTATTACTCTACTCCCCTCACCCTTCTCAGAAAAATATTTTGTACTGTACCCTTCGTTTAAAATCATTTTGTTAATAAGATTTTTATAATTTAAGAATTATTTTTTGAATGCTTCAAGCCAAGCATTGCTATGCTTCTCTCCATATACTGTTCCATCAACATTACAAACATTGCATGGAGATTTTTTTCGCTCACCATTCAAGAGCTCTTTTCTGTAAGATGAAATAATACTTCCATTCCATACATCAAAAAAGTCTTTCTGCATAATATTTCCCATGGACATTTTTCTATTCCAGTCATTGGGGCAAACATACATACTACCATCCCAATCAACTATAGTTTGGTAAGCTGTATAGTAACATTTTTTTTTATTAAATTTTTTTTTAGAAATCTCATCCATCGGACTACCTAAGGTACCACCTCTATTAGACACGTCTCCAAGACCAAAATTATCATCCGCACCATGCCACCTATCTCTTAAAATAACAAATTTTTCTGGAATATTTAATTTCTTTCTAAGATTTTGAAATTTAATTCTTTGTTCGGGTCCGTCGTACATACTTATCAAAACTTGACTTGCACTAGACTCATAAAGATTTATCAATGTTTTTTCATTAATTGCGTCACCATTAGTTATGACCTCCACTCCACCCAAAGAACCTAGTTTGTTTATTATTTTTATTAATTCTTTGTGTAGCAAGGGCTCTCCATAACCGCATAAACAAAAAGACCCTTGGAAATCTATTTTTCTTAAATCAGAAATCAATTTGTCGATCAAAACTAACTCCATTTTTTGAAAAGTATCGGGTGCAATTTGCGAGTCAGATTTCGGACAAAAACTACATGTTCGATTACAAACATCAATTAGACTCAATTCTATCCAACTTGGTATTGGGATGCCCTGAAATAACTGAGGCTCTCTATTTAGAATAGGGATTTTTCTTTTAATATTCTTGAGCAGAACTTCTTTTGAAGTGTTCTCAGATCTGATTTGATTTTTCATTAAAGTGTCTTATACTTATATTGTCAAAAAAGTATATAAATTTAACATTAAAAAAATAAACAATTGAAAACTGCACAATTATATTCCTAAAATACTATTATAAAATAAATAATATTTTAATACTATGCAAAAAGAAAAGATATGCGGAGTAGTTATTGCGGGAAATGACTCGAAAAAAAATTTTTATATTTACAAAAATTTATACACGGAATGTGCAAAAAAATATAAAAAATTTTATATAATAAATCTTAATAATTTTAAAATTTTTAATAGTAAAAAAAAAAAATTGAACGCAGAATACCCAAAAAATTTTATAATTTTTACTCCAAAAACAAAATTCGAACTGTATAATTTTTTTTTAGAAAAAGACCTTATTGCATTCAACTGTTTAGGAAAAAGTTTTAACTATTTCTACATATTGGCATTAATTAAAAAACTAAATATTAAATTAATTCTTGTTCAAAATCTAGGTGACATAAGCAATACAGGGGATCTTGGGGGTAATACATTTATTACAGTTTTCTTTAAAATTAATCGAGCTCTTAATTACCTGATCTTTAGGTTTTTTACTTTTATTAATGTTTTCCCTGTAATTGAAATATATTTTGAATCAAAAAAAGAAATAGTAAAAAACTGTCAAAATAATTTTTTTATGAAAAAGCTTGAATCGATATTCCCCTTTTTTAAGTTTTACTACTTCAGAAAAGTAGTACTTATAAATAGCAAAATTTTTGATGAACTTAAAAAAAATAACAATAAATTGAATGAAAAATATATTGTTTTTTTAGATTCTAATATTTTTCATCAAGATAGAGTAGTTCGTGAAGGTGAGGTTTCGAAATATGAAGAAAGAAAATACTTTAAGTTGCTTGAAAATTTTTTAATGAAGTTGTCAATATTATACAAAAAAAAAGTTATAATATGTCTTCATCCATCAAGTAATGAAAAAATATACAGAAATAATCTAAAAAAATTTAAAATTACAAAATATAGTACTCAAGAATGTATTAAAAAAAGTTTTATAGTAATTTTTCACGAATCTAGCTCGGTTGTAAATGCAATATTTTTAAAAAAAAAAATTATTTGTGCCAATTCAAAAACACTTGGTTCCTATAACAATTCTAGGATTGATGAATTTTTAAAAAAATTACCATTCCTCAAATACAATTTAGATGACGAAAAACCTCTAAATAAAATTAAATTAATTGAAGAATTAAATCTAAGAAAAAAAAAATACAATAATTATATAAAAAATAATATTATTACTAATGGAGGTGTGCCTGGAAGAATTACAATAATTAATGAATTGTCAAAAAAGTATAATTTATAGTATTTGAACTTGTTTTAGTGTTTTTATCATGTTTGTTTAAAGGTTAGGTGTGGTTAGCATTTTTAAGAAATTAGTAACCTAAAATTGATAGTAAATTTTAATAATTCTACAATTCTGATTTTTCAAAAAAAATATTTAAATTAATTAAAGAAAATAAAAATTTACTATAATGATTTTTACTCGTATCTTGTTGCAAGATTTTTCTCAGTTTAGAGTTGTCAATAAAGTCATAAATTTTATTTTTTTTATTTAAAATAGTTTCATAAAAATCTTTATCATTAAAATCAAAAATGCTATGAACTGACGAGTTAAAGCCCTTTTTTTCCCTATCCATTCTTACAGAATCTACTAAATAGCCCTTGGTAACCTCCCTTAAGATGTTTTTTGAATATCCATTTTTAATTAAATGCTTTGTTTCTACGGAATTTACAAAATCTATTAATTTAGAATCAAGAAAAGGTGACCTGTTTTCTATTGAATAAAACATAGAATTAGAATCTTCTTCATTTAATGTTTGTGGGGTATTTTCATGAAATAATTCGTTTAACCTTCTATTTAAAGATAAATTGGAACAAAATTCTTCTTCTTGAAAATTAAACGCAAACTCATCTTTGATGTCTGGATATAACAATTCTGAAAATTCACAAAAGTTATCATAAATATGTTTTCTAAAACTTGAGTCCTGAATATATAAATTCTCATTTTGAAAAAATTTATTTCTTACTAATGGTTTAATATATTTATTGAAATTAGCTAAGCTAGAATCAAAATATTCAGTATTTTTCACATCATGTAAATACTGAAGGTGGTGATCGTAGTAACCTGTAAAAATTTCATCCGCTGCTGTTCCTGAAAAAGATACTTTAAATCCTTTGTTTGATATTTCTTTTTGAAGATAAGAATGAAGATAAGATGTTATCGTACTCAAAGGAGCGCTTTTGTAGTCAATAAGCTCTCTTAGATAATCTAAATTATTTAATTTTTTTTCCAATTTTATCTCCTGATGATTTGCTCCAACATCATTTACTATCAAATCAATATTTTTTTTTTCATTATATCTTTCATCGTTATTATCTATAAGTGAGAAACTATTAATTTTAGAATTAAATTTTTTTGCTGCGATTGAAACTAGCGAACCACTATCAAGACCACCACTCAAGCAAAATGCTGATGGAACATCTGATCTTAATCTTATTTTAATGGAGTTAAAAAATAGTTTTTTTACATTAAAAATAATTTCATCTTCTTTTAGATTTTTATTAGTTTTTGTATTGGGTACCCAATATTTTTTAATTGAAAAATTAAATAACAAATCAATAACCGCAAAGTAGCCGCCGGGTAAATTTTTTATATTTTGAAAAAAAGTCTCTTCTGGTTTTTTGCCATAAGATTTATACCCACAAATCAATCCTGAAACTAAACGCCTATTGTTAAAAACAAATGAATCTTTGGAAAGAATTTTAATTGCCTTTACATCTGATGAAAAATAAAATCCTTCTTTAGAAATATAATAGTATAGTGGTTTTTCTGAAAACCTGTCCCTAGATATTACAATTTCTTTTTTTTTCTTGTCATAGACACAAAGTGCCCACATACCTTCCATTAGATTAAACAAATCTTTTCCATATACTTGATAACCCTTAAGAATTACTTCAGTATCTGAAAGTGTTGAAAACTTTATGCCTTTAGATTCGAGGTTTTTTTTTATTTCAAGATAATTATACAACTCTCCATTAAATACTATTGAAAATAAATTGTCTTCAAGAGGTTGGTTAGATCTGGGATCGAGGTCAATAATTGATAACCTTGTATGAAAAAAATGTAAAATCTTAGAATCTTCAATGCTATATTTTTTATAGTTTTGGTCGTCAGGACCCCTGCGCAATAAAACTGATAATGTTTTTTTTATTGCATCAGTTTCTAAGTTTTTACCTCCAAAGTATCCAGCTATTCCACACATAAATTTTTTAACTTTGTTTAAGTTTGCGTTGATTTAAAATAAATATTTATTTTTGATTAACTCTTTAGGATTTAGGTTTTTTATTGATTTTTTTTTATTCAAAACTTCATTTATTATTTCAGATCCTTTGTGTTGTGGCCTTAAAAAAGAAGTGTTGTGAAAAGTCATTGTTTCATTTTTATTTATTGATTTTTTTGCCATCATAGATCTTCTGGTTGAAGAAATTAGTTTTGTTTCATTTTTTTGAATTACTTTTTCATATTTTCCTAGTTGTATTTCAACTTTTCTTATTTTTTTTACCATAATCTCCATATCTACCGGATTGAGTGACAACTTATGGTCTCTAAAATTTGAAGAATTGTTACTAAGCGTAAAGTGTTTTTCGATGATCTTGGCTCCAAGCGCTACAGCTGTAACACACGCATCATAACCAACCGAATGATCTGAATACCCAATGTTTATTTCTTTATATTTATCTGCCAAATACTTTATGCTCATTAAATTTAGTGATTTATCTTCAGCTGGATAAGAGCTGGTACAATGCAGTAAGCTTAAATTATTTTTTAAAAATTTATTTCCTATTTTTTCTAAAATAAATTTTATTAATTTCTCAACATTGACAGCGTTCATCATGCCAGTGGAAATAATTAGTTGTTTTCTGTAATCAAAAAAAATATTAATTAAATCATAAAAATTATTATCTCCTGATGCTATTTTTATTATTTTACAATTTTTTTTTAAAAAATTTGCGCTTAAGAAATCTAACGGAGTTGAGATAAAATTTAATTTTTGATTGTTGGCAAATTTTTTTAATTTTAAAAACTGCTGATGAGTAAGTTCAAATTTTTTTAATCGTTGGAAAGAAGGATGGTCCAAACTTACAAAATCATTTGTAATGAAAGTTTGAAATTTTACCGCATCAACTCCTGCATTGGCCGCAGCTTTAATTAGCTTTTTTGCATTATTAAAATTTCCTTCATGGTTATTGCCAATTTCAGCAATAATAAAAGTTTTTTTTTTTGGATTAAATTTTGGAACACTCATTTGCTAGCATTCCAAAAACTTTTATACCATTGAATATATTTTGGATAACCAATTTCAAGGGGGTATTGTGGCTGAAAGCCTAAAAGAGATTTTGCTTTGCTGTTCTTTAGAGTCCCTCTTTCTGGCATAAAATTTTCTTTTTCTTTATAAAGAATATTTACTTTTGGAAATTCTTTTTTCAATATATTAACCAGCTCCTTAACTTCTCTTGCGTTTCCAAATGTAAAGTTAAACGTTTGATTTTTGGCATTGTCACTTTCACAGCAAGTTGCAATCCCACTTACCAAATCTTCAATGTAGGTAAAATCTAGTTTTTCTTTTCCATTTCCATTAATTACGACATCTAAATTCTGAATTGCATTTTCAATAAAAATTTGCCCAACTCTTCTGCTAACACATCTCTCTCCATATAATGCCGAGGGTCTAATAATTGTGTAAGGTAGGCCAAAAACTTGGTTGTATGATTTGACAATTAATTCACCCGCAAGCTTCAAAGATCCATAAATTCCTATTGGCTTGCATACTGATTCCTCATCTACCTCATCAGTTTCAAAATTGCCGTAAACCATACTTGATGACATGTAGATAACATGAATTTTTTTATTTCTTGCAAAGTCCAATGTATTTTCAAGTGTTCTCAAACTATGATCAAAAGTACTGTGGGGATCTTTGTTTGATTTGTTGGCATGAGACACTGCGGCTAAATGGATTATTATGTCAGGATTTATTTGATCATAAATTCTTGTTATACTATTATATTCTCTGGCATCTTGAACAACTAAATTAATTTTTTCTTTATTAATTAAATCAATTCTATTATTTAAAATTGCAGAATATAATTTTTTATTTTTTATTTCAGAATCTGTGAAAGACAGAAGATTGTTAACAGCTAAGCTATCAACAATAAAAACCTCATGATTTTTTTTTAAATACAAAGCCAAATTATGACCAATAAATCCGCAGCCACCAACAAGGAGAATTCTTTTATTTTTCATTATTTGTTAAGCTTATAATTGTTTTGCTAATGTAGTCTACATCTCTCATTGTTAATGAAGGATAGACGGGCAGTGATATATTTGTATTGGCATACTGGCTTGCGTTTAAGTAGTGTTTCCTGGCAAGCCTATATTTTTTTTTATAATAAGACATTGATGGCAAAGGGTGCATATAATGGACACTGATACCTATTTGTTTTTTTTTTAATTCTTCTAAAATCTTATTTCTATTTTTACAGAAAATTTGAAATATAAAATATGAATTGTTTTTGGAAAATGGCGTAAATAAAATTTGTTTTGTTTTTGAAAAATTTTTTACATATCTTTTTGCTATATTAATTCTTTTTTTTAAATTTTTTTTATAAGAAACTATTTGGCCATAACCAAGCGCTGCCTGAAAATCTGTCATTCTATAGTTAAATCCTAGGCTTTTTACATCATAGTCACCAACCACTTTTCGCTCTGACACATCAGTATCTATGCCAAAGGCTTTTAATTTTTTTATTTTATTATAGAAGTTTTCATTATTAGTTACGACGATACCACCTTCTCCAGTTGTAATTTGTTTGGTTGGATAAAAAGAAAAGCAACCTGATAATCCAAAATTACCAACATGTTTGCTTTGGTAAGTTGTTCCAAGTGCATGGGCACAGTCTTCTAAAAGAGTGATATTTTTTTTTTTACAAAATTTTATTATAGGTTTCAAATCACATGGCAATCCAGCCATATGAACCACAATTAGTCCTTTAGTTTTGCTGGTAACTTTTTTTTTAATATAGTCTAAATTTACATTTCCCGAAATTGTTTCAACATCAGCAAAAACAGCCTTTGCTCCTGTATATTCAACTGCATGGGCAGTTGCTGTATGTGTCATTGAAGGAACTATTACTTCATCACCCTTTGAAAATCCAGCTGCAATACAAGATATGTGCAAACCAGCTGTGCAGCTAGAAACTGTTAGGGAAAACTTTGATTTTGTAAATTCTGAAAACTTTCTTTCAAATAAATTTGTAAATTTTCCGTGCGTTAACCAACCACTTTTTATTACACTTTTTACATTTGCCATATCCTTAGCGCTTATAGAATTTTTTGAAAATTTTATATTTTTCATAAATATGATATTTTAATTTTTTTTCCTAATCTTAGAGATTTGTCAGAAGCAAAGCAAACTGTCATGAGATCTACCTGCTCTTTAAAACTAACAATTTCCTTGGTTTTGTTATTAAGCAATGAATCAATAAAATTTTGAATCAATTTTTTTCTGTTTTCTTTATCTGGGTAGTTATTATTTATTTTATTAAAAAAACTTTCTTTATTTTTTTTTTTAAATAAATAACTTCCTGAATAACTGTGTATTAAAGTTCTGTTTTTTTCAAAAATTTTAAGCTCATGAAAATGCTCATATGTTGATGCTGCATTTGAAGTTACTTTGACCAAAACATTATTTGGAAATTGAAAAACATACAAAGCAAAACTTTTTTTAGAAAAAGCTGTTTTTTTTGTTGCTAAATTATTACCGAAAGCTTGCACGTAGAGTGGTTTAGATTTTAACATCCACATAACTAAATCAATCATATGAATACCGGCTCCTAGAGTAATAGAGTAATCTTTTATTTTAGATCTCCATTGCAATAATTTTTCTGGTCTACCCCAAATATAATCTGCTTCTACGTAGTAGATGTTTTTAGTAAAAATTTTTTTTTTAATGATTTTAAATAAAGAATTAACCCTCAATACTAGATTAGAAGTAATTTTAATTTTTTTTTTTTTTTTAATTAAAGAAACTATTTTTCTTAGTTGATTTTCACGAAGGCACATTGGCTTTTCAACAATGACATTTTTATTGGATTTAAAAGATTTTACTATTTGTGAAAAATGAAAGTTATCAAAACTAGCTATTGATACAAGATTAATTTTTTTGTCTAAAAAAATTTTATTTTCATCATTCGTAATTTTAATTTTAGGATATCGTTTCTTTAATTCTAAAATTTTTTTTTTATCTTTTTCGCATATCATCAAGACTTTAGACTTCTTGTACCCCTCTATGGCTTCAAGGTGTTTTATGCCTATACCTGTCCCAATAATTGCAGCATTAATTTTCATTTAATTATTTTTAAAATATTTTTTAAATCTCTTCTTGTGTCTACAGCTAGCTTAATTGAGTCATTTTTTCCAGTGGATAAAAAGTTTTTGATTAAAAATTCTAGGCAATTTCTATAAAAAAATTGAGTAACATGCTCCAATTCGAACTTATTCATTTTTTTTATATTATTTTCTAAAATTGACGTTTTTATAATCTCAACTGACTGCCCATGTGGAAAGCTTCTTGGAAATATATTTGTTATCAAATCATATTTGGGATTTTTTTTATGTAATTTTATAGCTCTATTGATTATTTTTGGCCAAATCAATGGGCTATCTCCGCTTATTCTAATAAAATATTTTTTATTTTTTTTTTTGGCTATTTGTAAAAATCTACTTGCAACATTAGCAAGGCTTCCTCGAAAATGTTTTGTTTTATTTTTTTTTAAAAAAGAAACCAAATTGTTGTCCGATTTGTTTTTTGAGGTAGCAACAATTATATCCGTTACACGTTTAGATTTTTTTACTCTCTCTATTACATGCTGTATTAATGGTCTGCCCTTTATTAAATGTAAAACTTTTTTAGGAAATCTTTTAGAATTCGTACGTGCCTGTATAATTGCTAGCATTTTATTTAAAATTTGTAAAATTTTTGTTTGATATCATTTATAAAATATTTATAAGCTTTTGCTTAATAATTACACCAAAAATACTACTAAATTTTTCAAAATTACTATAATTAAATAATCTAAATTTTATAAGTAACTTACAAAAAATATTACAAAATATAATGTATTTTAAAAATAAAGAGAGAAAACTTGCAATTTTTTTTAATTCAACAGGAGGTTTGCTTGTTTGTAAAAAATGTCAAAATTATATTAAATATTATTTGAATTGTGATGGAAAAATACCTGGCTACAAAAAGATTATAAACATAATAAAAAAAGATTTAAATAAATTTTAAATTAATTGAATGTTTTAATTTTTTGTCAACTTGATATTTGAGAGTTCTGTAAAACTCATCTTTTTCTAAAGATTTATTTTTATAAACTTTAGTATTTTTATAGTTTTTATTATACTTATTCCAATAGTTAGTCGAATTAACATCCTCATCTTTTAGATTGTCATCTGTTGCTACATCAATTTTTACTTTTGTAAAAACTTCCTCTAAAAAAATAAAAATTTTTGCATTGTCTATAATTCTTTTATTCAATCTTTTTATTTTATGGCTTCTCATAATGATTTTTTTTAGCTGTGCTGAGTTTTTTGTTTCATAAGCTATATTTAGACCATAAATGTTGCATTCACTCGAAACTACTGCGGGTATGCCCATTGCTGCGTACTCATAAGCTGCTGTTCCAAAATTTGTATAAATTATACTTGAAACTTTGTGTAAATTAGCTCTTCCCCAGTTTTCTGGAAAAAGTTTTATATGATTTGGATGTATATTTTTTTCAAAAATATTTTTAACTTTTTCTGCATCATCATTTTTAATATCATTAGGATGAGGTTTTACAATCCAATTAATATTACTATTAATTGATGCAAATTTTAACACTTCTCTTAACCATGTATAATTGTCCCTATAAATTTCCCATTTATGATTAAAAAGCCCATCCGTTAAATCATTTGCCATGATAATTCCAATAGGCTTTGATAATTGCCAATTAAAATATTTGCATACATATTTTTTGTCATATTTCTCAAAATAATTTACTTTTTTTACTTTTTTTAATTTTATTGATTCTTGGCTTATATCTTGTGCAACATCTTTTAAACCATTAAATCTATCATTAATAATTTTAGCACCAATTTTAATTGCTTTGCTTTTATATTTTTTCTTTATTAAATCAAAATTTTTCTTGTCATACTTCCATCTGGTTTCTAAAAAATTTTTTACATTATTAATAATTCTAGTAGTAATAATTTTATTTGTACCCATACGTGTTAACATGTTAATTTTTTTCTTTAGTGCATACCCCATAAAAATTGATGGTGGAATAAACTGTGGTTCACTTTGAACAAAATATTTAAATTTATTTTTATTAATTATATTTTTAAATTCTTTTGCATAATGTAAATATATTGCAAAAGTGCTGTAAAACTTTGGTTCTATTTTATCAAAAGTTGCTGTTCTTGTAAATCTTGCCACATGTGAATAAATCATTTTACCAGTAGGAATCCCCTCGTACTTAAACTTTACAAGTTCATTAATATTTTTAATTTTTGACATTATGTAATATGACTTAATAAAATAAGTTAACCTTTTTAAAAAATTTGGTTTTGACTTATAATGTATAAAATTATTTAAACCCTTTTTTAAAAAAAAAATTTTAGAGTATGAATCGTTTTCTTCTAACAACACTGTTATAGATTCTTTTTTAATGTTTGATAAATAAATACCTAACAAATATTCATATTTTAGATAATCATTAATTCCTAAAAACGATGTTATTAATATTTTTTTTTCTTTTTTTTCATTAAATGCAAATTTTGTAAAAAAATTACATTTTTTATCAATCAAATCTAAATTTTTATCACAGAGTTTTTTTTTAAAATTAAAAATTGATATGATGTACTTAATCTCCTGTTTAAGAAATAAAATTATTATTTTAAATATAAACGAAAATTTTATTATTGTTTGTTTCACAGGTGTAATTATTAATTTTTTTTAAATAATTAGCAATGTATCACTTTTGCTAAATTGCTACTCTTATATACACCTCTAGTATCAAAAATTATATTAGATTTTTTTAAGATTAAGTTATAATCTATTTTTGAGTGATCGGTTGTAATTATTACTGCTTCATAATTTTTAATTTTTTTAAAATCTAAGTTATCTAAAGAAAAAATATCTTTCTTATTAAGATTTATACTTTTTATATATGGATCATAATAATTAATAATGAATTTATCTTTATCTAACTTTTCCATCATTGTAATTGCTGGCGACTCCCTGCAATCGTCGACATCTTTCTTATATGCTACACCTATAAACAAAAGCTTTGCTCTTTTTTTTTTTATTTTATTTTTTATTTTTTTTAAAACCCAATTAGTGATGTTAAAATTTGTTTTTGTAGAAATATCTATAAATTTACTTGTCACTCCATTCTTTTTGGCTATCCAGGATATAAAGAGTGGATCTATTGGTATACAATGACCTCCAACTCCTGGCCCAGGTGAAAATGGTCTAAAACCAAATGGTTTGGTTGCGGCTGTATCAATTATATCCATAATTTTAAGGCCAAGCTTATCACATATCATTTTCATTTCATTTACCAAGCCTATATTTACTGATCTGTAACAGTTTTCAAATAATTTTGTAAATTCAGCATCTTCCAATGATTTGGCAAGATAAACTGACTCAAATATTTTCTTATAAAAGCAGCTTATCACATTGACACATTTACTAGATGAACCTGAAATAACTTTAGTAATTTCTGTATATTTTATGTCATAGTCTTTTCCAGGACTTATTCTTTCTGGAGAAAAGCAAAGATAAAAATTTTTACCTATAGATAATTTCTTATTTTTTTCAATTTTATTAAAAAAAATATCTCTTGTGGCTCCAGGATAAACTGTGCTTTCAAGAATAATCATTTGTTCAGGTCTTAAATATTTAGTAATTGAACTTAGACTGTTTTCCACATAAGTCATATTTGGGGTATTTTTTTTTGTAAGTGGGGTTGGAACGCATATTATGATAATATCGCAATCATAAATTTTATCCATATCCCTTATATCAAATAAATTATTTTTATTAATTTTAATCAATCTTTTTTTAGATATTGTATTAATTGTAGGAATATTTTTTTTTAATTTTTCAATTTTTGAATTATTTATATCAAAACCAAATACCTCAAAATTTGCCTCATTTACACACAACAATAACTCCAAGCCAACGTACCCCAGTCCTATAACACCAACTTTTGATTTTTTTTTATTTATCTTATTGATTAAATTTTGCATTTAATAAAGATTTTTATTGCTTAATAAAGTTCATTTTTTTAAAAGTTTTCTAATCTTTTTTTTTCATTTTATTGTAAATAATTTATTTTTTGTTCTTTATTTTCTTTTAACGATTTATCAGCATAAAAACAAATACTCATTAGGTCTATTTGTTCTTTATGAGTCTAATCTTGCTTGAATTATAGCTAACAAAAAAGTACCTTATCCTGATGAAATATTGTAAAAGCTGTGTGCTTCCAAGCACACGACCAAATTTGTTTATTCTACCAAATGGTAATTGTACAGCTTGCGAAACACATGCTTTTAGGCCTAAAATAGCTTGGGGCAAAATGAAATTAGAATTTAAGAATATTATTAAAAATATTAAAAAAAAAAAATTACTTTATGATTGCTTAATACCTGTAAGTGGAGGGAAAGATAGTACTTGGCAGGTCATTTTAGCCAAAAAAAATGGTCTTAATCCTCTTGCTTTTACTTATAAACCAGTAATGAGAACAAATATTGGTCAAAAAAATCTGGATAATTTAAAAAAAATTGGCGTTCATCATATTGAATTTTCTATTAATGAAAAAGTAGAAAAAAAATTCTTAAGAAAAGCTTTTACTAAATTTGGGTCAGTAGCTATTCCAATGCATATGGCTATGTGGGGAATTTCTTATAATCTTGCAAAAAAATTTAAGATTCCTTATATACTTTGGGGGGAAAATTCCGCAAGAGAGTATGGTGGAGGCAAAAAAGATCTAAAACTAAATAGGGTTAATCAAAAGTGGATTCAAAAATATGGAATAAATTTTGGAACCGAAGCAAAAGATTGGATTGATAAAGACCTAACTAGAGAAGAATTGGCACCTTTTATTAAAGAAAAAGTTGATAAACACAACAATCCAATTTCACTTTTTATGGGTGAATATTTTAAGTGGGATCCAAATCAAACTTATAAAGTTGCCAAAAAACATGGTTTCAATATTATTAAAAAAAAACCTAAGACAGGTTTTTATGATTACGCTGATATAGATGACGATCTTATTTCAATTCATCACTACCTAAAAATATATAAATTTGGTTTCTCTAGAATGTACGATAATTTAAGCCTTGAAATAAGAAATAAAAGAATAAAAAGAAAAGATGCTATAAGCATAATTAAAAAGGATAATTTTAAAACTCCAAAAGAAGATATAAAAAAATTTTGCTCTTTTGTTGGTATGACTGAAGATAAATTTTTTAAAATTTGTGAAAATTTCAGAAATAAAAAAATTTGGATTAAGAAAAAAAATAGATGGGTTTTAAAAGTACCTTTGAAATAAATGAAAATAAAAATAAAAAAAAAACCAAGAACTTATTTTGTTGGTTTTGATAATAAAATTCAGATTAACGATTTTGGAAAAATTACACTAAATGCTAATGAGCAAATAACTTTTATTAATGGTAATAAAGAGTATGATTTTGGGATGAAGAGCTGGGGTTATTATTCCACACCCTCAATAAATACAAGACTAAAGAAAAATAGCTATGAAACATTTTTAATTAAAAATATGTCTAATCGGATTTATCTTGTTGTTGTTGATAAATTTAAAAAAAAAAACTTTCAAGAATATATACATCATAATAATCTAACAATTTTACTTAGATTGGATAATTTTACTAACGAAGAGAGTTTAATTAATCAAATAACTAAAATTAGAAAAAAAGATAAGTATTGTAAGAATCTAAACTGTAGAAAAATTAAAAAAAATATCTCAACGATTTTTACATATAATAAACGTCCACTTACAGAACCTGATTATAAAATTAAGAATTATCAAAGAAAAGTGGTTAAGTGTAATATTTGCAATCATTTTTACGGAGATCTTAAGTTTAATATAGAAAAAATTTATAATGATAACTATTCATTAGTCTCGCATGGTGAGGATCTTGAAAAAAAATTTATTAAAATAAAAAAATTAGGAAAAAATTCTGATAACTTTGGTCGTGTTTTAAGGTTTTTAAATTTTTTTAAAAACCAAAAAAATAATAAAATTTCACTTTTAGATGTTGGTAGTGGACTTTCAGTATTTTTAGATGCAATTAAAAAAAAAGTTAGTTGGAAACTGTGTGGAATTGAACCAGGTATCGAATTTGTAAATTTTGGAAGAAAAAAATTAGGACTAGAAATTTACCATTCAAATTTTAAGAAGGATGTATTTAAAAATAAAAAATTTAATATTATTTCTCTCAACAAGGTAGCTGAGCATGTTAAAAATCCATTATTGTTTTTTAAAAATTGCAAAGATGTATTGACTAAAAACGGTTGCATATATGTTGAGGTTCCAGATGGACAAACTGCGTCTGAACAAAGAAAAGCAAAGTATCAGGAAGAATTTGGTGTAGAACACTTGCATATCTTTAGTTTAGACTCTTTATATAACTCTCTTACTTGTGCTGGTTTCAAAATTTTAAAAATTGATAAAATTAAAGAGAAAAGTGGAAAATATACTATATATGCTTTTGCAAAAAAAAATTAATATAAAAAATGACTTTGAGTAAATATTATAATATTGGAAAAAAAATTCTATATCCATTAAATAGAAGCTTAACTGGAGATGGTACTAAAAAAACTTTAGAAATAATTAAAAAAGAATTCCCAAATCTTAAAATTAAAAAGATTAAATCTGGGACAAATGTGTTTGACTGGAAAATTCCATATGAATGGAATATTTCAGATGCTTTTGTTTTAGACAAAAAAGGAAAAAAAATTATAGACTTCAAAAATAATAATCTTCATTTAGTTGGTTACTCAAGACCAATTTCTAAAATTATTAAAAAAGCAGAATTAATAAAGAATATATATTCAATTAAAAATCAACCAAATGCAATTCCCTACATTACATCCTATTATAAAAAAAGATGGGGTTTTTGTTTAAGCCATAATGATAAAAACAAGATTCTAAGAAATTATAAAAAAAATGATAAATTTAAAATAAATATAAAATCTAATTTTAATCATAAAGGCAATATGAATTATGGAGAACTTTTGTTAAAAGGTGAATCTACAGATGAGATCTTAATTTCAACATATGTTTGTCACCCATCTATGGCAAACAATGAATTAAGTGGACCAATTGTTAGCATGTGTTTGATGAATTATTATCAAAAATTAAAAAAATTAAAAAAATCCATTAGATTTATATTTATACCAGAAACCATAGGTTCAATTGCTTATATTAGTTTAAATCTTTCAAGACTAAAAGAAAGAGTGATTGGTGGGTATAACTTAACCTGCATAGGTGATGAACGTCAACATTCTTGTATGTTTTCAAAATATGAAAACTCTCCCTCTGACGAAGCTATTGTAGACGCATATAAGAAACTAAAAATAAAAAAATATAAAGTTTATTCTTTCTTAAAAAGAGGATCTGACGAAAGGCAGTACAACTCACCTGGCATAGATTTAAAGATGTCATCTATATTTAGAACTAAATATGCAGAGTATCCAGAGTATCACACTTCCCTAGATGACTTTAACCTGGTAACTCAAAAAGGTATTGAGGGAGGTTTTAACGTGGCTAGAGAAGCAGTTAACTCATTAATTAATAAGATTATACCAAAAAATGTAATGCTATGTGAGCCTCAAATGGGTAAAAGAGGGTTATACCCAACACTATCAACAAAAGTGAAAAAAAGTACAACAAAAAATTATATGAATTTTCTACAATACGCCGATGGCAATAATTCATTGGAAAAAATATCAAAAATAATTAATTTAAGTGAAAATGAAACAAAAAAAATATTTACCAAACTAAAATCTAAAAAATTAATTTGTTAATTTATTACTTTAAAATCATAAGAACTAGTTTTTTATTTCTTAAATTCAATATATTGAGTATGCTCACAAAATTATGATATATAAAGATTTAATAGCAAAATCATTTAATGAGCCAAAAAAATCTATAAAAGAAAATTTATTATTAGCTAAATTTAACTGGGACTCAATGACTAAAATAAATTTAATAACCATTATAGATAATAGATATAAAAAAACATTAGATTACAGAAAGTTTGAAAAATTGAAAACTTTTGGAGACTTGAATAAATTAATTATCAAAACCCTAAAGTAATGAAAGTTCTTTTTTTTGGTGGTTCTAGTAATATTGCAATTGAACTTGCAAAAAAAATTAGAAATGTTGAAAGCGTAAGTAGGTCACAAACTAAGGTATATAAAAAAAACTATTTACTTAAAAAGTATACAAAAAATAATATTCAAAATATTATCAAGAAGATAAATAAAAAATTTGACAATGTGCTTATTTTTAATGGAAGTTTCTCTTCTTCATTTTTAACAAGTTATATTGAAAAAGATTTTGAAAAAATATTTAATCAAAATTTTAAAATACCACTATTAATTGCCAACAAATCTTTAGAAGGAAAAATTCTAAATAAAGGTGCATCAATATATTTTATTTCTTCTATAGCAGCTGAAAATTATGAATCTGGGAATGCCTACTACAGTATATCAAAGAACTGTCTTAACTTTGCTGCTAAAATTTTAGGAAATGAACAGAAAAATAGAGGCATGAGAGTTAATGTGATTTCTCTAGGCGCAGTTAATAATGAAATGGGAAAAAAAGCAATAAATATAAGCTTAAATAAAATTAAAAAAAATGTTTATAAAGATGACTCTTATTTAAAAAAAATTATAAAAATTATAAAAAATAAAAAAATAAATCTTAGAAAAATAATAATTAAATGATTGAGATATCAAAAATTTATTTTACGCTTGGAAATAAAGTTGAAAAAAATGAAGAAGTGGAAAAAGAATTGGGATTGAAAAAAAATTCAATAAAAAAATTGACTGGAATTAATAAAAGATATTTAGCAAATAAAAATCAAAGCTCAGAAACTTTGGCTCTTAAGGTTTGTAAAAAAATAAAACCACACGAAGCAAAAAAAATAACTCATATAATTAGCGTTACAAATACTCCCTCTATAAGATTTCCAGGTATATCTAATTACGTATCGAGTAGCCTGAATATTGAAAATGTATTATGTATAAACTTAAATTCAGGTTGTACAGGTTATGTTGATGCTTTGATTTTAGCTTATAATTTCATTAGTAATGACAATAAGTCAAAAATATTAATAGTTACAACTGATACATATTCGAGATTTATTAATAAAAAAAATAGATCAATTAAAATTCTGTTCAGTGATGGTGCATCAGTATCAATTATTAAACATAAAAAAAATGGGCTAAAGTTTATTGATAGAAAAAATTTAAACATTTCAAATACTCAGGGAGACTTGATTTTTGAAAAAGGTGAAATTAATATGAACGGACCTGCTATAGTTTCATTAACATTGAGGCATGTTCTTCCTGAAATAATCAGGTACTCAAAAAATATTGACAGTTTGTTTATACATCAAGCAGGAAAGATAGTTATTAATTTGATTAAAACTAAATTAAATAAAAAAATATTTATACCAACAAACTATGAAAAGTATGGAAACTTAGTTTCAACATCAATACCCGTATTAATTTCTGAAAATCTTAAAGAATTAAAGAAAAGTAAAAAAATACTCCTTTGTGGATTTGGTGTCGGTTTATCTATTTCGATATTAAAACTAGGAAGATAAGTTTTTATTAGTTAAATAATATTTGTCTCTTTGAATTTTTTTTGAAATAAAATTTGTCACTTTGCAAGTATTCATTTTAATTACCGTGTAATCATTTTCTTTAAATGTAATTTTTTTTATAAGTTTTTCATTTATTAAATCTCTTTCACAACAGCTCCAATCGTTCTTAATTTTATTATTTCTTGAAAAGTAGCTAAATTTCTTTTTAACAATCTTATTATTCTTTCCAATTATCTTTAGTTTTAAAATTTTGAACTTTCGATAATTAATATGATGTTTTTCTTCTGAGTAGTGGCAAAAAGTACCTCCTCCGTGTAAATTTAAACCTATTGCTAAATTACAAACATCCTTTGATTTACACAGCCATTCCCAAGTTGATCCCTTTCCAAAACTAGATTTGGAATTATGATTGGGAACTTTAGATTGATTTTTACCATAAATTGCCACTGAATGAATTGGGTGGACTGTTCTTCTAGTGGCTATATTTTTTCTAAAATATTCAGATAAAGCACCAGACTCACTTTTAGATTCTTTATAATTCCAGATGTTATCTTTGTTATTAAATGTAAAAGTAGGAAAAATATAGGTTTTATTTTTTCCCAATCCTTCTCTCATTATATTCCAAAGTTTTTCTAGTGAGAAATTTTTGAAAATTAAACCAGTTATATCGGAGTGAATAATAATAAAATTTTCTTCAATTTGAATCTTTTTGAAGTTATTGGCAATTTGTTTTTCAGTCTGCATTTACGATATTATAATTAATTTTTTTTATACGCACAAATCATACTAAATTATCTGCTAGTAATAGTAATAGCTTAGTATAATTTTTATTTTAAATAAAAAAATGTTTGTGATAAACATAAATCATATTCATTTCAATAAAGCCATTTTTTTTATAAAAATTTTTAGCAGATGTATTGTCCGATTGTGTTCCAGCAATTAATGTTACGTTTTTTTTGTACATAAATTTATTGTTGATATAGTTAATTAAAGATGTTGCCACACCTAAATTTTGTGATTTTTTTCTTGTTGCTAAAATATCTACAATTAATTTTTTTTTATTTATTTTCAACAATAAAAAACCAAGTATTTTTTTATTTTTATTAAGTGCAACAATCATTTCATCACCTCTTTTTTTAGAAAAAAAATTCATAACCCAGTTTTTTCTAATATTTTCTCTAAAATGTGATGGCAGCTTTTTATCATTAAAAAATCTAGAATTTGATGTTTTTTCTAATGCAATTTTTTTAATTTCTGTTGCGTCTTTTTTTCTTACTTTTCTGCAATTTAATATTGATTTTTCTTTACCTTGGCTTATTTTTTCGAAGTTAATAAGTTTACAGACTAATTTTGCATTAAGTTTTTTTCGGTAAGCTTTATTTAATTTTTTTTTATTTTTTATAGTTAAAAAAAAAGGTTTTTTTAATCTATTTATTTCCAAAAGATCTTTTTCTTTTTCTATATTTTTACCTATAAAACTTTTGGTACCTAAGTGTTTTGTAATAAAATTATCTTTAGTTATCTTATCCATTTAAAATTTTTTCAGTGCATAAATCAAGCCAATTGAGCTATTAGTACTGGTCAGCTACACGCATTACTGCGCTTCCACATCCAGCCTATCAACGTGGTGGTCTACCACGGCTCTATAGGAAGAACTAG
>Ga0209223_10000839_pt1 | contig 35048 bp, 27 predicted proteins | sample COG_06_FD_184750 | JGI IMG/M metagenome (GOLD analysis project Ga0209223, IMG submission 184750) | Pelagic Microbial community sample from North Sea - COGITO 998_met_06 (SPAdes) (version 2) | ecosystem: Environmental > Aquatic > Marine > Neritic zone/Coastal water | place: Helgoland, sampling...
GACGGTTTTAAAACTAGAATACTGGCTAAAATTACCGCAATGACTATCATACAATTTATTAATAAATTTCATTTTGAACGAAATATTAATAATCTTAAAATTAATATAACCTAAATGCACAACGGGTATAGGTAGTTTTTTCGCATGATTTAATAGTGTAACTGTTCAGAGTAATTCTCAGGCAATTGAACTTGATTTAAGAGTTCTTCTAGGTTTCCATCAAATGTTTTTTTAATTGCATGCCCGTTTCTTGATAATCCTTTAAAATTACCTTTATCTACAAGATTCCATAAAGCATATTTTGCTTTACCGTTTAGTGTAAATAATCCAAAATAATTTTCTGAACCTCCTGGGTTATTTGCATCTTTCCAGGGCTCATCAAAGGCTTCAAAATAAAAACAAGACATGTTGTTTGAGTTTGTCCATTCTCTCATTAATTTATAGAACAAGGCTTCTTTATATTCATCTGTAGCTTTTGAGCCTTCATTTCCATATAGTTCATTCGAGTAGCTTGCCCAGCCTGTTTCACCAATGTGAATGGGCTTATTGGCACCAATACTTTCCATATGTTTTTTTACATTATCGTATTGAGATATGGCATAATTCTTTGATCTTAACATCAAAGAATCGATTTTATGACTGGAAGTAAGTTTAGATTCATCATTTTCTAGGCCCCAAAATACTGGGTGGTAATGGGTGTCGTGCATGGGGTATGTATGCATAGAAATATAATCAACAGCATGAATCAATTTATTTAAATCTTCTGTGTGGTATTCTCCATCACCTCCACCCCAGGAAGCAAAATTATCAGAGCTGGTAATCCAAACATCAGAAGATAATTCACCTGACTTTTTTAGTTCTTGCAAATGATTTACCCATTTTAAAATAACATCGGGTTGCACATAATAGCTTGTTGCCCATTTTACCATTGCTTCATTTCCAACGGCAATAATTTTCACAATATCGGCATGTTTTTTAGCTAGAGCAACGGCCCTGTTTATTTCGTCTATATTGAACTCACTTTCTTGATTATGATCGACTGGGTGCTCTGTCCAAGCGTTTTTGCAATCTATCCATGCCCCGAGCATTACATACATTTCAAAATTTTCGTTCTCTTTTTTTAATTCTGTGATCGCTTGTAAAACGTTTTTTGCTTGGTCAAGTTGAACATTATAAGTTCTGATAATCTTTACTCCCATAGCAGCAAGAATTTTCATGTCTTCTTTTAGTTCTTCTAGACTAGGTTGAATGGATCTAGAATTTTGACGATAACCTCCATAGGACATCGCTAAGTAATTTGGATTGCCTAAGATCTCTGAAGCAGTTTTATTCATAGTTTTATTCTTATTTGAACATCCTAAAAGAGAAAAGCTAATAAGTACTAGAAGCACTGATTTATTAAATTTTCGCATTTGTAAAGAGCTTATTTAATGATTGATACGACTATTTGTTCAATTTCTCCAGAGCGATTGAAAAGTTTACTACTTAATTCTTGTCCGAGTTCTATATGATCAATTGAAATTTTTTCTTTGTTTGAAAGTGTTATTTCTATGGCATTTTTGTTGCTTACTTTGTAGATTACTGGAGTCTGACAATAGGTAAAACACAAAGAGTTTTCCTCAATCAGTAATTCTTTATATTCTCCAAGAATATTTTTATAATTGAATTTTTTAGCTTCCTTTAAAAACTCTTCCTTTCGGAGCATAGAAGGGTTAAAACCAATGCTTCCGTTTTGAACATAAACTCCAAGCTCACCGAATCTGCTTAGTAGATCTTCTTTTACTTGTCCAGTCATTCCTGGTTGTTGCGCTCCTTTTCCACCCGGTGTATGAGAGTAAGCGTCTGTAGGAAAAGCACCATATAGTTCCGGAGATTTATGTACTCCAATTCCTTCATTCGCCTCGTAGTAATGGTCAAATAATCTTCCAATGATTTTTGAATCTTCTTTATTTGCAACAGCTGATAAACAGGTTTCTTGAATGCTTAAAACGAGTTTAGACACCATATGCCAGTATATAGATCCTAAACCTTCATATCCGAAGAAAGTACCTGATCTTCCTGTAAAAGATTTGTGATCAAAAATTTCTTCAAAGGACTGTAACAGATAATCAGTATCTTTTTCTACCAATTCTCCATAGGTAATAGGCAACATAGTTAAAGCTGCTTTAAGACTGTCAGCATTATTGAAATTCGCATTGAAATGATAGTTGCCGTTTGCATCTATTTCTATAATTTGTTTGTTGCCATCGTTTAGTAATTGTGCTAAAAGTTGAGATTTGTCAACCGTACTTTTCTTGATGTTGTTTTTAAGAGAAAATCTTGGAAGCTCTTTGTTCGGATACAAAATATAGCTGTATTGATCTTCTCTAAATAGTGCACTGTTTTTTAAAGCATCTAATAATTCTAAAGAACTTTTCCCTGAAATGAAACCAGAACTTAAAACGGCAACTTGCCCTTCTAACATTTCTGGTAAATATGAAATAGAAATCTCATTATCATTTTCAATCGTCATTAGATTATAGGAATGAAAAAGATTGTCTTTTCTTTTGTTGGCAACGATCGTTTGATCTAAATATTCTTTTGTTAAAGCAAAGAAGTTTAGTAGCTCTGACTTTGTAATCGATTTTTTATTACTTGTAAATCCATTTTTATAAATAGAATTTCTATAGTCGCTTCCAGCTTTTCCTAATCCATCTAAAACCTTTTTTCTGTCAGAATCAGATATGTTGGAATTTAAAATGGCTTTGTTTTCTGTCAAACTTTTAAAAACTTGATGGAAAAACAGTGCCAATTCTTCTGAAACCCCATTGTCTTCATGGTTGGTTTTTTCAACTACCTCTTCAAAAAAGTTAAGAAATCTTCTCAAGTAATACAAGGTAACCATAGAAACCCCATTACCAACCAACGCATTGTTGGCATCATTCCATTCAGGTCTTTGTGTATTCATCCAAATTCCTCCTTCAGGAATAAAATTTGAAACTTTTGCCAACACCGTTGCCAATAGTTTTTCAATCATATTCACCTTATAAACTGAATGGATTTTGTCGGTAATCAAGGCTCCGTCAGCACCAAGTTGTTCTCTTTTTTGATGGATTTCGTGGTCTAATTCTTCGTCAAAAACAATAGTGTCCTTAGAGTTTTTAAGGATGTTTTCGTAACTCTTTATTTTATAAGGAACATTTGCATACACAAAAATTTCTTGCTTAAAATAGGTCTCTAATTTATTAGGATAATGGTTTTCAATAAACTCTAAAAATTTTAGAAGATAAATGATCTGATGATCTCCCCAATATCCAATGTATGACCATGGGTCATTTGGCTCAATAGTTTCCCAATCGAAACCATCTTTGGTAACTCTATAAGGATTGTAGCCATCAAAAGTAGTAGCATTCAAAAATTTATGAATCATGCTATCAATAAATTCTGGATAGGAGTGGGCAAGTGCTTCCCAGTTTTGGAAAATATCGCGCCAGTTTCCTTCATAGTCTAAAATTTTAGATCCGTCATCACTTGTGGTGTTGATAGAGAATTTGTTCCAAGGTCTGCTTGGGTCTCCATGTCTTCTACTAAATTTTAAAGGCATATACTCAAAAGCAAGTCTGATAAAGTTTTTGTCCCTATCATTTTCTGCAAATTCCTTTAAAAATTTTAGTGTAAAAAGTTCAGGGAGTTCATTGAGAACTTGTTCTCTTTTTTTGAAAACTTTTTTATTTGCTTTAGAGATGTATTGTATAAAATCTTGTTTTTCTATGTTGTAGTCATTATCAAAAATTCCACCTCTCATGATGTTAAAAAGTGTGTTTGAAAAATGTCTTGTATTTCTCAATTTATCTGCAGACAACTGAAGTCCGTCCGAAGTTGAGGTAAGATCAATTAAATTTTGAGTTCCTAGTTCAATATCATGTTGTAAAACGGCCGACAGGTCTTTATCTGATTTGATCAAATTAGAGATTTCTACGATGTTGACCATGGTTTGGTTTACATTGGCAACGAGCATCCATTCTTTTTGTTCTTGAGGATACAGTTGGATTTCTGTCGCAATAAAATAAGCCCCTTTTTCTGCTTTGACATCTTCTTCCTGGTGCAATTCCTTGCCTTTTCTAAAATCATTTAATTGAGTAGAAGAAATCAAATGGGTTGGATTATCTAATCCTGTTGACCAAGCGATGTTTGCTTTTAAGGCTTCACTAGGTTCAGCTTTATCCACAATGATAGCACTCAACGCATAGATCCCCAAACCAACTTCTGATTCCAATTCTCCTTTTTTATATGCATCTACAAGGTTACTTCTGCTATTTTGCAAATCTGTAGTTACTCCAGCTGGAATTATATTCTGAATCCCATCAAGCAGTTTTACCGAAATTGAATCTTCGGAATTGTTGATCAAGGTAGACTTTTTTACAAATCCATATTGATTACTTGAATTCCATTGGTATCTGAATGTAACCCCTAAATCGATGTTGATCTCTTCAAAAATTACTTTGTTTCCATAGCTGTTTTTGTATAAATTTCGCTGCGTGTTATAAAGTCCTTCTTGACGGATAGAAAAAGGTTCCCAAAGAAAATTAGTTCCATTTTTTTGGACGTGAAATATCGATTTACTTCCCGTGATGTCCGATGATTCAGTGATTTTGTCATCTGTATAATAAGGGAACAAAGAAAATTCTGAATTTTTTCTTCCCGCAGTCAATCCACCATTGCTAGAAATAAACATCCAGTGGTTAGAGTCACTTACGATACTCATAAAAAATGGACGCATTTCATCACTATTAGTGATTTTATAATATTTTTCGTTTTCAAAAGAAATCAATTTACCTTCAATTTTGTTAGATTCTAAAGAAGCTTTTTTCTTTTCTAGGTTGATGTCAGTAGTCTTCATTATATGTGATTAAAAACAGTAATATCGCACTGTTATTATTAGTTATTCAATTAAAAAAGGAATGTTTGTAGTTGCCACATTGTTGTCTTCATCATTTGCATATACAAACAATCTATAGGCACCTTTGTTTGGCGTTTTAAATTCAAATTTTCCTTCCGCTTTTTTCAGTACTTCTACCTCAATTCCAACAGGTTTTTGCTCTAAATCTCCACCATCTTTTAGATCTGTACTTTCTTTCAATATTTCCCAGGTGTAGGTTATTTTATCATTGTCAGGATCTTCAACAACGATAGAGGCACTTGCTGAGGTATTTGATTTTAATTTGATATTATGGTAAGCTGTTTTTCCATTTAGATGGAAACTTTTCACCTGAGGAGATCTATTTTCTGGCCATTTGTTATTCCAGATATAATGCATAACATCTACAGATTCAGTTTCTTCTCCTTTGGCTGAGAATATTCCATACCATGTGGGTGTTCTCTCTTGTTTTTGCCCCCATAAAAAAACATAAGAACCCAAACATTGCGTTTTGTCAACGGCAATAGCTTTGTTATATCTATCTAAGTATTTGGCTGCTTTGATCGTACTGTTTTCTTCAATAGGAGCTCCCCATTCAGTAGTTGGAACTTCCCAATGACCAGTTGCTCCCCATTCTGTTACAATATAAGGCCCCGTCCACCCAAACTTTTTTATTCTCATAGGTAGTTCTGGTAAATCGGCATACAATTGAATAGATAATACATCTAAATCTCCACATCTGCTTTTTATGAGATCCACTTCGTTTTGTTGTATTCCTGCAAGCGTAGTAGTGGTTAAATGATTTGGGTCTATTTCATGGATCATTTTTGAAATATCATTAACGGCATTCCAAACCTTAGGATTGGTGTGATGCAAATTCAATTCATTTCCAATGGCCCAAATAAGAAGAGCTGGATGGTCTTTTAATTTCAATACCTCGGCTTTTACCCGTTCAAACTGTTCTTTCACTGCAATTTCATCATCGTAGTCAAAACCATGTCGTTCTCTGGCAATTTCAATACCCATAGTTACATAGAGACCTTTGCTAAAAGCAATATCTAAGACTTCTTTTCCGGATTGTTTACCGTTATTCGTTCTCCAGGTTCTAAAGGAGTTCGCATTATGATTTGCCAATGCGTCTATCGCTCCAAACTCTAAACCAGCTCCTTTTATATAGAAAGGCTCATTATTGACCTTTAGTTGAAAGGATCCGTTTAAGTTTTCAATGGTAACTTTTGCAGGTTGCATTTGTTGTGCATTATTAGTTGTTCCTATCAATAGGAAAACAGCAACGAATATAATTGTATGGAATGTTTTCATTTAATTTGGTATTAATAGGTTTTCAATTTCTTCTAAACTTCTTTCTTTAGTTTCTATCACATACTTGTAGACAAAAATCAAAGAAAGTAGCGCCATGATGGCATAAATGGCGAACGTAACTGTTGGCCCAAGGTTTGTAAGCTCCCAAGGGAAAAATTGCGTTACAGTGTAACTAACAAGGGAGTTGAAAAATCCAACAACTGATATAGCGATACCTTTGATGTTTCCAGGGAAAATTTCTGAGAGCATGGTCCACATAACGGGTCCTAGAGAGATGGCAAATGCAGCCACATATAACAATATGGCGAGCAAAACTAAAGTTGCATTGATTGTAATCAGATTTTTGATTTCATTTTGTTTGAATTCTTTCAGCTGAGGTATGCTCAACAATGGGTCTGCAGCTTTAAATAAATCGTTTTGGGTTGTATATTGTGATCCTTCTAAGGACGCAATTGCATTTTGAATTTCTGTATTTTGAATTTTTTGTAAATTATTTTGATTGATGTCATACGTTGCATTATTAAAGGCAATTGTGGCCATGGTAAGTGCAACAGTCATGGTTGCTGTTCCAATAATCAACAAAGGTTTTCTTCCCAAGCGATCAATAAGTACAATTGCTACAAAAGTGAATACCAAATTGATCAAGCCAACAACAATTGCCTGTAAAAAAGAAGCGTCTGAACTACCACCTGCTTGTTCAAAAATTGTAGGGGCGTAATAGAAAATAGCATTGATTCCTGTAATTTGTTGAAAAAAGGCTAGTCCAAAAGCGATCAATAGAATTTTACTAAACTTACTTTTAAATAGTTCTGATAGGGTTCCTGTTTTTGTCTTTTTGTCTTTTCCTTTCATAATTTCTTCAATCGTTTCTATCGCAAAATCTTTACCCCCAATTTTGATGAGTATAGCCTCCGCAAGAGATATTTTATTGAGTTTCTGAATCAGCCATCTTGGACTTTTGGGAACAACAAATAGGGCATTGAAATATATAATTGCTGGAATGGCTTCTACCCCAAGCATCCATCTCCAGCTGTCACCATCTAGATCCTTTAGATAATAATTTGAAAAGTATGCTACAGAGATACCCAGAACTATATTCAGTTGATTTAGAGAAACCAAGCTACCTCTTAGTTTTGGCGGAGCAATTTCAGCAATATAAATCGGTGCGATTAAAATAGCAGCTCCAATTCCAATTCCTCCTATGATTCTAGCGATGATAAAAATATAATATTCGGTCGATAAGGCCGACCAAATAGCAGAGATTGTAAATAAAATTGCTGTAAAAATTAATATTTTCTTTCTTCCGTATTTGTCACTTAACGGTCCGGCAAAAATATTCCCGATCATTGCACCAAAAATGACACAACCTACAGAAAATCCTAGTTCCCAATCAGACATTTCAAAATAACTTCTTATACCTCCAACAGCTCCAGAAATAACCGCGCTGTCAAATCCTAATAAGAATCCTCCTAGGGCAACTATAAAACTGATGGTAATTGTATAAGATTTTTGCATAGTAGTTGGGTTTAGTAGTTAATCTTAGTTGGTGGGTTTCAAAATTATTGTTTGAATTGAGTGAGCAAGGGCAGATGTGCTTGCCGTTCTTCCTTCTAATTCAATGCTAAAACTTTGATTCGCTTCGCCTTGGTTCATAACAATAATAACAATGCTGTTATCTTTGTTTTTAAAGGCTGTTGATACTATTTGGTTTCCACTAGAGACACTCGAGATTCTTTTGGCTCCAGGTCTAATGAATTTTGAAAAATGACCGATATAATAGTAAGAATTTGTAAAAGTCAATTCTCCTGAATCTGTATTTCCATGTACAGGTGAAAAACATAAATTTCCCACATGGTTTGGCCCTCCGTTTTGATCTAAAAGAATATTCCAGTCGGTCCAACCTACAGTCCCGTTGTTAAAATCGTTGATCATTGATTTTCCGTAACGTTCTGCTAGTTTTGGATCTTCATTTATGATTCTATTGATATCATAACTTTCATTGCAACCTTCTGTGAAAAGTAATTTCTTGTCAGGGTACGCTTCTTGAACATTTTTAACTTGATCAAACATTGGCTTTCCGTCTTTCCAGTCTTCATACCAATGAAATCCTGATCCCCATGCGTACTTTGATGCTTCAGGATCATCAAAAATAGTGTTAGCTCTTTGAAACAATAAATCTCTGTTATGATCCCAAACGACTATTTTTTTATCTCCTAGTCCTTTGTTTTTAAGAGTTGGTCCAAGATTGTTTTTTAAGAAATCTCTTTCTTCTTCAGCAGTATAAATACAGGATTCCCATATTTGTTTTGCCATAGGTTCGTTTTGTATGGTCAATCCCCAGATAGGGATTCCTTCTTTTTCATAAGCTTTGATAAACTTAGCATAATAGTTAGCCCAGGGTTGGTAAAATTCTTTTTTTAATTTCCCTCCCAGTAACATATTATTGTTCGTTTTCATAAAGGCAGGTGGGCTCCAGGGACTTACGTAAAAAGTAAGTTTGCCTCCAGCTTTTTTTATAGCCTTTTTAATAAAAGGTATTCTAAGCTCTCGATCCTGTTCTATAGAAAATGTTTTAAGCTCTGTATCGCCTTCTTCGATATAAGTAAAACTTTTCGAGCCGAAATCACAACTATGAATAGAGGTTCTCCCAAGACTATATCCTATTCCTTTGTCTTTGTCAAAGTAGCTTTCTAAAACTTTCTCTTGCGCTTTTTTAGGCAGTTTAAAAAAAGTTTCAGCAGACGCATCTGTTAAAGCTCCTCCAATACCAAGCAAGGTTTGAAATTGTCTTTTTGGGTTTACTACAATTACTACATCAGTTTCTGTTGCTTGTTCAAAATCAGAAAATAAAATATTATCTGTTTCTGTAAGTTTTAATTCGCTTTTATGAGCTGTAGTGTATATGTTCGTTTTATATTCGATTGTGGTTTTCTTTGGTGTTGAGAAAAATAAAAACAAAAGTAAAACGGGTGCACAAATCACCAATAGAACTCTTTTTTTGTGTAAAAAAAATGCCATAATTGTAAAGTAAAATGTTGGTTTAAATTGATTAAGTAAAAAGTGGGAAACCATAGATTTCCACACCTTTTCGCTTAACCAAACTTAATTTTAAGTTTATGTTGTTTTGAGGTTATTGATATACTCTTACGTAATCAATTTCCATAGTGCTTTCAGTGAATGAAGATGGGATATTACCTCCTAAGTCACCACCCATAGCGATATTTAAGATTAAAAATTGTTTAGCCGTGTAGGGCCAGTTGTTCGTGTTTTTATCCGCAGGGTTGTATGTGAAATGTTCAACACCATCTACTGTGAATTCAATTTTTTCAGGTGTCCATAAAATTCCATAAATATGAAATTCAGAGGTAGCATCTTGAATGTATTGCTCTTCACCGAAATATCCACCCCCATGTCCTGCATTATTGTGAATTGCACTTGAAGTCCATCCGGGTCTGTTACCAACATGTTCCATAATGTCAATTTCTCCACATTCTGGCCAACCTACAGAAGTTATGTTTTCTCCTAGCATCCAAATGGCAGGCCATGTTCCACCACCAGAAGGTAGTTTCGCACGCACTTCAACTTTTCCATAGGTAAAACTAAATTTGTCCTGCGTAAGCATTCTTGTAGATGTAAATTCGGCACCACGGTAATCTTCTCTTCTTGCAGTGATTTTTAATAATCCGTCTTCAATAATTACATTATCAGGGTCATTAAATTTATAGTATTGTTTTTCATTATTTCCCCATCCGTTGTCTCCAACATTATACGTCCAGTTATTAGAACATGGACTTCCGTCTTCATTGAACTCATCTGCCCAAATTAAGACATCATTGTTACCAGTAGGTGTATTTCCTGTTCCTGCTGGACAAGTTGAATTTTCAGAAGGTGGGGTGATAACTTCACCTCCGTTTCCATCATCTGAACTTGAACAATTTAGAAGTAAAATTGAAAAAGTAAGGATAAAAAATGGTCTAAACATATTTCAAAATTTTTAGTTAACTCCACGCTATTAAAACGTGGAGTTTGTTAAATATGATAGTTTCTCTTAATGGAAATAGATATTGTCAATAAATACTGTTCCACCTGATGATTCTAATACAATCTGAGTTACTCCAGAAAGATTTGTAGTATAATCTGACAATGGAATATTTATTGATTGCCATGATCCTGTTACAATATCTCCAACACTTTCAATATCTTCTTTAGTAGCTCCATCTGGCTCAGCGGTATTCACAAGTTTTATAGATAATGCAGAAGCATCAGAAGTATAATAGTCAATATGAACATAAGTTTTAGCACTTACATCAGTCGGATTATCATAGCTCGTCACAATTCCAGTATAATTAAACAAACCATACTCTAAAGTTGCATTTCCTGAGATAGAAATGGTTTCTAGGGTTGTTGTTTGACCCCATCCTGGGTTCCATTCACTAATCGCGATATCTGTATATGCATCACTAAAGATAGAAATTGTGTTTGTATCTGTTGGTGTAGGAGCTGGGCTTGTTGGTGTTGCAACAATTGGGCAACCATCGTTTTCTACAGGTCCTGCTTCATCTTTACATTTGTCAATAGAATCAATTACACCATCTCCGTCAGAATCTGGGACAGCAATTCCCCATTCAGCTCCTTCAATATTGTCAAACCAATAAGTTCCTGCAACTGGAGTTCCAAAGTCAACAAATAAAGCCATTGTAGCATATTGGTCTAAAATAACATCAAGAGCTCCATTTGGGTGACTACCCACTACGCTGTTAGAATGGAAATCAAATGTAAGTGTTTGCCAACCGGTATCCGCTGTTGAAGTTGTTAATACCTCTATTGCGAAAATACCATCTTGCTCTGTTTTTGTGTTTTCTAATTTCAAAAGAATATCTCTTGCTAATCCTTCACTTTGGTAGTACTCAACTGTGATGATTCCTTTTGTTCTTACATCAATGTAGTTGGCAGGGTTGATTGAGAATGCATCCCAGTTACCAGCACCATTATAAACGGCAACACCTACGTTTGAGGCAGAACCATCCATTCCTGTTTGAGATTCAACTGTAATTACAGCACCACCTCCAGCATCATCTCTTAAGTTTAAACTAGCTGCATCTTCAAAATCTGCTAAAACAGTTGCTGCTTCGAAAACAACTGCATGAGATTTTGTTTTTGATACGTCCGCGGCGTTTGAAGCAGATGCTGTAACAGTAATGTCATAAGTACCTGATTCTTCAGCGTAAGTATAAGTCGCTTTTGGTCCACTTGATGCGATCACATCTTCGTTACCTGTTGCCATCGGGTCATTGAAATCAATTGAATATGAAGTTCCTCCGTTAGAAGAAGGTGTAACTCCAACTGCATTTCCATTGTCATTCTCCTCCGTAATTACAAAATCTAAGTTTGTAATGGTTGTAGCATCTCCTCCGCTACCTTCGTCGTCACTTTTACAAGCTATAGTCAAGCTTAATCCTAGTAGGATATACATCCCGTTTTTTAGTAAATTCATAATGTCTGTTTTTAATTTAGTTTGTATTTGGTTTTTGCGTTATTGTTCTTCAAATTTGATGTTGTCGAAATAGATGATATTATCTGAGTTTCTTGAAGTGTAATCAGGAAATACGATCAGTTGATCAATATTACCGGTTGCTCCAGCTCCAATGCTACCAGATAAGTCAAATGTTAATTCTTCCCACTCATTAATTTTAGTATTCGCTACTTTTATTTCCAATTGAGCATCACCGCTTGCCTCAGCAAACTTTAATCCAACATCACTGATAACCGTTTTGTAAACCATTATTTTAACTGTGCTGTTGGTTGCATCGAATTTAAAAGTCCCGATATCTTCACCATGTTTGGTCTCACAACCAACCCATGCTGCTCCTTCTGACAACGCGGTAAATTTTGCTACGTTGGATGATGTATTTATTCCACTTTTAAAAGGGTTTTCTACAATTTCTAATGCCGGGTTGGATCCGTTTTCAAATACGGTCCAAGTCCAGTCTGCTCCAAATCCTATCGTTTCAAAGTTGATAGGGAAAAATGGTGCTACCGTTGAAGGCACCACAACTTCTTCTTCTTGTTGTTCTTCTTGGTCAATCTCATTTGTGTCTTCATTACTGCTGCATGAGACAGTGGCAAAAAGGATTGATAATAGCAGTATGTTTTTTTTAAAAAAAGTCATAGTTTTAATTTTAGTATCCAGGGTTTTGTCCCCATCTTTCGACAGCTCCTGCTAATTCAAGTTCAATAAGTGGAATTGGAAACAATTCATTTTTGTTTGCTACGAAACCATCAATGGTACCATCAGCATTGCCAGTTCTTACCAAGTCAAAGAATCGATGTCCTTCCCCCATAAGTTCAAGCCTTCTTTCTTGTAAAATGTTTGCAAGAGTAGCATCAATTCTATTTGTGGTGTTTCCAAAAGCTCTATCTCTAACAAGATCTAAGTAGCCCTTTGCTTTAGTAGCATCTGGAGCCGCTTTTTGAATATTAGCCTCAGCTGCCATTAAAAGGACATCAGCATATCTAATAGCTCTGTAATTGTTAGGATTCGTTAAGTTGTTGTCTCCTAACCCTAAATCTCCTTTTCTAGGAAGATATTTTCTATTGTATAATTTCGTCTCTCCTCTACTAGGTTGGTAACTGGTAGCAATAGCTTCTGCGTCAAAAATAGTAGCATCCTTTCTTAAGTCACCAACAGTAAAAATACTTGCAGCTTCAGCAGTAGGAGTATTGAATCCGTAACCTGAATCAAAAGTAGGACCTACATATTCTCTTACTCCACTAAACCCTACGGCTACATTTCCTTCACTACATTGTAAACAATCAAATCCAGCACCTTCTACATCTGTATATTGAACTTCAAATATTGAACCGTCTGCATTTTCACCTGGGTGCTCAAATATGTTGCCGAAATTAGATGCTAACGTGTAATTTCCGTCAGAGATAACTTGATCAAGAACAGTGGCAGCATCTGTGTATTTAGCAGCATCAAATGTTCCGTGATATAGATAAACTTTTCCTAGTAGGGATTGAGCAGCCCCTTTGGTTACTTTATACTCTAAATCTTGAGTCGTGTTTAGTAAACTAACAGCTTCAATTAAGTCTGCTTCTATTAAGGCATAAGTATCGGCTATAGTTGCCGTTCTAGAGATTGTAAATTGTTCTCCAAACTGCATTCTTTTGTTTTGGATTCTTCCATCTTCAACTAATAATGGTAATGGCCCAAACCATTTTGCCAATTCAAACGTAAAATAGGCTCTCAAGAATAGTGCTTGACCGATCATGTCATTTTTTGTGTCAAATTCGATGTTGTCTCTGAATTCAAGCATATAGTTTGCTCTGTTTAGTCCAGCATACATCCATCTCCAGATATCTCTCAATTGTTCATTGACATCATTGTGAACCATATTGTCAATATCCTGCATAGAAGGACCATCAATATTATCTGGATCACCTCCTGCTAATATGTTGTCTGAAGCAATTTCCCCAACCATAACGTTCCAAAAAGAAGCTTGTAATAAATCGTAAACTCCAATTAAAACATCTTGGTAATCTTGTTCTGTTTTAAAGAAATCATCGGAATTTGGATTTCTTGAAGGCACATCAATAAAATCATCGCTACACGCAGTAAGCGTTACAAAGGCGATAATGAAACCTGTAATATATATCTTGTAATTTTTCATAATCTACGTGTTAAAATTTTAAGTTTAGGCCTAACATATATGTTCTTGCAACAGGATAAAATCCTTTATCAATACCAGCTCCTATAGGTGCTCCTGAGGATGCTCCCGCATCGTATCCTTTGTAATTTGTAAATGTGTATAGGTTATTTACGGATACGTATAATCTCAATCTATCCAATCCAATTTTTGAAACGGCATTTTCTTGGAAGGTATATCCTGCTTGCACGTTTTGAATTCTTAAGTAAGAGGCGTCTTCAACGTATAAATCTGAAAAGTTGCTGCTTTGTGGTGTTCCTCCTGTACTTAGTCTTGGCACATTTGAGTTGGTGTTGGTAGGTGTCCATCTGTCCAAATTGTAAGTTCCTTTGTTGGCTTCTAAAATTTGACGTTCGTAGTCACGTACCATTTCGGCCCCTAAAGAAGCAAAAGCAGAAGCACTGAAATCAATGTTTTTATAATTGAAACCTAAATTTAATCCCATCGTAACATCTGCTATTGGGTCTCCAATATAAGTTCTGTCATCCGCAGTTATTTCTCCATCATTATTGACATCCACTAGTTTTAAATCACCAGGAGCTGTCGCCGTTGATGATACAGGGCTATTGTCAATTTCTTCTTGAGAAGCAAATACACCGTCCGATTTGTAACCATAAAAATATCCAATTGGGTATGCTGCTTCCATTCTACCGGCGTCATCAACCCCGATACCTACACCAAAGCCTCCACCGGCTTCAAAACCATTTTCACCTGAAACGAATAATACTTCGTTGTGTAAAGTTGTAAAGTTGTAGCTCGCATTGATTTTAAAATCTTCTGAGAATTTACTGTTGTATGCAATTTGAAATTCGAACCCTTTGTTTTGAACTGTACCTGCGTTGATTGTAGGTGGTGCTGAACCTGGAGCTGATGATCCAAGAATTCCTGAAACTTGTGATGTGATCAAAAGGTCTTCTGTTCTTTTGTCAAAGGCATCCATAGTCAAGCTAATTCTGTCTCCAAGCAATCGAGTATCGATACCAATGTTGAATGTTTTTTGTTTTTCCCATTGGATTTCTGGATTTGAAAGAGCACCTTCGGCTAAACCTTGAAGTAATTCTGAAGCATCAGCTTCGTCATTTCTTACATAAGTTGCTTCTCCTGATAAAGTTGATAAGTATCTGTAGTCTCCAATTTTATCAGATCCAATAATACCGTAACTAACTCTTAGTTTTAACAAATTAACAAGGTCATTGTCTACTAGAAAATCTTCTTCAGAAATATTCCAACCTAATGATCCAGAAGGGAAATATCCAAATCTGTTCTCTGGTCCAAATCTTGTAGAACCATCTCTACGAAGTACCCCTGATAAAAGATATTTACCTTTATAGTTGTACTGAATTCTTGTAAAATAAGAAAGTAATCTAGTGTCAAATGTGTTTGAACCACGCGCCAATTGCTCGTCTGTAAATCTGTTTATTTGTGTTTCTGCATTGGCTACACTTGCATATTCTATGCTATTTACTTGTTGACCATCTACAAGTAAGTTTGTTCCAGACATTCCAGTAAAGGTTCCGTATGTCTTAAATGCTGACATACCTAAAAGAACAGTTAAAGAATGATCTTCATTAAAAGTATTCGAATAGGTGATAAAGTTATCCCAAGTGTAATCATCGTAATAATCTTTGTTTTCATACACTTCGTTTGTGGTGATGTTAAAACTCTTAGAAGGTCCATAATAAACCTCTGGTTTAAACACATGACCGTCTACGACTGAGTGATTCATTTGGAATTTTGAACTCACTTTAAAATGGTCGTTTAAAAATGAATAATCTAAACCTAATGTTGCACTAATTTTATTAACCCGAGTTTTGTCATAAGTATTGGCAAGTTGAGCAACGGGATTTATAATCTCGCCTCCAAGATTGTACGCTTTTTGAAATCCATCTTCCTCAGTTGCATCGTATACAGGCATCACCGGGTTCATGTTAATTGCATTAAACAATACAGATCCAGCAGCGCCTTCGCTCAAATTATTTTTATTCGAATGAGTATAGATAGCCGTAGTTGATAGTTTTAAATTTTTCAATATGTCATATTGAAAATTCAATCTTGCGGTTGCTCTGTTGTAGTTTGATTTGTCTCCACCTACAATACCGTCTTGGTCTAAGTAAGAGGCACCAAATGAATAAGCTGCTTTTTCAGTACCACCGTTTGCATCAAAGTTGACGTTTGCAATCGGTGCACTTGAAAATACTTGTTGTTGCCAATCCGTTCCATCTTCGGGATACACGATGTATTTAGGATCTCCTCCACCATTCATCGACATCTCATTTACAAGAATGGCGTAGTCTCTAGGTTTTAAAACATCAATAGAGTTACTAGCTTCTTGAAATCCAATATAGGAATCGACATTAAATTTTAATTCTGTGTTTTTTCTACCGCTTTTAGTAGTTATTAAAATAACACCATTTGCTGCCTGCACTCCATATATCCCGGCTGTGGCATCTTTTAAAACATTCACACTAGCGATATCATTTGGATTGATAACGGAAAGGTCAGTAATTCTATTTCCATCTACCAAAATCAAAGGATTGTTATCTCCATTGGTTGAGACACCACGAATTCTAATATTAGATGCAGCACCTGGAGAACCAGAAGAGGTTGTTACATTTACACCTGAAACTTGCCCTTGTAAGGCTTGCTCCACACGAACTGGGTTTAATTTTTCAATGGCTTTAGAGTCAATAACGGACACAGCTCCTGTAACTTCTTTCTTCTTTTGAGATCCATATCCAATAACTACTATTTCGTCTAATAGTTGGTTGTCAGGAGAAAGAGTTACGTTGATTGTGGATTGTGACTCAATTAGAATGGTAGATGATTTGAAACCTATATACGTTATGATAATAGAGTCTCCTTTTTCTACTGTTAGTTCATAATTACCATCAAAGTCCGTTGTGGTTCCTGCATTCTTGCCTTGGATTAAAATATTAGCTCCGGCAATAGGAAAATCGTCCTCTGAGGAAATTACGGTTCCTGAGATTTGCATTTGCTGTGCAGTGACTGTTGCGGTCGCGCAGAAAAACAAAAAATAGAGTAGTTTAATTTTCATTGGTTTTTGGTTTTAGTTAAAAGAATATCCAAATAATTGGAATCCCTTTTAGTTTCTTTCGTTAGTTGAAACCGAAGTTTCGTTAGTTGGTTGTTTTTTGTAGATGAAAAGTCTCGAGCCTTTTTTTCTAATTTTAAAACTGACTTAAATTAAAACCTTCATATAAACTTTATAATAGGTGTTAAAAAGTCAGGAATGGTTTTTAGCCGTTCACTTGTTCTAAATTACAACTGTTAAGATGTTTAGAATAAAAAATCACCTATACATAGACACTACATTTGATTTTTTTTAAAATTTAAACTGTACTTTTAAAAAAATAAAACACTATTAATCAGTGTTTTATAAAAAAATAAACCAATGTTAATAAAACATTGGTTTATAGTGTTTTGAAGCCTTGAATTAAAAATGTTAAGGTAATGTATTAGAAGAAGGAGGCTTATATTTCTAAAATATGATGAATTAAATTGTCTTTTTTTGCCAATCCCATCTTTTTTCTAAGTCGGTAGCGTTTTATTTCAACACTTTTGTGTGAAATATTGAGCAAAGGAGCTATTTCTTTTGAAGATAAATTTAATCTCAAATAGGCACAGAGACGAAGATCATTTGGCGTCAGTTCAGGATATTTATCCTTAACCTTTGTAAGAAAATCTTTATCCGCATTGTTAAAAGCTTCTTGGAAAAGCTTCCAATCACTAGTATTATTAAGGTTTTTGTCTATTATTTTAATAACAGGCTTTATCATGTCATTGTTTTGTAGATCAGATAATTCATTTTTAATACTGTTAAGAAACTCATTCTTTTTGATGATGCTCATGGTTGATGCGGCCAATTCGCGGTTTTTACCTTCAATATCCCCGCGTAATTTATCATTGCGAAGTTTCATGATCTCTCTTTCGTTTTCCAATTGAGATCGTTCATATTCCCTTTGGGTTTTGTCCAATAATTCTTGTTTTTGCCTTTTGTAATATTGTTTGTATATGTTATGGATGATCAAAATAATCACAATAGATATGATTATATATAATAGTATAAACCTGTTGCTAAGGTACCATGGGCGTTCTATAGTAAAATCAAAAGCAATTTCATTGGAGGTAACGATATTTCCAACCATAGCCCTAGCTCTAAAAGTGTATTTCCCAAACGGCAGGTTTTTAAAGGAAGCTTTGGATTCGCTGGTCCATTCGCTCCAATGTTTGTGTCGGCCTTCTAAAATGAATTGGTATTTTATTTCTGAGAATTTTTCATAAGAAGGAACGCTATAGGAGAAATCAAGATTGTTGTATTGATAAGAATAATTGTTGTCGTTTATAATCGGAACGATACTTGTATGATCGTTTAATTGTCTTTTTTCGATCTGTGTGAGTTCAATTTTATATCTCTTTTTGTTGAGCTTTTTTGTGTCTATGATTAGAAATCCAAAAGAAGTTCCTAGTAGATAGTTCTCTTCGGGTAAGGAGGATATGTTCTCGAAGCCGATGTAATTTTTTCTAAGTTTTGTGGGTAAGTATATTTTAGTTACCTCTGGTGTTGTTTTGATTTTACCAGGAGAAAAATAGAGGATGTTGTCTTTTGTAAAGGCCCAGAGTTTAGAGTCGTTTGTGTTTACAAGTTTTCCTGAAACATAAGATTCATTTGTGGTTAATGGTGAATGAAATACCGAATCTATTTCAAAGCTATTCGAGTCAGTGTTGAATTTTAATAGTCCTTTGTCGTAATTATAGATTAAGGAACCTTGATAGTTTATAATGCTTGATTTTTCTCCCTTAAGGTGTTTGTTGATTTTAGCGCTTATAAATTTTGTTAAACTTCCATCCAGTTCTAATTCATAAACCCCCTTTTGCTCATGTGTAACAATTATTTTTGAAGGATTTACAAATTCAAAGTATCTGCTAGATATGTCAAAGTTTTTGATTTTATGAGAGAAACTCCAATTACCATTTGTCTTTTTTAAAATGCAAAAGCCTTTATAGTTCCCTTGTAGTATCGTGTTGTTTGAGTTAGGTAATATTTCAAGTTTCCATGCTCCAGGAATAGGCGAGATTTGTTCGGCGGTATTTTGTTTAATCAAATACGTTCCGGAATTGTGACCACAAAAAATTGAGTTATCAATAAGTTGTAGATTCCATACTTGACCTTCCGTTCCGGGTATTAATTCAAAGTTGTTGTTCGATTCGGTATTCCTGTAAAATAGGCCTTGATTCGTTCCTAAGTATAAATATTTATTATGTTTTAAGGAAGCATAGGTTGTTCCAAGTTTTCCATTTTTATCATAAAAAACTTGAAAGGGAGCGTTGTAGTTTAAACAACTAATACCATTGTCTAATCCTGTCCAGATATTTTGATCATTGTCTTCAAATATATTTAAAATCGTGTTGTTGTTTAGTCCTTTTTTTTGGTCTATTTTGACTATAAGATTTCCTGAATGATCAAGTTGGTATATTCCATGAGAAATGGTTCCAATCATGAAATTTTTATCCGATGTTTCTATGCAACTATAAATACTTATTGCGGAAAGCAAGTCGTCAGCTTTAGTTTTCCATTTGTTGATTTTACCATTTTTTAATTTGAAAAATCCTTTTTCTTGAGTCAGTATTAACAAGTCTTTTTCATGGTTATAGATTCCAACAAGTATATTTTGTTTTACAATAGTCTCATCAGAGACTAATTGACTTTCTCCTTTTTCTATTTTGTACAAGCCATCGTCAAACTTTTGAAAATATATGGTGTTGTTAACTTTAAAAATTTTGGAAAGTAAGGTGTCAGAATGAATAATTTTAAATTGCTTCTCAAAAGAATTATAAATGTAGATTCTATTTAGGGATTGGAATAAAATCCATTCTCCTATTTCTAAAATGTTCCAAAACTCTTCATCTTCAATTAGTTCTATATTGTGTTCTTTAGAAAGGGAATGATACTCCAGAATTCCTGATTTATTTTTTTCCCAATAGCCAAACTCCATATAGCAGCCTGAATATATTTTTTCGTTGATTACTTTTACGGATCTAATGATAGAGTGGTTTGGAGAATTGTATAAATTCCATGATGCACCATTGAACTCTAAAAGTCCTTTGTTGTTAGCAACATAAATAAAATTATTTTCAGTTTGAGAAATAGACCAGTTTTGGTTTTCCGCGTTGTATGTTTCAGGTGTATAGTTTTGAATTGGAGGAATTTCTTGTGATATACTAATTGTAAAGGTGAAAATAAATAGTATAAAGAGTCTCTTTTTGATGTTGTGTAACATAAAGTGATAGCTAAGTTTAGTAAAAATGGTATGTGTGGTTAATTTTAAATTTACAAAAAATATATAGAATACTTATTGGTTTCTTTGATTTGTAGTGTTTGTGTTAAGTTATTCTGGCTAAGAGTTGTGTCGAATATTTATTATTATCCTTATAATTCCCAACGGTTTCCTAAATTTGTTGGAGGATGAAGTCAGAGAATATAAAGGAAGAAATAGTTTCTAGAAAAATTATTCATGTTGATATGGATGCTTTTTTTGCATCTGTGGAGCAGCTGGATAACGCAGAACTTCGAGGCAAACCGATTGCGGTAAGTGGCGGTGAAATTAGGGGAGTTGTTTCGGCGGCAAGCTATGAAGCTAGGAAGTTTGGAGTGAAATCAGCCATGGCTGGAGCCTTGGCTAAAAAGCTATGCCCTGATTTGATTTTTGTTCCAGCGAGATTTGAGAGGTATAAAGAAATATCTCAAAAGATTAGAAAAATATTTTTTGAATATACAGATCTGGTGGAGCCCTTGTCTCTTGATGAGGCTTATTTGGATGTTACAAAGAATAAAAAAAACATGATTTCTGCGACACATATTGCTACTGAGATTCGAAATAAAATATTTCAAGAGGTTGGTTTGAATGCGTCTGCTGGGATTTCCGTGAATAAATTTATTGCTAAAATAGCTTCAGATATTAACAAGCCAAATGGACAAAAAACGATTCCTGAAGAAGAGGTGATTTCATTTTTAGAGGAATTACCTATTGAAAAATTTTACGGTATTGGTAAGGTGACAAGGTTGAAGATGTTTAAATTGGGAGTTTTTTCTGGAAAAGATTTAAAATCTAAATCGAAAGATTTTTTAATCGAACATTTTAATAAATCGGGTGCATATTATTACGATATTGTACGTGGCATCCATAAAAGCAAGGTACAGCCAAATAGAATAAGAAAGTCGGTAGCAGCGGAGCATACTTTTTCTGAAAACCTTACTTCGGAAGTGTTTATGATTGAAAAATTAGAACGTATTTCCGTGGAATTGGAAAAGAGGCTTTTAAAAGCAAATGTGGCTGGAAAAACTGTAACATTGAAAATTAAATATAGCGATTTTACGCAGCAGACGAGAAGTAAAACGCTACCGTATTTTGTGAAATCAAGGTCGATATTATTAACAACCGTGAGAGAGTTGTTGTATCAAGATAAATTGAAAGATTCTGTTCGATTGTTGGGAATTTCTGTTACCAATCTAAACAGTAACAAAAAAAGCAATAAAACGGTAACAGATGTTCAGCTAAAATTGAAGTTTTAAATGACAAGATTAGAATTAAAAAAGGAATTAAAATTAGCATGTGAGCGTTTTGTCTCCGCTAAATTGGAAACAATTCAAAAGACCATACAGTCAAACAAAGATTCTTTGGATTCAGAATCTAAAAGTTCGGCGGGTGACAAACATGAAACTGGAAGGGCAATGTTGCAATTGGAGATGGAAAAGGCGGGTCAACAATTAAGTCAAGTACAACAAATGAAATTAATGGTAGAAAAAATTAATGTTACAAAATTGACGGATGTCGCAGCCTTAGGTACTGTCGTTAAAACGAATGTTGGTAATTATTTTATAGGGATTAGCATTGGAAAAGTAACGGTTTTAAAAGAGGATTATTTTGTGATATCTCCTGGTTCCCCTTTAGGGCGTTTGATTGTTGGTTTAAAAGGAGGTGATGAATTCTCCTTTAATGGTAAAAGCCAAAAAGTAATTCACTTGTTTTAAATATTAGTTTGCTTTCATTTTAAAAGGTTTATATGTTTCTTTTTTTGTCAATAGCGCTTGTTTTAGTTTTTGTTTGGATTTATTTTTTTATTTGGTCTCTGAATAAAGCAGATGGTTGGAAATTGCCAACTAAATCTTTTCCCGAGGCATGGCGAGCCGTTTTAAGAAACGAAGTTGTTTTTTATACGGCTTTGAATGAATCAGAAAAAAGGAAATTTGAATTGCGGGTCCAAGAATTTTTATTGAATTGTAAACTAGTGCCAGTTAAAACAACTATTGACGATGTTGATAGGTTGTTAGTAGCGGCAAGTGCTGTTATTCCGGTTTTTGGATTCGAGGATTGGAGGTATGCCGATTTAAATAAAGTGATAATTTACCCGACAACTTTTAATGAAAAATTAGAAACTACAGGTTCTGGAAGGAGAATTTTAGGAATGGTAGGGAATGGACCTATGGAAGGTAAAATGATTTTGTCAAAAGAGGCTCTTAGGATAGGGTTTAAAAATGAATCGGATAAAAAGAATACGGCTATACATGAGTTTGTACATTTAATAGATAAAAGAGGAGGTACAATCGATGGGCTTCCATCAGTATTGATGGAAAAACAATATGCAATTCCTTGGTTGGACTTTATTAATAATAAGTTGGAAGAAATTTATACAGGAGAATCGGATATCAACCCATATGGAGGAACTAACAAGGCTGAATTTTTTTCTGTTGTAAGCGAGTATTTTTTTGAAAGACCAAAATTATTAAAAAGAAAGCATCCGGAGTTATATGCCCATTTGGCCTATTTTTTCAAGCAAGATATGTCGGCAAGAAATCTAAATCCGAAAATAATAAATATAGGACGCAATAGTCAATGTCCTTGTGATAGTGGAAGGAAATATAAAAGATGTTGTGGGATAAATTAAAAAAAGCGGCTTGAGTAACTCAAGCCGCTTTTTTTAATTTATGATTTCTAGTTTTTATTTAAAACTTTTATCCATCACTTTTTTCATAACAGAATAAGAAGTGGAGGCTCCAGGAGAAGCTCCAAGCAATGCACCTATCGTTTTGTCTTTAGAAATAATTATTTCCGTACCAAACTCTAGCTTACCAAAACCTTTTTTATCTCTTTTAATAATTTGTACACGTTGTCCAGCCACAGCTAGTTTCCAGTCTTCATCGTTCGCTTCAGGATAAAACTCACGTAGCATTCCCATTCTATCTTTAAAGCTCAAACTTACTTGCTTGATCAAATAAGATACTAAAGGAAGGTTTTTATATCCAGCTCCTAATAGACTCATGATATTGTCAAATTCTACCGATTTTGGTAGGTCGAACATAGAACCGTGTTTCAAGAATTTTGTTGTAAAACCAGCATAAGGACCAAATAATAATTCTTTACGTCCATTGATCATCCTAGTATCCATATGTGGAACCGACATAGGAGGTGATCCTTTTTTAGCTTTTCCGTATACCTTTGCAGCATGTTGGTCTATAATTTCAGGATTGGTGCATCTCAGCCAAAGTCCACTAATAGGGAATCCACCGTATCCTCTTGCTTCTTTGATTCCTGATTTCTCTAATAAAGATAAAGCACCACCACCAGCACCAATAAAAACATAGTTAGAAACAAGTTTCCAGTGCTTCCCAACACTCTGCCCCTTGATTGTTAGTAACCAACGTTTGTTGTCTGTTTTTTGAAGATTGTATACGTTACTTCTGTTTAGTAATTGAACATTATCTTGTTTTCCAAGAAATCTAAATAGTTGTTCTGCAATTTCACCAAAGTTCACATCATAACCTTCTTCTACATAGGTAGCTGCGATGTTTTCTTTTTTGTTTCTACCTTCCATCATCAATGGAAGCCATTCTTTTATTTGCTCATAATCCTTTGTGAAAATCATTTCTTTGAAGTAAGAAATTTCCTTTAAGGCATTGTATCTTTTTTCTAAATAAGCACTATTTTTTTTCCCTTCAACAAAACTAATATGAGGAACTTTTGCGATACATTTTTTTAGGTTGTGAATGTATCCTTTCTCAGCACATTCATTCCAAAAGTCTAAAGTTTCATTAAACTCTTTCGCCGTTTTTACAGCTTTGCTTGTGTCTACTTCACCATTTTTTTCAGGAGTGTAGTTTAATTCACAATTTCCTGCATGTCCTGTACCAGCATTATTCCATGCTTCAGAACTTTCTTCAGCCATTTTAGGAAGTTTCTCAATGATTGTGATTTTTTTACCTGGAAATCTTTCATAGAGCATTATTGCTAAAGTGGCACTCATGATTCCTCCACCAATCAATACAAACTCAGAATGTTTTATAGTTTTAGACATTTGTAGGTCTTAAAATTGAAATAAATTATTTTGCCTGCAAAGATAGGGCTTTGTTATGATATTTATCATATTTGCAGCTTGTAAGATTGATGGAATTTTACGACTTAAATTGAAAATAAAACAAAAAAAACATGACAGAATTATTAACAAAACAAGCCTTTTTTGAAAAGGTGTTTAATTTCGAAGAAAATAAGGAGTGGAAATTTAACGGGGAGATCCCATGTATTATAGATTTTTACGCAGATTGGTGCGGACCATGTAAGTCTTTAGCTCCTGTTTTAGAAGTGTTAGGGGAAGAATACAAAGGGAAAGTAAATATTTATAAAGTTGACACTGAGGCAGAAGAAGAGCTTTCTGGAGCTTTTGGAATTAGAAGTATTCCTTCTATGTTATTTGTTCCTATGGAAGGACAACCTCAAATGGCGCAAGGAGCGCTTCCAAAACAAGAATTGGAAAGAATTATTTCAGAGGTTTTATCGGTTGAAAAATAATTTTTTTTTATCAAAAAAAGAGAAAGAGTGCAATTTATTGCGCTCTTTTTGTTTTATATGTGGGTTTTTACGAACATGTTTATGAATGGTTGTTATTAATTTACACATCTTAAACTATAATAAATCTATAAAATAATGAAAAAACAAGCTATTCTTATTGTTTTTGTTCTCTTTGTATTTAATGCAATTTTTGCACAGTCGGATAAGGTTCATATCGATGGTCAACTAAAAAAATGGCACAAGATTACTCGAAGTTTTGAGGGTGGGGATTTGTCTGAAAATGGGGATATAAATCCTTTTTTTGAGATTATCGCCTTATGGTAAATTTTACAAATGGAGATACGTCTATTGAGGTTCCTGGTTTTTTTGTTGCTGATGGAACGGCAGCAGAAACTAGTTCAGGAAAAGGAAAAGTACGTAAAGTACGTTTTAGGCTAATTTAGTTGTAGAATGGACTTATAAAGTTTCATTTAGAACAGGAAAAGCGATTGCTGTAAGTGATCCTAAAGATGCTGGAAAGGGGCTTTGGTTTGATGGTCTTTCTGGGAAAATAACTATTGGGAAATCAGATAAAAAAGGAGATGACTTTAGAGCAAAAGGAAGATTAGCTTATACGGATAAAGGTTATTTGCAATTTCAAGAAACAAAAGATTATTTCCTAAAGGGCGGGGCTTATAGCCCTGAGAGCTTTTTAGGGTATTATCAGTTTGATCAAACACCTGCTTCTCATAAATACGAAGCACATGCTGGGGATTGGCAAGAAGGAAATCCTACATGGAAAAATGGAAAGGGTAAAAATATTATCGGGGCTTTGAATTATTTAAAGTCCAAACAAATGAATTCTGTGTATTTCTTGACTATGAACGTTCAGGGAGATGGAAAAGATGTATGGCCTTGGAATGATGTCAATGAGCGTTATCGTTTTGATTGTAGTAAGTTAGATCAGTAGGAAATTGTTTTTGATCATATGGATTCTTTGGGGTTGATGTTGCATGTGGTAACGCAAGAAACAGAGAATGAATTTTTGTTGGATATTGGTGAGTTAAAAACGCAGCGTAAACTTTATTATCGAGAATTGATTGCAAGATTTGGACATCATTTAGGGGTGATCTATAATCTTGGAGAAGAAAATGGACCCTTGCACTGGACACCAAAGGGACAAACTCATAAGGATCGTGAGGAGATGGCAAGATATATTAAAACACATGATCCATATAAAGGATTTGTGGTGTTACACACTCATGCCGATCCGAAAGCACAAGATCTTTTCTTAGAACCATTATTAGGGAATGAGAACTTGGATGGACCGTCGTTTCAAACACATAATCCTAAAACCATTCGTGGAATTACTAAAAAATGGATTGATAAATCTAGAAAGGCAGGCAAACGATGGATTGCTTGTCAGGATGAAATAGGGCCAGCAGATAAAGGAGCACTTCCAGATGCCGTAGATCCAGAACATAATAAGATAAGAAATCATGTTTTATGGTCAAATCTAATGGCTGGTGGTGCAGGTGTAGAATGGTATTTTGGTTATAAATATGCCCATAATGATTTGAATTGTGAGGATTGGAGGTCTAGAGATATTCTTTTGGATCAAACGCATCATGCCTTAGAATTTTTTCAGAATTATCTTCCTTTTACGGAAATGAAATCGGCAGATGGTTTGACCAAGGATACTTCGGATTATGTTTTTGCAAAAAACGGAAGTTGTTATGCGATTTATATTCCTGAAGTTAGAGAAAATGTTGTTTTGGATTTGTTTGGAGTTGACGGGAAATTTGACGTAAAATGGTACAATCCAAGAACAGGAGGTAAATTGCAAAAAGGATCGGTGAGGAGAGTTTATGGTGGAAAGGAAGTCTCTATCGGAACACCACCATCTAAGACTGGAGATTGGGTTGCCTTAGTTGTCAATAAGAAAAAGCAGAAATCTCTTTTATCGGTGACTCCTGTAAAAATGGAATTAAATGCATTAAAGGATTTGACCATTTCTCAAAATTCAGATGCTGTCTATTATATTGATAAAAAAACAAAAGTTCTAGGGATCAACGCTGGAAATAAAAAATATAGAGATGTATATGCGTCTGCGAAAATGATATTTAAGCGTGAAACAGGCATGTATAAAGCAGTATTCGTTTCCTATACTGAAAATGATGGTGAATCGGATTATAAGATAAAAGTGAATGGAGAAACCATTGCAACGGTAAAGAATAAAGAAACAAAAAAACCATTGGCTAAGTATGATAGCAATCTAGGTGTTGTATACCTAGAAAAAGAAGATGTTATTGAGGTAATGTCGAAAGCAGTAACCAATGGTAAAATTCCAGAAAATGATGAGATGGCTTGGGCAAGAGGTAGGTGGCAATCTATTTTTTTAACGCCAAGTCCAGTTTTAAATTTAAAAAGTGAATTGAAAAAGGTAAAAGCTTTTGGTGCTAAGAATGGCATTATGGAAGTAGAGGCAGAGGCATTTCATTTTAAAAGTGATAACGAATCTCCAAGAGATTGGTATGTTAGAAAATCAGGAGAGAACATAGAAATTGAAAATTTGGAGAATCATATGGATGGGGCTAGTAATGGAAGTTATATTGAAGCTTTACCAGACACTCGTGTTACCCATGATGATGTTCTGACTGTGGGAGAAAATTTCTTTCCATTTCCAGGCTATGGTGGAATGGTGGCTTATATAGTTAAGATTAAATCACCTGGAAAATATTATGTATGGACAAGAGCTTATTCAAGTGGACCAGAAGACAATGGTTTGCATGTTGGTCTAAATAATAAATGGCCAGAGAGTGGACAAAGAATTCAGTTATGTCAAGGAAAAAATAAATGGACATGGACATCGGCTCAAAGGGTTCCTGAGAACCATTGTGGTGTTCCGAATACCATATATTTAGAGTTTCCTCATAGAGGTGAATACATTGTAACTTTTTCTATGAGAGAGGACGGATTTGAATTTGATAAATTTATTTTGACAAAAAATAAAAACTTCAAACCTAAAGACTAATTTCTGATTTTAATAGTTTCCTTTCTATAAAACAATTTTGGTTTTCCCAGAGATTAAATCAATATGACAACAGTCTGCAGAAACAACATAGTTAGTAGAGAGTACTTCTATGTTGTTTATAAATCCTGTAAATTTTAAGTTGATTTCTCTCTGTGCGATTTCATTTTGATAATTATCATTGATGATTGGATAGAAGTTTTGGTGCAAATTTTCGCCTGATTCAATTTCTTCTCCTGTGTCTTCTCTTATTATTTTAAAAGCGTCTAAAATCACAGGGTTGTCGTTTATGTCAACTATTTCTAGCGTAATAGATCTAAATTCTTCTGTGCAAACGATATCAATAAGATTACAGTCACTTTTGTCATTGTCCAATTTATTATCAGAACAAGTCGTTACTAATAGTATAGTAAAGAGTAAAAATATTTTTTTAAACATCATTTTATAATTTAGAGGGAACCATTTAAAAATAATCTATTTTTGTTATTCGTAATGAATGATAAAGTTAAAGATATATTCGGAATAAAATCTATCCAAGATTTTGAAAAAAAAGCACTGGAAATATTTTTTTTTCAGGCAAAAAATAATCCGGTTTATAAAGAATATTTGTCTCATTTAAAAACAACCATAACTTCTGTTCAAAGCCTATCAGATATCCCTTTTTTACCCATTCAGTTTTTTAAATCACATCGGGTAGTTGCCGGAGACGAAAAAATAGAGCAAACATTTTTAAGTAGTGGAACAACTGGCTCAGTTCAGAGCAAGCACTATGTGTCAGATGTTTCCTTGTATGAGGAAAGTTATCGACAGGCTTTCAATCATTTTTACGGTGAAATCGAAGAAACAGTTGTGCTAGCGTTGTTGCCTTCTTATCTTGAAAGAGAGGGATCTTCTTTGGTATATATGGTAAATGATTTGATTTCAAAATCAAAGCAACCGGAAAGTGGATTTTATCTAAATAACTTAGACGAATTAAAAGAAGTGTTATTGAAATTAGATGCACTCGGCAAAAAAGTCTTGTTGATAGGGGTTTCTTTTGCTCTTTTAGATTTAGTTGAAAAACATCAATTTTCTCTTAAGAATACTTTTGTGATGGAAACAGGAGGGATGAAAGGAAAACGAAAAGAGATGATTCGTGAAGAATTACATGCTGTTTTAAAAACAGGTTTTGGTGTTTCAGAGATTCATTCAGAATATGGGATGACTGAATTATTAAGTCAGGCTTACTCAAAAGGTCATGGAGTTTTTCAATGTCCACCTTGGATGAAAATTTTAATTAGAGATACAGAAGATCCATTAAGTCTTTTACCAAATGGTAAAACAGGTGGGATTAATGTAATAGATCTTGCGAATAAAAATTCCTGTTCTTTTATTGCTACCCAGGACTTAGGGAAAGTTTTAAATGAAACATCTTTTACCATCCTAGGTAGGTTTGATAATTCGGATATCAGAGGTTGTAACTTGTTGATTTCTTAAAATTATATATGTAAAATGAATTTTTAGAAATTTGTTTTTTTAAAATCATGATGAGCATCTGCTGATTTTCATCTCTTTATTTGTTATATTTAGTAATGCACCACAATCACTTTTTAAAATTATTTTTATGATTCAGATATATAAAAGAAGCTTTCTATTGTTACTTTTTACTGTTATGGTTGTTTCCTGTGAAAAGTCTACGACAATTAAAACAACGTCCACAATTGATGTAAAAGTAGATTCTTTGTTAAGTATAATGACTTTAGAAGAAAAAATTGGTCAGATGAACCAATACAATGGGTTTTGGAATGTAACCGGACCTAGTCCTAAAAAAGGAGCTTCAGAGTTAAAATATAAACATTTAGAAGCTGGTTTGGTAGGTTCTATGCTTAATGTTAGGGGCGTAGAAAATGTGATGGCAGTTCAAAAAATTGCTGTTGAAAAAACAAGATTGGGAATTCCTTTGATTATTGGTTTCGACGTGATTCATGGGTATAAGACTTTGACACCAATTCCATTGGCAGAATCGGCAAGCTGGGATTTAGAAGCGATTAAAATGTCGGCAAAAAATGCCGCCTTGGAGTCGTCGGCTGCTGGAATCAACTGGACTTTTGCTCCCATGGTTGATGTTTCGAGAGATGCTAGGTGGGGACGAGTAATGGAAGGTGCAGGTGAAGATCCTTATTTAGGAAGTTTGATAGCAAAAGCAAGAATTCAAGGTTTTCAAGGAGATGATTTGTCTGATCCAACAACCATTGTTGCTTGTGCCAAACATTTTGCAGGATACGGTTTTGCTGAGGCAGGGAGAGATTATAATACGGTTGATGTAGGAACTAGTACTTTGTACAATATTATTTTTCCACCTTTTATGGCGGCAACTGAAGCAGGTGTACGGACTTTTATGAATTCATTTAATGAGTTGAACGGAATTCCTGCAACGGGAAATAGGTTTTTACAAAGAGAGGTATTAAAAGGAGCTTGGGGCTTTGATGGATTTATTGTTTCTGATTGGGATTCGGCTGGAGAAATGGTGGCACATGGTTATGCAGAAGATGACAAGCATGCGGCGGAATTATCTGTGAATGCAGGATCTGACATGGACATGGAATCTTATTCTTTTGTTACTTATTTGAAGGAATTGGTTGAGGAAGGAAAAGTCACAGAATCTTATATAAACGATGCTGCTAGAAGAATTTTAAAAGTGAAGTTTGAGTTGGGATTATTTGATAATCCTTATAAATATTGCGACCTAGCAAGAGAGAAAGAGCATACAGGGAATGCTATATTACATGAGGCTTCTTTGGATATGGCGAAGAAATCTATCGTGTTGTTAAAAAATGAAAATCAAATATTACCCCTTAAAAAGAAGGGAATGAATATAGCCGTAATTGGTGATTTGGCGAATGATAAAACAAGTCCTTTAGGGAGTTGGAGAATTGCAGCTGAAGATAATACCGCTATTTCTGTGTTAGAAGGTTTACAAGCTTATCCAAAAAACGAGATTACCTATGCACAAGGACCAAAATTAGTGATTGGGAATCCTAGTTTTACACAAGAAGTTGTTGTGAATACCACAGACAGATCAGGAATTCGTGAAGCAGTGAAAGTTGCAAAAAATAAAGATGTAGTTATCATGGTTCTTGGAGAGCATGGTTTTCAATCTGGGGAAGCGAGAAGTAGAAGTGAATTGACATTACCAGGATTGCAACAAGAACTTTTAGAGGCTGTTTATAAAGTCAATAAAAATATTGTTTTGGTATTGATGAATGGTCGTCCCTTGGCGATTAACTGGGCTGACAAGCATATTCCATCCATAGTAGAGGCCTGGCAATTAGGTTCACAAAGTGGAAATGCGATTGCTCAAGTTCTGTATGGAGATTATAATCCATCTGGAAAGCTACCCATGACTTTCCCAAAAAATGTAGGACAAGTACCTATTTATTACAATTATAAAAATACAGGAAGACCGTTAAAAGTGAAAGCGAATGATGTTTTTCATTCGCATTATCAAGATGTTTCAAACTCACCTTTGTATGAGTTTGGTTATGGCTTATCATATACTACGTTTGATTATAAAGATTTGAAATTGAGCTCGAAATCCTTAAATTCTGGTGGAGAAATAAAAGTTTCTGTCACGGTTTCTAATACAGGAAAGTATGAAGGGAAAGAAGTCGTTCAATTGTATATAAGAGATTTGTTTGGAAGTGTTACCAGACCAGTAAAAGAATTAAAAGGTTTTGAAATGATATCGCTAAAACCTGGGGAATCTAAAGAAGTGTCATTTACGATTGATGCTAATACTGTCCAGTATTATACAGCTAATAATAAATGGGAAGTTGAGTCTGGAGACTTTAAAGTATTTGTTGGTGGAAGTTCTCGAACAGATTTAGAATCAAATTTTTCATTGATAGAATAATTTAATTTTTTATTATAATTAATTGTTGCCTTTCAGAAAGCTCTAATTTGCTGGTTTTTTGAAAGGTAACTGTGTTTTTACGTAGGTCATTTGTTTTGTTGTTAAAACCATATAATTCCTTTGTTATGAGGTTGTTATGCTAATTTTGAATTTCAATTTTAACCATAAAACAAATTTATTATGATTAAAAAATTTATTTTACTAGTTGCCTTAATTGCAGCGTCAATTACTTATGGTCAAACAATAATTTTAGATTTCGAACCAGGAAAGACTTACAATTTAGGAAATAATAAAGGATCGAGCCCTTATCATGCTGGAGCAACAGCGACGAATCCTGTTACAGATGGAATTAATTCAAGTGCTACAGCAATGAGTATAACAAAAGAGGTAGGAGCACCTGATTGGGCATTTCCAATAATTAATCAAATTGGAAGTGATCCTGGTGGTAGGAACTTTACAGCTGGGAAAGTAATACGGTTTAAAGTAATGTCGGTAAATCAATCGGCATTCACACTTACTTTTAGACCTTGGGTAGGTGGAGCAAACCAGGAGCTTACTCAATCTTTTACGGGAGTAACTTTAAACGAGTGGTTTGAAGTAGAGTTTGATTATTCAGCAGTTGACGATGGTTGGGCTAATAGAATAGATGTTTGGTTTAATAAAGATTGAGGAAGTTCTGATGGAGATGTGTTTTATATTGATGATATTTCACAATCAACATTACCGACATTAAAAACTGAACCGTCGATAAATATAGAAATGAAGGTTTACCCTAACCCAACCTCAGGACTTGTTCATATATCTGATGTGTCAAACGTGGACTCAATAACTATTTCTAATGTCAACGGTCAAGTTGTTAAATCTTTTGGAGCTCAAAATACAATTGATATTTCTGATTTAACAGCTGGAATTTATATCTTAATAACAGACAACGGTTTGATTAGGAAAATTATCAAACAGTAGTGAAATACATATTTTAAATAATTAAATGAAGGCCCGAATGTTTTGTTCGGGTTTTTAGTTTATAAAATTCATTTCTACAAAAATTGGAATATGGTCTGAAGGCCAGTTACCTTCTTGAGTTTTTGTATGAAGGTGTTTATAAGAACTAAGAGTAATGTTTTTTGAAAAAATATAATCAATCCTGCTTTTAGGGGTTTCTTGAATATTGAAAGCATTGAAAGTTCCGCTAGATATTGACGTAGCGTCTTGTTTTATGTTTGAGTCGCTAAGGTGTTGTCTCGTATAGTTGACTACGGTTGAATTCGGAAGGGAATTAAAATCACCCATAAGAATTGACGCCTCTTGCTTATTGCTTTTCTGAATATGTTTTATGATTAGTTTTATCGAGTTTAATTTTGAAGTTTCTCCAATATGGTCTAAATGAGTATTGTAAATATTTATTTTTTTATGAGTGTTTTTTTGTGAAAAAGTGCCATTTGTACAAATTCTAGGGTAGGCTGCATCCCAACCTATAGAGGGTTTTTTAGGAGTTTCAGAAAGCCAAAAAGTTTCTTTTGAAAGAAGTTGCAATTGGTCTGATCTATAAAAAATAGTACAAGCTTCACCTTTTACATCACCATCTCTTCCTTCTCCTATAGAACCATATTGCTTAAGGTTTTCTTGTAGGTAAGATACTTGCTGAGGCAATGCTTCTTGAATACCAATAATTGTAGGTTTGTAATTACGGATTATTGATAAGATAGCCTCTTTTCTATTATCCCATTGGTTGATGCCATCACTTTTTATATCCAAGCGAATATTATAGGTCATAGCACTTATTTTGGTTGGAGTTTCTATATCTTTTTTTGATTGTTTATCACAACTATAGACAATAAGCATGAATAGAAGTATACAAAATAAGAAATGTTTTTTATTCATGTTTTTCAGTACTAAGTAGTGTTTATTTTAAAGGGATGATCCAAGAATCGTTTGATTGATCAATGCGTCCATGCATGTTTTGTAGGACAACAGTATCGATGATTTCAATTCCTTTTTTTGCCATGTTTTCAAAAGTATCTATGCCATTGTTGGCGAAATTTTGTCTTGTTCTATGGATGTTGAATTTATTTGATAACGATTCGGGAAAAAGTAGTTCAAGTTTGTTTTTACCATACATAAAGCCAAGAAGTCCTGCCCAAGTAGCTGTTGGATTATCTGAGTCCCAGCCCGTCAATGTGCCAATTTGAACCGTTTTTTTGAAATCTCCTTCGCCATAAAATAGGCTAACAAGGCTCGCAGCAAAATTGATACCAGCTGCAAAGCAACCATTGCAATACAGGTTTTTTGAGGTGATGGAATAACCATCTAATTGATTTACTTGATATCTTTGATAAATAGAATCTCTAGTTTGTTCCCAAGGAATGTTTGAATCGTACTTAGCTTTTACAAAGTCATACATTTTTGCGGAATAGGATTCGTTTGGAAGTCCTTCTCTAGCCTTGGAAGCCATCCATTTTGTTTGTTCCGAAACTGTTAATGTGGTATCAACTTTTGAAGTTAATGAATGCATCACTACATAGAATTCAGAAATCCAAGCGGCATTTTTTCTAGCTGTTGTTCTTATGGGTAAATATGACATCTGCAAAGCAATATCTGGGCGTGCTGGAGAGAAGAGTCCAAATATTTCCGTAGTCAATTGAGCATCTATCATATCAAAGTGTTCATTGTTTGACGGATTGCTAGTTTCAGGCGGAAGCATTCCAGTCTGCATTAAGTCAAATGCTTTTTGATTGGATACCCATAAATAGTTTTCTTCTTCTTTTTTGATATGCTTCAACCATCCATTTTTTATTTGTTCTGCTGTTAGAATAGCAGTATTATGTTTCAATAATAAATGTTGGTACATATATTCCAAATCAGTATCATCATCCGCACCCCATATTTGAGAACTATCTCTTAAAACAAAATCAATAGTTTTTGATAGATCACTTGGAATTCCTTGTCCCCAGATACTGGGTTGATCTGCTTTTCTCCAATCTTCTCTCGTGTAAAATGGACCTGTTTGGATGTCTCCAATATTTCCAATTTTGTCCATTTCAGTGACTAAGCCTGTCCAATTTCCGATGCATTGACCAAGCCAAAAACCTTCTAGTTTATTTTGGTATACTTTTTTTGAAATTATTATAGAATCTTGTGGAGCTTTTTTATCGTTGTTGTTTTTATTTGAAAAACTACAGGCGCATAATATCATCGTAAAAACAATGATTACACCTGTGTTTTTCATTTTTTACCCGTTGTGCATTTAGGTTATATTAATTTTAAGATTATTAATATTTCGTTCAAAATGAAATTTATTAATAAATTGTATGATAGTCATTGCGGTAATTTTAGCCAGTATTCTAGTTTTAAAACCGTC
>Ga0209223_10000840_pt1 | contig 34931 bp, 28 predicted proteins | sample COG_06_FD_184750 | JGI IMG/M metagenome (GOLD analysis project Ga0209223, IMG submission 184750) | Pelagic Microbial community sample from North Sea - COGITO 998_met_06 (SPAdes) (version 2) | ecosystem: Environmental > Aquatic > Marine > Neritic zone/Coastal water | place: Helgoland, sampling...
TCTTTATCTGACATTTTAGGTTTACGTATTTGAGTAAGAAACGAATTTCTTGGTTCAATACTATTTAATACTTGAAGAATTTTGTCGTAATTTGCTTGGAAGTTGTGCATCGTAAAATTGTTGTGTCGAAACCTCAATCTACTGTTATTTAGCAGGTTGCACAACTTTTTTACATTATATCCCTAAATGCACAACGGGTTCTTTTATATATTTTCATACTGAATTTAAAACTAAAATAGTACTAAATGGTATTACTTAAAATAATAATTTATTGAAAGACACAAGCTAGAAAGTGCTATGAAAATATAGAAGACTAATTGTGTATCTCAAATTATTTTAGAGTTCAACTCATGCTAATTTTAAAGCCATTTACCCTAAACTGTTTGCTATGTTATACACATCTTGTAATAACACATACACGGGATAACAGTGACTGATTTTGTTCGTATATTTGCATCAAACAGTATCTAAAATATGACAACTCAAGAAATACTAGATTTTTTAAAAGAAGGACTAGTAGTTGCGTTTAAATATGTGCTCTCTACTACAAAAAGAACTCATTATTTCTATTTGGTAAGCTCTTTTATTTTGGCCTTTTATGTCTATCTAAAGACTAAGAAAAAAAATAAGACATTCTTACAGTATATTTTCGCTAAAAAAATATGGTTGTCTCGTTCTGCTTTTGTGGATTATTCATTTATTTTTTTCAATAGTTTTGTAAAAATACTGCTCATTGGTCCTTTTTTGATTTATGGTTTGTTATTGGCCTATTATATCAATGATTATTTAGAGTATTGCTTTGGATTTAGCAAACTGCATATGACGAACACCGAAACGATTGTTTATTATACAATCGTATTGACTTTGTTTAGTGATTTTATAACCTTTCTCGTTCATTATGCTTGTCATAAAGTCACTTTTTTATGGGAGTTTCATAAGATTCATCACTCCGCTACTACCATGAACCCTTTTACACAGTATAGATTGCACCCCATAGAAGTTATCCTAAATAATGTGAAATCAATTGTCGTTTTTGGCCTAGTCACTGGACTTTTTGATTATTTGTCGAGTCATCAAGTAAGTAAATGGACCTACCTGGGAGTCAATGCCTTTTCTTTATTGTTTTATACTTGGGGAGCCAACCTTAGACATTCACATGTAAAATTGCGTTTTTTCAATTTTTTAGAATACTTCGTTATAAGTCCGGTACAGCATCAAGTCCACCACAGTGACAATCCAAAGCACTTTGATAAAAACATGGGGTCTAGACTTGCGATATGGGATTGGATGTTTGGCACATTAGTTCGCTCAAAACAAACAGATAAACTTATCTTTGGACTGGGAAAAAGAGAAAATAAGCAATACGATTCCTTTTTGAAGAATCTTGGAATGCCTTTTATGAATCTTTTCAAATTAATGAAACGACAGAAAAAAGACAGCTCTTTACAATAAAGCCATCATTAAGTACCTGAAAATAGGCTCCCATGATGCGCGATAAAGGCAAAAATTGTACTGACACTTTCAAGCAATCCCAAATGTAACGTCGTTTTTGATTCTTTTTTAATATGAAGAAAATTAAAAAAGATCTTTGCATACTTCTAAGATAATAATTGAGATGATTCTTTTTTTAGAGACACACTTTTCTAAACGGTATCCTTTTTAATTCGTTTTATACCTCGAAGTATCAAGACAAAGAATCCTTCATGTGTATTGATTTCTTTATTACATAATGACAAAACAATAAGATAGATATTCCTCTTATCCAACTAAAAGTTTAAGTATTAATGTCGGAAAATCAACTTTCCCTATTTAAGATCATACAAAGATAAACGTCCTAAAAAAAGGATAGATTCCTGAAAAAATAAACCTGTTATTTTTAAAAGAGAGATTGGTCAAATCGACAAAAACATCGCAGAATCTATTCCATTCCAAGTATTGTAAATGTAAGCTAATGAGCCAAAAAGAGCTAGATTTTTATCTCAAAGGTCGCATAAAAGTTTCTCGGTGCAGAAGGGATGATTCCTGGTCCAGGGTAGCCTGTTGCTCTTCGTGTAAAATAATAGTTGTTTAATACATTGTTAATCCCCGTTTCCAACTTGAAACGTTTGTATTTATAGGAAAGAGAAAAATCTAAGATACCGTATGCAGGCAAAACACCTAAAACACCGCTTGGATCGCTATTAGAAGTTGAGTTTGTAGCATCTGTATACTGTGAAGATAGGTAGGTGTATTGCAAACTAGAGAGTAGATTTTTATATCCAAATTTCAGACCTGTTTTGATATTGACATCAGGAACGAATTCTACTTCTTTTCCTTCTAATATATCATTTGGAGAACTTATATATTCAGAACCAATAAAAGAAGAATTTATAAAAAGAGACCATAAAAAACGATTGTCTCTTAATAATAATTTAGATAGATTAAAATCCACGAGTGATTCCATTCCATAAATAATCGCATCTCCTACATTGGTTCGTTTGGTTTTGACACTATTATCAGAGGAATCCTCTTCTAGTAAAAACCCGATACGATCGCTATAATTTAAATAAAACAACCCGATGTCATAAGAAATGTATTTTTTTAAATCTCCTCTTATTCCCAAGTCAGCCGTATAGCCCATTTCATCTGATATATTCGGATCAATTTTATAGCTAGGATTCACAATTGTTATATCTGCAAAAGTAACCGAACGATAATTTTCAGAAAGATTGGCATAAAACTCCAAAGAATTAGTTGATTTATAACTCATCCCCATCCCTAACAGCACAAAATTACGTTGGCGACTTTCAGAAGTAACAAGGGTTTCATCCCTAATTTTAGTACCATAAATAACAATAATATCCCGCAATACACCATCCGCTTGAGTTAAAATAGATTCATAGCGGAAACCTGGTGTGACAGAAAATTTGGGTGTCAGGTAAAAAATATGCTCTCCAAAAACAGAATAATTCAAGTTGGGGTAGCTATTTGTTTGGTTACTTACCCAATCAAACCTGTCGTATTGGAAATTAAAATCTGCATCGGAATTAGCAGAACCAGGACCTTGATTGGCTGTATTAAAAGAGTCGTAATATTTAGCTCCGAGTAAAAAAACGGACTTTTTATCAAATAACTTATATTCGTGCAAGAAACGAGTTTCAAAACCAAAATTGCTATAAGTACCACGAATGAGCTCTCTTTCTTCAAAAGGATCCGGAGTGGCCACTCTTCTGTCTCGAAACCCAAGTGCATCTCTTGACGCATTCAATCCGAAAGCACTAAAAGAAAAATTAGTTTTCTCCGAAAATCGATGTTCAAATTTCAGGTTATACAAAGCCCAATTCACTTGAAACCAGTTTCTGGAACGATTGGATTGAAAAGGATTTGTATAAAACATTTCATCCGTCAAACCACCTGGCTGATGCGCCAAATAGTGTAGATACGTAATTTCTGCACTGATCTTGGTCTTTTTCGTAAACTCATATCCAAAATAACTATAGGTATTTTGGGAATCAAAGTCGGAGTTAGGACGAAAACCATTACCTGTCTTCAGGTTAAAAAAAGTATAATAACTAAATTTATTGCAAGTTCCACCAATACTGGTAAAGTTGGTATACAAACCATTGCTTCCAACCGTATTTCTTAGAATAATCTCTGCTTTTTTGGAAGGGTTTGGTTTTTTCATGATAAAATTAACCAATCCTCCAAATTGAGTTCCATATTGTAAAGAAGCGGCCCCCCTTATGATTTGTATTTGTTGTAAGCCTTCAGAAGCAGGTGCATAATAACTCTCAGGGTACCCCAGAACATCGGCACTGATATCGTAACCGTTCTGACGGGTATTGAAATTAGAAGTTCTGTTAGGGTCTAGTCCCCTACCTCCAATATTGAGTTGCAGCCCAGCATCGTCATTTTGATAGATATTAAGTCCTGCGACTTGACTATAAATTTGACGTGCATTGTTCGAAGCCAAATTGGCCATAGATTGATCCACCAATACGACTTCTGTCTTTTTACCTGCGTAGATGGCAGTTCCCTCTATATCTTTCAAACGTGCCATTTCAAATACTTTCGCCCTACGTGCGTCAATCGCTACTTCAGACAATTCCTCTGTAATAGGACTGAGTTGAATGGTAACAGGTGCAGTATCGGACGAAGAAAAGGTCTTTTCATAAACCTCGTATTCATAAGTAAACACCACAACTTGTAGTTCGTTTACTGAGCTATCAAACTCAAAATAGCCATTCTTAGCGGTCATCGCTAATTTGTTATAACCTTTGTCAAAAACTTGAACTTCTGAAATCGGCAGTCCGGTATTGCTATCTTTAACATAGCCTTCGAAACGAATTTGTGCTTGCAAAGAGAGAAAAAACAAAGAGAAAAAAGAAAAATGTAGCAGACGACAAGAGATCATAGGATATATTAGGAGAGGATGTTGTAATCGAATCAAAAAACAAAAAAGATTCTCTACAAAATAGAGAATCTTTAAAAGCTAAAAGTAGTTTTAATCGCCATCAGCATCTGCGTAATCAGGACTGATTTTAAAGGCTTGTAACATATGAACTTTGAATTTGGGAACGTTTTTTTGAATCGCATCAAAAGTGCGTAAAAACTCTAAATTATTCGTTTTTATTTGTATGACAAAATTGTCTTGTAGTTTTGCGATTTGCTGTCTCGCTGCTTCATAATTATCGGTAATTTCTTTTGGCAATTCCGTCTCAGCATCCAAGGTCTCTAAATAGGTTTTAAAACTTTCACCTGTTTGTTCGGTACCGTACTTTTTTCCGAGAAAAAAGTTTTCAGTAGCAGTCATGGCTTCCAGTAATAAAACTTTTGATACATCTTGCTTGTAGTAGGCTTCTACAAAGTTAGGAAATTTAAACCCTCCAAAATATCCAGCAGGAATTCCAACTTTATTAGCACGCAATCCTTTTTCGTAATAGTAGATAAAGTCATTAGTCAGCTTGTTGAAGCTAGAAGTTGCGGTATTTGTAGCATCACTTACGAACGCATCTCGATTGGCATTCCAGTCCGCAATACACAAATCCGTATTTGAAATCATTTCATCCACTAGAGCTTCCAAGTAGTTACGGTATTTGTCTGATGCTCCCCCTAAAACTCCAGTCTCTAAACCGAAAAGCAGGTAATCCATTGCCGGGAATCCTTGACTCAAATATGAAGGTTCGTTGTCAGCGGATAGATCGTAATTTCCACTTTCGATATTGGCTTCAATAAGAGTGGTATTGGTACGATAAGCATTCATGCGTTGGTTGAAGTTTATCTCTTCCGCTTTGCCAATATCAAACATTTCTACATGTTGCCACAATTTGTAAGCAGCCAACCAGTGCTCTTTTACCGTTGTCAAATTTATTTCACTCGGATCATTTACATAGGCATTCGCAACAGATTTAAAATCTCCTAAAGCGCTTCTAAAAGCATTGTAAGATGGAAGGACGATATTGTCTGTTAGATTAGCGAGCACACTAGATCTATCGATGATGACTTTTACAATTCTTTCAACTTGTTTAGCTTTATTATTGTCTTTATCGGTTACGTCATATGTAACAACATATGTTCCAGTTTTGAATACATCAACAACATCTCCTCCAATAATAACCTTATCATTTATTCCTATATCTGTGTCATCTTCAGCTGAAGCACCTAATTCAATATAATCATTACCGTATTTGATAAATACCTCATAATCTCCATTCAATATAAGTATTGGGGTTGAATTATCATTTGATCTATCATCATCTTCGCAAGCTGCGCAAAACAATGTTATTAAAACTAAATAAAAATAATTTCGTATCATGGTGCAAAAATAAAAAAACTCAGTGATACTTAAAAGTTAACACTGAGTTTTAAATTAAAAATTAAGTAAAAAATACTTTATTATAATTTGGCAGCAATGTCATCTGCCATTTCTTCTAACTCAGTATCTGTTCTGTCCCAGAAACCGTTTCCAGCTTCCAATTTATCCAACATAGCTTCTACTTCAGCATGAGAGAAATAAGGATTCCCATTCGCATCATATGTAAATTGTAAACTGAAGATAAAGCCATACCCCTCAGACAAGGCATGGAAATAATCTGCTGAATAATCAGCTTTTCCTGCAGCAGAATTCAAGTAGTAACTTGCTTTGTTGATAACAACTTCAGATAGCTTTTGGCTAACGATAGCAGCTTGTTCATCTCTGATTGTTGCATCACTCGCAACAATCGCTGCTCTTCCTTTTATAAAAGCTTCCATTACAGCAGCATTGTTTCCTTCATATCCACTTTCATTATTATCTTTCGCTAGGTATTTTTGTAACAAGATATCGTCACCTTCGTCCAATCCGTATACATACCCGTATCCTTCATCCCAGTAGTGCTCCATATCTGTATAATACCCTGATTCATCACGATCTGTGTTATCAGCACCAGAAATTTTTTCATAGCTTAAGTAACCATTCGCAACCTGATCCAAACATAAAGCACCGATCAAACCCTTTGCAAACGCTTGGTCCAATTCAATACCTTTGGCATTCAACTGACGGTTTGTCCCTGACATTCCTGGTATACCGTCAGCAGCAACATTTCCTAATGCAGGCGCTACATTCTCTGCATAATCTTCCAAAATACCTGTGAAGTAATCAACGACAGTAGCGTTCACTTCAGCAGTTTGGTATCCTCCCACTTTGTTTCCTAATTTTTTACCTGTACCATTCAATGTTGCATCTGTAAAACCTGCTCCATCTAAAAACATATTTTCTAATTCCTCTTTTGATACGCCAGGATCAGAAGATGCATCCAATACAGCATAGATCGCATTGGCCATGTTCAAACGAGTTGTTTGTCCAGAAAAACTAACTGTGGAGTTCCCATTCACAGAAAACGAATAAGTTTCTGGCAACTGTATTCCATCAGAACCGTCATTATCGTCTAAATCATTGTCATTACTACCACATGATGTCATAACTAACATACTAGCAGCAAGCACTCCTAAATTCACTAATTTTAATTTCATTTTTAATTTTATTTAGATTTATTACAAATAACTCAATTTATTTTGCAGCAAAGATACACAACAATCTAATAAAACAAAACTTATTTAGAATAAATTAAAATAAAAAATTCAAATATTTTATTGGATTTTAACCAAACACCTGTAAGGAAGCATTATAGGCACTTTCAAAACTCATCGGTTTTGTATTTGTTGCTGCCTTTTTTGAAGTAAAATAAGATAATAATTTTTCTGTTGGCATATTACCGGTCAGTTCATCTTTAGCCATTGGACAACCTCCAAAGCCTTTTATAGCTCCGTCAAATCTATGGCAACCAGCATTAAATGCACTATCTACTTTTTCAAACCAAGAATCATAGGTAGTATGTAAATGTGCTCCAAATTCAATATTTGAATATAAAGGTATCAGGTTTTTAAACAGGTATTCTATGTTTTCAGGGGTGGCAGTACCAATAGTATCAGAAAGAGATAAAATTTTCACTCCCATTTGCGATAAAATCTCTGTCCAATGAGCAACAATTTCAACATTCCATGGATCTCCATAAGGGTTTCCAAATCCCATGGACAAATAAGTCACCACTTCTTTTTTAGAGCTTGCTGCAACATTTAAAATTTGGTCTAAAACCTTAATGGATTCTTCAATGGTTTTATGCGTATTACGCATTTGGAAGTTTTCTGAAATAGAAAATGGAAAACCTAAATAATTTATTTCTTCAAATTGAGAAGCCTGTTCAGCTCCTCTCGCGTTGGCAACAATAGCCAACAATTTTGTTTGAGTATCTTGAAGATCTAGTCCTTCTAAAACTTGAGCTGTATCTCTCATCTGAGGGATAGCTTTTGGAGATACAAAACTACCAAAATCAATTGTATCAAAGCCAACTCCAAGCAAAGCATTTATATACGCTATTTTATTTTGCGTAGTAATAAATTCCTTGATTCCCTGCATAGCATCACGAGGGCATTCTATAATCTTTACGTCTGTATTTTTGGATAAATTCAATTGTTTGCTTTCAATTGGTTAATCAATAGAACAAATATAAATCTTAGTTTATATTTCTATCACAATTGTCAAAACAAACTATAAGAGAAAATCTAGCTATCTGCTAGATTTTTGGACAACGTTTACAATTTGTTTTTCCACTCTTTTTATATTTCTTACAACATTTGCTCTTTTTCTTCTTTCCACAAGAAGTTGAACAATCTCCGCTCACAATACAAGGAGAAACAAATACAGGTCCCATAAACTTTGTTCTTATTTAGAATAAATAAATGCAAAGATAGAGAATATTTATCTTGCATCCATAACTTTAACAAAAAAAATTATTCCTCGGGTGTTGTAATCATGTTAATATCTCGGTCAAATAAGTAGTGCCCTGTCTTGTCTTCTCCAATGATATTTAACTTATCTAACAACGTTCTGGCTGTAGATTCTTCTTCTAATTGTTCTGTTACATACCATTGCATAAAATTATGAACATTATAATCCTTATGCTGTAGACATTCATAAATAACTTTATTGATTTGTTCGGTAACAAACATTTCACTTTTCAAGAAATGATCAAACAAAGCATTTAGGTTTGAAAAATCATCCAAAGGTTTTTCCAAAGCAGGTACACTTACCTTCCCTCCTCTTTCATTGACAAATTTCACCAATTTAGTCATATGTGCCTTTTCTTCTTCTGACTGTGCATAAAAGAAATCAGCTACACCACTAAACCCCGCATGATCGGCCCAAGAGGCCATTGCTAAATATTGCATAGAAGCACTTGCTTCGTATTTTATTTGATCGTTTAATAAATCTTGAATTTTCTCTATCATCTTCTAATATTTTGAATCCAAGATAAAAAAGAATAGCTGAATATAAAATTTAAACTCTCTTTTTTTAAAAAAACATATAAGTCTAAAAATTCTTAAGAATCGCCTTGTTTATATTTTTAACAAGACTAGGTCCTTCATAGATAAAACCAGTATAAACTTGTACCAAATCCGCACCCGCTTCTATTTTATTCAAGGCATCTTGCGCGGAATGAATTCCTCCTACACCAATTATTGGAAACGATTTGTTCGAGGCATCCGATAAATATTTAATGGCTTGAGTACTTCTGTCAGCAATAGGTTTACCGCTCAATCCTCCATTTCCGATTGCTTCCAACTGATTTTCTGTCGCTCTCAATCCTTCTCTGTTGGTAGAAGTATTAGAAGCAATTACTCCATCAATTTTTGTCTCATCCACCAATTCAACGATTTCATCTAATTGTTGATTGTTTAAGTCTGGCGCTATTTTTAATAAAATTGGTTTCTGCACTGTTTCTTGCTCATTCAATTTTTGTACCGATTGAATCAATTCTATTAAATAGTCTTTATCTTGTAATTTAGCATGGCTTCCAACATTTGGACAGCTTACATTCAACACAAAATAATCTACATATGGATGTAACTCTTTGAAAACATCGCAATAGTCTTGTGTATATTGTTCTGTTGGAATTCCCGTGTTTTTACCTAGATTCCCTCCAATAATTACTTTTCCTTTATTCTTTTTTAAGTTTTCAATGGCTGCCTCTACACCCGCATTGTTAAACCCCATTCTATTGATAATTCCTTGATCATCTTTCAAACGAAACAATCTTTGCTTAGGATTTCCCTCTTGTCCCTTAGGAGTCACTGTTCCTATTTCAATAAAACCAAATCCAAAATCAGCCAATTCATTAAATAGAACTGCATTTTTATCAAATCCTGCAGCCAAACCAACTGGATTTTTAAAATTGATACCAAATAACTCTCTTTCTAGTTTTGCATCATTTACTTGAAACATAGAACGAATTATTGCCGAAACACCAGGAATTTTAGAAATTCTTTTTATCACTGAAAAGGTAAAATAATGCACTTTTTCTGGATCAAATTGAAAAAGAATTGGGCGAATAATCGATTTATACATTGAATCTTTTTTTATAATTCTCTTAGTTATTTCTAAGCGCTGCAAATTTACGAAATTTGTCTTAGCGAGACAATGTTTATCAGCTTCTTGAAACAAACAGCTAAAAACAAAAAAAGTCCGTAACAAATCAATGTTACGGACCCTTCTTTACAATTTATAATTCTTATCTTAAGCTAGCTTCAAGGTTTTTCTCAAACGTAGCTTGTAATTTTTGCATTATTTTATCAATTTGCTTTTCATTTAATGTTTTTCCTTCGTCTTGCAACAAGAAACTTACAGCATACGATTTTTTGTTCGCAGCTAATTTGTTCCCTTCATATACATCAAATAAATCTACCTCTTTTAATAATTTTCTTTCAGATTGAAAGGCTAAATTATAAATCTCTCCAAAAGAAACTGAACTATCTAATAATAAAGACAAATCTCTTTTTACTGCTGGGAATTTAGGTAAAGCTTTTACTTTAATCCCTTTAGAACTTGAGATTTTTAAAACATTATCCCAATTAAAATCAACATAAATTACCTCTTGTTTGATTCCGAAAGATTTTAAAATAGACTTTGAAACAATTCCAATATCTGCCAATTTAATTTTCCCTAGACTTAAAGTAATCCCTTCAGAAAAAACATCATTTTTAGTTGGTGAAGTTTTTAAGGTAGCAGCTCCTAACCTTTCTAAGATAGATTTTACCACACCTTTTACGTAAAAGAAGTCAGAAGATTTATGAGTGCCTGTCCAAGAATCACTTGTTCTATTTCCTGTAACAAAAAGAGCTAAATGCTTAAACTCTTCATATTTCTCCTCAAACTTATGATATGTTTTACCGAACTCAAAAAATTGTAGAGCATTATTTTTTCTATTGATGTTGTAAGAAACAGACTCCAACCCGCTAAATAATAACGATTGACGCATCACTGCTAAATCATTACTTAATGGATTTAACATCGCTACATTGTTTTCATCCTTTAAATTCTCAGAATGTTCTATATATGTCGCTTTCGTCAAAGAGTTAGACATAATCTCATGAAACCCTAAAGAGTTCAATTGATTTCCTACAATGTTCTCTATTTTCACTCCGTTAAACTCAGAAAAAGAAATAGAGGTATTTAGTTTATGTGAAAACTGAATATTATTATATCCATATACACGTAAAATTTCTTCAATTAAATCAGCTTCTCTCTGCACATCTACACGATACGCAGGAACGGTTAACCCAAGACCTCCCTCTGTTTCACTGCTAATTTTTATCTCTAAAGAAGCTAATATATTTTTGATTGTTTCATTAGATAATTTTTCACCAATCAACCTCTCTACATTTTCATAGGACAATACCAATTCAAAATCTTCAATTTTACTTGGGTATAAATCAATGATATCAGAAGCAACCTTACCTCCTGCAATTTCAGTAATTAATAACGCTGCTCGCTTTAATGCGTATTTTGTAAAGTTAGGATCAATACCTCTTTCAAAACGGAAAGAAGCATCCGTATTCAATGCATGTCTTTTAGCTGATTTTCTAACAGATACCGGATTGAAATAAGCACTTTCTAAAAATATAGAGGTTGTATTATCAGATACTCCTGATTCCTCTCCTCCAAAAACCCCCGCTATACACAATGGAGTAGAATCTCCATCACAAATCATCAAATCCTCTGCATCCAATTCTCTTTCCACACCATCTAACGTGGTAAACTTTGTACCAGCTTCAAGTGTTTTTACTAATATTTTATTTCCTTTTACCTTAGCTGCATTAAAAGCATGTAAAGGCTGTCCCAGTTCATGTAACACATAATTGGTGATATCCACAATATTATTAATTGGGGCCAAACCTAGCGCTTTCAATTTATTTTGAATCCATTCCGGAGATTCTGCTACCTTAACATCGGTTATAGTCAAACCACAATATCTAGGAGCCAATTCTTTATTATCAACTTCAACATCAAACTTCAACTTTCTTTCATCTACATGAAAATTACTTACTGAAGGTGAGATCAATTCAAGCTTTAAACCTTGCTGCATTAAACCAGCACGTAAATCTCTTGCCGTACCATAATGACTCATGGCGTCTGCTCTATTTGGAGTCAATCCTATTTCGAAAACTTCATCCGTTTCAATTTTAAAAACTTCAGCGACCGGAGTTCCTGGTTTCAAAGCATCATCCAAAACAAGGATACCTTCATGACCTTTACCTAGACCTAATTCGTCTTCAGCGCAAATCATTCCAAAACTAACTTCTCCTCTTATCTTTCCTTTTTTAATTTTGAAAGACTCGCCTTTTTGATCATATAAAACAGTTCCTAAAGTAGCAACCGGTACTTTTTGTCCAGCTGCAACATTGGGCGCTCCACAAACAATTTGTATAGGCTCTTCCCCTCCAATATTTACAGTAGTAACACTTAATTTATCAGCATTAGGATGTTTCCCACAAGTAACAACTTCTCCAACAACTACTCCTTGAAGACTTCCTTTGATAGATTCGATCAACTCAATTCCTTCAACTTCTAATCCTAAGTCTGTTAATAATTCTCCTGTTTTTACAGCCTCCCAGTCGATTTTTAAAAATTGCTTAAGCCAATTGTATGATATTTTCATTCTTGTGAAATAAAGTTCTTATAATAGGCGGCAAATATACGTAAACCATTAAATAAATAACAGAATATAGAAAGTAAATTAATTCTCTTAATAGAACTAATTTCATAAAGAATAAGCGACTTTTTAAGATGTGAAAGCTTGAATTCTTGTTATATTTGTGAAAATTTCAAACAAATGAATAGTCTTAAACTTTTTAGATTTACAAGTATTGCAGAAGGGATTTCACTTTTATTACTTTTTGGTATTGCCATGCCTGTAAAATATATACTGAAAGAACCTATTTTAGTGGAAATTGTAGGAATGGCACATGGCTTATTATTTATAGCATATGTATTGTTTGCCATTGTTTATAGCTTTAAAGTGAAATGGAGTTTTTTGGAATTTCTAATTATTTTCTTCGCTTCTTTTATTCCTTTTGGAACATTTTATGTGGATAAAAAATATTTAGCTGAAATCAAAGCATAAAAAAAGCCGTCTTTTCAGACGGCTTTTTTTGAGTTAATATGTTCCTTAAAAAACTAAGTTTACATTTAATTCAAAATCATTTTTGATTGCTTTGTCTTTTAAATCATCAAAAAAGCTTGAAGAACCGTATTTGATTCCGTATAAAGTTCTATCTACATTTAAAGTAGTTGATGCAATATTTCCGTCTACTACTAAATCAAAACTTACCGGTTTTGTAATTCCTTTGATTGTTAGATCTCCAGTAACTTTATACTTGCCATCTTTCCCTTCTACTTTTGTAAAAACCAATTTAGAGCTTTGAAATTTATCAGTTCCAAAAAAGTCGTCTGCTTTAAGATGTCCTTCTAATTTGTTTTTGTAATTCCCTTCTAAATCAGTAACCGTAATTGAATTCATGTCTACCATGATTTCTCCTCCTACCAATTTATCTTTTTTGAATTCTAAAACTCCATTTTGAATATTGATGGTTCCCTTATGATCACTTCCAATTTCTTTTTTACCTATCCAGTTGATTTTACTCTCACGAGTTTTTACTTGTTTCGTCTCTTTTTTTATCACTGTAAAAGACATGGTAACTAATGCTACTAAAACTAATGCTGTTGATTTTAAAATGTTTGTTTTCATGTTTCCTTATTTATTAATTGTTTATTTATTATTTGTTCTTAATTTATTTAATAATTTATTCAATAGAATCGATTCCTTTTCTGTTAAATTTTTTGTGGTATCTTTCTCATGAGTTCCCAATGATTTGTCAATTACGCTCAGTAATTCAAGACCTTTATCTGTAATTGAGATTTCAATTTTTCTTCTATTAGATTCACACTGAATTCTACTCACCAAATCTTTTATTCTTAGTTTCTCAATCAATCTTGTGGTATTGCTCATCTTAGAAATCATTCTCTCTTGAACATCTTGTAAATTAATCGCTTTTCCATTTTGTCCACGTAATATTCTTAAAATATTAAATTGCTGCGAAGTCAAGTCAAACTGTTTGAAATAGATACTAGTTTTCTCGTTTACCCAGTTACCTGTGTACATCAAATTAAGAATACATTTAGTTCTTGGGTTCAATTTACTCTCTGATTTCAACTGTTCTTCAACTAACATTTGTATATACAATTATTGTTTACACAGCAAAAATACATTCTTTTTACAATCTACCAACACATTTTCAAACAATTGTTGTATAAACAACAATAAACACAACAATAATAAACATTTGTTTATAGTCTTATTTTATCTTTGTAGTGTAGTTAAACTAAAAAATTATGAAAAATCTAAATAACTGCCCACATTGTTCTTCACCTGAAAAACGAATTTCTAAAAAATTATATTTCTTTAATGACGTCATCCCCTGCACAACAGTTTACAGATGCATGACTTGTTGTTCTTTGTATATTGCATGCAGTTTATTGAAGAAAAGGTTTCTTATCAGAAAACATTTCTATTGTGAAAATTACTTTTATCCAAACGCCACACACCCTGTAAAGGATAATGGTATCGGATTCGACTTAAATAAAAAATTAAAAAACTCAGACAGCTTAGGCATGAAAACCCTTAAGGAAAGAACCAAAATCATCAATGGTAACATCAAGGTTCAGAGTATTATTGGCAAAGGAACCAAAACAACTCTATTAACTCCAATTACAAATGAAAGTTGAAAGAAACATAAAAATTGTTGTTGCTGATGATCATCCTATGCTATTAAACGGTTTGATATACGAACTAGAATTACATCTATATGAAGTAGTTGGAAAAGCAAAAAACGGAGAAGAGGCCCTCGATGAGATTCTTACAAAAAAACCAGATATAGCCATGCTTGACATCAACATGCCTATTCTCAATGGTTTTGAGGTGATACAAAAAGCGATAGAAAAGAAATCCCAAACAAAATTCATTATCCTCTCTTTTTACAAGGAACCAGAATACATTTTAAAAGCAAAGGAGTTAGAGATCAACGGTTACTTGTTAAAAGAAGATCAATTTGAGGAAATAGAAAAATGCATCGAAACGGTATTATCAGATAAATATTACTACAGCAATTCTATTCAAAAATTACCATCTGCCTCTCCCAACGATGATCTTGAAAAACTATCTCAATTGACCTGTTCAGAAAAAACAATCCTCAAATTAATAGCGGATCAAAAATCCAATGCAGAAATTTCTGATATCCTTTCTGTATCCAAAAGAACTGTGGAGAAACATAGAAGTAATATTATTTATAAAATGGATTTAAACGGTGGAACCAATTCCTTAACAAACTGGGTGTTGCTGAACAAACAATATATTTTGAGGTTTTAATCAAAAAATACGTGCTAACACGTATTTCAGGAAATATTGATTTTATCTAAATTTGTATTATTAACATTTGTTAATATAAGTATGTATCGATAGAGAAAAAAATAAAATCAACGGTGGTCTTAGATATAGATACTAAAACTGTTTTAAATTTAATGCATATTGGTAGCTGGATTAATGAAAAGAACGTGAACTTTTTTAAGCCTTATAATATTTCTTCCCAACAATACAATGTGCTTCGAATTCTATGAGGACAAAAAGGAAGGCCTATAAGCTTGACGGATATACACAATCGCATGATTTCTAAGATGAGCAATACCACTAGATTGATTGATAAGTTAATCCTAAAAGGTTTTGTCACAAGACGTATCGATAAAAACAATAAACGAAGAGTTGAGATAAAAATGACTAAAAAAGGTTTGAATCATTTATCTTCTATTGATAAAGATATTAGCAACTATACCGAGGAGGTCACACAGTATTTAAGCTACAAAGAATCTTTAATTTTAAATGAATTGATTGACAAGCTTAGAGGCGAATAAATTTTAATTACTTCGACATAATGCCTTCTAAAAAGTCACCTACATAATAGGCTACCAAAGCAGCTGCTGCTCCCATTAACACAGTTGTAGCAATACTTACAAATCTATTTTTACTATTTACTACCCCTTTTAAATACCCTATTAAAGCAAAGGATAGAAATGTTAGTGAGGTAGACCAAATTAACAAATCCCCTTTGATGTCAATCATCATGTCCAACACATAGACTAATAAGGGAATAAAGCCCAAAATAAGAAAAGATATAAAGGTAATGAGACCTATTTTAAATGGTGATTTGGTTTCTTCTATAAGACCAAGTTCCTCCTTCATCATTACATCTACCCAACTATCTTTATCGGCTGTAATGGTTGCAACCACCTCCTCTAGCAATTTCCCTGTAAAACCTTTCTCTCTAAAAATCTCTCGTATTTCTTCTCGTTCCTTTTCCGGAATGTTTTCTACCTCCCAATACTCAATTGCTTTGTGTTTTTCATAATTATCCACATCTGTTTTGGAAGACAAATAGGCACCTATAGACATTGCAAAGCCATCTGCAAATAAATTTGCAAAACCTAGAATGATAATCACAGAAGAATCTAAACCAGCACCAACAGCTCCTGCAACTACCGCAAAGGTTGTTACACTGCCATCTATACCTCCATACACGAATTCAGCTAAATATTCTTGAAACTTTTGAACAAAAACATTTTCTTCGCCATGAACTACATTCTCCTGGATATCTTCAGTCATACTTTATTCTTTTAAAATTGATTCTCCATTTATATCAGTTGTTAAAACATCAGACATATAATCAAAAAAGGGTCTTAAGGCCAAATAAGACAATTTTAATTCTTCTCTAAAATTTGGAGACAACACTTCTTCATCAGAAAAATTCCTAGTTACTAAAAAGGATTTTTTACGAATCAGATCAATGGAAGCATGATTCTTATCAAAACCTCTCGGTGCTGATTTTACTTCCTCTCCTTCTAATTCTCCAAATAATTTCTGAAAATTTTCCTCAGCAATAATCTCTCTTATTTCAAAATCATCTGTCTCAAACTCCTTTCTAATTCGTAATAAATCTGCTGGATTGGGTTTGAAAAAACCTCCTGCCATCATAGATTCTCCTGGAGCAATTTTTAAATAATACCCACCTCTTAATTTTTCTGTTGCTCTAGAAAAACTAATACTTCTATGGTAATTATATGGTGTTTTATCTTTAGAAAATCGAACATCTCTGTAAATACGAAATACCTTCATTTTTTCAATGGTATCACTTTGGTTCAAATCTTCTAAAACCGCATTGTAAAAATCTTTTAATTTGGTTTCTTCTTCTTTAAATTCAGATTTATGTTCGTCAAACCACTCCCGGTTATTATTCTTTTTTAATTTATTTAAAAATTCTAAGGCTGATTTAGATACTTTAGTCATTATCTTATTTGAATTATTTTAGCATAATTTACATAATTGAAGCTATTCTACAATAAAAAACGCGCATAAAAAAAGCGGAACCTAAAGATTCCGCTTTTTTACTAGTCGTCTACCAGCACCCAATCCCCTTTATCCAGCATTGGAATAGCTTGTTTGTATTTAACCTCTTTATTTTCACCAGTCATTACATTTTTAATGCTGACTTTTTCATTTCTTCCTATTTTACGTTCCTCGCGAACAATAGTTTCAGGAATCTTTTGCTCTCTCGTGTCGTTAGACATAGAAGACTCAGAAATATTTTGAACCTCTTCCTTACTTACGTTCAGTTTTTTTCGTTTCTCAATAGGTGCTTCAGAAATTTCAGTAGCTCCTTGTGTTGGTAATTCTCCTTTGAAAAGGAATGATAATACATCTTTATTTACCTTATCCAACATTCCTTTGAATAATTCAAAAGCCTCAAACTTATAAATTAACAATGGGTCTTTTTGCTCATAAGATGCATTTTGTACCGACTGCTTTAAGTCGTCCATCTTTCTCAAATGATCCTTCCAAGTCTCATCAATAATGGCAAGAGTAATATTTTTCTCAAAGTCATTGATCAATGTTTTCCCTTCAGACTCAAAAGCTTCTTTTAAGTTAGTCACCACCTGTAAGGTCTTTACACCATCAGTAAATGGTACTACAATACGCTCATATTTATCAGCTTCGTTTTCATAAACATTTTTGATCACAGGAAAAGCAGTAGTAGCATTTCTTACAACTTTTTCTGTATAATAAGCATACACTTTTTCATAAAGATCATCTACTAATTTATCTGCGGCAAGCGTTTTAAACTCTTCCTTTGTAAAAGGTGATGGCATACCAGAGAAATGAATCAACTCAAATTCGAAATTGGTGTAATTGTCAGATTGTTTGTTGGATACTACAATAGAAGAACAAGTATCGTAAATCATATTTACAATATCTATTTGCAAACGTTTTCCATCCAAGGCATGTCGACGACGTTTATAAACAACCTCACGTTGAGCGTTCATAATATCATCATACTCTAATAATCTTTTACGAACGCCAAAGTTATTTTCTTCAACTTTCTTCTGAGCTCTTTCAATAGACTTTGAAATCATAGAATGCTGAATTACTTCACCTTCCTCTAACCCCATTCTATCCATCATTTTTGCAATTCTATCTGAACCAAAAATACGCATCAAATGATCCTCAAGAGATACATAAAACTGAGAAGAACCAACATCTCCTTGACGGCCGGCACGACCTCTTAACTGCCTATCAACACGTCTTGAATCATGTCTTTCTGTACCGATAATTGCTAAACCACCTGCAGCTTTCACATCGTCAGATAATTTAATATCTGTACCACGTCCCGCCATGTTTGTTGCAATCGTTACCATCCCAGAATTACCGGCATCCGCAACAACCTGCGCCTCCTGCTTATGTAATTTTGCGTTCAATACATTGTGCTTAATTTTTCTTAATGAAAGCATCCTACCTAGCAATTCAGAAATCTCAACGGAAGTAGTACCAACCAATACTGGTCTTCCTTTTTCAACTAAAATAACAATCTCATCAATTACAGCATTGTATTTTTCTCTCGTGGTCTTATAAACTAAATCCTCTTTATCATCACGTAATAAAGGTCGGTTTGTTGGAATCTCTACAACATCAAGTTTGTATATTTCCCAAAACTCTCCTTCTTCCGTTATTGCCGTACCCGTCATTCCACCCAACTTACGATACATCCTAAAGTAATTCTGTAACGTAACTGTCGCAAAAGTTTGTGTAGCTGCTTCAATTTTCACATTTTCTTTCGCTTCAATTGCTTGGTGCAAACCATCAGAATAACGACGACCGTCCATAATACGACCTGTTTGTTCATCAACAATTTTCACCTTATTATCCATCACAACATATTCTTTATCTTTTTCAAATAAAGTATACGCTTTTAGCAATTGATTTAAGGTATGAACACGTTCACTTTTAATACTAAAGTCGTTATAAAGCTCTTCTTTTTGAGCTACCTTTTCCTCAACGCTAGCATCGCTATCATCAATTTCTCCAATTTTAACACCAATATCCGGTAACAAGAAGAAATCTTGATCCCCCTCTCCAGAGATATGTTGAATACCTTTGTCGGTTAATTCAATAGAATTATTCTTTTCATCGATAACAAAATAAAGTTCCTTATCAATTTTTGGCATCTCTCTGTTGTTATCTACCATATAAGTGTTTTCAGTCTTTTGAAGTAATTGTCTCACTCCTTCTTGACTTAAAAACTTGATCAATGCTTTGTTCTTAGGAAGACCTCTATAGACCCTCAATAAAAGAATACTTCCCTCTTCCGTATTTCCCGCAGCGATTAATTTCTTAGCCTCTGCTAATACTCCAACCAAGTACTGACGTTGAATTTTCTCAATAGCCTGAACACTTGGTTTCAATTCATTGAACTCATGTCTATCTCCTTGTGGAATTGGTCCAGATATAATTAATGGCGTACGCGCATCATCAATCAATACTGAATCCACCTCATCTACAATCGCAAAATTCGGAGCTCTTTGAACCAAATCTTTTTGCGAATGTGCCATGTTATCTCTCAAATAATCAAAACCAAATTCGTTATTTGTACCATAAGTAATGTCTGAATTGTATGCTTTTCTTCTTTCTTCAGAATTTGGTTGGTGATGGTCAATACAATCTACTGACAAACCATGAAACTCCCAAATAGGTGCCATCCAAGCAGCATCCCTTTTGGCAAGATAGTCATTCACTGTTACCACATGAACACCTTTTCCCGTTAAGGCATTCAAGAAAATTGGCAATGTGGCAACCAAAGTTTTTCCTTCCCCAGTCATCATCTCTGCAATCTTACCTTTGTGCAACACAGATCCTCCAATCAACTGAACGTCATAATGAATCATTTCCCAGGTTACAGGCGTACCAGACGCATCCCAAGAAGTAGCCCATTCCGAATTATCTCCATTCAACGTAATATATTCCTTCGCTCCAGATAGCTCTCTATCAAAGACAGAAGCCGTTACTTCCACTACTTCATTTTCTGTAAAACGCTTAGCTGTTTCTTTAACAACTGCAAAAGCCTCAGGCATAATCTCCTCTAAAACAGCTTCTGAAGCTGCATAGGACTCATCCTTCAATCCATCTATCTCAGTAAAGATTTGTTCTTTTCTATCAATATGAGCGTCTATTGCCTCTTTCTCTAAATTTGAGATTTTATCTTCAAAAGGTTTCGTAGCGTCTTTGATTTTATTTTTAAAACCTTCAGATTTTGCTCTCAACTCGTCATTCGTCAAGCTGTTCATCTCGCCTTCAAAAGCACGAACTTTATCTACGATTGGCTGTAATAATTTTAAGTCCTTTTTCTGTTTATCTCCAACAAAAATTTTAAGGACAGAATTTAAAATACTCATAATTTTATTTTTTTAACAACATAAAAGTTGCTGATTTTTCTCTTTTAACATTATTTTGATCAAACACTTCTAACAAAAATGTTAAATCACTGTTTTTTAAACACATAAAAAACACGTTCAAAAATACACAAAAAAAAAGCCTCGATAGAGACTTTTAAATGATAATATTTCTTTTTTTCTAATATTCATCTTCATTCCAAAAATAATCCTCCTCGGTAGGATAATCTGGCCAAATTTCAACAATAGATTCGTATGCATCACCTTCATCCTCCATACTCTGTAGATTTTCCACTACTTCCAACGGAGCTCCTGTTCTAATAGCATAATCTATCAATTCATCTTTTGTTGCAGGCCATGGCGCGTCTGCCAAATACGAAGCTAATTCTAAAGTCCAGTACATCTTACTATTAATTGAGTTATTTGTGCAAAAATAATTTTTTTTCTTAGAAAATCAAGTCTTTTTTTATGTATTTCAATATTTTAAAAGAACGTTTCATTTTTCACTATGGAATCCATTTAATTTCCTTAGCTTGATTATCAAAAGTCAACTTTCGTGCCAACACAAAAAGATAGTCAGAAAGTCGGTTGATATACTTTAAAACATTCTCTTCTATCTTCTCATCACCCATCAACACCACTATCAAACGCTCTCCTCTGCGACATACTGCTCTCGCAATATGACAATATGACACCGTGGTATGACCACCTGGCAACACAAAATGAGTCATTGCAGGTAACTCCTGATCAATAACATCTATTTCTTGTTCCAAAAACTCAATCATTTCTATAGTTACTTTAGTGTCTGCCAAACGTTTTTTTCCGTTTTTTAAAATTTCCTTTTCAACTGGAGTTGCCAAAACCGCTCCAATTACAAATAAATCTTTCTGAATTTTAACAAGACTTTCGAAACTGTGTTTATCAATCTTTTGGTCACGTATCAAACCTAAATAAGAATTCAACTCATCAATAGTTCCATACGTTTCTATTCTTAAATCCCCTTTAGAGACGCGCGTACCACCATACAGCCCTGTAGTTCCCTTATCTCCGGTTTTGGTATATATTTTCATATTAATATCGAATTGTAAAATGTTCTTTTCTTTGTTCTTTTCTAAAAAAAACGATTCCCCACTGAAACAAATCCATTGTAACAGTTACCTCTGGATGATCCTTAATTTCCATCCAAGCCTCTTTCATTTCCTTGCTCCAATGAATGTCATCAAAAACAAAAACACTGTCATTATGTTTACTAGTCAAACAAACTCTAAAATAATCCAAGGTTGCTTTTTTAGTATGATTCCCGTCAAAAAACACAAAATCATAAATCTTATTCTTACAAACATTTTTTATGGTGGTATCAAAATTCCCTGCAACAAAATTCACGTTGGCATTCCCTTTTTCCTCCATATTACGTTGTGCATATTCAAGCGTATTCTTACATCCTTCCAATGTTGTCAGTTCAAAATCTTCTAAACTTCTGTACAAACAATTTGAAGCCATCCCTAATGAAGTCCCAATTTCCAAACAATTTTGTACGTTAAAATAACTCATCATACGCATTAACAGCATTCCATATTTTGTTTTAATTCCTGCTACCTTGGCTATTTGAGAAACCTTTCTATTATTACTCTTAAATACTTTTGAACCTGCCCCGAAATCCTCCACTTCAAGAACATCTTTTGACTGTAATAATTCTCTTTTATATTCGTTAAATTTATATTCTTGCTCTTTTGAAGGTTTTAAATAAACACAATTCGTAATAAACTTAAATAAAAATGGTGAATGCACTCCATGTTGATTGGTCGAATGCGACAAATATTGGAAATACTCCTTTTGAATAAAAAACATAATGAAACCGACTAATAAGAGTTGGTAAAAGTAATAGAAATTTCATTGTTTATTGGCAATAAAATTTATATTTGTAAATTGATAAAAAAACTATCCATGAACAAATTATTTTTAGTATTTAGTTTTTCAATTATTTTAAGTTCTTGTGTACCTCACAGAAAACTTGTATATTTTCAAGGAGAACCTATTGAAAAAGAGGATATTCATAAAATAAATGACACCCCATACAAACTTAAAGTAAACGATATACTTTACATAACGTTAAAATCTAAGAATGAAGAACTTGTAGCTTTATTTAATAATAATAATGGTGGATCAAATACTAATTCCACAGGTGGTGATAATTTATATTTCACAGGTTACACAATAGACGAACATGGAAACATACGACTTCCTTATGTCGGTAACGTAAACGTACTTGGATACACTATTGAAGAGGTTAGGGTTAAGGTAAAGTCTGAATTAAAATATTACATCAATTTTGATAAAAACATATTTGTTACCGTTAAACTTGCAGGTATAAAATACACAATACTCGGTGATATCGGGTCTCCAGGAACACATATAATGTATCAAAACAAAGTAAATATAATGGAAGCAATTGCTAACTCTGGTGATATTATCGCAACTGGGGATAGAACGAAAGTAGAAGTTTTAAGAGAAGAATTCGATGGATTAAAAAAATATACTGTGGATATTACCCAGATTGATGTTTTTGAATCTGAAGTTTTCAACATTTTGCCACATGACATCATTTTCGTAAATCCAATTAAAACTAAATCATGGGGTATTGGAACGACCGGATTAGAAACGTTTACAACTTTAGCTTCGGTATTCTCAATTATTGCAACAACACTTTTATTGATCAAATCATTCTAATAGATCTATATGAAAAACAACAATTCTTCATTCAATAATTCTCAAGACGAGACATCTATAGATTTAAAACCATTGCTTTATAAAATAGTAGGCTATTGGAAACTTTTTGTTGTTACCTCAATTATTGCATTGAGTATCGCCAAATTCAAAAATGGTTATGAAGAAAAATCCTATGCCATCCATACAACTATTAGTGTTAAGGAAGAACAAAACCCTTTGTTTTCTTCCAGCACAAATATTGCTTTTAACTGGGGAGGGTCTAGCAATATCGTAGAAACTATAAAAGCTAGATTTAAATCTAGAACCCATAATGACAAGGTTGTAAAAAAACTTAAATACTATATTGAATATCTTGAAGAAGGAAAATACAGATTAGAAGATGTTTATGGAAAAATTCCTTTTGAAATCTCTACAGATTCCAGCAAATACCAATTAGCAAATACCAATATAGGCATACAATTCTTAGAGAAAAACAAAGCTCAAGTAACGGTAGATTTTGAAAACATCGAATCTAATAGAATGCTCTTCGAGTACACTGAAAACAGAAAAGCATACTACAAACCAAATGAGATAGTATTTTCTAAAACTTTTGACAGTAGGGATACTATAAAAACCCCTTTTTGTGAGTTTCTTATTAAAAAGAAATATGATTTTGAAGGAACAAAAAACTACTACGTGAAATTCAGAGACATCAACAGCATCGTTGGAAGATATCGTGGAATTTACATTAAAGATTTAAAATCAGGAACCTCTTTAATAGATCTTTCTCTTTCAGGATCTAATAAAGGTAGGCTTGTAGATTACCTAAATACTTCCGTGAAAGTTTTAGGTAATGATCAAAAAGAAAATAAAATAGCATACGCTATTAAAACAAAAAAATATATTGACACTCTATTTGAGAACGAAGCAAAACGATTGCAACAATTAGAAATTGAACTTGCCAAATTTAAAGACTCCACCAATCTTTACAATGTTGAAACCGAAGGAAATAGATTGTTTGAAAAAATTATTGAAATCGATGAAGAACTACTTGTCAAACAGAGAAGTCAAGATTACATTCAAAATCTTAGAAATTACCTTATTTCTCATGACCAAAGAACAAAAGACATCCCTGCTCCAACAATCACAGAAATAAACGAGCCAACTACGATATCTAACACACAGGAGCTTATAACTCTAGTTACCCTAAAAAATGAATTAGAAGAAGCCGGAGTTACAGCGATTCACCCAGAGATGATCGATATTAGAAATAGAATTACCTCGCGAAAAAAAATCGTTATTGAAAACTTGACATCATTAGAGCGAAAAAACAAAAACGATATTAAACAACTCAATAAAAGATTAGACAAACTCAACAGAGAATTAAAGAAAATACCGCAATTAGAGCAAGAATTGGTGAAGTACTCTCGAAACTATGAACAAACTGAAAGCAACTATACCTACCTGAAACAAAAAAGCTATGAGGCAGGGACTGCTATTGCTGCGAACGTTTCAGATATAAAAGTATTGGACATTGCTAAAGATGTGGGACAAGGTTCCTCTAAACCTAGAACATCATTCAACTATCTAATATCCCTAATGCTTGCGATTATTTTCCCTTTGTTGTACATTGTTATAAAACAATTATTAGATGACAGTATAGGAAGTGTAGAAGAAATTGAAAAGACTTATTCCATTCCCGTTTTAGGTGTCATCGGAAAGAATACAAGTTCAACAAACCTTGCAGTTTTCGAAAGACCCAAATCTTCTGTAGCAGAATCATTTAGAGCACTTAGGTCTAATATTAAATTCCTTACAGAATCGAGAGATAGTGAAAATAAGTTTAGCAGGAATAAAACCATTTTACTAACATCGTCTGTAAGTGGTGAAGGTAAAACAATGGTTTCTATCAATATGGCAACTGCTTTTGCCTTGAGTGGTAAAAAAACTATTTTAGTTGGACTGGACCTTAGAAAACCTAAAATTTTCAACGATTTTAATATTGACAACAATATTGGAGTTGTAAACTATTTAATTAATCAAAAAACTATTGAGGAAATAACCCATAAAACGGAAATACCAAATATGGACCTTATCGTTTCTGGTCCTATCCCACCCAATCCATCTGAACTAATTTTGGGATCTAACACAACAAAATTTTTCAATACTTTAAAAACTAAATACGACTACATTATTATTGATACTCCTCCCGTTGGACTGGTTTCTGATGCGCTCGAATTATTAAAATACTCTGATGCTAATATCTATGTAATACGTCAGAACTTTTCAAAAAGAGGAATGATGAAAATGATAGATGATAAATACACCAATGGAGAAGTTCAAAACATAGGATATATTCTAAATGATTTTAGTTCTAATGGAAAGTATGGATATGGATATGGCTACGGTTATGGTTATGGTTATGGTTATGGCTACGGAAACAGCTATCATGAAAACGAAAAACTATCCATTAAGGACAAAATTAAGAATATCTTTTCTAAGTCCTAGCTGATATTAGACCACAAATTTGATTTTTTGACAAAAGAAGCATAGACTGCTAACAAGTTTTTATTCTCAGTTTTTGATAAATTTGGATCCTCAGAAAGCAACTGGATAGCAGTTTCTCTTGCTTGTTCTAAAATCTCAGTATCCTTCACTAAATTTGCTATTTTTAAATTTAGAATACCACTTTGTTGCGTCCCCATTAGATTCCCTGGTCCACGTAGTTTTAAATCAACATCTGCGATCTCGAAACCATCCGACGAACGAACCATCGTTTCAATTCTTTTTTTAGCATCTGCAGATAATTTATAACTAGACATCAACACACAATAACTTTGCTCAGCTCCTCGCCCAACTCTACCGCGTAATTGATGCAACTGAGACAAACCGAATCGTTCCGAACTTTCAATTACCATAATACTAGCATTTGGAACATTTACACCAACTTCAATCACTGTAGTAGCAACCATGATTTGCGTCTCTCCTTTAACAAATCGATTCATTTCATACTCCTTACCTACAGCTTTCATTCTACCATGAACTATACTTATTTGGTAGTTCGGAGATGGAAACTCTCTAGCAATACTTTCATAGCCATCCATTAAATCTTTATAATCCATCGCCTCAGATTCCTCTATCAAAGGATACACAACATATACTTGACGTCCTTTAGCAATCTCATCTTTCATGAATTTAAAAACCTTTAAACGATTTCTATCATACCTATGAACAGTTGTAATTTCTTTTCTTCCTGGTGGCAATTCATCAATTACCGAAATATCGAGGTCTCCATAAGCACTCATAGCCAAAGTACGAGGTATGGGAGTTGCAGTCATTACCAAAACATGAGGAGGTTTCACATTCTTCATCCACATTTTAGATCTCTGCGCGACTCCAAAACGATGCTGCTCATCTATAATTGCCAATCCCAAGTTTTTAAATTTCACTTTATCTTCTAACAAAGCATGCGTACCAACCAAAATATGTAAGGTTCCCTTTTCCAAGCTTTCGTGTATCTCTCTTCTTTCCTTTATTTTGGAAGAACCAGTTAACAAGCTTACGTTTACATCAAACCTAGAAAGTGATTCCTTTATAGCTATAAAATGTTGATTTGCCAAAATCTCAGTAGGTGCAATCAACGCAGCCTGATAACCGTTGTCCAACGCAAGCAACATAGCCAATGTTGCAACTATCGTTTTACCAGATCCAACATCCCCTTGCAACAACCTATTCATATGAATACCAGAACCAACATCTTTTCTAATTTCCTTCAATACTCTTTTCTGAGCATTCGTCAATTCAAACGTTAAGCCTTTAGAATAAAACTCATTGAATTTTTCACCAACTAACTCAAACTTAAAACCTGCAATCTTTTCATTGATATTTATCTTTTTATGCAACATTTGAAGTTGTAAAAAAAAAAACTCCTCAAATTTCAACCTATGCTCAGCCTTAGCCAAAATTTCTTGGTTCTTAGGGAAATGAATATTTAACAATGCCTCTCTTTTTGATAAAAAATCAAATTTTTTAATAATATTTTCAGATAAAGATTCACCAATTGCCGAAAAAAAATCTCTAAAAACATGCTCCAATATAGTACACATGATTTTATTGGACACTCCTCTACTCGTTAGCTTTTCTGTTGAAGGATACACCGGTTGAATGCCAGGACGCAGACTTTTTTCAAAAAGTGACAAAAGTTCAATTTCTGGATGAGGCACACTAAAATTCCCATTATAAAAATTAAGCTTACCATATATTACATATACCTTACCTTCTTTAATTGTATCTTTTAACCATTTGCCCCCTTTAAACCAGACCAAGTCAATAGTCCCTGTGTTATCCTTAAAAACAGCGATAAACCTTGAACCTCTTTTTTGTTTGATTTCTTTAAATCCAGAAATCTCACCCACTAATTGAACTTCAGATGAATTCGGCTGCAATTCATTTATTTTGTAGAACCTAGATCTATCAATATACCTAGTAGGAATAAGAGAAAACAAATCCTGCACTTTTCGAATTCTTAATTCAGACAAAAGTAATTCTGCTCTGGCAGGACCTACTCCTTTTAAATATGATATAGGAATATTAAAATCTTTCATTTATTAATAACATAATCAGTTCAAAACTAATCAATAAATTCTAAAACTTTAAATTTCTTCAGTAAAACTGTACGAGAAAAAACTTTCCTATTTTAACAAAACATTAATTTCCCTAAGTTTTATTTGTTTTTTCAATAAAACCGCCTATATTTGTTAAACATACAATTAATATTACCCTATACCCCCGATTAATGTATCTTCTTAAAAAATATACCCCTATAGCAGTATTGCTACTTTTTATTTCTTCTGTATATTCTCAGAATAAAACAGTTAAAAATGTTGGTATCTCATCTAGCAAACAAGCCAGTGGGGTTTCCGTTTCACCTGCTCACTTTCATTTAAACTTAAAACAAGGTCAATCAAAAGTTTATAGTATCACTATAAATAACGATACTCCTAGTCAAAAAAGTTTTGCCGTTAAAATGGTAGACTTTAATACGAATGGAAAAGGGCAAAGTTCTTTTTTGCCATCTGGTACTGGAAAATACTCGTTATCTAAATGGGTTAGTATCAGTCCTACATTCGTAGAATTAAAACCAAATGAAAAAAGAAAAGTTGATTTTACTGTAACAATTCCTAGTAGTAACGATGGAGCTAAAGCTGCATGGAGTCTTATTATGATTGAACAACAGGAAGCAAGAAAAACATTAGACCCACAAAACAAATCTGATAATACAGTTGCTTTGGGAGTTATTCCTACGTTTGCTTTTGGAGTATTCGTATATCAAAACCCACCAAATGTCGAGCTAAACGAAGTTGAATTTGTAGATTTCATTTATGATGAAACTAACAATGATAAAAACATATCAATCGTAGCTGAAAACAAAGGAGATGGAATCTCTTATTGCACTTCTTATATTGATTTAACAAACTTAAAAACAGGTGACCAGCAACGACTTAAAGTAAAGAAATTCACAATATTACCTGGCTTGATCCGAGACTTTGTGTTTCCTATTCCGAAAGACTTAAGTAAAGGAGATTATATTGCAGTTGGTGTACTAGACTTTGAAAACTCAGAAGAGATTCAAGCAGCAAAAATGGAATTCACATTAAATTAAATATTAATACTAACCCCTAAATTAAAAAAAGATGAAAAAATCAAGTAAATTCAAATTATTTCTTGCAGCAGCGGCCTTAATCGGAACTGCAGCAAATGCACAGTTAATTGATGAAAAAGATGTGTCAATCACTTTAGATTTACAGCCTGTCTTACAATTAGACATGACAACTCCTGATCAAATTGAATTCGTATTTGACGAAATCAACAAGTACCAAGCGGGAATCACTCAATATGCTGCTACTATTTTAAAAGTAAGTTCAACTGTAAGTTGGGATTTATATGCAGTTGGTAGATCTCAAGGAAACACAGCTACTGGATTTTGGGATCAACAAGTAGATTACGGTAGTGGCAACCCTAATGCTGTTTCTAATCTACCACTTAGTTTATTAGAATTAAGACAAAGCCGTCCTAACCCATCAGCAGATGGTGATACTACGTTAGATTACAGTGCAAATTTTGCTAATCCTAATGCAGGAGTATTCGCTGGTACAAATAACATTTATGTAAATCCTGCAGGAGATGCTACTCCTCCATCTACAACTGAAAGATATATTGCTGGTCACAAAGGTGCTTCAAATAACAATGACTTTATGCCTGGTGGAACTTATTTGAACCAAACAGGTCACAAATCTGACTATTATTACACTATTGATTACAGAATTTTACCTGGTCTACCAGCTATTTTCCCAATGGCACATAATGGAACAGATAGACAAGATTTAGTAACAGTTAACACTAACACTGCATCTTCTTATGCTGCACCAGGTGTATATACAATGTATGTACAGTATATTTTATTAGAAGATCAATAAAATTATTATTAATATACTATGTAAAAGGATGTAAATATTTACATCCTTTTACTGTATAAAACAATCATATCCTATTGAGAACATTAATTGTACTTATCCTATTTTCTATTTATTCACTAACAGTATTTCATTCAGCCGCACAAACACATTGTGGATCTGTAGAATTATTATTAGATGAACAAGGAGATAACACCTTTACTTTTAATGATTTCACTTCATATGAAGGTGGTTTTCCTAGAAAAACTATTGCACGTTTAAAAATTAGAGTAGAAAATAAAACTACACCTGATATACTATGTTCTTGGAATTTAACACTACAATTGGACAATGCAGGTGTTACAACTAATGAGTTAGAAGAATTTAACTTATATGGAGATGGTGCCGGACAAAATCCGTTATTAAGTATTTTTGAAATTAGAGCAATTAACGACTGTATGACTTCAACAGATTACTCTAATTTTGTTCCTCTAAACAATGTTAAAAATGTTCTAGAACTTATCAAACCAAATTCTGGTACTTTAGATACTTCTGACATTATTAATGCAGGTTCATGCACTCAAAATGTAAACGGTGTTGGTGATTATATTAGCAATTATAGCGAATTTACTTTTAAAATTGAATTAAGAATAAAACCAGGAATGACATATAATCCAGGTACTTTTGGATTAACATTCAATTTCCGACTAGAAGAAAACATTTAATTTAGATTTGATTCCCCTTAAAAATCTTCATACTATTCTTCGCGTTTGTTTGACTTTATCGTTATTCCTTTCTTTGGGAATGGCTGAGGCTCAAACCGCTCCTACTATATCTAATAATGATGGATATAAAGGAACTTCAGCGGAAAAAGTCAAAACAAAATTCATCAAGCCTGAGATAGAAATTAAGAAATCAGGCCTCATCTCCAACGTTCTTAAGATTATCAATACCGGCAACGACAATCTTAACTTTACCTTGGATGTTCTTATTCCAAACAATTGGAGTAGCATCATAAATCCCAACAAAACTTATAATCTTCAAGTCAATGACACCCTAGTGATTCCTGTTATTGTTGTTCCGTCTAAGCTTAAATCTGGGAATAGTTCAGTTATAATTAATAGTTTCATTTTAGACCTTGATGGACAACAAATTGGCGATAATTCATTTCTAATCAGAACCAAAAAACAGGTTAAATGGGATATTGGCCTTAAAACAGCAAATAGATTGTATTTCAAAAATGAAGAGTTTAACAAAAAATTTGAATATCGTATTATAAATAAAGGTAATTACAAACAAGATATTTCTATAAACCATAAAATCCCCAAAAAAGATCTATTTGTTTCTGATACCGTTAATATCGAAGCAGAATTACAGCAAAAAAGTAAGACCATCAGTCTTGATGTAGATGAAGAAGCTAATTTTAGTTATTATGCTTCTGCTATTCAATTAAATGACCGAAATAAAAAAAAGATTTCTAATACTACTTACACTCCCTATCAAAACCAAACTTATAAAAAATATGATTTGGTTATTAATAGTACAGAGGACAAAACAAGTAGTGAAAAAATTTATAAAAAAACAGCAAAAGTTTCCTTCGTTAAATTACCTAACGAAATTGAAATGCAGCCCTATGGTTATCCTTCTCTTCCTTTAACCATGGATATGTACATCCAAAATATCCTAGGAGACTATCCTTTTATGTCCTTAAATCTGCGAGGAATTAAACAATTAAGTGATGATGCAAGTTTGATATACAATACCAGTCTTAACTTTAGCCAGTCCTATTACAACAACCAATTTATACAAGATGTTCCCTGGTATATAGGATATTTTGACGACAAGAAATCATTAGAAATTGGGCAAATACATTCCAATATCATTGGAATTGCTAGTAATGGTCGCGGACTTAGAGGATCCTATAGAATAAACGACCATAATAGCGTATCAGCATTCTATACAAAATCCAAAGAAGACCCCATTTATAAAGGCGGTCAATCGTATGGGTTTACTCACAATTTTACATCTTCAATTTTTAATCTAAGAAGTCAGTATGGCCGAAGTGAAAACAATAATATCAACAGATTTACAGATGTCATTACCATAAATCCACGTCTAAGATTATTTAAAAAACATACTTTTAGCTTTTTAGCTTCTCAATCTGTAACAGAAGATAGAACTATTAACCAAACAAGAACGGGATACTTATATGGAGCAAGTATCGCCTCCACCTTAACAAGACGGTACAAATTTAATATAAATGCACGATACACCGACCCTTTATTTGGAGCTGGAGGAATAGAAAGAATAAATGGAAATCATAGATCCACTTATAAATTTAATAGTAAATGGAGTGTTTTCTTAAATAATAACTATCAAAATACAATCACAAAAGTAATTAATAACAACTTTGTGTATTATGAAAACACCACTTTCAACAATCGATTCAATATCTCAAAAAAAACAAAGTTTGGATCAATACAAAACGGAATATATTACGACACTAAACAATATTCTAACTACGAAATAAAATCAAGAGGATTGTCTTATAGAGTTTCAACCTTTAACAATCAAATCAATCTTCAGTCTTCCTTCTTAGCAAGAGCAGGATTTACAAAGCAAATTTTAAACACCCCTACTGATGATCATTTTAGCTTTGATTTCACTGCGCTAACAAGATATAGAATTTGGAACTTTACGTTAAAATACAATTTTGGTAATTTTGTATTCAACCCAAATCAAAACACTGGTCCTAACGACAAAACACCGCAATCATTCAGAGTTTCCGCTCAAAATCAATATACATTTAATAATAGAAGATTTGTTCTTGAAACAACCTCAAGTTATACATACAGAAATACCGCAAACAATAATAGTTTTGGTATAAGTCCTGAATTATTTTATTTTTCAAAAACAAATTGGAGATTTAGTTTACGTACTAGTTATTTCTACAACAGTTCCAATTATTCTTTTCTAAACGGATTTGAAGAAGAAACTCAATACAATACAAATAAAACAGGTAAATCTCAAAGTTCTAATTTTACAATTGGAATGAGTATTCGTAAAGAATTTGGAATTCCTATTCCTTTTACAACTAAAAAATCAACCAATGTAAAGTTTATTGCTTTCAAAGATATAAATGGTAATGGTATTAAAGATTATAATGAAACTCCTTTAAATAATATCGTTATTACCTTAGGACCTAAAGAGGTAATTACCTCTAATCGCGGTATGGCTATTATCAACAAAGCTCCTCACCAAAAATTCAAATTCAAAGTCCTAGCTTTAGAAGAACTAAACGGATGGTTTCCTGAAGTATCTGATTCAATATATATAGGAAAAGAATCAACACATTATATACCCTATGTTCGCGGTGTAAAACTTTATGGTGATGTTATTTTAGACAGACAAAAAATTGCAATCACAGAAGAAGGACCAATGGACCTTTCTAGAATAAAAATTACCGCTTCTAAAGAAAACTCATATACTACGTTAACAGATGATACTGGACATTTTGAATTCTACCTTCCAAATGGTGATTATACCTTGACCATAGACGATGGAATCTTAAGCAGCAACCTTAGACTTTCTAGAAACAATATACCAATTGTACTTAAAAATAATCAAGATGGATATTATGTGTCCTTTTACATCTTAGAAAAACGAAGAAAAGTTATTATCCGAGATTTCTCTAAAAAGAAAAAGTAGCATTCATCACTTTACCATCTGATTTGAGTACCTTTGCATTCTCAAATTAACACCAATGCGTTTACATAGAAATTTAGTATTTACAGTTATAGACTCATTAAACTCAATATTTAATGAAGGTGTGTATGCTGATAAAGCAGTTGAAGCTGCATTAAAAAAAGACCCAAGATGGGGTGCTCGAGACAGAAAATTCGTAGCTGAAACAATCTACGAAATCGTTCGTTGGAAACGACTTTATAATGAAGTTGCAGAAACGAAGGATCACTACTCTCGTGAAAATATTTGGAAGATTTTCACTGTATGGGCCGTATTAAGAGGCATCGAATTACCAGATTGGAAATATTTCACTAATGCACCTGCTAGAAGAATCAAAGGAAAATTTGATCAAGTACAAAGTATTCGTAAAATAAAAGAATCTATCCCAGATTGGTTAGATGAATTAGGAGTAAAAGAACTTGGAAAAAACTGGGATAAAGAAATCACAGCTTTGAATATACAAGCTCCAGTAGTTTTAAGGGCCAACACATTGAGAGGTACTCGACAAAATTTAGAAAGAAATCTAAATGAAAATGACGTAGAAACTACTGTAAATCCAAAATACAAAGATGCCTTGATACTTAAAGAACGTAAAAATGTCTTTAGAACTGATGCTTTTAAAAGTGGTTTGTTTGAAGTACAAGATGCCTCATCTCAATTAGTTGCTGAATACCTTGATGTAAAGCCAGGTATGCGTGTTATTGACACTTGTGCAGGTGCAGGTGGTAAAACGTTGCACTTAGCCGCTTTGATGGAGAATAGAGGATCAATTGTTGCTATGGATATTTATGCTGGAAAATTAAAAGAACTTAAAAGACGTGCTAAACGCGCTGGAGCTCATAATATAACTCCAAAACCGATAGAAGGTACAAAGACAATTAAAAAACTTCACAACAGCGCTGATAGGGTTTTAATTGATGCTCCATGTTCTGGATTGGGTGTTCTGAAAAGAAACCCTGATGCTAAATGGAAGCTTCAACCTGAATTCATAGAAAACATAAAACGTACACAAGAAGAAATTCTTAATAGTTATTCCAAACTAGTTAAAAAGGGAGGTAAGTTAGTTTATGCGACTTGTTCAATTTTACCTTCTGAAAACGAAAATCAAGTAAAGAAATTTCTTGCTACTAATGATGAATTTGAATTTATCAAAGACAATAAAGTACTTCCGTCAGCAAGTGGTTTTGACGGTTTCTACATGGCTCTTTTAGAAAGAAAAAAAGGTAGTGTCTAAAAAAGTGTGTCTGATCTCTCAATCAATTAGAAGTATTTTTCTGTTATATGTTGTTTAGTTTCCTGTCAAATTTAAAGCTATACATTGGATATTTAAAATAGGTATCTTCTTTATC
>Ga0209223_10000843_pt1 | contig 34821 bp, 32 predicted proteins | sample COG_06_FD_184750 | JGI IMG/M metagenome (GOLD analysis project Ga0209223, IMG submission 184750) | Pelagic Microbial community sample from North Sea - COGITO 998_met_06 (SPAdes) (version 2) | ecosystem: Environmental > Aquatic > Marine > Neritic zone/Coastal water | place: Helgoland, sampling...
ATGCGTCGGTGGTTCATGGACACGTCTACCATGCCGGGTATTTAACGCCTTGCAATGCGGCTGCCATCCAGGCTTGGCCTTGCGGTAAGACCTTTTTCGCAGATGAAACGGGCCGCTTTTTGGCGGCCTGCTCTACCGAAATTGATTCGCTCAGTGTGATTTCACATGGGCACGAAGCCGTCGTGGTAATGGTCAACGGCCGCGATCATGTTGATATAGAGTTGCAAGCTTTAAGCGTGTCCTTGACCGCTGCAGAAGTCCAGGGCCATTCCGCAGAAGATGAGCCCGAGGGGATTGAGGCCAAGCAGTCTGGGGATGTTTTGACCACTTTGGAATCTGTCTCAGGGCTGCGCGGGCTTGATGTGGGGGCAGGGTTGATTCAACCTGTTTTTCGGGGCTTGGTAGGAGCGCGGGTGGCGGTATTAGAAGATGGCGTCCCTCAAGCTGGAGGTCGCTGGGGTGCCGATCACGGCGTGCTGCTCGATGCAGCCCTTTACGACGGTGTCGAGGCGGTTCCAGGAGGTGGCCATGTTTGGCTGGGACCAGAGGCCATGGGAGGCGCCATTCGTTTGGCGTCAATGGGCTTGCTGGAGGCCGATGGAACGCGAACACAAAGCGGGATGCAATACCGAGCGGGGGACGCGGCGGCCCGGTTTCATGTGCTCCACCGCAGCCGCAAAGGTCCATTGCAATGGCATGCGGGATGGTCACTGAGTCGCCATGCAAACCGAAATGTGGCGCAATCCTCGTTTGAGTATATCGGTCGGCAATTTGAGCTGTCCACGCCGCGTCTTCCCAACACTTCAGGGCGGGGAATGCACGGCGTTCTGGGCCTGAGGTTGTCTGGCGCAGACGGTGATTGGGGAACAGTAGAGTGGCGATTTGGTCAAGTGAGTCAAGGATTGTTTCCCGGCATCATTGGTGTCCCAGATCAGAGCGATTTGGAACAGGATGCCGATGCCTTCCAATGGGATCTGCCGCTGCAGGATGCCCAACGCATGCAGCTCCAGGGCAAATGGTGCCACCAGGGCAGGCGGCTGAGGACATTGCGGTTGTCTGTTTCCCAGCACAGTAGGCGGGAATTTGCGCCCCCTCATGCCCATGGCTTTGGTCCTGAGCCGGACAGTGATTTGAGTCTCGCGTTGGGTGAACAGCACGTCTTTGCCGAAGGAAGGTGGGAAGACCAACGTGCTGCGTTCGGCATTCAAATGGAAGGGCTTGAAGGCCGCACCTCCGGGTGGGAATTTTTACTTCCGGACCACAGCCGTCGTCGGGTTTCTTTCATTGGCGAACGCTTGTTAGAAGCGGACCGGATGGGTCTGAGACTGGATGCCGTATACAATGCCCATAGCGCCCATACAGAACCTTTGTATGCCGCTGATGGCAGCGTGGTCGGAGAGGATGTTCGTTCAGAATCGGTGAGCCGTTGGTTCCCTGGTGGTGCGGTCAGTTGGCACCACCCGTTGGCATTGAATCCACATATCCGCGGGAGTTGGACTGTGGCGCTGCACGCCAGGGCGCCAAGCAGCTATGCGCTGGGGGCCAATGGAATCCACCATGGGACTTTTCGTTTTGAGCAGGGGAACCCAGATCTAAAACCCGAGCAAAGTGCTGAATTCAGGTGGCAACTCATGAAGTTGAGCAAAGCCCCCTCCATTGGGTTTTCCTGGGACTTGAGGGGTTTTGCTGCGCTGCATAAAGGGTTTATTCATCTGACGCCACTGGCGGCATTTGCACCCATTGCACATGCGGGTCAAGTCTATGCATTTGAGGCGAAGGATGCCTTCCGAACAGGACTCGAAGGTGCGTGGACTTGGACGGGAAATACACTGCGCTTGGAGCAGTCCATGGCGCTGCTCGGTCAATGGGCTTTGGAATCAGGTTTAGGCCTGCCCTTTACTGCGCCCACTGACATGCGCAGCGCTGTGGAACGCAGGTGGGGAGACAAGGGCCGGGCTGCGCTGAACCACCGGTGGATTGCAGCATCACGGTGGACAGCTCGGAACGAACAAATGACCCCTTCGGCCTCCTTGTGGGGAGTGCAGTTGGGGTGGGATTGGTCGCGTTGTGCCCTTGAACTGGAGGTGCACAACATGATGAACGTGGCATGGCTTGACCATGTGAGTGCATACCGCGCCTTGGGATTGGTGGCCCAAGGGCGCTGGGCATCGCTCCGCTTTACCCTGGATGTACAGCGGGGGGATGCCAAAAAGACACCACCGACACAACAACAACAACTTTAACGATGAAGATTTACAACGCTTTAGTAGCGGCATTCGCCGCCTTTGGAATGGTTTCATGTGGGACCACAGATACAGAACCGCCCACCATTTGTGAGGCAGAAAACTTGACTGGATTGCCCAGTGTTTTGTTCGATGAAATCGAAGTAGACGCAGGAACGAGCGTGTCGGTTCACGATGCGTTTTGTGACGATACTGAATTGGGTGAAGTGCGGTGGGACTTGCATTCCGCAGAAGGCCACGAACATGAGGAAGGTGAAGAGGAGGAGTTTGTGCTGAATTCAGGGACGGATTGGGCCCTTTTGGAGACCAGGGTGTTGGCCGGAACGAAAGCAGAAGAGGCGTTTACGTTTGACGTCCCACTCGAGGCGCGCGGCGTCTGGGACTTGGTGGTGTCTTTGGTCGATGCAGAAGGCAATGCTGCCTCTGATGTGATCGCATTGGTCCATGTGGAGAACGATCACATTCCCGCATTCACGCTGCAGACAGTGGATGGAGCAGATCCCGCTTCTTGGGAAGGAGAGCCCGTTTGGTCCTTGGGTTCCCAAGTGACTGTGGAGGGTACCGTGGGTGATTCGGATGGCCTCTCAGAAGCTGAGCTGTTGCTCATTCGCGAATCGGATGAAACGGTGGTGTGGTCCGAATCCATCACAACGTCTGGGGACACTTTGGTCGCCTTTTCAGTGCAGGTTTTGGTTCCTGCCGATGGCCAGGCAGGGGAGTACCATTTTGAAATGGAGGCGACGGATGGAACCGGTGTGGGCATGCATACCGGCTTTCATGTAGAAGTAGAATAAGCGAAAGGAGGCCCTGTCTGGTTCATTTAGAGATCCAGACAGGGTTTTTCTCCCGTTTTTGGCGCAAAAAATGGGATTGATGCACCTCGGCCATGGATTTGTCAACGGGTATAGCAAACAGCCCAAAAGGGCGCGTAATTTTAGACCTTCAATTAGAAAGAATGCGCGATTCCATCATTGCAGATTTGATTCAACAGGAGCAGGTGCGCCAGACCAATGGCGTGGAGCTGATTGCCTCGGAGAATTACGCGAGCAACCAGGTCATGGAGGCCCAAGGTTCAGTGCTGACGAACAAATACGCCGAGGGCCTTCCGGGCAAACGCTACTACGGCGGATGTGCGGTTGTGGACCAAGTCGAAGACATTGCCCGTCAGCGTTTGTGCACCCTTTTTGGAGCGGAGTGGGCCAATGTCCAGCCGCACAGTGGTGCCAATGCGAACAGTGCGGTGATGCTGGCTTGCCTCAAGCCGGGCGACAAAATCATGGGATTTGACCTGGCCCATGGCGGTCACTTGACCCACGGTTCTCCAGTGAACTATTCGGGCAAGCTCTACAATCCCGTTTTCTACGGGGTAGAAGAAGAGACCGGAATCATTGATATGGACAAGGTGGCCGAGACCGCAGAGCGGGAGCAGCCTAAGCTGTTGATTTGTGGGGCTTCGGCATACAGCCGGGATTGGGACTATGCCCGTTTCCGCCAAATCGCCGACAGCGTCGGGGCTTTGTTGTTGGCGGACATCAGCCACCCTGCGGGATTGATCGCTGCAGGTTTGCTCAAGGATCCTATGCCGCATTGTCACATTGTGACCTCCACCACGCACAAGACGCTGCGCGGTCCACGCGGAGGGATCATCATGGTCGGCAAGGACATGGAAAACCCTTGGGGATTGACCACCCAAAAAGGCGTGGTACGCAAGCTGTCGTCCTTGCTGGATAGTGCGGTTTTCCCAGGAATGCAGGGCGGACCATTGGAGCATGTCATTGCCGGAAAAGCGGTGGCGTTTGGAGAGGCTTTGGAGCCTTCGTACAAGGCGTACACCAAACAGGTGGTGGCCAACGCCCAGGCCATGGCCAAGGCCTTGACCGACCGAGGGTATCATTTGATCAGCGGAGGTACAGACAACCATTTGATGCTCATTGACCTCCGGAACAAAGACATCACGGGCAAAGCAGCGGATGCTGCACTGGGCGCAGCGCACATTACGGTCAACAAAAACATGGTGCCGTTCGATACCCGCAGTCCATTTGTGACTTCCGGCATTCGGGTCGGAACACCCGCAGTCACGACGCGGGGCATGGTTGAATCTGATATGGAGCAGCTGGTGGCTTGGATGGACGAAGTGATGTGTCATCCAGAGGACGATGCGGTGATTGCCAGGGTGGGAGACGCCGTCAAGGCCCGCATGACCCAGTTGCCTCTGTTCGCCGAAGCATTGACGGCCTGACCTATGGCGGAGTGCCGCATTGAGGTGGTCGCCTCTACCCCAGAAGATGTTTGTCTCGCTGCGACAGGTGGGGCAGATCGGGTGGAGTTCTGCACCCACCTCGCATCAGGCGGATTGACACCGGGTCGAGGGCTTACCGAAGAGGCGTACGCTATGGCCCGACAATTGGGCTTGGGCTTCCGGGTTCTGGTGCGCCCCAGGGAAGGTGATTTTGTGTACTCCAGGTCAGAGAAAAGATCCATTGTGAGGGAGGCTGAAGGGCTGATGGCCCTTGGGGTTGAGCGTGTTGTTACCGGCGGATTGGATGCAGATGGCCTGCCAGATTTGGATTTGCTGGCCATGTTGGATCAGGCCATTGGCTTGGATGCCGTGGTCTTTCACCGGGCAGTCGACGAGGTGGAAGCAACGGTAGATTGTGCGGCTATTTTTCGCGACGCGGGCATCAAGGCTGTGTTGACGAGCGGAGGAGCGGCGAAGGCAGTTGACGGCCTGGAACGGATTCGCCAATGGTCCAATTCGGGATTGCTCGTGGTAGGGGGCGCAGGCGTGAAGCCTGCGCATGCCCAAGCATTGGTTGAAGCGGGCGTAGAGGCGGTCCATGCAAGCTGTCGCATGGCGGTAGAGCAACAGGGCCCGGATCGGCTTTTTGACCGGAGTCGGACCGCAGTCTGCACCGCACAGGTTTCAGAATTGGTGGAGGCTGTTCGGAGCATTTGACGACCTTGGGCGCATGAAGCGTCCCCGCATTTCTTTTGTTTTTTCCGCGCTCGTTGTAATGGGCGTATTGGTCTCCTGTGGCCCTGCTGATGGATTGCCCAAAGGAGGGCCTTCGGGATTGATTCCGGCGCCACAATCCGTAGCATTGGGCAGCGGTCATTTTGAATGTTCGGGCAGCCTGAAAGTGGTGTGGCCAGCAGACTGGGCCTCTGAACAGGAGGTGATTACAGGGTGGTGTGAGCAGGCGAACATCGCGTTGGACCCTCATGCGGGACCGACTTTCCGCTTTGCCTATTCTGAGTCGATCAGGGGCGATGAAGCCTACCGTTTGGTGGTTTCGAGGGAGGAGGTGACGGTAGAGGCGGCGACGGCCGAAGGGCTGTTTCGCGGTTGGATCACGCTGCGAAAAATGATGCCTGTAGAATGCGAGTCGGGCTGCAGTCAAGGCTTTTCTCTGCCGGTTTTGACGCTCAATGATGCGCCTGTGTTGGAGCACAGAGGGCTGCTGCTGGATGGATGTCGCCACTTTCAAGATGTGGCGTTCGTGAAGAAGCAGATCGACCTGCTCGCCTTGCATGGGATGAACGTATTGCATTGGCACTTAACAGAAGATCAGGGGTGGCGCATGGAAGTGGAAGCGCTGCCCAAACTGACCCAGATTGGGGCTTGGCGCACAGAGGCCGATGGAAGCCAACACGGCGGGTTTTACTCTAAGCAGGACATTCGGGAGGTGGTGGCTTATGCACAAGCGCGCCACATCGAGGTGATTCCAGAGATTGAAATGCCCGGGCACAGTTCGGCGGCGATAGCGGCATATCCCTCTTTGGGGTGCACTGGATTGCCGTTGGAGGTTCCTGCACGTTGGGGTGTTTTTAAGGACATTTATTGTGCGGGCAATGACAGCACATTGGCCTTTTTGGAAGTGGTGTTGGATGAAGTGGTGGCGTTGTTTCCCGGTCCGCGCATTCACATTGGCGGCGACGAAGCGCCCAAAGTGCGTTGGACATCGTGCCCCAAGTGCCAGCGGAGGATCCAAGAAGAAGGACTGGCGAACGAGGAGGAGCTGCAACGTTGGTTCATCGAACGGATGGGCCGGTACCTCGCGTCCAAAGGGAAGACCATCATTGGATGGGATGAGATCCTCGAAGGTGGCCTGCCAGAAGGCGCCGCCGTCCAGAGTTGGCGGGGCATGGGCGGGGCAGCGGAAGCGGTGCACCTCGGCGCCGACGTGATCGTATCGCCCACCAGCCACTGTTATTTGGATTATCCCTTGCGGAGTACGGATTTGGAAGAGGCCTACAGCTTCAATCCGCTGCCTGACTCATTGACACATGGGCCCGGCCGCATTCTGGGGGGTGAGGGCAATATGTGGACGGAGCATGCGCCCCAGCCTGAGGTAGAGTCCAAGGTGTATCCCCGGTTGACGGCCTTGGCAGAAGTGTACTGGAGCGGGCCCGGTCATACCTCCAAGGAGGGCGCTTATGTGGACTTCTTGGAACGCTTGGATCACCATTATCAGCGAATGGATGCACTGGGCGTGCAATACGGCTTGGAATCGCCGCCTTTTAGTTTGGAGACGAAGGAGGCAGACGGGGATGTTCAGGCTCAAGTGGTCGCCTTGGGTAGGGGGGTCAAAGGAAGGGGGCGCTGGGACGGTTTGGGAACGGACTCCGTGGCAGCAGGCGAGCCTTTTGTGGTCGAGGGTCCAGGCTGGATTCGAATGGAAGTGGGGCGAAGGGGCCAATGGACGGGACAGCAGGTTGCTTTTCCTGTGGATGGCCACGATGGTGCATTCCAGCCCTTGGCCCTATCGTACGTGCCCAGTCCATGGTATACGGGCGGAGGAGATGGCGCCTTGGTCGATGGTAAACTGGGGACCGCGGACTTTAGGGATGGGGCTTGGCAGGCCCAACAAGGTGTGGACATGTCTGCGACCTTGGATTTGGGCCGCCCAGAAAAAATCGCAGAGGTGGCAGTGGGGACCTACCTGTATCAGGATGCTTGGATTTTCCTGCCCGCCTCGGTATTGTGGGAAGGGTCTGTGGACGGCGTTCAATGGGAGTCTCTGGCCCGGATTGCGGTGGGCGAGGTGTTGGCCAGAGATGACCGCCAGGAGCGCATTCCATTGAGCGCCATTGTGCGCCCTGGCTCTCTGCCTGCGCGGTATGTTCGGATGACCGCAGTCAACGCGGGGGTGTGCCCGGATTGGCACGCAGCCGCAGGCTCCGAGAGCTGGTTGTTCCTCGACGAGATGGTGGTGCGCACGGAGTGATGTCTGGCTGAGGTATCTTCCCGGCATGCCTCGATTCTATTTTGTTTTGCTGCTGATGCTGGGCATCAGTGGGCCTGTTTTTTCGCAGGGAGAGGGTCCCGTGTTGCGCAGGACCGTCCCCCGGGATTTGCTCCACCATGGTTGTCGCCATGCGCATGCGCCGATGTCTGATTTGGCGGCCATGCGGGCGGCCTCATCGGCCAACATCGACATGACAGGCTCTTTGGCGCGCAGCGACTCGTTTGATGTCTTGCATTACGGTTTGGAATTGGACGTCACCACCGCGGGCATTCAGCAGGTTTCGGGTGCGGCAACGGTCACCTTTGAAACGCTGGAAGCCGGGGCGAACCAATTGTGGTTTGACTTGGTGGGATCCCTCGAGGTGAGCGCGGTAGAACTCGATGGAGTGGCCTGGGGGTATGCCCAAGAGGGCGACACCATTTCCATCGCAGCGCCCGACGGCGGGTGGCCTGCAGATGGCCCCCACGAGGTGCAGGTTGTCTATGCTGGACAGCCCGGTAAGGACCCCTATTGGGGCGGCATGTACCTGACCACGAACTACATCTACAGCTTGGGCATAGGATTGACCAGCATTCCACCCAACCACGGAAAGGCGTGGTATCCATGCTTTGACACCTTTCGCGAGCGTGCTGGCTATACCTATGGGGTGACCAGCGCTGGGGGGAAAGCACTGCATGGTCAGGGCAACCTTGTGGCCACAGACAGCTTGGGTGGCGACACCATCCGCCGCGTGTTCGATATGGCGCAGCCCATTCCCACTTATCTCAGCACCATTGCGGTCTCAGATTATGTGGACTTTGACACGCTGCATACCGGGGTTTATGGAGAAATTCCGATTCGCTTGACCGCCCGACCTGGAAACCTGCAGTCCATGCGCAACCGTTTTGTGGACTTGCCTGTGTGCATCGATGCCTTAGAAGATTGGTGGGGCCCCCATGCCTGGGAGCGTGTGGGATATGTGATCACCACTGACGGGGCCATGGAGCACCCGACGAACATCGCTTATCCCTTGTCCATGTTGGAGCAGTCCAACTTCCAAAACGAAGGGCTGTATGGACACGAGTTGGGCCACCATTGGTGGGGCAATATGTTGTCGCCGCTCGTGCACAATCACATGTGGATCAAGGAGGGTTTTGCAGAGTACTCCAGCCACCTGTTCGAAGAGCTGTTGAGCGGTCGGGCGGATTTTGTGGAGATGGTCAAGGACAACCAGTTGTTTGTGCTTGAGCAGGCCCACTTAGACGACGAGGGATTTTGGCCGCTGTCGCCCATTCCCGATGCCCAGATATACGGCCGTCACAGCTACAACAAAGGAGCATCTGTGGTCCACAACCTCCGCAATTACTTGGGAGACGACCTGTTTCGGTCTGGGGGGCAGGCGGTGCTGGCCACCCACTATGGCGGAGCCATGGACGACGTGATGTTGGAAGCGGCTTGGGAGGAAGCCACGGGGGTGGACCTGACGCCTTGGTTTGATGCGCACATTCGCCAACCTGGCTTTTCGACCTGGGTGTTGGACAGCAGTTCGACCATGGGGCTTGGAGCGCCAACGGGGCATTTGACCACCTTGCACTTGCAGCAAAAATTGAGGGCGTGCACAGGCTACCACGAGAATGAGCCGTTGGACGTGACCGTGTGGGACGCCGATGGTAACCGAGAAGTTGCCCAAATTGTAGTGGGAGGACAGTATGCGACCGCCGATGTGATCACGTCGATTTCCCCGGTGATGGTGGCCTTGAATGCCGAAGGAAGACTCAATCAAGGCCGAATGGACCTGGATTATTGGATCTCGGAGACCTCTTCTTTACAGAACCTGCCTTGGGTGGACATGCGCATTGGATGCGACGCGATTGCGGACGGAGACAGCGCATTGGTTCGGGTAGAGCACCATTGGGCGGGCCCCGATGGAGCGTCCGGAGCCACCCCTGCTGCAAAGGCCCCTTATGTGGACCAATTGAGCAGTACACATTTCTGGTCCATTGATGGCATTTGGCCAGATGAGGGAATGCTCTTGGATGCCCGCTTCACCTACCGAGGGGGCGATGAAGACGAGCTCGATTTCGACCTCTATGGCGATACAGAGGCTCAGGCTTTTCTCGCATGGCGCGCCTCACCAGCAGATGTTTGGGTAGAGTATCCGGACTACGAAATCCAGATGGGCTCTGCCTTCAATGGAAGCGGGGTGTTCAAGGTTTCGCGGCTGAGGCGGGGCCAATACGCCTTTGCCAACGGCGATGTTTCGGTGGGAGTGGAGGGGGCCTTCGCGGAGGCGTTCAGTGGAGTTGGCATGGTGTATCCGAACCCCGCTCGTGATGAGGTGCGCATCGTTCCGCCAGCGCAAGGAGCGCGCTTACAGGTATGGGATGCGGCGGGGCGCCAGACCATGAGGCTCACGGCTTCAGATTCTTCTGAGCGGATGCTGAATGTCGCCGGGTGGGAGCGGGGTGTCTATGTCATGGTGTGGACCGGTTCCGATGGCTTGGTTTTGGGACAGGACCGTCTGGTGCTTGAATAGCCTGCATTCCATGAGAGAAGGAAGGTGTCCTTGCCGTTTTTCTTCTTATCTTAAAGAGAAGAGCGAAATGCCATGAATGCGCCATTGATACAGCCCCTTTATGACGAGGTCCAGCATGGGACGTGGTCGCTGCTTTATGGCCGTCAGCGCGAAAACCTGACGGGGAAAGCGGCGCACTTGTATCTGGACGCTTTGGATCAGATGAGTGCCCTGACCGATGCGGCCATTCCGCGTGTGGACCGCATGGCCGAGCAGCTTCAAGCCACGACTGGTTGGTCCTTGGCTATTGTGCCCGGTTTAATTCCGGTAGACGACTTTTTTGCCTTGCTGGCCCAGCGTCAGTTTTGCACCTCGACCTGGGTGCGCCGGCGCGACCAGCTGGATTACTTGGAGGAGCCCGATATGTTCCACGACACCTTTGGCCACGTCCCGCCTTTAATGAACCCGGAGTTTGCCCTCTTTATGCAGCGTTTTGGAGAAATCGGGGTGGCCTTGCGGGGGAATGAGCAGGCTGTATTGGCCTTGCAACGGCTGTACTGGTTCTTCGTTGAGTTTGGATTCGTGGAAGAGCAAGGTGTTTCCAAGGCCTTTGGGGCAGGAATCATGAGCTCTTATGGCGAGACCAATCACGCTTGGGCCCAGCGCTTGGACTTGCGGAAATTCACGTTGGATGGCGTCATGTCTACGCCGTTTACAACCACCGAGATTCAAACCACCTACTTCCTGATTCAAGACATCCCCGAAGTGATTCGGGAGATGGAGGCATGGCATGCGGGTTTGTCTTGAAGGCTCGGCCGACCGGTTCAAGATGCCGAACTTGGGGGCATGGGTGACATGAATACACCGGGCAAGATGTGGGACGCCCGTTACAGTGGTGAGCCTTCGGTTTATGGTACCGCCCCGAACGCCTTCTTTGCGCAACAGCTCAAGGAATTGACCCCTGCACGGATGTTGCTCCCCGGGGATGGGGAAGGCCGCAATGCGGCGCATGCCGCTGCCATGGGGTGGTCGGTGCGGTCTTTTGATGCTTCTCAAGTGGGCGTTCAAAAGAGTGTGGCCCTGGCCTTGGAACGCGGAGTGACCATCGAAGCCGAAATGGGGGACTGTCGGACATGGGCGCCCGGAGAGTCCTTTGATGCCATTGGTCTGTTCTACTTGCACCTGCTTCCCCATGTGCGCCCTTCCTTTCATCAACTGGCGGCCACATGGCTCAAGCCGGGAGGCACCTTGCTGTTGGAGGGGTTTGGCCCCGGGCAGTTGGCTTTTGATTCTGGCGGCCCCAAGAACCTGGATATGCTCTTTACAGAGGACATGTTGCGTGGGGATTTTGCGGGCCTCGATGTGGCCTATTGCGAGACGGTGGACGTGGTCCTGAACGAAGGCCCGTATCACCAGGGACGCGCTGAGGTCACGCGGTTGGTGGCCTGCCGTCCTGCGTGATCACCACCCGAAATCCGAGGCGGGAAAGTACCCGATGCGGCCATTTCCGGAGACCCATAACGCGGCTCCATCTGGGCTGAAGCGGGCGGCGTAGAATGCGCTGTCAGAGACGTGGCGCCAGGTGTGCCCACCGTCGTCGCTCACATCGATGCCTCCTGGTGTACCGACCAGTGCGAGCTGCTGGCCCAAGGATCCCGGGCGGTAGCGGACGCACGACGCGTAGCCCGGACCTTGTCCATCGGAAACCAATGTCCACGTCGTTCCCCCGTCCGAAGTCATGGCGGCGCGGGCGGTGTTGTCCTCCTTGGCTTCCCAATTTCCGCCCCAGACGATGCCATGGGAAGCGTCGGCGAAATCCATAGAAAACCCGCCGGTCATGGTTCCGCCTTGTTGGAGCGGTAAGGGCGTTGCCATCCAGTTCTTCCCCCGGTCGGTGCTGCGGTAGACCCGAGAGGCCCCGCCGCCGGACAGCATCCATACCGTATCGCCCACCGCACTCAGGTTCCCGTTGGAGGCGGCAAAGGCGGCTTCACCCTTCTTGGCCTGGGGGACCTTTTGCCCATTGGAGCCACAGGGCACCTTTTCCCATGAGCGGCCCCCGTCCACGGATCGGACAACACACAGGCATCCATCGATGGGGTCGCCCATGGCGATGAGGGTGGTGTCGTCCAGGGAAATGACCGCATCCATGAAGGCCGAAGAATCGTTTTCCTGCCACACCGTGGTGCGCGGTCCTGTGATCGACCCGTCACGGTCGAAAGCGCCGCGCCGGATGAGGGCCGGACTGCCCACGGCCGTGCCGATCAGGCCACCGTTTGCCAAGGCCAGGCCCCTGAAGTGGGTGCCGACAGAGGAATCTGCTGGATTGGGAACCGCGTCCCTGAGCGCAGTGCGGGTGGCATTGCCCGCCTCAAGGGTGACCCTCAACCATTCCCCGTTGGAAGAGGCGAACCAAGCTTCGGAAGCCGACAGGGCCTCCACGGCACGCCAGCTTCCTTCCTCTTGGAGGTGGAGCATGCGCAGGGGGGAAGTGCCGATGGAGGTGTCAGCGCACCCAAAGCTGAAGGCACAAGCCGCTGCGAGGAGTGCTCCGTTGAGTCCGAATACACGAGATTTGAGGAAACGAAGGTTCATGGATCTGGCGGTTCAATTCACGTGGGGCAATTTGGCGCTCAATCTGTTGCCCGGTGCAATCCTTTGGATTTTGCAGGCTTTGATTCGTCGGAACATGCCTGCCAAGCCCAACGATATGTTCGGTTATCGCACCCGGAGATCCAAGGCTTCACAGGCGGCATGGGATTATGCGAACCGGCGGTGTGTGGACCTGTATGCACTCTATGCATGGCCGCTTTTAGCCGCAGCCATTCCGTGTACTTTGTTTTGGCAGGGAGAATCTTCACAGGTGGCTTTATTCGTGGCATTCACAGTGCTATGTATTTGGCCCATTGTGATCATTGAACGCGAACTGGCGCGGGACCAGCACCTGAAGGATTAAAATTTTCCGTCACCGAAGAACAACATTATATTGGGTGTTATGATGCGATTCACATCTTGGGCGGTCGCCCTATTTATTGCGGTGATGGCAGCAGGTTGTACCTACGACGATCTTGAATCCTTGGGGACGCCTTTTGACTGTAACACCATAGATGTGGGGTACGGAGCAGATATCCTGCCCCTAGTTGCAGACCATTGCCAAGGCTGTCATTCTGGTGGGTCGCCTGCGGCGGGCATTGGATTCGAGGAGTATGCCGACATCGCAGGGCATGCAGAAACCATGTTGGACCGGATGGACCGGTCTCCTGACGACCCTTTGTTGATGCCGCAGTCTGGCAAGCTGGACTCTTGTTCCATCGTGCGTTTCTCCGCCTGGATTGACGCCGGAAAACCTAACAACTGATGTCATACAGAGCCTTTCTCTTTTTCTTGGTCATGGGCTGCGGTTTTGGTGCCAAAGCCCAGCAATTCGCGACGCGCAGTGCCCACATTGCTTTTCTGTCGGAGACTCCACTTGAAGACATTCAGGCCGAGAGTCACGAGGCATCGAGCATTTTCGATGCGGCCACAGGCCAGATTGCGTTTCAGGTCCCCATCCTGAGTTTTCATTTTCCAAAGGCCTTGATGGAGGAGCACTTCAATGAGAACTACATGGAGTCCGAGCAATTCCCCAAGGCGTCTTTTCGGGGCACGGTGAGCGGGCTGGACACAGGTGCTCAAGGCGAGCAGGAGGTGACAGCCAAAGGCGTGCTTGAGATGCATGGTGTCGCCTTGGAGCGCGAGGTAAAAGGAACCATGACGCGAAGCGAAACAGGTTGGTCCATTGTGGCGGCGTTTTCGGTGCCTTGTACAGACCACGACATTGACATTCCAAAGGTGGTTTCGGAGAACATTGCCGAAATCATTGAAGTGACGCTGTCGGCAAACCTTGAACCTCGATGATGCGCAGTCCATGGTTGGTCGCCCTGCTGTGCGCGGGTGCTTCTCTGGTCCACCCCCTCTTTGGGCAGGATGATTTGATGGGATTTTTCGATGAGCCCACCGGCCCGCAGTTGGTGACTTCCGTGTTCAAGGCTGGGCGCATCATCAATGTTCAGAGTCCTGAAACGTCGGGCAAGGGTGAGATGAACTTCATCATTGCCCACCGATTTGGGCGCATCAGCGACGGTTGGTATGACCTGTTTGGCCTCGACAACGCTCAAATGCGGATGGGGCTGGATTATGGCATTACGGACCAGCTGCAGGTGGGGATTGCGCGTTCGGGTTTTGGCAAAACGCTCGAGGCCAATGCCAAGTGGCGGTTTGTGGAACAGCAAATGGGGGGAGGCTCACCGGTGAGCCTCACAGCCTACTCAGTGCTGATGCGGGATGGCCTGCGGTTTCCCGTCGATGGCTTGGAGCGCAAAGGCGTGCACCGCTTGAGTTTTGTGAACCAGGTTGTGGTGGCCCGAAAGTGTTCGCCCGATGTGTCGCTGGCGTTGATTCCCTCGCTGGTGCACAGGAACTTGGTGGACCGCGCGGATCGTGCCAATGATGTAGCCACCCTAGGCGCAGGGTTTCGCTATAAACTCAACAACCGGCTTTCCGTGAACGGTGAGTACCACTATCTGTTGCCGCGTCCCATCGAAGATGATTATGTGAATTCGCTGTCACTGGGCCTCGATATCGAAACAGGAGGCCATGTGTTCCAGTTGCACATCACGAACAGTCGCGGCATGTTTGAACGTGCCTTTCTCTCAGAGACGAGCAGTTCATGGCAAGATGGTGACCTCTATTTTGGGTTCAACATCAACCGCGTCTTCCAGGTCGGCCAACGCCGCTGATCAGTCAATTTGCTTGAGCTGCTTGGCGGGCTTGGTGCCGGGGCGGTCGTGCTTGCGCAGGTCCGCCACGATGATGAGGTGGTCGCTGGCTTGCATGTCGTCGCCAGCATTGAGGCCGTATTGTGTGCGGCGCTGATTGGACATAGAAGCGGTCTCTAAGGCAAAGTTGCCCAACACTTCCACCACGCCATCCTGAACGAGCATGTAGTCGAGTTTGCCGGCAGGCCATTGGCTGTTGTCGTTGCGCCAGGTGTAGTTCATGGGCTGATCGGTCTGAAGCCCTTTGAGTTCCTTGAGGGCGGTGCCATCCCAGTCTGGTCCAAAGTCAGGGCCGTTGTCGGCTTCGTTGGCGATGTCGCCGGTCAGCAAGGTGTGCATGGCTTGTCCGGGTCCGACCATGTTGAGGTCGCCTCCATAAACAACGGGCGTGCGTTCGGTGAGGTTGACCTCGCCTCCTGGTGTCATGGCGTCGCGAAGGAAGGCCATGTACTCGTCGGCTTCGGTTTGGCGCTGTTCCGCACCATTGCAGCACTTGAGGTGGCTGGCGGTGACCATCCAGTCTCCATTGTCACCTGTGTTGATGAGCACTGGATACTGCCTGTACACTTCGGGATAGGTGGCGTCGATTGGCCAGCGGCTGGCCACAATCAGGTCCCAGTCGTCTTTGGCCACGTGCCAAGAGCCTTCGGTCAAGGGCATCCAGGCATCGAGCAGGTCGCGGACGAAGTCGGCCGAGAAATCCTCGACCTCGCTCATGGCGAGTACATCGGGTTGGATGGCCTGAAGGATGCGCTCCATGGCCCCTTGTGCCGAAGCCTCATCCATGCGCCGGTTCATGTTCCAGAACGCCACGCGCATTTGGGTTCCTTCCGAACGTTCCAACGGCAGGGCCGTGTATACGGGATCCACGTTGGACAGAGCGGTGCCGCTCTCGTTGCTGACTTGCTGTCCGGAACTGCAGCGCACGGACCAGCGGATGGCGTTGCCGAGGTTGGCAAAGCCGTTGACACCCCGGTCGATGGCCACTTCGTGCACACTGCCTCCGTAGGTGGGGGCCATGCGCACTTGGGCATCATTCAAAGACGATTGGGCCGTAGTGCCACCGGACTGCGAGGTATTGACATAACGGTCAGCGAGGTGGACCACCATCTCGGCCCCTTGAAACCCCCCGACAATTTGACCGGTGTTGGCGTTGCCATCGAGGTCGAGGGCAATTTTGGTGCCGTGGGGGATGATGCTTTCGTCGAGGGCGATGATGCGGTCGTACTCCAGGAGGAAGTAAATGCGCTCTCCGTCTGCACGAAAACGCACAGCCTCTAGTGGGCCGCTGGTATCGGCGACGGCGACGGCGTCCGTGCCATTCCAATCGCTAAAGTCATGATCGATGGCGACGGACTGCTGGGCCGTGCCTGCAGTACAGGCGCTTAAAACCAGAAGGGACGTGGCCCAGCGGCCTAGGAAGTGTGCAGTGGACATGATGCTGTGAATCAGGTTGCAAAGATGGACCTTTGTGGCATGCGATTGCTCGGAACAAAAGTGTGCAAGAAGCACGACCTCGGCGTGCACAATAACCTCTTTGGGGGAACCATGCTCAGTTGGATCGATGAATTGGCCGTGGCCTTTGTCAATGAAGTCTGCTTTAGCCCCAATATGGTGACCCTGAAGGTGGAGGAGGTGCTGTTCAAATCACCGGTCAAAGAAAACAACCTCATCAAGATTTATGGCGACATCGTGCGGATCGGCAACAAGTCGATCAAGATTGCTGTAGAAGCCAGGAAGTTCAACGTCTACAGCCACGAAGAGGCGGTTGTGACCACCACCAAACTGGTGTTCGTGAGGATCGATGAAGACGGCAATTCTCTGCCCATCGCCCAGCACGTCAAAGACAAGCACCCGGATAAGCTCGCCTGAGCAGGATCCATCAATGCCCTTGGCCGCCTTGGACTTGGGCGTCGAAGTTGGCGCGCATCTCCAGACAGTTCTTGGCGGTCCAATCGCGCAGGCGTTGCCTCAATTCCACAGGGTCGTCCCCGTATTGGACCTCACCAAAACGCACCGCTACATCGATGTAGCGGTGGCCGAAGACCTTGAAGGCGTGGGGGATAAACTTGGAATCTGATACCCAAGACACATCTTGGTGGCGGTACTCCATGGCAATGGGGCAGATGGGAAAACCTCCATCGGCGCACATTTTGAACATGCCCATTTTGTACTCCAGCAGGTCGGGCCCGCGGTGGGTGGTGCCTTCGGGAAAGATGATGATGGACAGGTCGTCCTCTATGCGCTTGCGCACCTCCACGCGGGTGGCTTTTCTGCTTTCGGCACTGGATCGCTTGACCCAAATGGTGCGGATGGCGTTGCCGCCCCATCCGATGATGGGCCAGCGCTTGACTTCTGCCTTGGCCACGAAAACAAGGGGGTGGGGAGAGGGGACCATGACCGCATCGATGTAGGTCCTGTGGTTGGCCACCAGTACGCTCGCATGGTCCGGCAGCTCGCCTTCCACGGTGACTCGAATCCCGGTGAACCGATGGATGTTGCGGCAATACCACATGTAGGGGCGGTATAGGCTCGCGTGATTGGCGCCACTGAGTTTGCGCGCCAAGGCACTGACCGTGGCGGCCAACGAGAGGATGATAAAGGCGAAAAACCTCCGTGAACTGCGCCAGAACTTGCGCAGGGCATGCCCATCGTCAAATGTGCTGGGGAGGGTGGTCAGAAAATCGAATGATCGGTGGGTCATGCGAACAAGAACAAGCGGGAAATGTACTCCAACCATGACGGAACACATCAAGACAGGAGGCGGAGAATTGAATTTTGAGGAATTGGCGGCAGCTCGGCGGAGTGTCCGACGTTATAGCCATGCCGTTGTTCCCGAAGAGGTGATGCGTTCGGCACTGCGCTCAGCGCACCTCGCTCCAAGTTCCAACAATCTGCAGCCTTGGGAGTTCCATTGGGTCCGTCCAAATTCTGCACAAAGAGAAGCGGCGGTTGAGGCTTGCCTTTCCCAACCCGCTGCGGCCACCTCGGCCGAACTCGTCTTTTTCATCGGCCGTCCCGACCTCTGCGCTCGCCGTGCGGCAGCACTGCAATCCCATTACGAATCGGAGCAGAACGAGGGCACTGCCGCCTATTACCGCGATCAAGTTGGTCCCAACGTAGCCGCCATGGAGTCTGCAAAGCGATCCGCTTGGGTCGACAAGAGCGTGGCCCTCGCTGCCGCGCAGTTTATGCTCGCCATCCAAGCCGCTGGCTTCGACAGCTGCCCCATGGAGGGCCTTGACCCCAACAAGGTTCGCGCCCTCCTCGGTCTCCCCGCGGAAGCCACGGTCACCATGGCCATCTCCGTGGGCCAAGGCATCCCCGAAGGCCTCTACGGCCCCCGCTACCGCTTCCCCCTAGACGACCACCTCACCGAACACTAGCGCAGTCCCGTCGGGACTGCGTACATCGGTTTCTCTGGGCCCCGGGTTTCAAGGGGTGTCCCGCCTGTTTAGTCAGTGTTGGCAAGTAATACAGGGCAGAACCACGAAAAAGCCCGAAATTGAATCAAACCCTATGAAAGCCAATGTAGGCTCATTGGTAGGCTCACGATTCCACATTGAAAACCGCCTTCTTCCTCCGCTCTTCATCCGACGGTCAAGCGTCCATCTACATCCGCATCACAGAGGGCAGGGGAGACCAGTTCAAATTCGCCACGGGACACGCTGTTCTGCACCCTGACCATTGGAACAAGACCAAGCAGCGGGTGCGCAACAAGGTCGAGGCGGTGGGGTGCGATGAGGTCAATGTCCAACTCGAGAAACTCCAAGCCTTCGTGCGCCAGGCCCACCTCGATGCCAAGACGAAGGGCCAGCGTCGGGATCGGGACTTCTATCTGCAGGTCATTCAGGACTTCAAGCGGGGCGTGGAGCGGTCGTCCGTGGGGCAGACCCTGACCATCGGGGAGGCCTTTGAGCGCTTCATTGACCATGCGTCGAAGCACAACAGCCCCATCACGGGCTCGCGGCTCTCCAAGGGCACCCTAGAGAACTACGCCGTCACCCTGCGACAGATTCGGCACGTCCTGATGGACGTCACCGCCCTCGATGAGGTGGACATGGATTGGTACCACGACTTCGTCTCCAAGAGCGAGCAGAGCGGGCTCAATGGGAAGCCATTGAGCAAGAACTACATCGGGCGCCACATCAAGGGGGTCAAGAGCGTCTTGGCCGCCATGGAGGAGCAGGGGCACGACGTCCACCCCGCCTACCGCAGGAAGGGCTTCAAGAAGATCACTGAGGACAGCACGTCCATCTGGCTCACCATGGACGAATTGAAGCAGATGGAAGCCCTTGACTTGAGCGGTCATCCTCCCGGCCTGTCCTTGACCCGAGACCTCTTCCTCATCGGCTGCTTCACGGGCCTCAGGGTGTCCGACCTCAACCGCCTCAAGTCCGCGGAACTCGTCACGTTGGAAGGTACCCGGTGCATCTCCTTCAAGCAACAGAAGACAGACCGTCCTGTGCTCATCCCGGTTCATCCCATGGTGCAGTCAATCCTCGACCGTCACGGCGGTCCGCCTAGGCCGCAAAACGACCAAATCATCAACCGCAATCTCAAGCGGTTGGGTCAGCTGATGGAGTTGACGGACTCCGTTCAAATCGAGCGCACCGTCGGTGGAGCCAAGACCAAGGAGTCCAAGACCAAGTGGGCCATGCTGACTTCACACTGCGCCAGGCGGTCCTTCTGCACCAACAACTACCTCATGGGGACGGACGCCTTGACCATCATGGCCATCTCAGGCCACAAGACCGAGAAGTCCTTCCGTCGCTACCTCAAACTCGGCCCGGAGCACTACGCCGCCCGTATGGCAGCATCCGGGTTTTTCGGTTTTCATTGAGTCGATCTTAGTCAATTAGAAAAAGAAGGCTAATCTGAACAGATCCATCGCCTGAATTGACTCCATCCTGATTCAATTGGTTTGAACCTGAATTGAAAGATCCTCCTCCTCCACCTCCCTGACCACCGCCTGAATAACCACCGCCACCACCGCCACCATTGCATGCGCCAGCTCCTCCTCCTCCAAAACCGCCGCTATTGCCACTACAACTTGATCCTGTTCCTGTGCTTGTAGCTCCAACGCCCCCGGAAAGGAACGCAAGAGCACTTCCAGTTCCTCCATATTGAGTGTTGGTGGTTCCATCTCCATAAAATCCTGCCCCTCCAGACCCCCAGCCACCATTTGCATTGTTGGTGTTCCCATATCCGTTAGTTCCGAATCCATATCCAGACCAGCCAACGGTTCCTGAGGTCGATGAGACGGCATCAAAACCATCGCCTCCTGAATCTCCCGCACCACCGCCACCGCCGGCAACAATGAGGGGTGTGGAATCGTAAATGGAGTATCCCTTGCTGACAAATGTGCCGCCCCCGCCACCTGAAACATACAAGCCTGTTGGCCCTTTTTGCCCGACCAATATGAAAAGAGTGTCTCCTTCCATCAGCACAAAATCCCCTTGAATCCGAGCCCCTTTTCCACCATAATATGGTCCAAGCTGCGTGTTTCCTCCTGACGCTCCAAGGGTAGTTATTTGATATTGACCAGAAATTTCAACAATCCATCTTTGGATGCCACCCAATGAGGCCACCGAACTTGAGGCTAGGCCATACTCATTTAGTAGGTCAAATTGAGTAGGTCCCCAAGGTCCCTCAGCGCCGCAATTAGAGAAGTATGCAAACGAGCCACAAAGACTATCATTTGTACTTGTGGGGTTAAAGGCGAATGACTCAGGGTTGTTGCAACCAGGACAGTTGCCGAATTCGCAAGAGTTGTCGTCAATATTGGCGGTGGGCTCATAGTTGCAAGCCAATTCTGCCGTACATCCATAGACCACGCATGAGCTGTCATCGCATCCTGCGGTTTCGTCGTAGTTGTTGGCGAGAGGATTAGTACAACCGGGATAAGTGCATGAGCCATCTGAGCAGATGGCGTCCGGTTCGAAGTTGCAGGCCTCCTCATCAAGACATCCAACCAACCCGTCTGTTGCGCAGGAACCGTCTTCACACCCCGCTTCCGGTTCGAAGTTGCATGCTGAAGTATCCGTGCATCCTGGATATGTGCAAGAGTCGTCCAATTCAGTCGCTCCCGGTTCAAAATTGCAGGCTTCTGTATCAGTACACCCGAAAATCTCGAGGGCATCGCATACGCCATCGCCATCGGTGTCGATGAGACAGTTGTAGTTGCAATCGTAAAGGGCTTCAGGGTACCAACAACTTCCAGATTCAATAGTGGCGGATAGGCTGTAATTGCAGGCGGCGGGGTCGGTGCATCCGTAGCAGGAGGTGAAGTCGCAGGAGCCGTCGTTGATGGAGGCGCTGGGGTCATAGTTGCAGGCGACCTCGTAGGTGCAGCCGGGGATGCTGTCGTCGTCGCAGATGCCGTCGCCATTGAAGTCGTTTTGGCAGGCGCCACCGCAGGTGCCCACGGCGTCGAGGACGTTGCCATTGCAGTCGCAATACCCGTCGGGGATGTCTTCACAGCCGCAGCCGAGGATGGGGCCAGGGCCGTTACAGATCCCACAGAAATCGTATTCGCCCACGCAGTCATCCTCGGTGTCGCAGATGCCGTCGCCATCGGCGTCCTCGGTGCATCCACCGCCACAGACGCCCACCGCGTCGAGGGTATTGCCGGCGCAGTCGCAGGTCTCGGGATCGGGCTCGGAGCAACCGCATTCGTAGATGGCGCCCGGACCGTTGCAGACGCCGCACTCGTCGGCCTCGCCGATGCAGTCGTCGCCATCGTCACAGATGCCGTCGCCGTCCACGTCGGCGGCGCAGGTGCCGCCACAGACGTTGAGGGCGTCGAGTTGGTTGCCGTCGCAATCGCAGTCGCCTTCCGGCAGGTCCGCACATCCGCATTCGTAGATGGCGCCGGGGCCGTCACAAACGCCGCATTCGTCTTCGTAGACGCACAGGGGCGCCCAATTAACCGAAGCGCCCGAATCGTAGTTGCAGGCCGTCTGATCGGCGCAACCGACTTCGGGCACGCCCGCACCCGTCGGCAGGTCCTGCCACACCGGGGTGTTGTCGATGAGGCCGAGGAACTGCCCATTCTCACCGACGCTGACCAGGACCCACTCCTCGCCATTCCAATAGAGCATCTGACCATGCTCCGACCCTTCGACGGGCAGCGCCCCGCCATTCTCTTCCACGAGCAGCAGGTATTCGTTGATGGTCATCCCGTCGATCAGGACCTCCTCGGGGGTGAAGAAGCCGCCGAAGATGGGCAGCAGGCCGAGCAGATCCGTCGAGGTGATGGCGCTGTCGGCGTTGACGTCGGGGTTGTAGGGCAACGTGACCGACTGCGAAAGGCACAGGCTCGGCACGAAGAGCAAGAGAGCGAGTAGTTGTTTCATGGTTCAGTCTTTGATGCAGCGGACGGAGAAGCCGTAGTTCATCGATGGGTAAGTGCGGAAAATCCGGTCTTCAGCAGAATCCAATCTGCGATAAAAGAGGCCATCAATGTTGAATGTCTTAGTCCACCAATATCCAATTGCCCCATCATCCAAGAAATTACCTGAGCTGTGGTTTCTTCCGCCGTGCGGGAGTGCGCTGAATCCTACTTCATCCAATCCGTTCTGCCATGTGGTGGACTTGAGGCGTCGACCTTCATCAGATCCTCTCCAGTACAAGGATGTTGCATCTTCGGTCGACATACCAAGGTTCTCTTCAAGGTGGATGAAGTCTGAGTCGTTGGGTACAGACCAGTTAGTTGGACACAGGCCGCGCGTATCGTCGACTGCATAGCCGTTGTAAAGGCGTCCGTGGGTGCTCACCACAGCCTCATCATCATCGTAGGCGGCTTGTGCACCTGTGGTAGTAGAGGCCCACTCAGAATTGGAAAGCCCGGAGTCAATCACAGTTCCGTCGGTGTACTGAGTTGTTGCGAGATTCTCCGCGAACCAGCACTGTTCGCCGATGAGGACTGTAGCGTAGTCGTAGTCCCAGTAGGTGAGGGGGGCGCCGCAGATCCAGGTAGTGTCCGTGGGCTCGTCCGGCCATTCAGGGTAGGGGGGGCAGGTGCTGTGCACTGCAAGCAGGAGCAACAGGTCGTTGACTGTCACGCAGCCGTCGAAGTTGAGGTCGGCGGGTATGGCAATGATGCATTCCTCGCTAATGGGGTCCCAAATGGTTCCTTCGCCGCAAGAGGCGGCGCAAAGGGCAGAGACCGTCACGCAGTGCCCCAGTGTTGAGTCCCATAGAGTGCCTTCACCACAGCACCCAGGACCAGGGCAGCAGCTGTAGTCACAGCTGCCGTCGTTGATGGTCGCTTCGGAACTGTAGTTGCACGCGTAGTCGTCTGTACATCCTTCAAACGTGATGGTGACGTCGTAAGTCGCGCTGACACAAAATGGCTGGCAGGAATTGCTCCGCTCCTCGAATGAAATACCGGGATTGTTGATGATGCTCAGGGTGTGACCATTGCCTGTCTTGTCTGCGGTGTAGCCGCCATTGTCGAATTCGAAATCCCAAAAGGCCACGAGGCTGTCCTGATTGGCTTCGTTTGGACAAGACATAAAGGCCCCGATCTCTACTGGTGACAGCGCTTTGTGCCAGACGGACAACTCGTCCATTTTTCCATTGAAAGTGCAGTCAAAGCCCGATGCGCACCAGCCAATTCCAACTGTGTGGCTCCCAAACTCAAAACTGCTTGGTTCCACCCAACTGCCGACTTCAACGCCATCGAGGTAGTGCTTTCGTGATGCACCATCGTGGGTCACGGCGATGTGGTGAAACGCTTCTTTGGGGACGGTGCCTGCTGTTCTCACCACGTAGCCGTTTTCAGCACTGTTGAAGGCACTCTTGAGTTCGTCATTGTGGATCCATATGCGATACCCATTGCCCCACCACAGTTCCTTGCCGATGATGCTGTGATGGCTATCAGCAGAATCCAGATTTACCCACAACGCGAATGTCCATTGGTTGCTGGGAGATTCTCGCAGCAGCTCTCCATTCGTGGCGGCAGCATTGGACCAGCTGCCCTGATACGGCGTTTGTGGACTTTCATTCACCATCCAAAAGCTGGCCTGGTGTGGATTCAAAGTGTCAATCGCCACGACCGACAAAGAGCCAGACACCATTGCCCAGTAGCTGCTGTCTGTTGAGCCGTCATTCCATTCGTACAGGTCAAAGCCGGTCGGTCCTTGGATCTCCGCTTGGGAAGGGAAGTCGAATTGAAGTCCAACCGTAGCGTATGAGAGGATTGTATCGCAGTAATCTGACTGCGAAAGGCACAGGCTTGGCACGAAAAGCAGTAAAGCGAGTAGTTGTTTCATGGCTCAGTCTTTGATGCAGCGGATTGACCTGCCAAAGCGCTGGCCAAGGGTGCCGCCAATTCCATTCCAACCGTATCTGTATACCCCTCCTAAGTCGTGGAAGAGCACCCGGGCATGTGAGTCATTGCCTCCCTGTGGATCAGCATTCCAAAAATGAGTTGTCGCGTTCTGGTCGTACATGTATCCGAGGTGATTTCGGTAACCGCATGGCTCGGCGTTGAATCCGCTCGGATTAGGGGCGAGAACGTTCGGGATGTCCCAATAAGCCGAGTTGGACTTCATCCGGCCACCGACCAATTCGTTCGATCCACGGGTGCCTAGTAGGGTCAATGCCGTATCGGGCATTCCTAAATCCGCTTCAAGGTCCATCCAGTCCTGATCGAATGGGATGTGCCATCCCGAAGGGCAGATTTCAATTGGATTCTCAACCACGCCGCCCTTGTAGAGGAATTCCAGGTTGTTCGAGGTGCCCTCTACCGTGCAGTAAGCGTAGGTCCAAGCATTGGCTTCCCACGACGAGTCGGATTGTGCAAGAATCAATTCTTCTCCGTCACGGAATTTGCTGCTCTTCAAGTTCTCGGCGAACCAGCACTGTGTTCCAATGGCGACGGTCTCGTATGCATAGCCCCAATATTCTACGAGGTCGCCACAGGTCCAAAGAGCATCTTCTGGGGTGTCCGGGAAATCAGGAGCTGGAGGGCAGCTTCCGAATGCGGGGAGCAACGCGAGGAGGTCACCCGCAGTAATGCACCCACTGAGATCAACGTCTGCCGGAATGGCGACCACACATTCGTGCAGCACCGGGTTCCAAACGGTACCCTCGCCACAAGAAGGGACGCATGCATTTGGTTCGACGAAAATGGTGTCAGGGGCTTGATCAATGGCTACACACTGTTCGAGGTTGCCATCCCAGATTGTTCCCTCTCCACATAGGCTGCTGTTTCCTGGCACGACGTTCATCGGTTGGTGCAGTCCACTGCTCCCATCGAGATTGAACGATTGTTGGAATGGGACATAGGATTCTGCAATTAAACCATGCCAAAGTTCCTCACTCTGTTGGTCAATCGTCCACCAGTTGGTGCTATCCGGACAGAGTGAAATGCCGAGTTCCTCATGACAGGGATATCCCGTCGGGTTACCGTAGTTTTCCCATAAATCAGGTGTTAGCCACAAGGGAGATTGCCAGCAGTCATACACAAGGCTCACCTCAAATTCGCCTGGTGCAATTTGAACTGGTAGTCCTGTGTATCCGATACAACCGCTGTAGAAACCAAGGAAGGCAGAGTCATTCAACAGCAGCTCTCCGGTGAGGGTGGCCTCCACCTCACAGTCGTGCATGACGAGACTAACAGTGCAGAGCACATCACTAAAAGGTTCAGGTGTTTGGGCACTGCCCGTGACAAAGGCCACAACGATCAAGAGGGTCAGCAGGATCCGCATGAAGATTGGTTTGGTTCCCTGCAATTTACGAGACAAGGTGAAGCATGGTGGGGCTGCTTTTGTGTCCGTCAGGGCAATTGATAGCGGTACCCTCGGCCTCCCTGCGGAAGCCACCGTCACCATGGCCATCTCCGGCGGCCAGGGCATCCCCGAAGGCCTCTACGGCCCCCGCCTCCGCTTCCCCCTCGCCGACCACCTCCACGAGCACTGACCCGCTCAGTCCATTCATGTCAGTCTTTCACGCAACGGACGGAGAATCCCCCTTGGGGGCTCACTCCATCTGGGTATCCAAGTCGTATCAAGTTGTTGCTGCTCCAGTAAAGATCTCTGCGCCACCCACCGTCTTGGATCGGAGTTGATGTCCACCAAGCGCCGGCTATTCCAACGCTGTCGAAGATGCCCCCTCCATTGCGGACACCTCCCGGTAAGGCTGTAAACCCAAATTGATCAGGGCCATTACCTCCATTGGCCCAGCCGGACTCTGATTTTAAGCTTAGTCCCTCGGCTCCTGAGAATCCGTTGAGGCCAAGAAACTCTTCTAGTGAGAACCAATCCTCATCCGAGGAAACATGCCAATTGATGGGACATATGTTTCTGGAATCCAAAACAGAATGCCAATTGTACAGGCGGCCATATGCTGAAAGGGATTGCGTGTCATCGCAAGCCTCGAAATCAGGACTGCCTGAAAAGCATGGAGAACTGCCAGATCCATACGTAGTTACTGCCCCTTCATTCGTGGATGCCCAATTGGAATCATCTAATCCTGTTTGAATCAAACTCCCATCAGAATAGGCGAGTGTTTGAAGGTTCTCGGCGAACCAGCATTGGTCGCCGATCTGGACGGTGGTGTAGTCGTAGTCCCAGTAGGTGAGAGGGTCGCCGCAGGCCCAAGTGGTGTCGGTCGGTGTGTCGGGCCACTCGGGATAGGGCGGGCAGGTGCCGTGGACAGCGAGGAGGACAAGAAGGTCGTTGACTGAGACACACCCATCATAGTTGAGGTCGGCGGGGATGGCGATGATGCATTCCTCATTCACCGGATCCCAGACCGTGCCTTCCCCGCATGATGGAGCGCAGGCTTCGGGCTCAATGAAGACGGTGTCCGCAATGGAAATGCACTGCGCTAGTGTGCTGTCCCACACCGTGCCTTCACCGCAATACAGGCATCCGTATCCACAGAATCCGTCATCCGCGTTGGCGTCTTGGTCATAATTGCAGGCTTGAGGGTCGGTGCAGCCATACTGGATTGGCGCTCCGAGGAACAAGGCCTGAACTTCTTCTTCAGTCAGTGCTCGACTCCATATGCCAACCTCGTCAATGTTACCGGACCAAAAGCTGCCTCCCCAAGGCGCGGTGCCAATGAGGGCAACGTCGAATTGAATGTTGGGGGTAGAGCCTTGGAAGGAGAAGATTTCGATGCTATCCACGTAGAGTTTGACAGAGCCATCTCCCTCGTGCACGGCTGTGAGCATCACCCATTGATTGAGTGGAATGGCTGTTCCGGAAATGGCATCAAATTGACCTCCTGCCATGGTCGCAAAGAGTCCGCTGCCGCCGTATTCACCCATCCCAAAGACAGTCCCCAAATTGTAGGGTGCGTCCCCAACCCCAACCCCCGCTACGTATGAGACATCGGTGGAAGTCTGTTCGATGTGAACCCAGGATGAAATTGTGACGGGGACATTGCCATTCCCAACACCTTGGAGATTTGCGCTGATGCTCGATGCATCATTGAAGTGGTAGGCCCCATTTGGATTGCCAAAACGATCCACAGAGGGCATTGGCCCATTGACAATGCCATGGTGTCCAAGACCACTCAAGTCCAAGGCATTACCATCGAGCGGGTACCAAGCCACGAGGCCGTCGGCGGGGACATAGGTCGGGACCTGCGCCATGACTATAAACGGCACGAAGAGCAGGAGGGCAAGTAGATTCCTCATGAGATTGGTTTGGTTACCCGAAATTTACGAGATGAGGTGATACACGGTGGGACTGCTTTTGTTTCCGTCAGGGCAATTGATAGCGGTAGCTCTGGCCAACGCGGATATATCGGATGCCTCCGTTCCGGCGCATTTTTCTGAGCGTCGGTTCGCTTGTATCAAGCCGGGCACAAATCTTCTTTGTGGTCAGCCACTCGTCCTCTTCGCAAGGAGGGCAGCGGTACTCAGCAATGGTGTCCTCGATGAGGTCCTTGATGCGCTTGAATTCGTCGTCAGTCATTGGAGGGGTAGTCGGAGTCGGTAAACCAGCTCGGTGGCTTGCTTGGGACGTTGATTTCTGCCGTCGTGTGCGTGCACTTCGGGAGGAGGTATGGGAGGAGTGCGCAGAGCGTTTTGAGGTAGCCAAATGGGTTCGATTTTCTGAGTTGTGCGAGTGTGCTTTCGATGTGGTCCAACTCGCCTTCAATGACGGATTGGAGGAGTTCTTTGACCTCCTTGGTGACCTTGTTGGGTGTTCCTTTTGTCCTGGGCATACTTCCCCCTTTTCTATTAGCTGTTACTAGATTCTCTATACACACTGCCTTGGTGAGCCGGAGCAGATGGGCATAGTCTTCCCTAACCCGTAGCCGGTGCTTTTTACGGGCACTGACTACGGTTAGCTTGGCCCGATTCGAGGCCTCCTGCTGGTGTTCACACCACCCCGGAGCCGCCGTCGCTTTAGGGCAGGACGATATCACACGTTACGTCCCTCGTTGATTCAGCGCCGTGTTGCGCCCCCTGCCCCGTTCAACTTTCGCCTTGGGTGTCAGCTATGCAGAGAATCCATTCTGACTGATTGATACGAGTGAGCCGAACCGAGACCAGCCGTAAGGCCGCGACGCATAAACTCACAAGGACAACACCCCTCTTTTGAGGTCCCGTCATATGTATATATCCGGGTGTTTACGCCGAAGCCCTTTTTCGGCGGTTTTCGAAGGGTTAAACTGCCCTTACTTCGACGTAGACAAACACATGATGGGGCTGTAAGTCCAGTATTAACTGGGATTTTAGCGTGTTAATTCTATGTGGAAAACGGAATTCAGCCCACAAGGCATTATTGGTGTGTTCACCGGCTGGGAGGCGGTTCGATTACCCTCTACGGGAACCTGACTTGATGCCTGTATCTTGGGCGCATGAGACTTGCCAGAATCATTGATGGATTGAACATGTGGGAAAAGACTCCCTTTGTAAAAATCTTAGACAGCCTTGCCGAAAAGAGCGACAAGCGTCAAGAGGTGGAATCCATTATTGCTGATTCAGCCGGCAATGACTTAAAGAGCGTGGAAGGCGAGGCCGTAGCCGGCATCTATACCCTCCTTGAGAAGGAGTTTGTGGAGCACTTGGAAGAGGCGTTTGGAGAGACGTCCAATCAGTTTGACTTGTTGGCCGATGTGTTGAGCCGAGATGGAAACGCCATCATGAGCATGGAGTGGTTTGCTAAACTCTACGACGATCAGTTGGGAGAGATTGACGACGAGGTTGATGCCATGGCGGAATCCTTGAAAACGGACAAGTCCAGTCTGACTCCAGAGCGACTTAGGGAGTACAAAATCTATCAGGCTTGCCTTGAGACAGCCTACAACAATGACATCGCGAACAACTCTGATCCCAAGGTCACGGCAGATGAGATGTCCATCCTGACAACCTTGTCTAGGCAATTGCACCTGTCTTCCCACGAGGTCAACCTCGTCAACTACACGGTCATTCCTTGCAATCGGAGGGACACGATGGAGACCATTGAATACCTCAGGAAACTCGGGGTGGTCTTCCACCAAAAGAAGACGGGCAAACTCTTCGTGGCAGATGAGGTCGTACGCGCTATGCGCAAGGTTCGTGGTCGTGAGGTGGCTGATAAGTTCTTCCGTCGCATGCTCGGACTGTTGAAGGATGCTGAGGTGAACCAACTCTGCAAGTATCATGGTATCCCGCTCCGGGGAATTGAGCGTGATGTTAAGGTGACCAAACTCATCAATGATGGGGTGTCCTTCTTGGAGGCCTTCTCGGAGGGTATCTACAAAGCGGATACACCTGTGAACGACCGGAAGAAGCGGCTGAACGAAATCTGTGCCCTCGGTCTCCCCGATGCAGCCTTGACAGGTGGGACCATGGAGGCCAAGGTGGAGTCCATCATCGCCCACTTCGACGAGGTGGACCGGGATGATCGGATTGGGATTGCCATGGAGGGATACGACCAGTTGCTGCGCGATTTGGAAAGCCAAATCCCCGCTACACAGCGGCGCATCAAGGAGGTGTTTCAACTCCAGGAGGAGGGCATTATGAATGCAGACTTCCTGGTGCAGTTCAATATCAAGCCCCGCGATGTGCTCGAGATACTCGAGCCCAAAGATCTGGCGGCATTCATCAAGGAGAACGACATCAAAATGAGGGGTGTGGACGTGATCAATGTCCTCGAGGCATACAAGGACACTCAGAACCTCTTCTATGAGAACTACACGGCTCTAGCAAGCAGGGATTTGAACAGTCTCAAGGAGGTTGGCATTCGGGTCAAGGAGTCTGAGTTGGGCATCAAGTTCGAAGAGGTGACCAAGGCCATGTTTGAGGACCTGGGCTTCAAAGTGGACGAGGCCCTGCGTAAGCAGGTCAATACGAAGCGGGACAAAATTGATATTCTCGTCTCTCTCGACGATGGTCAAGTGTTGCTCGTCGAGTGCAAGACGGCCAAGGACAGTAACTACAATAAGTTCTCGGCCATCACCAGGCAACTCAATGCGTACCGCGCCCTGCTGTCCTCCCAGAACGTTCAGGTGGCCAAGTGCCTCATTGTCGCTCCCGACTTTAGCGAAGACTTTGTTGCAGATGCCGAGATGGATTACGAGTTGGCCCCATCGCTATTGACAGCCTCGGCTCTTTATGCCATTCACAGTGCATTCAAGGGCCAGTCCAAGCACAAGGCCATGCCCCAGAAGTTGTTTTCCCACGCCCGCGATGTCCTCATCGACTCCGACCGTGTTGTAAAGGCCATGAGCCGCTAAGGTGGTTCTGGACTGAATGTAGGCCCGCAGGTAGGTTCAGGGAAATGCGGGGAGGCTAGAGTGCCAGCAATGACTGCGCTTTCGGCAGTGTGGTGGTGATCCCGACGGGACTGTGTATATCTACTTCCGCATTGCAGAGGGAAGGGGAGCCGCGTCCAAGATGGCCACCGGGCATGGTGTCCTGCTATGCGAATGGGGCCGGAGGTTGCAGATGCAACTACTTCATTCCGAGCAGGGTTCATTCTATGATGATGGATTCAATTGCACTTCCCACAGCCGCTTTGGGGCTTCTTCTTTTGATCACTGGTTGCGACACCACAGACAGTGGTGTGTACACAGGTTGCACCGATTATGCGGCTGTGAACTATGACCCTGAGGCCAATGAAGATGATGGGAGTTGTGAATACGAAATCATCGAGGTTGTGCCGGGTTGCACAGATTCAGGGGCGTTGAATTTCGATGCGGAGGCCAACGAGGACGATGGCTCTTGCGCATACAATGGATGCCAGGATGGCACCGAATCTGTGCTTTGGGATGCCCATGACTACGGTGTGGTGCAGATTGGTGGCCAATGCTGGTTCTCCGAGAATCTGCGGTCTACCCATTACCGCAATGGGGACGACATCGCCCATCTTCAAGCTTCGGAAGACTGGTCCAGCACAGAGACAGGGGGGTACTGCGTTTTGCAAGATGAAGACATCTACTTCGAATCCTTTGGTTGCCTGTACAATGGGCATGCGGTCATCGACGAGCGTGGGGTTTGTCCATCGGGTTGGCACGTGCCCACGGATGCCGATTGGGGTGAGCTTGAGGTGTATTTGGGGATGCCCGAAAGCGAACTTTTGGCAGTGGGAAACCGGGGCGTGGAGGCCAATGTGGCGGGCCATCTCCGTGGGTTTGCGCATTGGCAGAACGACCTCAATACCACAGATTCAGTCGGTTTTTCGGCCTTGCCAGGGGGGTATCGGGGCGATCCAACGGGGTTCATTGAGCCCGATTACTTGGGGGTGTGGTGGACGTCTGATGTTCAAGACGACATCTTCATTACGCGCAGGAATCAGGTGGAGGACACCGGCATCGGGCGCATGCTGAGCACTCCTGGCAGTGGGTACTCTCTGCGTTGCGTTCAAGATTGACCTGAGTGCCGGAGGCCAGCTGCGTGGCTTCTGTGTTCGTTAGATCCCGGAGGGAAGTGCTGCTTTAGGCGGCGGCGAGGATGCGGCGAAGGGCGTTGGCCTGGCCGGTGTGGCGTGAAAGGTGGCAGCTGAGCTGCATCAGAAAGAACCGGATGGTGCGCCCCTTGTGATGGGGAGGAGGGTTGGGCATGGGAGCGTCCAGCTGTGCTGGGGGCAAAGCGCTCAGGACACTGTCAACCACATCTTTTGTGGCTTGGATCTCAGCCAATAGCGTGACTTTTGAAAGGGGGGTGCCAGAGAATTCGGCGTCGCGGTCTCGGACGAAATGGTCTCCGCCGATTTCGTGGCCAATGAAGTGGCGCAGGTTGCCGCACAGGTGGAAGGCCAGGGTGCCCACAGCGTTTGGGAAGCCCGGAACGCCCTGCCACAAGAGGCCGTCGGGGGTGACCTCGACTTCTTGGGCAAGGGCGTCCAAGTCTCGGGTCAGGATGTGCTGTAGATGCAGCAAGTCCTGGGGCGATTCAGGCTGATTCATGCGGCCAATTTCGTCAAATCGCCGTTGTCCAAGCGGGTAGCTTGAGGCGCAATGGCCTCTGGAGCGCCCCACTTTTCTGCGGTCTTGGCATTGATCAAGGCGATCGCCTCCACGGGCAGTTGCGCTTTCCAATCCTGTGTCTTGCCCGAGCGGAAAAAGCGGTCTGGATTGAAATGGAAGCTGCCGGGCTTCTTTCGGATGGATTCTTTCATGGTGTTGAACTCTGTGCTCAGTGCCACCGCCATACTGTCCTGTTCGCTCAAGGGTGCGCCGAGGAGAAAAGTGGACAGCTTTTGGACGGCGTTCAGCTTGTCTTCTACCAAGTCTTCGAATCGGACCATGCACAATTGCTCAGGGTCGAGCCCAAACTGAGCGGCCCGGAAATAGCCAGCAACGTGATCGTGGTAGTCCCCGAAGTACATGTCGCCTTGCACAAAGTGGTGCACAAACTCCATCATGGTCAGGTCCTGGGAGACGCCGAGGGTGGGGTGGTTCTTGTAGAAGTGAAACTGAGAGACGGCAGCGCCTTTGGGGTCGCGGTAGGCCATCACGATTTTGGTCTTGGGATGCAAGTGCCGCACGGGCAGTTCATCGATGTTGCCGTGGGTGTAAAAGATGCGGGGTTGGCCATCGGTCTTCTCCAGGAAGGACTCAAAGGCGGCCAAGCCTTTTTGCGACACCATGACTTCGGGCCATGGCACTGCGGCCTTGCCGATGTCGCCGTCGGCGGCGGGATGGGTGTCTTCGAGAATGCCCGCCTTGCGCAGGATCTCCACTACGTACTTCTTGGTGAGGTGGGTGCCCACTTTTTGGTGGGTGCAGATGATGATGTCATCGGCTTGGGTGTCCCATGTATTGCGCAGCAGGTCGATGGCCTTGGGGTCGATGAAGGCGGGAATCATGCGCCCGGCATAGCGGGTGTGCAGGAATCCATGTTGCGCGCATTTGGGCTGGGCAGGGACGACGTGTTGAATGGGCTGGCTCATGGTGATTGGCGTTTTGCGGTGCACCACAAGGATGAGGGGAAGTCACAGTTGCAGCATTGACGTTTGTCATCGCGTGCTTTGACATTCGCAGCGGTTGGCTGATGGAAGTGTGTGGCCAAGGGCTGGCTTGGCAGCAAGCTTAAAAGATGCTCAGTGCCCCATGGAGGGCCTCGTCCCCGACAAGGTCCGCGCCCTCCTCGGCTTCCCTGCGGAAGTCACCAGAACGGCGGCCTGCTGCTCCGCCCGGTGTGAGGGCAATAGGCGCTTCCGAGGATTGGTTGGCAAAAAAAATCCCCGCTTCTCTGCAGAAGCGGGGATGAATGAAAGCAGCCTGTGCTCGGTTACTTGCTAAAGCTATAGCTGCCCATCAACGTCCGCGTGGAGAGGACGATCTTGCCATCCCTGCGCTCCACATTGAACATCACTGGTGTCAAATCGTAGGTGTTGTTGAATTCCCTCGGTCCGGAATAGTAAAAAGGGGTGAGCCACACGGAGTCATCCCCGCTTTGTCTCCAACGCACACCATCGGCGGAGGGGTCCTTCAATGCAGAGGGCAAACTGGCGGAGCCATCCGCGCGGAGCACAATGGAACCTTCGGATCCTGAATAGTAGCCTTGGAGCTCTTCGGCGCTGATGGCCTGCGACCAACCCACGCTGAGGATGGCCATGAAGCAAGTTGTAAGTAGATATCGCATGGATGCAAGCTAAGTTAATTTCATGTGCCATTGGGAAATTTGGTGGTGATCGGGTAAGGGCTTACATTGTTGCTAAACAATCCTTTACAACTATGTTCAAATCAATCTTCCTTGCCATCCCACTGGCATTGGCCTTCATGATCAATCCTGCAGCTGAAGCGCCGGTTTCCGATGCTGACATCTGTCTGAAGGTGCAGGGCAACGGCAAATCTCTCGTGAAACTGAGGGTGGGACCTAACGACCACTCCGGTGCTTGCTGCCAGGGTGTGTCTTCTTCGACCACGGTCACAGTGTGCGGGAAGTCCGGCTACAACGTGTACGACTCTGACACCAAGCGTTTGCTGTTTACCCTCTCCAGCAGCAATGAGGGGCGCACCATCGACTTGCGCAACTACTACTGATCGGTCATGAAAATGCTTTCATTCCTTTTGATCGCCTTGCCTTTGTTCGGGTTTGAGGCGGTGCCGACGGAAGCCTCTGTGGCAGCTCCGTTTTGGCATGGTCAGACGTTCTCGCTCAGCTCTTCGGATGCGCTGGGCAGCAGCACGGGGGCTTTCACGTTCTCTTCGGATGGCACCTCCGGTTCTTTCGAAACCCGCGGCAGCATTGGCGGGCGGGCGTACACGGACAAGAACCGGTTTGACGTGGTCTCCTCGTCTTCCACCGAGCTGACGATTAAGTACACCTGGACATCGGACCCCGCCATGGCATCATACGTGGTGGGTAAATCCGAGAAGATTCGGCTCAATGCCGACAGCAAGTCGGTCGTGCACGGAGGCAAGACTTACCGCTGACTCATGGCTGAGCAGGCGCAGTCGACTTCCGGCTCGCCAAAGACAGAAACGGGGGGCGTGGCCCTCCGTTTTTTTGTGCCCTCAGGGGCAGGGGTTGCCGAAGTTGCCGAGGAGGAGGAGGACGTCGGCGACGGTGACGATGCCGTCCGCGTTGAGGTCGCCTACGCACCCGCCGCAGAGGCCGA
>Ga0209223_10000844_pt1 | contig 34744 bp, 8 predicted proteins | sample COG_06_FD_184750 | JGI IMG/M metagenome (GOLD analysis project Ga0209223, IMG submission 184750) | Pelagic Microbial community sample from North Sea - COGITO 998_met_06 (SPAdes) (version 2) | ecosystem: Environmental > Aquatic > Marine > Neritic zone/Coastal water | place: Helgoland, sampling...
TAAGTGGGCTTAATTTATCAACAGTTTTTGTGACACCTAGATCTGCTGGTTTGATAGATACGAAAGTTGACGCGGCATCATTTGTATTATCCCTGTCAAATTGAAATACATTTTGAATACTTGCCACATTAGTATATGTGCCTCTTCTATTGACCGTGGCTTTAATCACCATGAATGAGGACGCACCATTAATAAGTATGCCAATATCCCATAGGCCAGTAAGTGAGTCATAAGTACCTTGACTTATGAAATGTTCTTTGTAAGTATATCCATTTGGTAAAAGATCTAGCAATTCAATTTCTGAGGCTGCATTAGGTCCATTATTTTTGACACGAATTTCAAAATTGACCTCTTCACCTATATTGACATAATCTTTATCGACTATTTTGGATACCTCTAAATCTACTTTTTGAGGAGCCACTTTTACTGTACTTACATTATTGTCAGTATTATAATCTTTTTGGTCAATTTTGGTAACTGAAGCAGTGTTATCATATTCTCCAAATTCTAATACTTTGGCAATAATAGTCGCTTCCTGAGATTGGCCATTACTTATTTGAGGGATAGTCCAACTTGATTCTTCCAAGTTCACTGTGCCTGTCGAAACTTTAACCTCAATGATTTCATAACCCGATGGTAGCTGGTCAGTGATTATAACATTAGTAGCATCATCAGGTCCATTATTACTTGCAGTGATTGTAAATGTTACATGCTCATTTATATTCGGGATTGCATTGTTTATGACTTTGATAACAGCAATGTCAGCTGTCCTTGGAGATACGCTGGCACCAGCAATATTGTTGATCATATTTGGGTCATATTCATTCGCATCACGAATTGAAGCAATATTAGTCAGACTTCCTTCGGCCAAAGTGGTCAACTTAATTTCTAAGATAGCTTGTTCATTTAAGAGGAGTTTGTCTATACTCCAAATACCTGTTGAAGCATCATAATCTCCCTTGCTAACTGTCGACCCTTCTAAAATATAACCGCTAGGAATAAGTTCTAATATTTCAATATCTGATGCTGTTTCTGGACCTTCATTTTTTACATTAATAGTGAAATTCACTTCTTCCCCTATATCAACCCTGGTTTTATCTGAAGTCTTGGAAATGCCCAAGTCGGCAATAGGGAAGTTAACCGATACACCTGATTCATTATTTAAGAGATTTAGATCCGCTTGATCGGAATTAGAAATAGTTGCAAGATTCAGGCCATCTCCTGTTGCTAACACTTCAGCTTGAAGTGTTAGTGAAACAGTGTCTTGACTAGCCAAATTACCGATTGTCCAAACACCTATGGCTGGAACGTAGGTGCCGGTCAGGGCGCTAACACTTTGTAAATTATAACCACTAGGTAATAGGTCAGTGATTTCAACACTAGTCGCATCATCAGGTCCAAGGTTGAAGGCTTGAATTGTAAAGACCACACTTTCGTTTACATTGGCTATGTTATTATCTACTGTTTTTAATACTCCTAAATCAGCAGTTTGAATATTGATAGTAATCGAAGTTGTGTCATTTGTCAGGTTAGAATCATATTGATCAGACGCTATAATCGATGCAGTATTTGTATGGTCTCCAAATTCAGATATTTGAGTAATCAATGTTAATACTGCTGAAGAACCATTATTTAAATCGCTCAAAGACCAAATACCAGCTTCCGCATCATAATTTCCTTTAGTAACGGTCGTACTCGAAAGCACAAAGCCGGAAGGAACTAAATTTTCTACTTCAATTCCCGTAGCATTCTCAGGTCCTAAATTGTTTAGTGAGATTGTAAATGCAATTGTTTCACCAATGATAGGGTTAAGCTGGCTGGCAACCATTGACACAGATAAGTCTGTTATCTCTGCTGTCAGCCCTGCAGTGTCCGAATTATTGGTTAAATCAGGGTCATTTTGATCGGCACCAAGAACGGAAGCTGTATTTACATAGTCTCCATTTGCTTCAACTTTAGCTAATATTTGTAATTGTGCACTATCACTTTTTGCAATGGATCCTATGGTCCAAATGCCAGTACTTGAGTTATAGGATCCATGTGAAGTGCTGGCATATAAAAAGTCATAGCCTGAAGGTAGAAGGTCCATTCCCTGAACGTTGGTAGCCGGATCCGGCCCATTATTAGTGAATTTCACAGTGAATATTACGGCATCTCCAATGTTTGGCTTTTCGTTATTTATTGTTTTCTCAACTTCTAAGTCAGCTGATTGCGCAATGATACTCGCACTTGATATATTATCACCCAGATTTGGGTCAAACTGATCAAGGTTTGTTATTTGAGCTGTATTCGTAAAATCACCGCTTGCATTTACCGTTGCAAAAATAGTCATCGAAACAGATGTGGATAATGGCAGGTTACCGACAGTCCAGAGTCCAGAAGTTGCATTGTAAGTTCCTTGTGTCACATCTGTACTGACTAATGTATAACCGCTAGGTAATAGATCCGTTACCTCAACACTTGTGGCATCAGTTGCAGATGGTCCGTTGTTAGTTAATAAAACAAAAAATGAGATTTGCTCACCAACATTCGGATTATCAGCATCTACAGATTTAGAGATGCTCAAATCAGTATATGGAGGGAAAACTTCTGCATTGGCAGCGTTATTATCGGAATTTTCATCGAGCTGATTACTGAAAATAATAGAGGCAGTATTGTTGAAATCTCCAAGCGGAAGTACGGTAGCCGTAATTGATAAAGTGGTGCTGCTTCCATTTGCTAAATCACCAATAGCCCAAAGGCCAGTAGTATTTCCATATGAACCAGTAGCGCTTACGGCATTTACAAATTCGAATCTATTTGGAAGAAGGTCGACTACAATAACTCCAGTGGCATTATTAGGACCATTATTGGTTACAGTAATTGTAAATACTGCATTATCTCCAACCGCTGTGTTTTCATTAGCCACAGTTTTTGTTATTGCTAAATCAGCTTTTTGTAGGGTGACTGCTGTAGTTACAGAATTATTTGAGAGGTCCGTGTCAAACTGATCTATATGTGTAATACTAGCTGTATTGTTATGATCTCCTGAAGTCAATGTCCTTGCTCTTATTGTCAATACTGCGTTAGCACCTTTAAAAAGTGTGCCTATACTAAATATGCCAGTGTTTTGATCATAGGTGGTATTAGGCGTTGTTGTTGTACTTCTTAGCAAATAGCCACTCGGTAATAAATCTTTTGCGATAACCCCTGTTGCATCGTTTGGCCCATTATTGGTTACAGTAATTGTGAATACGATTTCTTCACGTATAATAGGAGAAGCGTTGTCCACCACCTTAGTAATGACCAAATCTACAAGTTGAGGTGAAACACTTACGCGAGCAGTATCATTATCCACATTGTTATCAATTTGATCTAAAGGAGACACGTATGCAACATTTTCAAATATTCCAGTAGCATTTACTTGAGCATTAATTTCTAAGGTCTCTGCAATGCCTTTATCAAGTTCGTTCAAGGCCCAAACTCCTGTTGAAAAGTTATATGTACCAGACGAAGGAGTTGAATTAACATAGTTATATCCAGATGGTAAGAGGTCAATTACCGATAAATTTGTTGCCTTGTTTGGTCCGTTATTGCTTGCAGAAATAGTGAATACGACATTCTCATTAACATTAGGGGTTGCATTGTCAACCACCTTGTTAATTTCAATATCTGATTCCTGAAGCGTAACTCCCTTTGCAGCAACATTATTTAAAAGTACAGGGTCATGTTGATCCGCATTCGTAATTGAAGTGATTGTTGTATGAATTCCATCAAGATTTACAACAGCTTTGATTGTGAGTACCTCAATTGAACCAATAGCCATTGCGCCAATTTCAAATTCCCTAAAATTACCTTCTGTCTTAGTAAGAGAGCCTGTACTAATGTGGCTTTCAATGAAATTAAAACCGGAAGGGAGTAAGTTTTTAATGGCTACCCCAGTTGCATCAGATGTCCCAAGGTTTTTAATTGTGAAAGAGAAATTAACTTCATCTCCAACCAATGGATTGTCATTATCAACTGAAGCCATTACTTCTAAATCGGCATGGGCTGAAACCACTGTTGCCGCCGAAGAATTGTTTGCTTCATTACCATCATACTCATTGGCTTGTTTAATGGTAGCGGAATTAGTAAAAATTCCTGAAGTTTTAACCGATGCGGTTAAGGATAAAGTTGCAAAAGATCCATTATTTAAATTACCTAAATCCCAAACCCCTTCTGTGAATGACCCCGAGCTCACCGAACTTGAGGTGAGTGTATAACCACTAGGTAAATGATCTTCTATGACAATTCCTGTAGCGTTATCAGGCCCATTATTTGATGCTTTTATCGTGAATACTACTGTTTCACCGCTATTGGCATTTGGATTATCTACTGTCTTTAATAAACCCAAATCTGCTGCAGCAACACTGGGTTCAGCGGAAGCTGTATTATTTGATAAATCAGAGTCAAACTGGTCTGAATATTCAATTGTTGCAGTATTGGTCAAATTTGAATTGGAAAGTACCGTAGCACTTATTGTCAAAAATGAACTTGCATTGGTGGCCAATACAGGAATTTCCCAGAACCCTGTAGCAGGATCGTAGCTTCCAGAACTTACGCTTGAACTTACCAGTTGATAACCAGTGGGCAAAAGATCGATTAATTCAATATTAGTAGCGTTGGATGGACCATTGTTAAGCAATGAAACATTAAATACCAGATCAGAACCAACATTAGGATTACTTATGTCCAATGTTTTAGTAATTGCGAGGTCCGCAATTTGAGGTGTGACAAATGCGGAGGCAATATTGGAAGTAATGTCAGGATCAACTTGATCTTGAGTCGTAATTGTCGATTCATTAGTATGGTTACCAGTGGCCCTAACTTCCGCTGTTAGAGAAAGCTTAGCGAAGGTGTTTGTTGGTATGGACCCAATGGTCCATAATCCAGTAGTTTCAGCATAAGTACCAGTATTCGTAACAGCATCAACAAAGAAATAGCCATCAGGAAGCAAGTCTGTAACACTTACTCCAGTGGAAGGGTCTGGTCCATCATTAAATACATCAATAGTAAATATTACATTTTCCTCAACTTCTGGAGTAGGGTTATTGACCGTTTGTGAAATTATTAAATCTGAAATTTGAACTCCTACACTAGCTGTAGATAGGTTATTTCCTATGTTTGGATCAAATTGATCTGCAAAAATAATGGCAGCAATGTTCGTAAGTACACCCATTTCATTTACCAAGGCTGTGATAGACATAGTTGCAGTGCTACCAATACTAATATCTCCAACAGCCCATTTACCATTGGAAACATCGAATGACCCCTGGCTGACAACAGGAGTTCCGACTAAAGTATAACCACTTGGCAACTGGTCAAGGACAATTATTCCAGTTCCTGGAGAAGTGCTGGATGCTGGGTTTTGGATTGTGATAGTAAATATTACTTGATCGCCAGGATTCGCTATTGTATTGTCTACAGTTTTGGATAGTATTAAGTCTACATAAGGAGAATTTACAATTGCGGATGCACGGTTGTTAGTTTCGTCCGTATCTACTTGTACTAAATATTCAAGCGTGGCTTCATTAGTAAAGACACCAAACAATTTGACTTTGGCTTGAATGGTTAGCGTTTCGGTACCGCCATTTGCTATTGTGTTGATTCTCCATGCTCCTGTCAAATCATCATAAACGCCATTAGTAGTATTTGATTCTATCAAAGTATAACCAGACGGCAAGAGGTCTTGGATAATGACTCCAGTAGCTATGTCTGGGCCATTATTTGTAGCGGTAACTGTAAATAAGACAAAATCTCCGACGTTAGCAGATCCATTATCAACTGTTTTAGTAATTGCGATATCAGCTTTAGGCAAAGTAATTGCAATTGAAGCCTCATTGTTGGTAAGGTCTATATCAAATTGATCTGAGGCGGTAATGGTAGCAACATTTGTGTATGCATTGCTATTAGTTACAGTTGCTGAAATTAATAATGATGCTGTCGCTCCGTTAAGCATTGATCCTACTGTCCAAATACCTGAACTATTTATATAACCCCCTTGACTTACTTGTGATGTAACCAATTCATAGCCAACTGGGAGTAAATCGGTCACTTCAACATTGGTTGCTGTAAGAGGACCGTTGTTTGTTAAGTTGACAGTAAAATTGACGCCTTCCCCAATATTTGGATTGGCTTTATCAATAGATTTTGTTATCGCTAGCTCGGCTAATTGTAATACTACCGTAGCGGTAGCTACATTGTTAGATAGATCGGGGTCAAACTGTTTAACATTATTAATGCTGGCTTCATTTTCGAAAAAACCTGCTGAATTCACTCTTGCAGAAATTAATAAAACGGCAGAATCTTGGTTAGACAATTCACCAACATCCCATATGAAAGTGTTTGTATCAATGTCTCCTTGTGAGACAGTCGCATTAATGAATTCATACCCACTCGGTAGGCGGTCATAAACCTTTATTTCTTGAGCTGCACTTGGTCCATTGTTGGTCAATGAAATGACGAAGGAGACTATATCACCCGGATTCGGATTCGCATTGTCTACTTGTTTAGTGATTTGCAAGTCGGCTTTTTGAATTACAGGAGTAGAGGAGGCAATGTTATTTGTTACATCTGGATCATAGTGATCTGAACTTGTGACTTCTGCAGTATTCTTGTATTCACCATCAGCATTAGTTGTCACATTAATGTCCAATGTTTTGAATGCACCATTTGCAATTGTTCCGACTGTCCAAACGCCAGTAGTATTGTCATATGTCCCTTGACTTGGAGTAGCTGAAATATAAGTATAACCATTTGGTACCAGATCTGTAATCAGTACATTGGTTGTTTCGTCTGGGCCTAGGTTTGTCACTTTAACGCTGAATTTTAAGTTATCACCAACGTTTGGATTGCTGTTTTCAACGGCCATTTCGACTAACAAATCAGACTCGGTAGGGAATATTGTTAATTGTACCTCATTATTGCTCGTAACATTATCATATTGGTCAGCACTGATAACTTTCGAAATGCTTAGGTAATTATCTGAGGATATAACTAAAGCTTTGATTGTTAAAGATGGCTCCGCTCCTTTTACGATACTGCCAATTTCCCATAAACTAGTAGAGGATGTGAAAGTACCTTGTGTTGGAGTGGCAGATACAAAGCTCAAGCCACCAGCCAATAAACTTTCAACATTCACACTTGTAGCATCGTCAGGACCATTATTGATTGCTTTAACTGTAAATTCTACTTCATTATTTACATTTGGTCTATCATTATTTACAGTGAATGTGATTCCAATATCAGCAACAGGTGCAATAACAGCTGCCGTACTTTCATTATTATCTGTATTATTGTCAAATTGATCTAATGATGTTAATGAAGCTGTATTTCCGAATTGTCCGACAGCAAGTACCTCAGCAGCCAATTGTAAAGTAGCCTCACTTCCATTCTCCAAATTGCCTAAGGTCCAAATACCAGTTGTTTGATCGTATGTGCCATTAGAAGCTAAATTGGATACATGCTTATAGCCCGAAGGTAACTTATCATTTACAATAATATTGGTTGCGTCTGTTGGACCGTTATTGGTAACAGTGATCGTAAATAAGGCGCTTTCTCCTACATTGGTAGTTGCGTTATCTACTATTTTGACAACTGCAATATCAGAGGTTTGAATTGTCAACCCTTGACTCGAGGAATTGTTAGATAGATCAGTATCATATTGATCAGAATTAGTGATTTGCGCAATATTGACATGATTGCCAACTCCTAAGGTTTTTCCTTTTAAGGTCAATACAGCACTTGATGCATTGTTTAAATCTCCTAAAGTCCAAATTCCAGTTGACGAATTGTATGCACCTGTGCTGGTTGTAGAACTTACATATTCAAATCCATCTGGAAGCCTATCCATTACAACCACATTGGTGGCATTATTTGGTCCATTGTTAGTAATGGTAACTGAAAAGACGACTTGCTCATTTAAGATAGGAGAAGCATTATCAACTATTTTTACTACCCCTAATTCTGCAAATTGTACTTCAACTTCTTGTATCGCTGTATTGTTTAGCGGTTGAGGATCTTGCTGATCTGAACTTGTAATTGTTGCCGTATTCTGATAGGTCCCAGAGCTATTTACCTTTGCACTGATGTTAAGTTCAGGTTTATCCCCAACAGCAATAGCTCCAACTGTCCAAATTCCAGTACTAACATCATAGCTTCCCGTTGTACTCTGAGACGAGATGAATTGATAACCATTCGGTAAGTTATCTGTAACGCTCACATTAGTGGCTAAGTCTGGACCAATGTTGGCCAATCCTATTTTAAATACGATGGTATCTGCAACATTAGGACTACTGTCATCAATGGTTTTGGTTATTGCTAAATCTGCTGATTGAACACCCGTTCCGGCACTTGCTGCATTATTTCCTTTATTTGGGTCAAATTGATCAGCTGCCGTAATCTTTGCTATATTAAGATAACTGCCTGAAGCATTGACATTAGCCGTCAATTCAAGTGTAAGATCAGCACCATTATTAAGACTCCCAATATCCCATAAGCCGGATGCAGCAGTGTAAGTTCCTTGTTCAGGAATGGCTGAAACAAAAGTATATCCAGCAGGCAATAGGTCAGTTACTTTAACATTAGTAGCAGTTTTAATGCTTGGGCCATTATTGGTCACTACAACAGTAAACTTAATGTTGTCACCAACATTTGGACTAGCGTTATCAATAACTTTTGTCAATGAAAGATCCAAATGAGGAGGGAGCACTGTGATGGTCGAGATGTCATTGCTTGGATTGTTATCGATTTGATCTAATGTTTCAAGCGATGCTGTATTGGCAAAATCTCCATCATCCAAAACTTCTGCAATCATTGTCAATGAAGCTTGAGCAGATGAACTTAATCCCCCGACATACCAGATACCTGTAGTGGCGCTATAATTGCCTTTGGTGGTGTTTGCATAGACGAATTTATAGCCATCTTGAAGTACATCTTTGATACTTAGACCCGTGGCATTTGTTACTCCTTCATTCTTGGTTAAGACCGTGAAAATAACACGTTCACCGACATTAGCTTCTGGTTTATTAACAGTTTTTGAAACACTTATGTCAGTAGACTGAAGTGTTATGCTTGCGGTACCTTTGTTATTGGTATTGTCACTATCATAGACATCGGATTTTGTGATTGTCGCAGTATTAGTATATATACCTTCTGCTTGTACCGAAGCATGAATTGTAAGTGTGGCCGATGCTGTATTTGTCAAATTACTTAATGTCCACAATCCGGTGGAGGAATTATATGTTCCTTCAGAAGTAGTTGAGGAAACAATGACATATCCATCAGGTACATTATCAGTAACTTCGATATTACTAGCAGTGTGTGGTCCCAAATTGGAAAGTTTTACACTAAAAATGACATCTTCTCCGACGGTTGGAGTACTGTTGTCAACGGATTTTGAAATTGAGAGGTCGGCAATTTGTGCTATAACAGAAACGGAGGCACTGTTATTGGTTTGATCTATGTCATCTTGATCAGAAGCAGTAATCGTTGCTATATTCTCAAATTCTCCCGAAGATTGAACTTCAACCGTGATGTCTAGTGTGGCTATTACACTATTGGCAATTCCACCAGGAGACCAAATACCACTGTTGTGATCATAATTACCAAATAGTGTGCTATGTGATTTATATAAATAGCCAGAAGGCAAAAGGTCAGTAACTTCCACACCCGTGGTAGCATCTGGCCCATTATTTTCTACAGAGATCTTAAATATGATGTCGTCACCAACATTTGGAGAAACATCAGACACCGATTTTGTAATTGCCAAATCAGCACTTTGGGCTACTATACTGGTAATAGCAATATTATCTCCAAGATTTGGGTCATGTTCATCTGATGCGATTATTCGAGCGACATTTGTGAAATTCCCGGAGGACTGTACGGTAGCATCCATGGTTAAAGTACCTGAAGCATCTTTTGCCAAGCTACTTATTGTCCAAATTCCGTTTGCCACATTATATGCGCCTATGCTTGCAGTAACCTGGCTCAAAACGTAACCACTTGGCAATTGATCTAATACACTTATGTTCGAGGCGTTCGATGGACCTTTGTTATTGATAGTTACAATAAACTTTACATTCTCACCTACATTAGGACTTGGATTATCAACAGTCTTTGTCAAGTTTAAATCAGCATTTGGCACAGTTGTGACGAATGTCGATTCATTGTTATTTGGATTAGTATCTATTTGGTCCAGACTAATCAATGTGGCGGTGTTGGAATAGCTACCTATTGGTAAAATTGTTGTATAAATATTTAAAAATGCTGTGCCATTTCCTGACAAAATAGGAATACTCCAATTCCCAGTGCTCTGATCATAGGAGCCATTATTCACAGTATATGAGTCAAAATTCAATCCCGCAGGAAGCAGGTCCTTAACGACAACGTTTGTGGCTTGATTTGCACTTAAATTCTTTAACTCAATCGTATATTGGTTGCTTTGTCCAACATTAACTTCTGTAGCCACAGCTGTTTTGAGTACTTGTAAATCCAATGATTCAATGGTCACACCTTGAGAAGCAGTATTATTTGAATCATCGATGTCAAATTGATCTGAATTTGTAATGGTAGCAGTATTTAGATATGTTCCCGTTGAAAGCACTTCGGCTCTTAAGGAAAGCACTGCTGTGCCAGTATTTCCAATGCTCGCAATCTTCCATTCTCCTGTTGCGTCATCGTAAATTCCAATTGATACCTGAGAAGATTTTAAGGTAAATCCATTAGGTAATAAATCAGTAATTACAATGTTAGTTGCTGTGTTCGGACCTTGGTTTGTTAACACTACAGTAAAGAGTACCTCTTCACCTGGGGTGACCGTTGATTGGTCTACTACTTTGCTAATGGATAAATCAGCAAATTGTGTATCAACTGTAACTGTTGAAATGTTATTAAAGTCTTCACTGTCTTCTTGATCAACTGCTGTCAATGAAGCAATATTTGTGTAGAATGCATTTTGATTCACAGTAGCAGTGATTTGTAATTGTGCAGTTTCACTATTTGCTATTGCCCCAATGTCCCAAATGCCAGTAGTGTTATTGTAGGTCCCAAATCCAGTTGAAGATTCATCAAAAGTAAATCCTTGTGGAAGTTTATCTGTTATTTGTACACCGCTAGCTACATCTGGGCCATGATTAGTTACCGCTATTGCAAAGGTTATTTTGTCAGTGACATTTGGTGTTTGAATGTCAACAGTTTTAAGTACCTCCAGGTCTACAGATTGTGTCTCTATACTTGCGGATGCAGTATTGTTACCAGTGTTAGGATCATGGATGATAACGTCTGTAATAGTGGCGACATTGGTGAACTCACCATTTTCTAATACTGTACCCAACATTGTTAAAGTAGCAGTGGCTGCATTTGCCAAATCACCTACGGTCCAAATTCCTGTTACGTTATTGTAACTTCCTTGACTTGGTGTTATGGCTCCGGCAGTATAACCGGATGGTAAAAGGTCAGTTACTTCAATTCCTTTTGATGTACTGGTTCCTGGCCCTGTATTATTGATAGTTACAGTGAAAGTCACTAAATCTCCAATATTCGGTGTTGCGTTATCAACGACTTTAGTCACTGATAGGTCTGCTACAGGAATTGTAACTGAGGCAGATGCTGAATTATTTCCTTGATTAGGATCTTCCTGATCTTGAGATAAAATTTTAGCTGTGTTTTGAAAATCACCACTTGACAAAACGGTAGCCACCATCGTTAATGTCGCGCTACCTGCATTTGCCAAAGGACCAAGCACCCAAGCACCAGAATTGCTAAAATAAGCTCCGTTTGAAGTAGTGGATGAAATAAGAGAGTATCCTGATGGTAAAACATCAGATATTAATATCCCTGTAGCATCATCAGGTCCATTGTTGGACACTGTAATAGTAAAAGCTATGTTTTCACCAACATCAGGTGTTAGTTCATTGACTGTTTTGGTAATACTTACATCTGCAGATTGTAATGTTATAGTTGCAGTAGCTGAATTGTTAGCAGTGTTATTGTCAAATTGATCAGCTGAAGTTATTCTAACACTGTTTAAATAGGTTCCAGAGGAAAGTACTTTTGCCCGAAATATTAAAGAAGCGCTGGCTGTATTCACCAGGTTGTCTAATGTCCATTTCCCGGAATTCTTGTCATAACTTCCTTGCGAAGCAGTAGAACTTACTAAAGTGTATCCTGAAGGAATTGCGTCAGTAACTACAATATTTGTTGCGTTGATTGGTCCAAGGTTGGAGAGAACGATACTAAATATCACATCATCACCTACAACAGGTTTGTTGTTGTCTACAGTTTTTGTCACAGAAAGGTCAGAGATATGAGGTACTATAGTAACGGATGAACTATTGTTAGTGTCCACGGGATCGCTTTGATCGGCTGATGTAATGGTCGCGGTATTTACATAGGTACCTGTTGATAGTACCGTAGCATTAATGGTGAGTGTTGCAATTCCGGCATTATTAAGATTGCCAACATCCCAAATTCCTGAAGCCGGTGTATAAGTTCCAGATGAAGGACTAGAACTGACAAGGTTAAATCCATTCGGAAGAAGATCAGTGACAGTAATACCAGTGGCAGCGTCAGGACCAGAATTATAAGTGGTAATTGTGAAAACAACTTCATCGCCAACATTAGGGGTTAGTGTGCTAGAGGATTTTGTAACTCCTAAATCAGCTATTCTGATAGTTGCTTCGGCTGATGCACTGTTATTTGAATCATCTGGATCAAATTCATTAGCACTATTGATTGTTGCTATATTTTTGTGGTCTCCAGATAATAAGGCTGTTGCATCTAAATTGAGGGTGGCTGTAAGTGTATTTGCTAAAGCTCCAACAGTCCAGAGTCCATTTGTTTGATCATAAGACCCTTGGCTGACTGTATTGCTTACATAAGAGTAGCCAGATGGAAGCAAGTCTTTAACTACGATACCAGTACCATTGTTCGGACCATTATTCGTAAGCGTAATTGTGAATTTGACAGGGCCACCTTCATCTGGTGTTGGGTTGTCAATTAACTTGGTAACGGAGAGATCAACTTTTGGAGGTGCTACTACAGCACTGGCTTGGTCATTGCTAGCATTGGCATCAAATTGATCAAGCCTTTGGATGCTTGCATTGTTTTCATAATCGCCTGTGGCCAAAACAGTGGCTGAAATTGTCATGGTAGCTGAACTTCCAATGTCTATATTACCCACAGACCATACGCCACTAATGGCATTATATGTCCCATGGCTTAATGAATTAGTTACATAGGTATAACCAGAAGGTAGTAAATCTAAAAGCTCAATATTAGTCGCTTGATCGGGTCCATTGTTAGTCACTCCAATAGTGAAAACCACAGTACTGTTAACATTCGCTGAAGTATTATCCACAACTTTTGTAACACCCAGGTCAGCTTGATTCAATGATACCGAACTTGATGAAGAGTTGTTAGTAAGGTCCGGATCGTGCGTGTCTGAAGAGTTTACACTTGTAGAGAGCGTATAATTGCCAGAAGTTTTAATGGTAGCATTGATGCTCAGTGTAGTGTTTAAGCCATTGCCCATATTTCCGATATTCCAAATTCCAGTAATTGGATCGTACGTGCCTATTGTTGCATTACTATTAACATAAGTAAAACCATCTGGTAATAACGATTTAACAGTGACGTTCTTTGCTTCATCTGGTCCACCATTTGAAGTAACAAGAGAAAAGGTGACTTGTTGTCCTGAGTTCGCAGTAGCCATATCAACTGATGAACTCACTGCAATATCTGCTATTAATACTTTTACAGTAGCGACACTTGTATTATTGCTCAGGTCTGGATCAGTCTGATCGGAATTTGTAATAGAGGCTGTATTTTCATAGTTACCAGAGCTGTTAGCCGTGACGTTAATAATTAAACTGGCAGAATTTGTAGTAGACAATGTTCCAACTGTCCATAGGCCAGATGTCTCATCATAGCTCCCGTAACTTGTATTAGAACTTACTAATGTATATCCACTCGGAATAACATCTGTTACAGTAACATTAGAAGCAGCATCTGGGCCATTATTATCGAGTTGGATTGTAAATGCAACATCACCTCCAACATCAACACTTGTTTTGTCACTACTTTTTGAAATTGCTAAGTCGGCAGATTCAGGTGCAATGGTGACACTTGCAACATTATTTCCAAGATTAGGGTCTTGACTTGAAGAAGAAATGATTGCGGCAATATTCGTGTAATTTCCAGAAGCATTGACAATGGCAGTAATTGTTAAAATTGTTGATTGGTCTTTATTCAGTGAACCAATAGACCAACTCCCTGTGCTTAATTTATATGTGCCTTGTGTAGCATTGTGCGAAACATAATTGTAGCCACTAGGCAATTGATCACTAACTAGGACTGCATTAGTTTTGTCTTTTCCGAGGTTGACCACGTTAAGTGTAAAAATGACTTGATCGCCTGGAGAAGCAGCAGAGTTGTCAATAGTCTTGGTAATTGCGAGGTCTGATTCTTTAGCTTTTACATTGATCACATTGACATCACTTGGATTAGAAAAGAGCAAGCCATCACCAATATTAAAATTCATGGTTGTAAATGCATCACTATTTTGACCAGCTGGAGGAACGTAAGTCAATTGGCCATTGTCTATATCTACAAGGCTGATTATTTGCTCCTTGTTTACTAAAACATTATCTAAGAATAATTGACCACGGAAAGGCAATTGAGTAACCTTAATGTTAACTGAAGGGTCATTTTCTGGGTCATTATAATTATTTGTAAAGTCTGCAGTTATGAATACATAGGTCTCATCTTCTAAAACATCAATGGCCTTACCATCTACACTAGGAGGCTCATTGATATTAGAAATATTCAAAGTGATAATTCCAGTTCCGGTCAATCCACCTTGATCTGTCACAGAAACATTGAGTACATACTGTGTTATTGTTTCAAAATCCAATAATACCGAATCGGAAACACTGATCCTGCCGGTGGTTGCATCAATTTTAAACGCTCCCGTACTGTTTCCACTAACAATCGCATAAGTAAGTACATCCCCAATATCTGGGTCTGATGCAGAGACATTATGTACTGTAGTTTCATTTGGTATATTTTCATCTATTGCTACCGTTGCATTAGTAATCAATGGTGTATCGTTTATGGCGTTAAGATTGATGTCCACAATTCCGATTTGTGAAAATTCACCATCATCGACTGAGTAAGCAAAATTCCCAACTTCTCCACCTGCCGAGTACTGATCTGGTGCGTCATATAAAAGTGTTGTTAATTGTACTTGAGTCAATACTAGACCTACCTTCATAGGAGTGTCATCTGTAAGTGTTACCACACCAATCGAAGGTATGGCGTAAACCGTAATGGTGCTAGATGGTGAATCTGGATCACTCGGAGCTTTAATTTCAATAGGCGTGTTTTTAATTTTCTCATCAACTGTGATTGATTTATTAAAAACACTAGGGGGAGTATTACTTATTGACAAAGTAAATGTGGCAGGGGTGAGGTCCTCAGCGCCATCATTATCTACTGCTGCATAGGTAAATGTAGCTGAGCCGTTGTACTTACCAGAAGGGTCAAATTTTAAAATGAGTGATTCAGGTACTGTTATAGTTTCACCTGTTGATATGGCAGTACCATCATCTTTCAATAAAGTGCCATGAATAGCATCTGGCAATGTCTTAATAATAATGCTAACCACGGTGCCATCGCTATCCGACACACTCAATTGATCAATGGTAGTCGCAGTGGCTGTGCTTAAAATAGTTCCAACATTCGTTACATCGTTTGACTCTGGAGCGGAGTTGATTGTATTAATTGTGTAAGTGGCTACGGTAAGGTCCCTTTGATTATCGTTGTCTCTTGCAGCATATTTAAAAGTGGTTATGCCCACATGGCCAGTTACTGGGTCAAACTGCAAACCATCAGCTTCTACTAGTGTCAGGTTTTGGTTTAAGAAAACGAAGTCACCATTGGCCAATTTCAATGTTCCAAATGCTGGTGACGGTAAACGCCTAATCATAAATTTCTCAACAGTTCCATCAACATCAGCTCCTACCAGAGGGTCGATGTCCGTTGGGCCAGCATTGCTTGGGATTCCAGCAGTGTTAGTGACGTCAGATGTCGTTGGACGTGTATTAAGTACTCGGACGGTATAAGTAGCTGGAGTTAAATCTTCAAAGTTTTGATCATCTTTTGCAGCGAAAGTAAAAGTTGAATTACCCTGAAATGTTAAAACCGGATCAAATTTTAAGGTATTCGCTTGATTGACCGTAAGCTCTTGTCCTAGCGTGACTGCAGTTGTTCCATCGTCCAAATAGAGCACACCTTCTGTTGATACTGGTAATGTTTTTATGAAATAAGCAACGATTGAGCCTTGGGAGTCACTTCCTGTTAGATCGTCAATTGTTGTTGGACCATCCTCAGAATAAATTCTACCAGAGTTTATTACATCATTTGTAATTGGAGCAATGTTACAAGCTGTGTAAACGAGTTTATTTTGAAAATCGTAAAGTCCACCTGTTTGCGTTGGCGTAGTATACCCAGCAGAACTAGTGACTTTTCCGTTTTCATCAACTGTTGGATCACCTGTACCTAAAATCCCATCTCCGTCACCATCTAAAAACCCTGCTTCAATAACATCAAAACAAGATTCAGCATCTGATTCAGCATCAATGGCATCTATGAACGAATCAGCATCTGTATTGGTAATGACATAATTCAGAATACCGTTGTCTACAACCGTTTCAATTCCATCAAAAAGCCCATTCGTTCCACTGCCTGTTATTGCCCCATCAATTACCCCATCATTGTCAACATCAGCTTTGAGATGACCAGCTTCAAAAAGGTCATAAATCCCATCATTATCACTATCCAGGTCAACGCTGTTATTTACTCCATCTGAATCTGTATCTAAAACACAGCCCAGACCGGATGTAACAGTCACATTCACATTGTCAATATAATTACCTATTGTAGTTGAATTATTGGCAGTGCTTATGGATTCAAATATAATGTAGGTATTTTCTTGAGCAGCTGGTACCGTATAGCTGCCGTTATAAGACCCCCAACCCAGGTTTCCATCCGAAGCTGTAGCTTGAGTAATACCCCCAGTTATAGTTGCACCTATTTTTAATTCAGCAACATCAACACCATCAACACCCCTGTGGTCAAATGACCAATTAATTGTAGTTCCAGGCGCAATATTTAGCTTTTGGTAGACAGCTGAATTTTGAATACCATTTAACTCAATATAAAAATCACCATTTGAGGCTGGAATGCCATTTAAACTTCCTTTAACATTTTTAATTGCCCCTAAAATTGAACTCGAAGACCAGCCATTTATTAGGTCTTGATCAATGACCAAGGTTTTAGCCGTACCAATAAAAGATTGGTTTCCAGGAATTTCAAAACTCGGATTAAAGAATATTCTACATTCGTCAGTATCCGGAATCCCATCATTGTCGTCATCTAAGTCAACATCATTTGCTACACCATCTAAATCCGTATCCTCTGCCACGTCAATTATGAAAATGGCAGCAGTTTCGTCTACTGCGGCATCATTATCTTTTGCCCTATAAAAGAATGTAATTGGGCCTGTATAAGTGCCTGAAGGATCGAACCTCAAGCCATTTCCTTCAGCAACTGTAATTTCTTGGTTTACAGTAATGGCCGCTCCACTTTGAAGTGAAAGAATACCGTGACTTGATATTGGAATTGAAATAATAATAAATGATGTTACTGTACCATCTAAATCAACTCCAACAAGATCTGAGATGTCTGTTGCGCCAGCGCCTGCAGGTATTGGTGCAGCATTATTGACTATTAAAGTGCTAGGTGGGGTATTTGTAATAGTAATTGAAAAAGTGGCGGGCGAAGCATCAACACCTCCATCATCATCTTTAGCGGCAAATGTAAATGAAGTATTACCCTGATAGGTGCCTTTCGGATCAAATTTTAATCCAACCGATTGTGCTATTGTTAATTCCTGATTTAAAGTAACTGCCGTATTATCGCTTAAGGTCAATGTTCCATGGGCAACGTTGGGTAATGTAGTTATGATATAAGCAGCTATTGTGCCGTCTACATCTGCTCCAGTAAGATCATCAATACTAGTGCCGTCCGCATCACTTCGGATCGAAGCCGCGTTGATAATGTCGTTGGTTGTGGGCAAGTCATTTAAATCATTAACTGTAATGGAAGCAAGATTACCCGGACTAAATTCAGTAGCAACATCCCCTGAATTATCTTTTACTCTAAACCTGAAAGTTGTATAAGGTGTTCCATTTCCATTGGCAGTAGGAACAAAAGTGAAAAGGGACCTGTCTGCATATTCTGTTTGATTATCAACGTCTGTTTGAACTATTGCAATGCCATTGTAAAATAAGGTACCTGCAGCTGGGAGCTCACTTATAGTAACGGCCGTAAATGTGTTACTATCATCGTCTGAAAAAGGGAAATTGCCGGACGCTAAAATCAATGTACCGTCTTCATCTACACCGAGACTCTGATCTATACTTGAAGGAGAATGCTTTGGCGTTTGAAAATTCAAATCCATGCAAGGCTCAAAATAACTGAAAAAGAACCTGTGATCATTTGAGGATGCACCAGTAATTCCCAATCTGAAGTTTATTTCATTTTGATTATCATATTTAATAAGAATAGCATTTTGAGTGTCACTTGTGCTTACACCATCTTGGTTATCAGTACTTTTTGGTTGATAGCGTAAATAAGGGTTGTCGAAAGTTTTTGTGAGGTTAGTCAATGTTTCCATTGTAACTGCTCCGTTATTAAGCCCAACAAATTCTTTTAAAGTACCATTATCACCATCAATATTGGTAAAACCAACATGGACATTAGTTTGAGCCGATCTTGTAGACGTTCCAGTGGTCACAAATGTCAGCTTAAAGTCGACAAATGCCTGTCCATCTTTATTTTGGTAATCTAATGTCCTTATGATAGGATTAAATCCCTGAGGGCTACCAATGGTGTCAACGTCTAAAAGGTCAATCACTGCATTGTCAAGTTGGGTTATCTCTACTAATGCATCAATCCCTGTGACTACCGAAGAATAACGGTATACTGCTCCTTCTTGTAGGTCAGATCCCGAAATTAAAGTCTGATTTTGGAAGTCATAGGAATTAAAGGCATCACATGCTGGATTGGCCACCATTTGAATTGTAGAAGTTGCCAAGTTACTCGAATTGACCCCATCTGTAATCACCACAGTGATTGTCCTATCTGTTGCCGTGATGAAGGTGGCCGTATTGTTATACAAAATCTGACGGACAGCTTTTTCATAATCAAGTATACTCCCAGAGCCACTAATTGAAATTTCACCAGTTGTACCATCGTAATTAGAAACAACCAATCCAGCAGGAACATCCCTGTCTTTACTTAAGAATTCATTACTAGTATCTGGTCGGTTAGTAAGAGTTATTGTAGCACCTGTGATGGTAGTTCTCACCGGGTTAAAAATGTTCACGTCCCATCCTGCAACAGGAACGGGATTACTATTTTGAACAAATGTGGTAGTATAATTATTAATTGTAGCGGTGGAACTATTGTCATCATCCAGGTCTAAAATTGGAGGAGAACAAATCGCATCGGTAAGGACAAAATCACCATTGCCATCCCAAAGAAAATCTGTATCACCGGTTAAATTCCCGGCTGAAAATGTAGCCTCAAAAACCGACTGTTTCTCCGCATTGAATTGTACCAAACCGGTCACGTCCGTGTCTGCTTGAGCTGTCGATCCTGAGAAACTAGCTACATCAGCAGTTACTGTTCGGATGACATTGCTTGAATTATTTACTGAATATCCAATTAAATGCTGCCCATTTAATGTAATTGTTTCCCCTTGAAGGCCACCGCTTCCATCTAAGTCTTTCAGAAAAAATGCAAATGATACGGCAAGAGGTGTAGAAGTACCCGTTTCAAAGAACTCGAATTTTGCTTTTAAATCTGAACCGCTTTTGAGTGTTAAACTCAAGTCATTTGAGGAGGTGCCGCCAGCGTGCCCAAATACATGATCAATTGCAGGATCGCTTTGTGCAGTAGAAGTGATTTTTAAATCAATTCCTTTTGAATTAAATGTTCCTATGTTAGTGAAAGTTGTAGTTTTCCCTAATCCAGTACCACTTGTGGTTGGCGCATTTGAGAAAAGCATTGAAGCATAACCTGTTGATCCAGGAGCCTCACAACCTGTCAAAGGAGTTGAATTAATTGTAACAGTTGTCTTGGCAATTGCACTGTCATCTGTGTCATCATTTACAGTTACATTTATCACCCTGTCCGTTGTAATCGGTGCACCTGCAGTGTTTTCATAAGCCACCTGCTGAAGCACAGTTTGATATATAGCTAATGAACCAACTCCACTTATAGTGATAACCCCAGTGCTTGAATTATAGTTAGTCGCTGTAATGCCTACAGGTAAGCTTCCTATTATTTGTAGTTTTTCATCTGCACCGTTTAAAGGGTTAGTTAGAGTGACTGTAGCTGAAACAATATTTCCGTCATCTATATCAGTTATTGTGACATCCAAATCACCTATGCTTACAGGGATGTCGCCAATTCCGAACTCAGTAAAAAAGTCATTATTAGTAGCGCCTGAACTGTTATCCGCATCAAGGTCTAGTGTAGGTACTGAATTGCTAGCAACTATGTTTATTGTGCTTTTAGCAATATTACTGTTGAGTGTTAAAGAATGCTCATCTTTTAATTGAATGTCTATTACCCTATCAACTACGGTTGGGCTTGTGCTTGAATTACTGTATTCAACTAATTCAAGGGCAGTAATATAATTTGCTTTGGTAGTAATTCCAGTTAAGTTTAAAATACCAGTTGAATTATCAAATGTACTGGCTACGATTCCTCCAGGTAAGGCCCCATTTACAAGCAAAGACTCCGTTGATGGTTGAAGTACATTGGTAAGTTTGATTGAGGCACTTTTAATATTTGCATCATCAACATCCGTAATTAAAACATTGGCACTAGTTACTTTTATATTGCCTCCTCCTTCAGTAAAAGTAGTTGTGTGATCATTGCCTCCTGCATTCGAGTCCAAATCCAAGACTGGTGGAGAATCCACAGCAACTAGGTCCAATAGTGTATTTGCGATGTTGCCATTAATCTTTCCATCATTAACGACTACTGTTATGATCCTTTGGGTTATATCAGGATCAACATCTGTATTATTGTATTGCACTTGTTTAATGGCAGTAACATAGGAAGCAATTGTAGCAGCGCCTGAAAGAGTAATTATACCCGTTGCATTGTCGTAAGCTGTCGCAGTAATGCCAGTAGGCAAAGTCCCATTCACAGAAAGCGTTTCCAGGGCACCATCAGGTCGGTTCGTTAAGGTGAAAACTGCACTTACAATATTATCATTCTCAAGATCGGTGATAGTTGCATCGGTGTTAGCCAATGGAGCAGCAGCTCCTGCCTCGGTAAAAGAAGTTGTAAAGTTAAATCCATCGGTACTTCCATCAAGGTCTAAGGAAGGTGGGTTATTACAACTCGTCGAAGAAGTATCTGTATCCTTAATGATTACCGTTTGTTCATACTCTAATAAAGAAGATCCAATATCGAGTGCAGCTAAGGCCGAGGGAGTAACAGATTTTTCTACAACAGTTCTTGTTCCATTTTTATTTGTAAATGAAACACTTACGATATAACTCTGATCAGGGCCTGCAGGTAAGCCGAAGTGTAATATTGGTGTAAGTTGGGTTCCATATCCAGAGCCACCATTAACCTCTTGGATTGGACTAAGGATATCCCCCACACAATTTTTCAATACCACCGTAGCACCGATGGCAGTTCTTGTCTTCCCACTGCCAAGGTCAATTTGAGGAATTACATTTAGATAATTGTTTAAATAACCGCTGGTGGCTTCTTCTATAGTACTACCAATAAAATTATTTCTCCAAAGGTCATTAGTTTGGTTGTGTATATTCAGGTAGAGGTCAAGATCACCATCATTATCATAATCTGCAAAGGATGCTCCTTTAACATGGTGTTGTGGGTTGATTGATCCATTAAATAATGGTTGTTCAAATAGGAATGTGCCATTTGCAGTTTTATTTATTAATAAGTAACCCGTGCTTGTATTATCTCCAAAGTACAAATCTAAGTCACCATCATTATCCAAATCACCTACCGCAATGCCCTTGATGTCAGAATCAAGTAACAAACTATTGTTAGCTTTTTTGAATGGGTTTGAGACTGCAGTAAAAACACCAGTCGTCACTTGTTCGTAGAGGACCGGGGTATCCTTTTTTCCGAATGGCCCCCAAATGAAATCAAAATCACCGTCACCGTCAAAATCACCGGTAACAACTGCACCTTTTTCTCCGTGATTTTCATCAATATTAATGGAGTTATTAAATGAAAATGTACCATCCCCATCATTCATGAAGATATCATAACTGTTATTGTCAGCATCAGTACTTGCTGTAGTGCCTTTTCTACGCACGATTATATCGGTAAAACCATCATTATTTAAATCTGTAACAGCAACAAAGTCAGCTTCAGTTGAACCTCTTTCGGGTAGTCCAATTCCACCAGCACCTGTTCCCGGAGCACCGACATTGTTTTTAGTGACTTGCTCAAATTCTGTGTTATGGCTAGTGATTCCTTTATTCCGCATGATGTCGATTCCATCGTCATGGTTAGAAAGGACAATGTCAAGAAAGCCATCATTATCGTAATCAATTAGAGCAATTCCCTTAGAATGGGTGCCATCAATAAGATTCTTGATTTCATTTTCTAATTTAATCTCAGTGCCACCATGATTAATGTGCACATATATTGTACCACTTGAATTAACTATAAAATCTGGGTATCCGTCATTATTCAGGTCACCCCAAATGGCTGAATGGTCTGATTTTTCACCATCTAAATCAACCGCAATATCTTCAGTAACATCAACGAAAATACCGTTGTCATTCCTTAATAATTTTGAATCACCATTGTCCTTTGATGTTACCAATAAATCGAGGTCACCATCTAAATCATAATCGGCAAATGCAAACCCTCCTTCTGCCTTTTCCTTGATGTCGGAGTCATCACCAGCTAGCCCCGCCACATTGGTAAAAACCTGTGCATAGGCCCCTTGAAAAGAAAACAACACAAAAAGCCCAACCAATAATATTGATCGGGTGGATTTTAGTATGTGAAAGGTTCCATTCAAAGAATGAAGCATTAGTTTAATGTCATTTAATTATTTTTCAAGAATTTGGATCAGCAAAAGGCCGCTCCAGCGAATTATGAACTATAATTTATTTCAATGCCCAGAATATAGTGTGAGTGTTTGCTTTTGATATAGCCAAAAATGGGACTATTAAGAGCTTAGTTGATTGTGGTTGGCGTTTAAGCTGAATAAATGTATTAAAATAAATATAATTTGAAAAGTGTTTTTAGTACTTTCTAATGAATGCCAAGTGAAAAGCTTGACTCTAATTATTCTGATTAAAATTTACAATAAAAGGTATTTTAGATTCATTATTCTTCATAATTTCGTCCAAAATGGGGTATTAGCTAAGTCTGCTTTCATTTCTGAATTTCAGCAGATAAATTGGTTTACCTGCCTGCCGAATTGTGGGTCTTGGGAAGTTAGCTCAGTTGGTTTAGAGCACCGCCTTGACAGGGCGGGGGTCGCTGGTTCGAATCCAGTACTTCCCACTATTTAGAGCCACCTTTTTGGGTGGTTTTTTGATTAAGTCGACACTGGATGGGAACCGGTTGCTTTGAACCCATAGGTTTATGACACTCAAGCTGTCCCCCGCTGGCAGGGGTAGGGGGTGGATAAATAGTTTTGTAACTTACCTATCCAGCTATGTCAGCCAACAGTCAATACAATAAAAAGCTTCGAAGAAATGCCAATCAGCCAAGGAAAAGCATGACCAAAGCAGAGGCCAGCCTTTGGAAATATGTATTGAGCAAACGAAACATAAAAGGACACCAATTCAGAAGACAAAGGCCCATCAATCAGTTCATAGTAGATTTCGTTTGCCTTCCCTTGAAATTGATAATTGAGGTTGATGGAATCACACATACATATGCTGAAGTAGCTGAAAATGATACTAAGAGACAGCAACAACTTGAATCTTTAGGATATTTTGTTATTCGCTTTACTGATGAAGAAGTGTTGACAGCTATAGACAGGGTTTATCAAAATATTCTTGCTGAAGTTGAGCGGTTAGAATTAGAAATTGGATAAGATTAACTCCACCCCCAACCCCCGCCAGCGGGGGACAAGATCAGCTGTATGTACCAATTTTGCTTTGTAAACGCTCTTCGGGGCAGTTAAATAAATTGTTAATTGGATAATGGTGGAAATTCAATAATGAATGTCATTGCGATGACGCAGGTAGGCAATCTGAAGAATAGATGGCAGGGATTAGTATATCAATTGACATGTACCACCGCTCACGGCTCGAAGCTCATAACGCAAAGCTTCTAATTCAGACCTTGATAATGATATTCCTTTTATAGAGTAAATAGCCCACCAACCAACAAAAGCTGACCATTGTTAGGGCAAATGTCAGAGAAGCAATTTTTAGGTTGTCAGGAAAAATTTGAGCATATACATCGTTGAATAACCAACTGTATATATTTCGATTGTCACCGTTTCCGTTCTCCCATTTTACCATGAAAAATATTTTCACGATAAAACCGGAGAGTACAAAAATAATTAAAGGGTTAAGTCCAAAAACTTGAAATGGTTTAGTCCATTTGGTGTAATTTTTAACATCAATGATTTCAATAAGTATTGCCAAAACACAACATGCTATTCCAGCCGTGTAGATTACATAAGAACTTGTCCATAAGCCTTTGTTAATGGGGAAGTAGATGTTCCAAATGAGTCCTAATATTATACCCGAGACTCCAATAAGCAGAAGGTTTTTGATGAGGATGTTTTTATCGGTTGTAATTTTAACTAACCAGCCTACATAGTACCCACATATAATAGTGACCACCGCAGGGAATGTACTCATTAAGCCTTCAGGGTCAAATGGGATTCCAAAGCCTTTCCATACATGGTCCTCTCCAAATAAAGCCAGGTCAAAAGTACGGGCCAAATTGTTTTCAAGTGAGAAAGGATCAGCACCTCCAAAGAAGTACATGGCAGCCCAATAAGCGATTAGTATCCCCAAGCCTACTTTCCATAGTTTTTTGATGTCAAATGAAAGGCTAAGAAATGCACCAATCCCATAGGCTACAGCAATACGCTGAAGCACACCCATTATTCTTAATCGATCAATGGACCTTGTAAAGGGAAACCAATGCAGGGCGATCCCAATGAGGAAAATTAGTAATGTGCGCTTTAAGATTTTCTTTGTCGCAGTTGCATCTAATTTATTATCAAACTTTACAAAAGATAAATAGAGGGATACGCCAACTATAAACAAGAAAAACGGAAAGACCATATCTGTAGGAGTAGCCCCATGCCATTTTGCATGTAAAAGTGGAGGGAACACATGGGACCAGCTTCCAGGAGTATTGACTAAAATCATCAGGGCAATGGTCATTCCCCTAAAAACATCCAAGGACAGCAGGCGTTCGGGTTTTAAAGTATCAGACAAGGTCGAATAGTATTGGTTGTTTGAATATACCTAAATATTCAAAGTCTGAAATCAAATGTCTGAGAGATAATTTATTTGCTAATGAATTTTTTGGCTAAATAATAACCGCCAATTCCGAGGTAAAATAAGCCAAACAGGGCAAAAGTTTTATCAAATGCACCTTGGTCTAGATAATCATAAATCATGGCAGCAAAAAAGGGAATGCTCGTCAATAGAAAAAGTGGGGCAGCCATATTATACACTGGCTGTTCTTGAACTACATTATTTTGATCTTCCATTGATAATTTGTCTTAAGTTACTTCTACAACTATACTTAAATAAAAAGGTTTAGCTTTTTCGACAAAAAGACGTGGTGCTCTTACGAACGGCGGGATCCAATAAAAAAGGGGAGCAATTGCTCCCCTTTTTTCAAGTTTATCAAACTACTAATTTTTCTTTTTGAATTTATCAAACCTGCTGTCGACACCTTTTTTAGGAAAAACATCGTTTTCAGCGTTGACATCTGCCAGTTCATCGTTCGGGTCAAATTTAATGCTAGCCACTTCTCTGTCTTTTACAAACATATGAGAAACAGTTTGCTCATTTTTTCTCCAAATCTCGGCAGGGAGCTTTTGAATTTCTGTGGTACCATCTTTATAGGTAAACTCGACTACGATTGGCATTACCAAACCACCTTTGTTTTCAAAAGTAACCTGATAAAGGTTTTTACCAGCGAAACGCTGCTTCACTCCTTCATTGTCAAATTCTCCTCTGAATTCTCCACTTTGCTGCCCTTCAGTAAGCTCAATTTCTTGAGGTTGACCATATAAAGGGTTGCCAGCATTTTCTCCTGACGTATTACCGAGTGTTCCTTCGGTAGCGGTTACCTGTCCTTCGATTTCTTGGTTTCCACCTTTAATGCGCATCCACTTCACATCGCTCACTTCTACGTCTACGTTGTCAACTGAATAAAACCAGCCTCTCCAGAACCAATCCAGATCAACACCAGAAGCATCTTCCATTGTTCTAAAGAAATCAGCAGGTTTTGGATGTTTAAATGCCCATCTTCTAGCATATTCCTTAAAAGCAGCATCAAAAAGCTCAGGCCCCATGACAGTTTCCCTCATGATCACTAATGCTGCAGAAGGCTTAGAATATGCCTCTGGTCCCAGTTGTAACGATTGCTCAGGGTTAGTCATTATTGGGCGCATAAAGTCTTTGCTCCCTTTCATATAAGACTTAATGGCCGCTGGTGAATTTGAAAAATAAGGAAGGTCTGGATAGTAGCGATGCATTGTTGTGTATTCCAAAAATGAATCTAAACCTTCATCCATCCATGCCCATTGACGCTCATCATTGTTTACAATCATTGGGAAAAAGTTATGTCCCACTTCATGTACAATCACAAAGACCATTCTAGTTTTAATGTTATCGTCATATGACCCATCGGGTCTTGGTCGCCCAAAATTGAAACAGATCATTGGGTACTCCATTCCAATGCTTGCTGCATGTACTGAGATTGCGACTGGATAAGGATAATCAATTGTTTTTTCAGAGTAGTTAATCAAAGTGTTCACTACTGCTTTTGTTGATTCTCTTTCCCATAGTGGATTACCCTCCTTCGGGTAATAGGACATTGCCAAAGGTGTTGTTGTTCCCGTTTTCACAGATTGTGCATCCCAAATGAATTTTCTAGAAGAGGCAAAAGCATAATCTCTGACATTCTTGGCTGTGTATTTCCATGTCTTTTTCCCCGTTTTTGGATTCTTTTCTTTGGCTTCAGCTTCTTTCTGAGTTACAATGATTACAGGCTTATCAAAGGATTTTTTAGCCTTGTCAAATCGTTGTCTTTCAGTTCTACTTAATACTTCATTTGCATTTTGTAATTCACCCGTCGCGCCAATAATGTGATCTTCAGGTACAGTAATCTCTACTTCGAAGTCACCAAATGATAATGCAAACTCTCCAGACCCTAAGAACTGCTTGTTCTGCCATCCATTGACGTCATCATAAACTGCAAGTCTTGGATAAAACTGCGCGATCGTATAGAGGTAATTACCATCTTCTTTGAAATACTCATAGCCAGAGCGACCGCCCATTATACCACGATCATTCACATTGTACCACCAAGCTACATTTAAGCTATAAGACTCACCCGGCTTAATTGATTTGGGTAAATCTACACGCATCATTGTATTGTTGATGGTGTTTTTAAGTGGATTGCCATTGCTATCAGTGACCGATTGGATTTTAAATCCACCATCAAAGTCATAATCACCAATCATAGACTGTAACTGACTGCCACTTAACGAGCTTACATTATCCGTTAAAGATTGTCTGCCATTAGCTTGAGAACCCATACTGTTCTTTTTTCTCACGTTCTGATCTAACTGTAACCATAGGTAAGTCAACTCAGTAGGAGAGTTATTGTAATAAGTGATGGTTTCAGTACCAGTTATTTTTTGATTGGCGTCGTCCAGTTCGACTGCAATTTTATAATCTACTTTTTGTTGCCAATAGTCAGGACCAGGAGCTCCTGATCCAGTTCGATATTCATTTGGAGTAGGCAAGCCAGTTCCTAGCTGCTCAAATTTTTTGCCCCAGTTGTCTTGTCCTGTCAGGGAAAACGGAATGGCGAAAGCCAATAAGATGATTATTCTTTTCATAGATGATAAATTTCAGCGTACAAGATACGATACGTCATAAACTATGCCGAAATTTCTCTTGAATAAATTATGATCAAAGGATAAATAATTTTTTATCGTGTAGTTTTCAAAATTGAACTTCAAAAAATAACCCTTAAAATATTTGTCAATTCTGTTTATGTTTGTTGGATTTTGATCAATTGATTTCATGAAGCTAGTTGAAGTAACCGAAGCACAATCAGAAAAGGAGTTTTTACAATTGCCTGTTCGTCTCTATAAGGATGATGAAAATTGGATTAGACCACTCGATCAAGACATCGAATCAATTTTTGATCCTTCCAAGAATAAATTATTTAGAAATGGAGAAGCAATCCGATGGAATCTAAAGGATGACAATGGACTTGTAATTGGTAGGATAGCGACATTCATAAATAATAAGACATTAAAAAAAGAAGACCAACCAACAGGAGGGATTGGTTTTTTTGAATGCATTGATGATAAAACCGCTGCTTTTCAATTATTTGATGCAGCAGTGGATTGGCTAAAAGAAAGAAATATTGAAGCCGTAGATGGCCCAATTAATTTTGGAGACAGAAACAATTGGTGGGGCTTATTAGTAGAGGGCTTTACGGAGCCGAATTATCAGATGCCATATAACTTCCTTTATTATAAGGACCTCTTTGAGGGATATGGATTTCAGCTTTATTTTAAGCAATACACCTACCAACGTCCAATGGGAAGTGAAGTGGAGATTTCAGCGCGGATGTATGAAAAAGCTGCTTTGACTATTGATAATCCTGATTACGAATTCAGGCATATCACTAAAAAGGAATTTAATAAGTCACACCTTTATTTCATGGAGGTATATAATAAAGCATGGGCAGGACACAGTGGGGTTAAGGCCATGACAGAAAAACAAGCACAGCTTACATTTAAAAAACTTAAGCCTGTTGCCGATGTCAAACTAGTCTGGTTCGCTTTTTATAAAGGTACTCCTGTAGGCTTCTTTATCTCGATCCCGGAGATTAATCAAATATTCAAGCACCTCGATGGGAAGTTAAATTTGGTAAACAAACTCAGGTTCCTGTATATGAAATGGACAAAAGTCTGTAAAAAATCCTTGGGGATTGTTTTTGGAGTGGTGCCTGAGCATCAACGTAAAGGATTAGAAAGTGCCTTAATTGTTGCGTATTCTAAAAATTTGGCTTGGAAAGAAGGCTTCCAATACAATGACCTTGAGATGAATTGGATTGGTGATTTTAATCCGAAAATGATGCGCGTTGCTGAGCAAATAGGAGCAACCATCTATAAAACACACATTACCTATAGAATGCTTTTTGATGAGACTAAGGAGTTCAAAAGGGCTCCAATTATTTAAAATATTTATGAAGAAAAAGTACAACGTTTATGGCATTGGAAATGCCTTAGTAGATCTTGAATTTAAAGTAGACGAACAATTCCTTTACGACCACAAAGTTGAAAAAGGAGTGATGACGCTTGTTGACGAACCTACTCAGTTTCGTTTGATCAATGCGATCAACACAGAAGATACCAGTCGAAAATCTGGTGGTTCGGCAGCGAATTCAATTATTGCTGTAAGTCAGTTTGGTGGTAAGTCATTTTACTCTTGTAAAGTTGCGAATGATGAATTCGGTGATTTTTATCTTAAAGACATGAAAGATGCTGGTGTTGATACCAACCTGGATAATGTCGAAAGAGAAGATGGCGTGACAGGTAAGTGCCTCGTAATGATCACTACAGACGCTGAAAGAACAATGAATACCTACTTAGGTATCACTACAGAAATGTCAGTAAGTCAGTTGGATGAAAATGCAATCAAAGACTCAGAATACTTGTACCTAGAAGGCTACCTGGTTACTTCCAATAATGGTGTCGAGGCAATGAAGGTTGGAAAGAAAATGGCTGAAGACCATGGAATAAAGACTGCTATGACATTGTCTGACCCTATGATCGTTCAAATTTTTAGAGACCAGATGATCGATGTGGTTGGTGCATCTGTTGATTTGCTTTTTTGCAATGAAGAAGAAGCAATGACTTTCACTGGCAAAGATAATCTTGAAGCAGCAAGAGAGGCTTTGAAGAAAGATGCCAAAAGATTTGTAATTACTCAGGGCAAAAATGGCGCAGTGATTTATGATGGTGATACTTTCATAGATGTGGAAGCATATCCAGTGAAAGCAGTGGATACCAATGGAGCCGGTGATATGTTCGCTGGAGCATTTATGTATGGTATCACGCATGGTTTGACTTATGCTGGCGCAGGTAAACTCGCAAGTTTGGCTTCTTCCAAGATTGTTTCACAGTACGGGCCAAGACTAAAATGGCATGAGGTTCAAAGCATTCTTCGATCGTTAAAGTAACTGACTGACGCATTCATCCGTTAATCTTATTTCAAACCCGTTAGACATTTCGACTAAGGGGATTTAAACCCTTAACTTTTATTTCGTAAGAAATTAAACTAAAACTATGTATAAACGACTAGCGCTCGGAATTACATTCTGCCTTATTACTTCGGTATTATCAGGACAGAATATTGAGTTCGAGGAATTCACATTAGACAATGGACTTGACGTAATTCTACATCAAGACAATACCACACCGATTGTTACCGTAGCAGTACTGTATCATGTGGGTTCAAAAAACGAACCTGAAGGAAGGACTGGATTTGCACACTTTTTTGAGCACCTTATGTTTGAAGGTTCTCCTAATATTGAACGAGGGAAATACTTTAGCATTATTCAAGCCGCAGGAGGTACGTTGAATGCTAATACGTCAAATGACCGTACATTCTATTTCCAAACCTTGCCGTCAAATCAATTAGAGCTTGGCCTTTACATGGAATCGGAAAGGATGTTGCACGCTATTATTGATTCTACAGGAATTGCCACTCAAAATGAAGTGGTTAAGGAAGAGAAAAGATTAAGAGTAGATAACCAACCCTATGGCTCAGTATTGGAGAAAATGTTAGGAGCAGCTTATAAAGGTACTAATTACGAATGGACTCCAATTGGCTCTTTTGAAGACTTAGATGCAGCGAATGAGACAGACTTCAAGGATTTTTATGAAACCTTCTATGTACCGAATAATGCTACATTATCTATTGCTGGAGATTTTGATTCTAAAGAAGTAAAGGCGTTAATTTCAAAATATTTTGCAGAAATAAAGGGAGGGACAAAAGAGATCCCAAGACCGAAAATTATAGCACCTAATTTAGGCACCGAAGCCGTGCGAGAGACCATATTTGATAATGTGCAACTTCCAGCAGTGATTCAGGGCTATAGAATGCCACCTCAAGGGACGGACGATTATTATGCCCTACAATACTTAACCACATTGCTTTCAGGAGGACAAAGCTCTAGATTTCAAAAGGCAATAGTTGATGAGAAGCAAATGGCATTGGCTGTGCAAGCAATTCCTCTTTCTTTAGAAGATGGAGGCGTCTTTATCAATTTTGCGCTTCCTAATATGGGGGTTTCGGTTGATTCTTTGGAAGCAGAGGTTAACGCTCAGATTGAAATTGTTAAATCTGAATTGGTCCCAGAAAGGGAGTTTCAAAAACTGAAAAATCAAATTGAAAATAATTTTATTTCAGGTTATGGTTCAGTTCAGTCTATCGCCGAAAGCCTAGCTAACTATAAGGTCTATTTTGGTGATGCTAACATAATTAATACCGAAATTGAAAAGTATCAGAAGGTCACTCGTGAGGACCTACAAAATGTAGCCAAAAAATATTTGGTACCATCAAATATGGTGGTATTGACTTACCTACCAAAGGACCAACAAGAAAAACCTGAAGCATCGAAAATCAAGAAGGAAGGAGGAAATAACGAATGAAAAATATTTTAACAATAGCCCTTACGTTGTTCGTAACAAATGCTTGGGCGCAATTGGACAGATCAAAATTGCCAGTTCCTAGTGCAGCTAAGGAAATCAAGATTGGTAACTATGAAAAGTTCGAATTAAAAAACGGACTGCAAGTGATCCTTGTTGAGAACCATAAATTACCTACTCTTGGATGGACGCTTTCATTTAATACAGGGCCGATTACCGAAGGTGATATTGCTGGCTATTCATCCATGTTTGGACCAGTAATGAGGGCTGGAACTTCTTCAAAATCAAAAGAAGTTTTGGATGAAGAAATTGACTTCATGGGCGCTTCCATTAATGTTGGAGCAAGTGCAATTTCTGGTTTTTCTCTTTCTAAATACAAAGAGGATGTACTGGGTATTTTGACAGACATACTCTATAATCCTGCTTTTCCAATGGAAGAATTAGACCGGCAGAAGAAGCAAAACATTGCAGCACTTGCCCAAAGTAAGGACGATCCTAGTTCGATTTCAAGGACAGTGAGTGGTGTTTTGAACTATGGTATAAACCATACCTATGGTGAAATCATTTCTGAAGAGACTATTGAGAAAGTTTCTATGGATGACTTGAAAAACCACTATGCAAACTTTTTCAAACCTAACACTGCCTATTTGGTAATTGTAGGGGATATAAAGAAAAAGGAAGCACAGAAGTTGGCTAGAAAGTATTTTGAGAAATGGGAAAAAGGAGAGGTTCAAAAAGAATCATTTGTTAGCCCTAGTCAACCGACTAAATCGGTTGTGGCAATTATAGATAGGCCTTCTTCTGTTCAGTCTGTTATCAACATCACTTATCCAGTGGACAATAAGCCTGGATCGGAAGATGCGACAAAAATTTCTGTAATGAATCAAATATTAGGTGGTGCAGGTCTAGCAACTAGATTAAATGCAAACCTGCGGGAAGATAAGGGCTATACTTATGGTGCTAATTCAAGCTTGGGCTCGAGTAGGTACAGCGGTACTTTTAATGCAGGAGCAAGTGTGAGAAATGAAGTGACAGATAGCTCAATGGTCCAATTTATTTATGAGTTGGAATTAATACGAAATGAGCCGGTTGCACAAGAGGAGCTAGACTTGGCTAAGAACTACCTTCGAGGATCGTTCGCCCGCTCTTTAGAGAGTAGAAATACCGTCGCGTCTTTCGCATTAAACACGCAGCTGAATAATCTACCAGAAGATTATTACTCCAATTATCTAAAAAGGTTAGATGCCATTACTGTTGAAGATATTCAAGCCACAGCTCAAAAGTATATTCGACCTGACAAAGCAAATATAGTTGTGGTGGGTAAGGCTGCAGAGATTGCTGAGAAAATGAAGCAATTTGGTGAGGTCAAATTCTACAATGAGGTAGGAAGCCCTGTTGCAGACCCAACAAAAGAAGTTGTGAGTGATATCTCTCTCTATGATATAATCAATAAATACATAGAAGCGATAGGTGGAAGAGCAACAATTGATGCCGTTAAAACTTTTGAGTATTCTGGCAAGGCCACGCTAAGTATGGGCGGGCAATCTTTGGAAATAGCAAGGACAGTTTATCAAAAAAGCCCTGATAAGTATCTTGATAAAATGACAGTTCCAATGATGGGAGAAACGAAACAATATTATAATGGAGGCAATGGAAGAGTCGAAAGTGGTGGTCAAAAAATTCCTTTGAGCGATGCTGATTTAGCCCCGCTTAAATACATGGGAGTATTGTTTGGCGAAAGGTTTTACAATGACTTAGACTATAAAGTGACTTATAAGGGGATTAAAAAAGTGGACGGTAAAGATGCGCATAGCCTGACAGTTGAGATTAGCGGACTTACTATCACTGAAATGTATGATGTAGAAACTGGCTTGAAAGTCCAATTTGATTTAGGACCAGGCGGAGCATTCATGTTGAGTGATTACAAAGCTGTAGACGGAGTTAGTTTTCCGCACAAACTAATCATGAAAAGCGCTCAATTACCAATGCCTTTGGAATTCATCATAAATGAGGTAAAAGTGAACAAAGAAATTGACGATTCAATTTTCAATTGATTTGTCCTAAATCTAACAAAGAAAGGCTACTCCATGAGTGGCCTTTCTTTGTTTAAAGGTGCAGCCATTTAATTAGGTTGTCATTTCGTGTCTCTTGAGAAAGCTTTACTTGATAAGTTGAAAAATGTTGTTTTTCAGAAGCTCTTAAATTGATGCTTTTGATTCTTGAAAATCTATTGACTTCTAAACTAATGGTTCCGTCAAAGTTTGAGCCGGCAGTAAATTCTTCACCGTTGACCTTAAGGATTTCATCTTGAAGGCTGAGTACTCGTTCAGCAGGTGAATCAGGCGCAATTTGGCTGATGCTGTTATTGATAAGTCTAAAGCCAAAATTTCTTTCTGATGGCTTATGGGATTCGCACAGCTCGAAGCTCATGCCACAGGCCTCAAATAGTGGTTTTAAAGATTTTTCGAATGGAGTGGTACCAAAAATAAAATCATCAAAGTATTCTTGAAGAGATTCACCATGCACCATTTCAGCCACGTCTTGGTAATCTTGAGCAGTATAGCCGCTAAAGTTTTTGCCATGCTCGGTCCACATCAGTCGCATCACATTGTCAAGGGATTTTTCATGATCCCATTTGAGACGTATGGTCAAATCAAGAATTAATGCCGCTAACGCACCTTCATTGTATATAGAGACTTTCCT